>Ga0326728_10003810_pt1 | contig 45901 bp, 40 predicted proteins | sample MB3enrmetagenome_FD_207602 | JGI IMG/M metagenome (GOLD analysis project Ga0326728, IMG submission 207602) | Lab enriched peat soil microbial communities from McLean, Ithaca, NY, United States - MB31MN | ecosystem: Environmental > Terrestrial > Soil > Wetlands > Peat | place: USA: New York...
TGCTTCCATCGTTCACCCTCCGGGTGTGGGTCTAGGATTCTTCGCAAAATCTCTATAACACACATCCCGCGAGGGTGAACGTCTTTTCTGCGGTTTCCCGCTCCTATCAATCGCGATTCTCGGGCTGGGAAGATCGGAGCCCGTGGCGCAACGGCCCTCGCTATGCTCGCTCGTTTGTTTCACCATCCCCGGCGGGTGGGTGCGTCCTCAATCTGCTTTTCTTTTCTTCAAAGCTGCCAGCCAGGGACTGGCAGGGGTTGCCAAGGCCTGATGTTCCAAATCCAATCCGTCATGGGCGGGCACCGTGTAATGTGAAAAGAACTCGTTAAGTTGCTCAGTCATCTGTTTTATAATTTGATCATATTGCGGGCTGTCGTATAAATTCGCAGTTTCGCGTGGATCTGCCTTGAGGTCGTATAACTCGTTTGCGAAGCTGACACCCTGATAGGGATATCGAAGAATCAGCTTATATCCATCACGGCGAATCATCCGGGCATTCCCATATTCACAGATTACGTCGTTTCTCCAATCGTCTGCCGTCCTGCCCAGCAATTGGGGAAGATAAGATCGGCCCGGAGAATTGATTTGCCTGGCAGCTTCGGCGTTGGGAAGAGCCTTCGCGGCGTCCAGCAAGGTTGCAAACAGATCACAATGATTAACGGGCAGATCGGACTCCAGGTTGCCCGGAATTCCTCCGTTAACCCACGAAACGGCACAGGGAACGCGAATCGACTCCTCGAGGAAATTCTGAGGAATCGTGCCATTGCCTTTTTCCCACATCCCGTGCTGGCCGGCATTGAGTCCGTGGTCGCCTGTATAGACAACCAAAGTGTTCGCCAACTGCCCGAGCGATTCAAGTTTATCCAACACTTTTCCCACTCCCCGGTCAAGGGAGGAAGCAGCCGCATAGTACTGTTCATGTTTGGTGCGTTCAATAAGAGGATCTCGAGAAACGGGGGAATTCGCGTCGCCGTGGACCGTAAGAAAAGGCTCCTGGGGAATATCGCGGAACGTAGCGTCCTTGTACTTGGCAAGCAGGTCGTCCGGCATTTGAGTGTGCGGCGAATGCGTGTCGGTGTAGCCGACAAAGAGAAAGAAAGGCATCTTTGCAGTAGCTTGGTCACCGTAGTGAAATTGCAGAAAGCGAATCGCCTGCTCCGTCAGCAAAGATGATTGAAATCCGTCAACGGTGACGTGTTGTCCATTGTCGGAGAACTGTTGCGTGCCCAGGTGGGGGTACTGGTTTACCCAGTAGCTAAACCAGAAATCAAATCCTGGGTGAGGATACCTTTCCTTGCCGCAATGCCATTTCCCCACCAAGCCGGTATGATAGCCGACGTTTCTTAATAATTCGGAAAGGAGAGTCTGGCCCTCCAACCACGGATAGGCATAAGCTTGTTTGGTCTCTTCGATCCAATCGTGGATGCCATGCTGCGACGGCATGCGACCCGTGAACAAACTGGCCCGAGCGGGAGAGCAGACGGGACAAGTCGTAAATGCATTCGTCATGCGAACGCCATGGCGCGCAATACGATCCATGTTGGGGGTTTGAACTTCTGAATTCCCATATGCCTGCTGAAGCCATTGGCCATGGTCATCGCTTAAGAAGACTAAAATATTGGGTCGGGGCGTTGCGGACCGCCTTGTCGTTAATTCGGCATGGGCTGTTTTCTTTCCCATACCGAGGACCGACGAAGCAGTTGCCACACCAAGAGATTTTAAGAGACTGCGTCTCTTTATCTGGATTTTGCCCATCCGCAGGTCACACCCACGAACTGAAACTGGAATTTCCATTATCCAATTCCGGCCGACCCAAAATATACTCCTGACCGCCGCCGACCGCAATTGTCAGTCGGGTTTGCCGTACGAGGTGCTTCCACGGGACACGGAAAGGGCCATGCGTGCCTGTCGGGAGAACCCCAAAGGCCAGGTCCGACGAGGAATGCGCATGCCCGCAAGAACTCTATCGCGCGTGCGCCCGGCTCGCCTTAAGTCGATCGACCGCCCCCGTGAACTTGCCTGGATAGCCAAATGTCGTCGAGATCCGTTTCGGCGCGGGGCGCTACGCGATGGGTCATCAGCGGGACGCGGTGAGTTCCGCGAGAAGGCGCGCGCGTCCGCGTTCCTTCACCTCTTGGGCAAGTTGCTGCATGGATTCCGGCGTAATGACGCGGCCTTCGCCCAGGGCCAGCGAAGCCTTGGCGTCGTCGAGGGTGAGAAGAAACTCCGCCCGTCGCCGCTCGCGTTCTTCCCACAAAGCGAGAGCCTCCTGCACCGCGTCTTGTTCGGAGTGCAAGCGTCCGTTTTCGATCGCGCGGCGGGCAAAAGCCTTTTGATCCGGGGTGAGGTGTATGTCCATCGCCTTGAGAATAAGGGAAATTCGGCCCTTGCGCAATGCCAAAACACCGCGGCTACCCCCCCTTGAATTCGTAGCCCCCCGAGCCCCTTTTGTGTCCTCAATCGACAATCGACAATCATCAATCGCCATGTCCCTTGCCCCGTGTCCCTAACCAGGGCACAGGCAGGAGTGCCTGTGCCACCACGCCACGGATCAGAGCACCGGCGTTTGATGGCCATGCGAAAGCCGCTCCGTGCACGGGGCCAGATGACGCGCCGCAGAGGAGGCCAAAGTACGTCCACCTCCGCGCTCCCTCGCTTCGTATTTCCCCGGTCCGAACTGATTCGGGTTACTGGCGAACCCTACAATGGGGTTATGGGGATTCTCGTGACCAATCGCCAAATCCAGGTTATGACCTTCGAGGGTACGGGTAACTCGCCTGGCGGGATTTGGGATCTGTATGGTATTTAAGAAGAGAACTGACCACTGAAAACCGGCAACTGCCCCTCAGCGGCTGGACCGCGACGCCGACTACCGTTAGCCGGGAGAGTCGGACAGATAGTCTCCGTTGGCGGGCCAGCTATCGGCGATGAGAATCCAGAGGCGTGGGGACAAATTGTCCGCCGCCTAACCCGCGGCATCAATGGCTTTTAGTTCATACTTGCGGGGAGTTGTGGGCTATCCACAGTATTTCCGGGGGCACAGGCTCGATCGAGCGAAAAACGAAAGCAAGACCAGCGCGAAAAGGTCTTTGCCAAATCCCCTCGTTCTGTGATATCAGATGCGCCGGGGGCGCACTTCCGATCTGGCCAGCCCTCCTTTCTGCGCCATGACGACACGCTTATGCCTACGTGCAAGGTTCTTCTGTCTCATCTTGGGGGTCAGCCTTCTTGCTGTCTCCTCCGGTCTTTTGGCGGCAAATCCGCTCCTGAAGCGATTTGAGTATTCTCTCCCCCGCATGGGGACGATGTTTCGCATTGAGATGTACTCGGCTTCGAGCGCTCAAGCGTCAAAGGCGGCGGAGGCGGCCTTCACTCGCGCCGAGGAACTCGAACAGATCATGAGCGACTACCGCCCCGACAGCGAACTGATGCGCCTGTCGCGCGAGGGCGCCACCGCACCATTCCCGGTGAGCAGCGACCTCTACGACGTGTTGGCGAAATCCCTTTGGACCTCGGAGCTTTCCCGCGGCGTCTTTGATGTTAGCATCGGCCCCTTGGTGGATTTGTGGCGCGGCGCCCGCAAGACCGGACGCTTGCCTGATCCAAACGAAATATCGAAGGCGAGAGCGCTCGTCGATTACCGGAACATTGAGCTGGACCCGGCAAGCCACACCGTGTTATTGAAGCGCGCCGGCATGAAGCTGGATCTAGGCGCCATCGGCAAGGGTTATGCCGCGGACCAAATGCTGGCCGTCCTGCAATCGCAGGGGATCGACCACGCCATGGTGGTGGCAGGAGGAGAGGTTGTCGTGGGCGAACCTCCGCCGGGAAATTCCGGCTGGAAAGTAGTCATCGACACGGCCGACGGAGTAAGTGGGACTCCGCCCTGCTCGTTGCTGCTGCGTGCCGCTGCGGTTTCTACCTCCGGTGATGAGCATCAGTTTTTGGAAGTTAACGGCCATCGTTATTCGCACGTCATTAATCCTGCCACGGGCTGGGCGCTGGAAGGGGAGAGCAGCACCACCGTGATCGCCAGGGATTCGACCACCGCTGACGCGCTCGCCACAGCGCTTTCCTTAATGTCCGTGGCGGATGGAATTCGGGTTGCTGAATCCCTTCCGGGCGTGTCGGCATTATGGGTTCGCCGGGTGGGGGGAGAATGGAAGTATTTCGCCTCGCGGGGTTTTCCGGCATCGTGCCGCGGCCCAGCATCAAGACAAATTCAAGGACTTGCTCTTCCATCGAGGTCGTAAGAAGTGACTCATCGTCTCAGGAATCTCAGCCTGATGGGGGCTGGGATCGTCATCGGAGTTTTGATCGTTCTTTCGGGCAAAGCCGGGGTGGATGCCACATCTTCTGACAAGTTCTGCGACCGGGCTTGCCATGCCCACCCGGACGCGACGCAAACTTGGATTCGGTCACCGCATTACACCACCAAGAGCGGAGTGGTGACTCATTGCATCGATTGCCACCTTCCCGGCGGAGGGATGGAGTATTACACCGAGAAAGCCCGCTTGGGTAGCCAGGATATTTACGGCAAGCTATTCAAAGATCTCACCAAGATCAACTGGCAATCCAAGCAGACTCTGACCCAGGCCCGCACGTTCACTTATGATGATGCTTGCGTACGCTGCCACGCCAACCTTTTTAGCGTGGGGCTCTCCAAGAAGGGCGTGGATGGCCACTTGCACTACCAGCGCTCCAAGGACAAGATGCGGTGCATCAACTGCCACCTGCACACGGGGCACTATCGCGGCAAGGGAGCTGAGGAGGTCGTGGATGAGGCCGCAGCTCAAGAACAGGAACTCGAAAAGATGTTCCCCTTAAGCCCGCAAGGGTTCCAGAGCTACTCCGAGGTGATCCCCGGCTCGGCAGTGAAAATCCGCATGGTGGCCATTCCCGGCGGCACTTTCCAAATGGGGAGCCCCGAGTCGGAACCCTACCGGCGCGCCGACGAAGGCCCGGTCCACCAGGTGAAGATCAGCCCGTTCTGGATGGAAAGGGCGGAAGTGACATGGAGAGAGTACGAGGTTTACTTGCTGCAACGCGGGAACACCGGACGCGACCGGGACAATCCTAGTAAAGCCGACGCTGTGAGTGGTCCCACTCCGCCTTACGGATCTCCCGACCAGGGCTGGGGCAGAGGTTCGCGGCCTGCCATCACCATGACCTATTACGCCGCCACTCAGTATTGCGTGTGGCTCTCGCAAATTACCGGAAAGAAGTACCGGCTCCCCACGGAAGCAGAGTGGGAATACGCGGCCCGCGCGGGCGCCACCTCGCCTTATTTCTTCCCCGGCGACCCTTCTTCCTTTACCACGCAGCGGTGGCTGAACCACTGGCTGGGAGTGAAGACCGCGCCCCTCATCGATTACGCCTGGTATCAGGGTGATAGCTTGGATGAAACTCATTCCACCGGCTTGACCAAACCCAATGCCTGGGGCATGGTGGATATGTTGGGCAACGTTCGGGAATTTTGTCTGGATTGGTACGGACCGTACGAAGCCTCAGCGGACTTTGTGTCCATCGATCCTCGCGGCCCAGAGTCGGGCAAAGAGCACGTAGTGCGCGGTGGGTCATATCGTTCCGACGCTGCCGACTTGCGCTGCGCGGCCCGCGACCACACGCGCGAAGATGATTGGCTGCTCACGGACCCCCAATCGCCCAAGAGCGTTTGGTGGTATTCCGACTGCACGGATGTGGGCTTCCGAGTGGTCCGAGAATACGACCCGGGCATCCAAACCGCCGGAAGTGGGCAGACAGGAGACGCCGAGAGACATTGACCGGTGAGGGGAAATGGGGGCTCAAGAACCGGCGGGCTGATGAGATATCTTAGGTAGGTAACAGGGAACAGTTAGGTTCATAACGAAAAATCCACTCTTGTATCAAAGGAGATTCAATTATGACCGATGAGAAGACGGAAAAGGAAAAACGGGACTTTAACCGGCGAACCTTTATTGGCGCAGTAGCGGCTGTGGGCGCCGGAGCAGTGTTGGCCAGTTGCAAGAAGACCTACCCGCCCGTGACCTTCGTGGACTTGGCCCCGCAAGGCCCGGTCCTGAAGGCAGGCCTGATTGGCTGCGGCGAGCGGGGGACCGGCGCGGCCCTGAACTTTCTCAAGGCGGGACCCAACCTCAAAATCGTGGCGCTGGGGGATGTCCTTCAGGACCATCTGGACAAATGTCGCGACAATCTTGCCAAGAAGGCGCAAGTGCAAGTTGCCGATGACCATTGCTTTGTCGGCTTTGATGCTTACAAGAAGGTGCTTGCTGCCGACGTGGACTTGGCGCTGATGGCCACCCCGCCGCATTTCCGGCCCCTGCACTTCGATGCCGCGGTGGACGCCAAGAAACATTGCTTTATTGAGAAGCCGTGCGCCGTCGATGCCCCCGGCGTGCGCTCCATCCTGGCGACCGGACAGAAGGCCGCGGCTTACAATCTGTGCGTAGTGGCGGGAACCCAGCGGCGGCATGACCGCGCCTATCAGGAAACTTATAATCGCATCTCCCATGGCGCCATCGGGCAGATCGTCGGGGCGTGTGCCCGCTGGAACGGCGGCCAATTGTGGTATGCGCCCAAGAAGAAAGAGTGGTCGGATATGGAAGCCATGATTCGCGATTGGGTGAACTGGCGTTGGCTTTCCGGCGACCACATCGTCGAGCAGCACGTCCATAATCTTGACACTATCCTCTGGTTCACGGGAATGAACCCCACCAAAGTCACCGGTTGCGGGGGGCGCGTCCAGCGCGTGACGGGTGACCAGTTCGACCACTTCAACTTGCAGTTCACCTACCCCAACGGCGGAATTCTGGAGAGCATGTGCCGCCAGATTGACGGTTGCGCCAATGAAGTTTCCGAGTACGTCGTGGGGACGGAGGGCTACACGAATTGCAGGAACACGATCTATGACCTAACCGGCAAGGTAGTGTGGAAGTATCAGGAGCCGGGACAGGATCCCGGCAAGACCAAGTTCAACGCTTACGACCAGGAGCACGTGGATTTCGTCACCGCCATCCGCACCAACCAGCCCATAAACGAAGCGGAACACGTTGCCCACGCTACACTCGCCGCCATCATGGGAAGGACTGCGGCCTACACGGGCAAAGAGGTGAAGTGGGACGAAACCATGGATTCCCAGGAACGCTTGGGCCCCACTGAATACGCCATGGGCCCAGTGCCTATCAAGGCCGAAGTGCCTGTTCCTGGAAACGCCGGGAACATCGCCAAGCACGCGCGGACTGCTTAATTCGTAGCTCCACCGCGCGGGTGAGGGGGGATAGGCGCTAACATGATGATTGACTGACGGGCATGGGACTCCGCTGCGCTGTCCGCGCTTGCGGGGCCTGCCTGTTATTCACGGCGGGAGGGCCGCCGTTCGGCGACGATGGTTACCTGCATGTCATGGGCATCACGGACAATTCGATGGATGAGGTTTCGTCCTAGGAATCCTTCCCAGGGGGAATACTGGGGGCGCACCATGAAAAGCTGCGTGATGTTATGAAGGCGGGCGAAGTCGAGCAAAGTAGTCGCAATATCATGACCTTGCAGGACCCTGGTTTCGATGTGGAGGTTTCGCGCGAAGCTGAGGTGGCGCTCCACGGCTTCCCGTTTGGCGGCAGGATAGGTACTGATATCGAATCCGGCATGGACGAATACCGCAAAGCAGTCGGCCTGGAGATAATCCGCCACGCGCTTGCCACGGCGGATGAGCATGGCCGTGGAGGGATGCTCGGTGATGTAAAGGAGAATCCGGTCGGTTATGCCGGCAAGTTCACTGCTCCCCGGGCTCGATTTTTCTGCCGTCTCCGCTGTCACTTCGTCCGTGGACTCAGGTAACGTCACCTGCCGAATTTCCACTTCGTGCGCGGTCTGCCGCAAGGCAATTTCACGCAAGGCGACGAGCGTGGATTCTTTGAAGAAGTTTTGCAACGCGCGCTGGGCCTTCTCCGGCGGATACACCACGCCGCGCTCCAGACGATTGAGCAGGGCACGCGGCGTAAGATCCACCATGACGACTTCGTCGGCCTGTTTCATGACCCAATCAGGAATCGTCTCGCGAACCCGCACGCCGGTCATGGTCTTGACCTGATCGTTCAGACTCTCGAGGTGCTGGATGTTCATGGTGGTCATGACATCGATTCCAGCGTCCAACAGTTCCAAGACATTTTCCCAGCGTTTCAAATGGCTGGAGCCCGGAACGTTGGTATGCGGTAGTTCATCCACCACGCACACCTCAGGGTGGCGTTTGAGGATGGCTCGCAGATCCATCTCGTCGAAAACCGCTCCGCGGTATTCCATTTTGCAGCGCGGGATGAGCTCCAGCCCCTGCGCTTGCGCGATCGTATCCTTGCGCCCATGGGGTTCGAGATAACCGATGACGACATCGACACCCCGTTTGGCCAGCTCGTGCGCATCCGCCAACATTTGGTAGGTTTTTCCGACGCCGGCGGCATATCCCAAATACATTTTCAGCCTGCCGCGCTTGTGAGAAGGTGCTTCCATCTTAGTTAGGTTCTGGGTACAGGGCTTCGGGATCGAAACTCGAAAATCGAAACTCGAAAATCGATCTCGACGTCTTGCCCCCGAGTTTCGAATTTCGATTTTCGAGTTTCGTCTTTGCCCAGCCCCTCGTCCCGAGCATCAGTGCGGAAATACGCGCACGTCGATTCCTTCGGCGGCGCGAATGAGCCGATCCAAGGGGCCGCCCACGAAGCGGTCCCACCAGTGCACGCGGGTGGGATGGCCGACAAAGATCTGCGTAATCCGGTGCGCGCGCGCAAAATCCATTAGAGTTTCAACCGAGTCGTACCCATCCAAGGCCGCGGTTTGCGCTCCCGCCTGCTGTGCTTCCTCCAGACGCTTCTGAAGGATGGCTTCATCTTTTTCGGATAGCCGGTCATCGCGGACATACACGGCAAAAAGCTCTCCGTGGAAGCGCTCGGCGTTGCGCTTTCCGCTGGCAATAATGGGGTGGGAGTTTGACCCTCGCATCAGGCAAACCAGGATGCGTTCGTGAGTACCCCAAAGCTGCTCGATACCGTGAGCGAGAAGGTAGTCTTCGAGCTGCCGGTCAACCACCTCGGCGGCAAGCAGCAAGGCGATCTCGCGCAAGGCGGAAAGCCGCCGCGGCGTGTCCGCCGAAGCAGGAGCTGCCGTGGCCGGCTGCCCGGCCCGTTCCAGAAGGAGTTCCGGGGGGACATCCACGATGACGATTTCGTTGGCGTTGTAAAGGAACCGTTCGGGCACGGTTTCCGTAACATGCTTGCCGGTGATCTTCTCCACGGCTTCGCGGCGCTCCTCAATATGTTGGAGGTTGAGGGAAGTGATAACGATAATTCCGGCCGCCAATAGTTCTTCTACATCCTGCCAGCGTTGGGGATTCTTGCTGCCGGGAGGATTGTTGTAAGCAACGCCGTCAACCAGGCAGACTTGCGGGCGCCGGCGCAAAATGGCCTCTACGTCCATGGCCTCGCCATTACCGATTTTCTTGAGGGGAATGACCTCCATCGTCTCAATTAGATGCCCAATTTCCACAGGCAGGTCCTGTTGGAGGGCCCCAATGACCACGTCCTGGCCACGCGCCCGGCGGCGGCGACCCTCATCCAGCATGCGAAAGGATTTGCCCACTCCCGAGGCATAGCCCAGAAAGACTTTTAGCCTTTCGTGCTGGAGCTGTTCGTCCAGCGCTTCCAACTGCTTGAGGAGTAGTTCAGGATCAGGTCTGCGGTCAAGATCAGTTGGCATACGGAAAGAAATCTCCCTGTTGGAAGTGTACTATCGGAAAGGCTTGGCGACAAGACGAACGCGCCGGAAGTGGCGGACACGACCTAAGCAAGTGTAGCGCCGACCTCCGCCTTTGCGAAGGTCCGCGGTTCATACGTTGCTCAATGACGGAGGGCTGCGCTACGCTTGCTAACTGGGGATGGGAAATTCGGCCTAGGGTTTCCTTACCGGAAATTTCTGGTTTAATTCCAGGTTGAGGAAAAGCACATTCACGCGCGGCTCGCCAAGAAAGCCTAATCGCCGCGGGACGATGTGGGCCTCGATGAGCTGCTCTACCTGATCCAAAGAAGCACCACGAGCCTGCGCAACGCGCGGAGCTTGGGCGAGAGCGGAAGCGGGACTGATGTCCGGATCCAAACCGCTGGCGGAGGTGGTGAGCATGTCCGCCGGAATGGGACCTTGATAGTCGGGATTTTCTTTGCGGAATTTCGCGATGTCCGCTTTCACTCGATCGATCAATTTCTGATTGGTGGGGCCAAGGTTGGACCCGTTGGAAGCTGTCGCGTCGTATCCATCATTGCCGGCTGCCGACGGCCGAGGGTGGAAGTATTCCGGCTTGCTGAAATTCTGGCCAAGCAACTGGGAGCCGACGATTTGGCCATTAACTTCCACCAGGCTTCCGTTGGCGCGGCCCGGAAACAAGAGCTGGCAAAGGCCCGTGACCACGCCGGGATAGATCAACCCCGTCAGTACGGTCAACAACAGAGTGAGGCGAAAAGCTTGGGCAAGTTGGTAGCGCATCGAAAACTCCTTGTAGGGCCGAACGGCGTACGGCCCCGGGCCGAGCGCCGCTCGGGCCTACGCCAGGTGCAACAGACCGAGCAGCCGGTCGATCAGAAAAATAAACGGGAAGGGCGCAACGAACCCGCCTAACCCGTAAATCCAGAGGTTGCGGCTCAACATCGCGGCGGCGCTTTGGGGCTTGTATCTCACCCCGCGCAAGGCCAAGGGGACGAGAGCGATAATAATCAGCGCATTGAAGATCACCGCGGCCAGAACGGCGCTCTGGGGACTGTGCAGGCGCATGATGTTGAGCTTGTCCAGTTCCGGATAAGTGGCTGCGAACATCGCCGGGATAATGGCGAAGTATTTGGACACATCGTTCAAGATGGAAAAGGTTGTCAAGGCGCCGCGGGTAATGAGCAACTGCTTCCCGATGGCCACAATCTCGATCAGTTTGGTGGGATTGCTGTCCAGATCCACCATGTTCCCGGCTTCCTTGGCGGCCATCGTACCCGTATTCATGGCCACACCCACATCGGCCTGGGCGAGGGCGGGCGCATCGTTGGTGCCGTCCCCGGTCATGGCGACCAGCCGGCCTTGGGCTTGTTCTTTCTTGATGTAATCCATCTTGTCTTTGGGCGTCGCTTGCGCGAGAAAGTCATCCACACCGGCCTCGTTGGCAATCGCCGCCGCCGTCAAGGGATTGTCTCCCGTGATCATGACGGAACGTATTCCCATCACCCGCAATTGTTCCAGGCGCTCGCGCATTCCCCCCTTGACGATATCTTTCAGGTGGACGATCCCCAGCAGGTGATCTCCATCGGCCACGGCGAGTGGCGTGCCCCCCGTGCGGGAAATGCGATCTGACAATTCGGTGAAGTTCGCGGGTATCTTGCCGCCTTTGTCGACGACGAATTGCACGATGGCGTCGGTGGCCCCCTTACGCATGCGGCGGCCGTCGATGTCAACGCCGCTCATGCGGGTGTACGCGGAGAAGGGGATGAAGTGGGCTTCGTGCTCAGCAACCTCGCGGCCCCGCAGGCTGTACTGTTGCTTGGCGAGCACCACAATCGAGCGGCCTTCGGGGGTTTCATCCGCCAGGCTGGCGAGTTGCGCCGCGTCCGCCAATTCGGCTCCGGTGATCCCCTCGACGGGAAGAAATTCCACCGCCTGCCGGTTGCCGAGAGTGATGGTGCCGGTCTTGTCGAGCAGGAGGGTGTTAACGTCTCCGGAAGCCTCCACGGCCTTCCCGCTCATGGCCAGCACGTTGTCCTGCATGACGCGATCCATCCCGGCGATACCGATCGCGGAAAGCAAGCCGCCGATGGTGGTGGGTATCAGGCAGACGAGGAGCGAAACCAGCACGGCGACGCTGGGAACCGTTCCTGCCTGGGCGGAGTTGACGGAATACACTGCAAACGGCTGCAAGGTGACGACGGCCAACAAAAAGATGAGGGTCATCCCGGCGATCAGGATGTTCAGGGCGATCTCGTTGGGCGTCTTCTGGCGCTCCGCCCCTTCCACCAGGGCAATCATGCGATCCAGGAAAGTCTCCCCCGGATTGGAGGTGATGCGAATCTTGATCTTATCCGAGAGGACCTTGGTTCCTCCGGTAACGGCGCTGCGGTCTCCACCCGATTCCCGGATCACGGGCGCGCTTTCGCCGGTGATCACCGACTCATCCACAGTGGCAATGCCCTCAACCACTTCGCCGTCCCCGGGAATGATGTCGCCGACTTCGCAAATGACCATATCCTGGGCGCGCAGCTTGGAGGCAGGAACGATTTCCGTCTCGTTGGGCGAAACAATCCGCCGAGCCATGGAGTCGGTTTTGGCCTTGCGCAGGGTATCGGCCTGCGCTTTGCCGCGCGCTTCCGCCATGGCCTCCGCAAAGTTGGCAAAGAGCACTGTGAACCAGAGCCAGAGAGAAATTTGCAGTGAGAAGCCGATGCCGTGCGCCCCGATGATGATGTCGCGAATCAGAAAAATCGTGGTGAGCGTTGCGCCCACTTCCACCACGAAGATCACGGGGTTTCTGAAAAGCGTGACCGGATTCAGCTTAACAAACGACGCCTCGATGGCGCGTCCCATAAGGGCTCGGTCGAACAAGGGACGCGCCCGCACCATTTTCTTTGGTACCAGGGTCGTTAAACTGTCCAGCGGAGGAGGCGTTACCGTCGTCGTTGGCATGAATTAGCTCCAGATCGTCAACATCAGCGAAGACAAGAGTTTCCCTTCGCGCATGAAAAAGTGCTCGACCAGTGGACCCAGCGAAAGCGCCGGGAAGAACGTCAAAGCGCCAATCACCACCACCGTACCCACCACGAGGCCAATAAAGAGCGGGCCATGCGTCGGGAGCGTTCCACTGGTCGTGGGCACTTTCTTTTTGGTGGCCAGGCTACCGGCAATAGCCAGGCTGGGGAGAATGAAGCCGAAACGCCCAATCAGCATGGCTAGCGCAAGCGTGAGGTTATACCAGGGAGTGTTGACGCTGATTCCGGCAAAGGCGCTGCCATTGTTTTCCGAAGCGCTTGAAAAGGCGTAAAGGAGTTCGCTGAAACCATGCGGGCCGGGGTTCCCGAGATTGGCGATGGCCGCCCCTGGGGCGTTCCAGTAACCGTTCTTTGCGAAGGGAATGACCGCGCAGATCGCCGTGAAGACAAGGATGGAGAAGGCCGTGGCAATGACCGCCACCATGGCCATTTTCACTTCCTTTTGCTCGATTTTCTTTCCGATATACTCCGGCGTTCTGCCCACCATGAGTCCGGCAATAAAAACCCCGACGATGGCGTAGAGCAACATGCCGTATAAACCTGACCCCACCCCGCCGAAAATAACCTCGTCCGTCTGTAAGTTGAACATGGGGATGAAGCCGCCGAGGGGGGTGAGGCTGTCGTGCATGGTGTTCACGGCCCCGCAGCTTGCGTCGGTTGTCGCGGTGGCAAACAGGGTGGAACCAGGGATACCAAAGCGGACTTCTTTACCCTCCATATTGCCGCCCGATTGGGTCCGCGTGGCCGCCGTCTCCAGCCCTAACCGCGCGAGGTTCGGATTGCCCGCGTGCTCGGAGGGATAGCAGATAAATACGCCCACAAAGAAGAGGAACGCCATGGCGGCGAACAGCGCCCAGCCTTGGCGGGTGTCACCCACCATCTTTCCGAAGGTATAGGTGAGTCCCGAGGAAATTGCCAGGAGGGCCAGAACCTGGGCGAAATTGGTGAGAGGGGTCGGGTTTTCAAACGGATGGGACGAATTGGCGTTGAAAAAGCCGCCGCCATTGGTGCCCAGCATCTTGATGGCTTCCTGCCCGGCCACCGGGCCCACCGCGATAGTTTGCGTCGCTCCCTCCATCGTCGTGGCTTTCTGGTAGGACTTAAAGGTCTGCGGCACCCCTCGAGCGCAGAGGAATAGGGCAAACAGCAGCGCGAGAGGCAGCAGCACGTAGACTGTAGCGCGCGTCGCATCAACCCAGAAGTTGCCGATGGTAGTCGTCTGCTTGCGAGCAAAACCGCGAATAAGCGCGATCGCCACGGAAATGCCTGCCGCAGCGGAGGCGAAATTCTGGACCGTCAATGCGGCCATTTGTGTGAGGTAACTGAGCGTCTGTTCGCCGCCGTAAGCCTGCCAGTTGGTGTTGGTTACGAAGCTCACGGCGGTATTGAACGCCAGGTCCGGCGTCATGGGCGTGGCGTAGCTGGGAGCATGGCCGGTGCTGAATCCCATGGGGTTAATCGGCAGAAACCCTTGCAGGCGCTGAAGGGCGTAAACAAACAGGAAGCCCATCATGGTAAAAGCAATAACCGATGCTGAATATTGCGTCCAGCGCTGTTCGGAGGTTTCCCGGATGCCGCATAACCTGTAGATGAGCCGTTCTAAGGGCCGCAGCACAGGGTGGAGAAAAGTGCGCTCGCCCTCGAAAACGCGAGCCATGTAGAGGCCCAGCGGCTTGGTTACCGCCCACAAACAGAGAAAGAACACCAGGATGTACACAAAGCCAATCATGGTCATGCCAGCCTCCTCAGAACTCCTCTGGACGCAGTAGGGCGTAAACTAAATAAACGAACAGAAACAGTGCGGCGATGCCGGCAATGATGAAATCCATAAGTCACCCCTCCCTAAAGACGCTCACAGATGCGTGTGAAAATCCAGCAACCTGCGAAAAACAGCACGCCAATCAAGATGTAAGCCAGGTCTAACATGGTCATGTCACCTCAGCTCTGCGAAAATCATCTGGCGCCAATCCTTTTGAAGATTCTGCGCAAGCTTTTGCGTTGGCCGCCAGCGTTTCTTGTCCCCCACGACGATCCGGGCATGCGGTTGTAGGGGGGAGTTCCAAATTGCACCTTTTGTCCACACTTGTCAACCTGAAGGCAGCTCTCGGCTTCGCAAGGAAAGGCCGGTAACGTCGAAAATTCATTGTCGCCGCCGATCCATAAAGAAATCATAAAGACTTGCTCAAAATTTTGTTAGCCCTTGGGAAGACTAAATCGATAGCCAACCCAAGGTTCGGTCAGAAGGTACGCGGGGTGGGAAGGATCGGGCTCGATCTTCTTGCGAAGCTGGTTGATGAAGACGCGGAGGTATTCCACTTCTTCGCCATAATCCGGCCCCCACACCGCCTGAAGAAGTTTGGCATGGGGGATGACCACATCGGGATTGCTGGCGAGGTAGCGGAGAAGATCAAACTCCTTGGGAGTCAGGCGCACTTCTGTACCGTCCACCGTGACCCGGCGCGCGACGAAGTTGATGACCGTCTTGCCCAGGTTCAGCAAATCCGGCGTGCCCGGGCCTAAAAGCGGCGACCGGCGGAGGGCGGCGCGAATGCGCGCCAAAAGTTCCGGCATGCTGAAAGGTTTGGTCACGTAGTCGTCCGCGCCGGCATCCAGCGCTTCGACTTTGTCCTTTTCCGTATTGCGAATGGAAAGAATCACAATGGGAATGTCGCTCTGCGAGCGAATGATGCGGCAGGCTTCCATGCCGCCGATTCCCGGCATATTGATGTCGAGAAGCACCAGGTCGAAGCGCTCTTCGCGAACTTTCTCCAAAGCCTCCTCGCCGCTGCGCGCGGTGCTGACCATATAGCCGCGTGCCACCAGGGTGGTGCGCATCACGCGGCGAATCTGCGGCTCATCATCGACGACTAAAATCCTGGCATTGGTCACAGTAATGACTCCCTGAGAGCGCGGGGGACCGAGAATGAGAATCTTGCCCCTTTTCCGGGTTCGCTCTCCACCCAAATCCGGCCGTGGTGGGCGCGCACAATTTCCCGCGCAATGGTGAGGCCCATGCCCGTACCCGGTATCTTTTCCCGCTGATCTTTTCCGCGGTAAAACTTTTCGAAGACTTTCCGTTGTTCCTGTTCGGAAATCCCCGGCCCGCAGTCCTCAACGCTCACGATAACTTCCGTCTCCCCCGCGCTGGCGCGGAGGGTAAGGGGGCTGCCCGGTGGTGTGTACTTTAAAGCATTGGTTAGCAACTGCCAGATTACAGTTCCGGTGAATTCCGGGTCGACAGTTACACGGGGCAACTTCGCGGGAATCTCCACGGCCACTTTGCGTCCCTCCAGACTTTCTCCCAGCTTCTCCAATTGCGCTTGGACAATCTTGTTCAGGGACTGCGGGCTCCGGCGCAACTGGAGCTGGCCCGCTTCGATGCGGGACATCTGGATGGCATCGGTGAGCATGGTGCTCAACCGGTCCGTCTCCTCGTCGACGATGCGCAGCAGTTCGTGGCGGGTCGGATTCATATCACCGTCCGATAACATGGAGGTCACCGCCGCCTTGATGGGGGTGAGAGGCGTTTTGAACTCGTGCGCCAGGGCATCAAGCATCGTGGACTTCAGCTCCTCGCTTTGTCGGGCGGCTTCCGCCCGGGTGGCGACATCCTGAGCGTGGGCGCGTTCCAGGGTAATGGCGGTGAGGTTGCCGATGGCGTGCAATGCGGTTTCTGACACCTGCGAGCCCTGAATCCCCAAGCTCCCCATCGGCTGGCCTCCCAGGCTGATCGGAATGATCGTGGTTTTCGTGGCGGCATCGTGAAAAACCGTGCCATTCAACGCGGTATCCCGCAGTTTGCCGGCATCCACAGGAATGTCGTGGGGGCCGGCCCGGTGAATCCGGTCGCTGGTGCGGTCATAAAATGCCAGTCCCGGCAACTCAAATACCTGAGCAATTAAATTCGTAATCTCCTGGGCCAGAGGGCCGTGGACTTCGAGGAGCAGCAAATTCCGGCTCAAGGTGTAAAGGCGTTCCATTTCGTGTTGGCGATGCGTTGATTCCTGCGCCTGCTTTTTTGCATTGGCGGAAAGGTGGCTGACGATCATCGCCGTCACCACAAAGGCCGAAAGCGCCACCCAGTTCTGGGGGTCCGCAATCGTGATCGATCCGATGGGAGGAATAAAGAAGAAATCAAGGCAAAGCATGCTGGCAACTGAAGCCACCAGCCCTTCAACCAGTCCCCACCGCGTGGCGATTCCCAGCACCCCCAACAGATATGAGAGGGCCACCGTCACGTTATTGACACTCAAGACACGGAAGTATAAAAACGTGATTCCACCGACAATCGCCAGCGCGCCCAGAATGCGGGCTAACTTCGCCGGCTGTGGCAATAGGTTTTTCTTCAAGCAAAGACCTCAGGCTCTCTCTCATTGTACTCGCCCGCGGGGCTGTAAGCATCGGCTTTGATGAGGCGGCAGGGGTCAGTCAAACCGGCGTCACATTTATACCGTCCTCCGCGAAGAGCTCGGACTCAGACTGGAGTCTCACAAGGGACCGGTTGAGGTGATGGTCATTGATCGTATCGAACGGCCTTTGGAAAACTAGCGGCGGGCAACTCAGACCATTACGGGGCATCAGATTGAACCTGGTGGTCTCACGCTTGAGGATGTAAAGTAACTGGGCGGAGCGCGCCGATGAATCGTGGCGGTTCTTCCCATGTTGACAAGCAAGAGCCGCGGACCTACCGAACAGGCCGCCGCTGCATTCCCTTTCTGGAGGCTTGAACGAAAGGACAAATCATGATGCCGAAATTCTTGTCTCGGATATTGGTGGCCATCGTGCCAGCGCTGGGCAATCAATTACGGCAGGCCGTGCTATTTGCCATCGTTGCCGTACCGGTGGTGCTCGGCCTCGTGTGTCCCGCGCCAATCCGCGCGCAAGCGCCACCCACCACCGCGGCTGCCCCGCTGTCATTCGAGGTTGCCTCGATCAAACCGAATCGTTCCGGAGACATGCGGATCGGAATCAGGTTTCAGCCCGGCCGGTTTAGCGCCACTGGCGCGACGGTAAAGCAACTCATTGGGCTTGCGTACGACGTCAGAGACTTTCAGATTTCGGGGGGACCAAGCTGGATCAGCTCCGATAAATTCGACATCGACGCAAAGGAGCCGGATGGGTTCACCGACGAATTGCAAAAACTTCCTCCTGACCAGCGCCACGAAAAAATGGGATTGTTGATTCAGTCGCTGCTCGCGGACCGATTCCAACTTAAGGTGAGTCACGGGTCAAAAGAACTGCCCGTTTATGCGCTGGTCGTCGCAAAGAACGGCCCCAAGATTCAGGAGGCAAAGCCCGGCGACACTTACCCCAACGGAATGAAAGGGCCAGACGGCCACGCGCTCGGACATGGGAACATGATGCGCATGGGGCCGGGCGAACTGGAGGGTCAAGGGGTTCCCGTGACATTTCTGGTGCAGCAGTTGGCACAGCAACTGGGCCGCAACGTTCTGGATCAGACAGGGCTCAAAGGCAACTATGATTTCACGCTGAAGTGGACCCCAGACCAGAGGCCAATGGGGATGATGCAAGGGCCCCCGCCCGGCGGTCCAGCGCCTGACAATGCGCCCCCGCCACCTGATGCTTCTGGGCCTTCGATCTTCACGGCGATTCAGGAGCAACTTGGACTGAAGTTGGAATCAACAAAAGGCCCGGTGGAAATCCTCATCATCGATCATGTCGAGAAGCCTTCGGAGAATTAACACCAAACAAAGACCGGATGTCATCAAAAGGAGATTCCGATGAAGACGCGAAGCGGTTTTGGGCCTATCTTCGCTGTCAGCCTGCTCCTCGCCGCCGGTGCGGCCTTTGGGCAGACGGCCCCCAGCAACCCTGCCTTCGAGGTGGCTACCGTGAAGCCCTCACCTCCCCTTGATATGGCAAAGTTGAGGGAGCAGGTACAAGCCGGAAGGATGCCGAGATTCGGACCGCATATCGATGCGGCGCAAGCTGAGTATATCTACATGACGCTCAAAGATCTGATCGCCAACGCGTATAACGTGAAGGCGTATCAGATCACCGGCCCGGCATGGCTCGCTACGGAGCGATTCGACATTGTGGCGAAGATGCCCGACGGAGCTTCCAAAGATGACGCCCCCAAAATGTTGCAGGCGTTGCTGGAAGAACGGTTCAAGCTGGCAGCTCATCATGACCTCCAGGAGCAGCCGGTGCTCGCGCTGGTGGTTGGCAAGGACGGGCCCAAGCTGAAGGAATCGCCCGCCACCACCGAACCGGTCGACGAGAACGCTCCGCTAAAACCCGGCGAGAGGCAGTTGGATACACCCAACGGACCGGTCCGCCTCATGAGAAACGCCGACGGCTCCAATACCATCAATATGGGCGCAAAGGGCATCATCACCCAGAGGATGGACATACAGGCCCAGACGATGAGTCTGGAATCCAGCAGTGTGACCATGGCAGGCTTTGCTGACATGTTGACAAGAATTCTACAGATGGGCGGCGGAGGCGGCCGCCAGGTCGTGGACATGACTGACCTCAAGGGCAACTATCAAGTGGCCGTGGAGATTTCCCTCGCCGATATTATCGCCATGGCACGAGCGCAAGGCATGAACCTGCCGGCGGCCCCGGCGGGCGGTGGGGGCGCGGACGCCTCACCGGCCTCGGCGGCATCCGATCCCAGTGGAGGCTCGACGGTTTTCGCGTCGGTGAAAAAACTCGGCCTCAAGCTGGAACCGCGCAAGGCCAAGGTGGAGGAACTCGTGATCGACCACGTGGAGAAGACTCCTACGGAGAATTAGGGCTTGAATGCATCGAATCATCCAACTGGTGATCGTCCTGGCGATGCTCGCACTCACCGGGGTGGCAGCGGCTTCGGAGTACCACGGACAAGTCACTTTCGGCGGCCTCCCGGTTCCCGGAGCGACGGTGACGGCGACACAAGGCAGCAAACAGTTTGTCACCAGCAGCGACCCACAAGGCCTTTACTCGTTCCCAGATTTGGCCGATGGAAAATGGACGATTGAAGTCGAGATGACGGCCTTCGCACCACTTAAGCAGGATGTGGTAATCGGCCCGCATGCGCAGGCGGTAAAATGGGAATTAAAGCTGTTACCCATCGGCCAAATCAAGGCCGAGATTGTGGGGGCGCGCCCTGGTGCGCCCCGGCCTTCGGCGCGGGCCAAGACAGAGGCAGCGCCGGGCTTTAGCCCGGCACCCCCCAATGCTCCGAAAGTGGAAATCTCCGCGGGCAATCACAGTGCCGGGCTACAGCCTAGCGCTGCAAATCCTGATGCCGGGCTACAGCCTGGCGCTACGAGCGCGGGAACGCCCGAAGAGGATCTCAGCGAACGTGCTGCCGACGGCTTCCTGATCAACGGGAGCCAGATCAACGGCGCCACTTCCCCGTTCGCGCAAACGTTCGCCTTCGGGAATAATCGTAGCGGTGGGAGAGGACTGTATAACGGCGGAATCGGCCTCATCTTCGATAATTCCGCGCTGGATGCCCGGCCTTTTTCCTTGAGCGGCCAGAACACCCCCAAGCCGTCTTATAACCGCATCACGGGTGTGGCGGTGTTGGGTGGCCCGCTGAAAATTCCGCATGTCCTCCCCCATGGTCCGAACTTTTTTGTGGCATACCAATGGACGCGATACGTAAATGCCACCACCGATTCGGCCCTGGTGCCGGATGCAGCGGAGCGCGGCGGAGATTTCTCCCAAGCTTTGAATGCGTTGGGGCAGCCGGTAGAAATCTTCAATCCCTCAACGGGACTGCCATTTTCCGGCAACATGATTCCCCAAACCCAAATCAGCTCGCCGGCGCGATCTTTGCTGAATTTCTACCCTTTGCCGAGCTTTAGCGGAGATCCGCGTTACAACTACCAGATCGGAATTGCGGACAACACGCATCAGGACGCCTTGCAATCACGCTTCAATAACACCTTCAATCCTAAGAATCAGATTTATGGCGGCTTCGCTTTTCAAAGCGTGAGGACCAGCAACCCGAATCTGTTTGGCTTTCTCGATACTACGGATGCGCTGGGGATCAACGCCAGCATCAATTGGTCCCACCGCTTAAGCCCGCGCCTGTTCCTGAATCTTGGTTACCGGTTCAGCCGGATGGCGACGCGCAGCACACCCTTCTGGGAGGATCGCGCCAACGTTTCCGGCGAAGCGGGAATCTCGGGGAATAATCAGGACCCGATGAACTGGGGTCCCCCGAGCCTCACTTTTTCGAGTGGCCTCGCGGGACTCTCTGATGCGCAAAGCTCCCACAATCGCAATCAAACGGATGCAGGGTCTTATGTCATGTTGTGGAGCCGCAACCGTCACAATATTACCTGGGGAGGAGACTTCCGCAGGCAGCAATTTAATTACCTGTCACAACAGGACCCGCGAGGCATGTTCACGTTCACGGGCGCGGCCACCGAGGGAAGCGCGAACGGCGCGACCATCGGCGGCGACGATTTTGCCGATTTTCTGCTGGGAATTCCCGATACGAGCTCCATCGCCTTCGGCAACGCGGACAAGTACTTTCGCGAATCCGTGTACGACGCCTACTTTACCGACGATTGGAGGATAAGTCCCTCCTTCACCCTGAATGCGGGGATGCGCTGGGATTACGGCGCTCCGATTACGGAATTGTATGGGCGCCTGGTTAACCTGGACATCACTCCGGGCTTTGCGGCGGAAGCGCCGGTAGTGGAAAGCGACCCGGTGGGGTCGCTGACGGGCAGAAAATACCCGGACTCGCTCATCCTGCCCGATAAGCGCGGCCTTGAACCGCGTGTGGGGATTGCCTGGCGGCCGATCCTGGGGTCGTCGCTGCTGGTGCGCGCCGGATACGGAATCTACGATGACACCTCGGTCTATCAGACGATCGCGCCGCAAATGGCGCAGCAGGCGCCGCTCTCGAAAAGTTTGAGCGTGCAAAACAGCCCGGCTTGCCCGCTCACGCTGGCGAATGGATTCAACACCTGTTCCTCCACGACGCCCGACACTTTTGCCGCCGACCCGAACTTCCGCATTGGTTACGCGCAGAACTGGCAGTTGTCGGTGCAGCGTGACCTGCCCGGCTCGCTGCAATTGACGGCATCGTATCTGGGCATTAAGGGCACGCGCGGAATGCAGGAATCTCTGCCCAATACTTTTCCCCCGGGTGCGGCGAATCCCTGTCCGTCCTGTCCCGCCGGATTTGTTTACCTCTCCTCTAATGGCAATTCAACCCGCGAGTCAGGGCAAGTTCAGTTGCGGCGAAGGTTGCACAGCGGTCTTACCGCCACCGTCCGGTATACTTTCTCCAAATCCATCGATGATGATTCCGCCCTGGGAGGCCAGGGAGCGGTGTTGCCCACCCAGACCTTCGGGGCCTCCTCGGGGGGAACCGGGAATGGAGGAACCCAGGCGGTTTTGGGGATGAGCTCGGGGGCAGGCGCTGCCAGCCCCACCATCGCGCAGAACTGGCTGGATCTGAGCGCCGAACGCGGGCTTTCGACATTCAATCAGCGCCACCTGCTGAACATGCAGATGCAGTACACCACCGGCATGGGGCTTGGCGGAAAGACGCTGATGAGCGGCTGGAAGGGAACGCTCTTCAAGGAATGGACGTACCTCACTCAAATTACTTTCGGCAGCGGCCTGCCGGAGACTCCCATCTATCTTGCCGCGGTCCCGGGCACCGGAGTGACCGGAAGTATCCGGCCGGAATACACGGGTGCGCCGCTTTACACCGCTCCCTCAGGTTTGTCTTTGAATCCGGCGGCTTATGCCGCGCCTCCGCCAGGCCAATGGGGAAACGGCGGAAGAGATTCCATCATCGGTCCCGGCCAATTCACTTTGAACACTTCCATGGGACGCACCTTTCGATTGAACAGCCGGTTCAATCTCGATTTGCGAGTCGATTCCACGAACTTTCTCAATCACGCGACTTTTACGAGCTGGTATACAACCATCACCAGCCCGCAATTCGGACTGCCGGCCGCGGCCAATGCCATGCGCACCATGCAAGCCACCATACGCTTGAGGTTTTGAGTCATGGAACGAGTAATTGCAGTGCCGGGTAGCCGCAACCCAAACGATGCTCTCTGTGCGCTCTGTGTCTTTCGAGCTTTAACACGGAGCACACGGAGCACCTCAGTGACCTCTGTGTTAAATCTTATCAAAGCACGGAGGACACGGAGACATCACGGGCTTCAAGCGCAATTCTCGCGCCCCACGAGAAAGGTGACCGGTAGCACGATGTTGCTGTTCCTAATCGCCCTGACGGCCGCTGCGCAGCAGGTGGGGCAAAATGCGCCGGTCGAAGGCAAGCCAGCGGCGATCATCAAAGCCAGCACTCAGCTTGTCGTCGAGACCGTGGTGGTGAAGGACAAAAAGGGGAACCCCATTACAGGCTTGGGCGCAAAAGACTTCACGGTTACGGAGAACGGCGTGCCGCAGACCATCAGTTTCTGCGAACACCAGGAACTGCCCGAGACTCCCGGCGCTGCGCCCGCACCTCCGCCCGAGCCTGAAAACCTCACGGTCTTCGACACGCTCAGCAGAACGCGCATTTCCGCCGAAACCCCTGGAAACCTTCGATACCAGGACCGCCGCCTGTTGGCGTTGTATTTCGACATGACGGCCATGCCACCCGCCGACCAGATGCGCGCGCTCGCGGCGGCGCAGAAGTTCATCAGGACGCAGATGACCGCGGCGGATCGCGTCTCCATCCTGAGATATCAGGGCGCCGGGGTTGACGTCCTCCAGGATTTCACCGATGACCACAACCGGCTGTTGAGCATCCTGGAAACGATGGTGGTGGGAGAAGGCCAGGGGTATGGAGAGTCCACCGACGACGCCAGCACGTCCGACACCGGGGCGGCGTTTGGACAGGATGACAGTGAGTTCAACATCTTCAACACCGATCGCCAACTGGCTGCGCTCCAGACGGCCGCCAAAATGTTGGGGCAGCTTAGCGAAAAGAAATTGCTGATCTACTTCGCCAGCGGCCTGAGGTTGAATGGCATCGACAATCAGGCGCAGCTCCACGCCACGATCGACGCGGCCATCCGCGCGGGGGTGTCGTTCTGGCCCATCGACGCGCGCGGTTTGGTGGCCGGGGCCCCCCTCGGCGACGCTACGCAAGGATCGCCCGGCAACGTGGGGATGTATTCCGGCGCCTCGGCGCTGGCTGTCACGACGAACTTTCAGCAGTCGCAGGATACGCTCTATGCGCTCGCCGGAGACACGGGCGGAAAAGCTCTGCTCGACTATAACGACCTGACGAAAGGAATCGTGCAGGCGCAACAAACCGTTTCCAGCTATTACATCCTTGGGTATTACACCAGCAACGCGGCTCTCGACGGAAAATTCCGCCGCATCAAGATTTCCCTGACCGGGAACTTATCCGCCAATCTGGATTATCGCCAGGGCTACTACGCCGGCAAACAGTTCAGCAAGTTCACTGTCGCCGACAAGGAAAGGCAGCTTGAAGATGCGCTGATGCTCGAAGACCCGATTACGGAACTCACCATCGCCATGGAAATCAATTACTTCCAGTTGAATCGGGACGAATATTTCGTCCCCATCGTGGTGAAGATTCCGGGCCGCGAGCTGGCTCTGGCCAAACGCGGCGGCGCCGAACACACCCTGATCGATTTCATCGGCGAGATCAAGGACAACTACGGCACCACCATCACCAACGTGCGCGACAAGGTGAATATCAAGCTGAGCGACGCGACGGCCCTCGAATTGGCCAAGCGGCCGATCGAATACGACACGGGCTTTACGATTCTTCCCGGAAAATACACCATCAAGTTTCTGGCGCGCGATGACGAGACGGGGAGAATCGGGACGTATCAAACCACGTTTGTCATTCCCAACCTGAACAAAGAGGAGAAGCGAATCCCCATCAGCTCGGTGGTCTTAAGCAGCCAGCGCCTCGAGCTGAAGGACGCGCTCTATAACGCCATCAAGAACAAGGACCGGGAAGAAACGGCCAACCCGTTGGTCCTGGCTGGGCAGAAATTGATTCCCAGCGTCACGCGGGTGTTCAGCAAGCGGCGGGACATGTACGTCTACCTCCAGGCCTACGAGCAGGGAGCCCCCAGCGTTCAGCCGCTCATCGCCTTTGTGAGTTTCTACCGCGAGCAAAGAAAAGCGTTCGAAACACCGCCGATCGAGGTCAGGGACGGATTGAATAACCGGCTGAAAACCATGCCCCTCAGTTTCAGTATCCCTCTAAATCAGCTTCCCCCGGGAAAGTATGAGTGCCAAGTCACCGTGCTGGACCCCACTGGGCAGAAAGCAGCGTTTTGGCAGGCCCCGGTCATGCTCGTCCCATAGCCCTCCGGAGCGGCGGCTTTTTGTTGTCGTTAGGGGACGAAGCACAGACCTACAATGCAGGCCCGCGATACCCGAGCTGTCCTTGGATGCGGAGTCAGGAGCGTATTGCTGATGAGGCGTGGGGAAATTTGCCGTAACGGTGCGCGGGGCCAGGCCGCACAGAAAGCAGGCAGTTAGGCGCCACTTTCTATTTGGGCGCGAGTTCTTACGTTTTTCTGGCGCAGCCGGTCGGCGATAACCTTCATCACCGCGAGCGCGAAGAAGGGAGTCTCTTGCACCATATACTGAAACCGCCGCCGATCGACCGGTACCAGATGGCAGTCGGTCTTCGCGACGACCGTGGCGCTACGCGGCTCGTCGTCGATGAGCGCCAACTCACCGAAAATGGAGCCGGGGCCGGCGACTTCCAGGACGAGCGGTCCATCCAGGATTTCGACCTCCCCGACCATGACGACGTACATGGTTTGGCCCGGATCTCCCGCGTGGAAGATCGCTTGTCCGGCGGGGAAGCTGACCGTTTCCTTGTCACAAAACAGATTGAGAAATATATTCGGCATGTGCGTTTCTCATCCTCACTCAGCGGAATTAGTTTCCTGCCCTCTCGGCTGCCGAGGGTATACGCCCGTTCCGGTCAAGATCAGGGTCTAACGGTTTGCAGCGCCGCCTGGGCTTTTTCCACCACCTCTGGAGGCAGAGGGACATAGCTGAGACCCGAAGCGTAGTTTTGCCCATCGCCCAAGCTCCAAGCAAATAGGTCGCGAAGCGCCTTGGCTTTGGCGGGGTCACCGTAGTTCTTGCGGAGAAGAATCCAGGTGAACGTAGTAATCGGGTAAGCGTCGGGACCGGAAGGGTCGGGAACGAAAACTCGCAGATTCTCCGGCATCTGTGCCGAGGCCAGGGAAGCCCGGAGGTTTTCTTCATTGGGCCACACGAACTTCCCCGCCTTGTTTTCAAGCAGGGCTGTTTGCAGTCCATACTTTTGGGCGAACTCGGAGCCGACATAACCCAACCCGCCGTCCGTATGCTGGAGAAGCCCGGCCACGCCTTCGTTGCCTTTCGCCCGCATGGCGTTTCCGGGCCAATTAACCAGCGTGGACGGGCTGTATTGGCTACGCCACTTTTCACTGATGGCATCGAGGTGTTTGGTGAAGGCGAAAGTCGTGCCGCTGGCATCCTGCCGAACTACCGTGGCAATGGTAAGTTTCGGGAGCTTGACGCCGGGGTTGGCGGCAGCAATCAACGGATCGTTCCAGTTCTTAATCTCTCCCAAGAAAATACCGGCGTAGGCCCGTCGGGAGAGTTTGAGTTCTTGCGGCGCGCCCGGAAGATTGTAAGCCAGCGCCACTCCCCCGGCGGTCATCGGCACCATGACAACGCCGTCCGGAGCCTGAGCAATCTCCTGATCCTGGAGGGCGGCGTCACTGGCGCCGAAGTCCACCTTGTCTTCATCGTTGACATTGCGGCCGAGGAATCTCCGAATGCCCTCGCCGCTCCCGACGGTATCGTAGGTGATAACAATTTGGGGATGGGCTTGTTGGTAGGCCGCAAACCACTGTTTGTAGAGCAGGGACGGAAATGTGGCGCCCGCTCCTTGCAGAAGGACGCCGCCGGGAGGGACTTGGGGTTTTTCCTTCGCCGGGCGTTGCAGCGAACAGGCAAGGAAATTCCCCAGGAGTCCCCAGGCCGCCAGGGCCAGCAGGAGGCGACTGAATTTCAAGACAAACCTGCTTCCCGATCCCATAAGTCCTCTCCCTCTTGAGTGGCACGGGTGGCAACGGGGAAGACCCTCCCGACGCCACGCATCCTGCCCCGGGCCACGAATGAAGGAAGGTGCGAAGAAGGTGTCAACGAACCAGCCCAAGAACTGCGCGCTAACCGAACTCGCCGCGGATGTACTCCTTGGTATACTTTTCTTTGGGGTCTTCAAAGAGCTGCCGGGATTCTCCGAACTCCACGAGATAGCCGGTACGGCCACCCTGGGTGGTATCGACGTACAGGAACCCGGTCAGGTCAGCGACGCGCAGGGCCTGGTGCAGGTTGTGCGTGACAATCGCAATCGTGAACCGGGTCTTCAATTCGAGCATCAACTCTTCAATCTTGCGCGTGGCGATGGGGTCCAAGGCGGAGCAAGGTTCATCCATCAGCAGCACCTCGGGCTCCGTGGCAATGGCGCGGGCGATGCACAGCCGCTGTTGCTGCCCGCCGGAGAGGGAAAGCCCGCTCTTATGCAGCTTGTCCTTGACCTCATCCCAGAGAGCCGCGCGTTTCAATGCCTCTTCGACTCTCGCGTGCTTATCTCCCTTGAAATTGTTCAAACGAAGTCCGAAAGCCACGTTGTTAAAGATACTCGTGGCAAAGGGATTGGGCTGCTGGAATACCATGCCGATGAAACGGCGAACGGCCACCGCATCAACGGAGGGATGGTAAATGTCCCTACCCCGGAAGTGGACGTGGCCTTCAAATCGAAAGCCCCGCACCAGGTCATTCATCCGGTTAAGGCAGCGCAGGACCGTGCTCTTCCCACATCCGGAAGGGCCGATAAAAGCCGTGATGTGGTTCTTCTTGACGGGGATGTCCGTGTCCCGGACCGCCTTGAAGGGCCCGTAAAACAATTCTTTAATTTGGCAATCGATCACCACCTGGCCGTCTGCCTTCGGTTGTCCGCCCCCCTGCGGTTTTCCGTCCGGCTGACGTTCTTGAGCCTGACCTGTTCCTGGCATAATTTGTTGCTCCTAAGCTTGGATTTGGCGTCGCGAGAGGCTCTGCCCAACGATATTGGTTATCAGCACCATCAGAACCATTACCAGCGCCGCGGCCCAAGCCATTTCGACCTGGTTTTGAAAGGGCATTCCGGCAAAGTTGTAAATGAGCACCGCCAGGGATGCCGTTGGCTGCATAAGGTTGAGATGGTGATGGGACATCGGCCAGTAACTGCTGAAGAGAGCAGTAAAAAGCAGCGGAGCCGTCTCCCCCGCCGCGCGCGCCACGGCCAGCATGATGCCGGTTAGAATCCCTGGAAAGGCCGTGGGCAAGAGCACCATCATGGCTGTCTGAGTTCTCGTGGCGCCCATCCCGATCGCCGCTTCTTTCATTTTTGCCGGGACCATGCGAATGGCGTCTTCGGCGGTCAGCATGATGGTGGGTAACATCAGGATGGAGACGGCCACCGCTCCGGCAATTGCCGAGTACCCTCCCGTCGCCAAAACGATCGCTCCATAGGCGAAGACGCCCGCCAGAATCGAGGGGAACCCGGTCAGCACCTTGGAGGAAAACCTGACCGAAGTAGAGAGGAGGTTCCCTTCCGGCGCTTGCGCCATGAATAAGGCGCTCAGGACGCCGAGCGGCACGGCGATCAGGGCCGCCAGGACTACAATTATCAGAGTCCCCAGGATGGCGTTTCCAAATCCTCCTCCCTGCTCCAAGGGGGCGGGGGGGAGTTGTGTGAATATGGCGAGGCTTAGCTTCTTGCCACCTCGCCAGAGGAGCATCCAGATGACCGAGAACAACGGGACGAGGGCCACGAGGGTCATGCCGGCCACCAACCAGGTTAACAACACATTGACCAGCGTGCGGGGACGGCGCAGCGATTTCTCCAGTTCGTTGAAATCCACCCCATCGAAGGGGTTAAGGTACGGTTCCCCCGGGAGCGTGGAGAGCAACGAATTACTTGAGGTTTGGGGCGTCGCCATTATTTCCCTCCTTCCACCCCACCAGAAGCGCGTTGCAGAATGAAGGCGCCGATCATGTTGACGACCAGGGTTATTCCCAAAAGGACCATGGCGGCATACATCAGAATTCCGACCTCCTTGTGTTGTGCCTCCGGAAAGGTATTGGCCAGCAGCGCCGCCAGGGTGTTGGCAGGCGAGAAGAGCGAGAGGGTGATCGAGTTGGAATTGCCCACGAGCATGGCCAGCGCCATGGTCTCTCCCAGCGCCCGGCCGAAGGCCAGGAGGACTCCGCCCACAATTCCGCGCGCGGCGGTGGGGAGAATCACGGCCATAATCGTCTCCCAGGGTGTTGCTCCCAATCCATAAGCGGCCATGCGCAGCTTGGGCGGCACCGCGACCAGAGCATCCCGGCTGATGGCGGTGATGGTGGGGAGAATCATGATTGACAGGACCAAAACGGCGGGGAGAACGCCCGGCCCACTGAGGTCGGTCCCAAACAGAGCGAACCAACCCATCTTCAGGTGCAGCCAATTGCAGGCCGGACGAATGAGCGGAATGATGACAAACAACCCCCACAAGCCATAAACGACGCTGGGGATGGCGGCGAGCAATTCCACCAGGTTCTTCAATATATTTTCCAACTGCTCGGGCAGCTTCCCCCAAAAGCTGTGATACTCCACATGGAAGAGCTTCAGCACCGAGAAGACAAACCCGCCCAGATAGCCCTCGCTCAAGAAAACTGCCGCCGCCACGCCGAAAGCTGTGCCGATCGCCAGCGCCAACACCGAGGTGTACATCGTGCCCCAGATTTCGGGGAGAATCCCGTATTGATCCTTATTGGGATCCCAGGTCCGTGAGGTGAGGAACCCCACGCCATACTGCCGGGGCAGCGGCGAAGGCAATCCGCAATACAATGAAGATGACCGCCAGCACCGACAGCCATGCGAACGAATAACAGAGTCCGCGAAAAACTGAATCTGTCACTCGCTGCATGCCCGACGGTGGTTGTGTTATCGCTTTAGCTTCTGCCACGATTCTCCTAAATTTCCTCGCCGTAGCGCCGGGCTTTAGCCCGGCACCTGCCGTCCTCAAGGGCGGCGCTACAAGTAACCACAATTTCCAAACGCAACCCTAAGTGGCATTCGGGGCCAACGTGATGTTATGGAGGGCCGCCTTGTCCTTGTCCGTGACTGCCGACGGCAGAGGGATGTAACCGAGAGCTTCGGATTCCTTCTGCCCGTCCGTTATGCAATATGTCAAGAGGCCTTGCAGAAGCTGGAACTTCGCCTTGTCTTTGTATTGTTTGTAGCAAATCATCCAGGTGTACGTGGCAATCGGGTAGGCATCCTTGGCCTCCGAATCCGGAACCCAGGCAATGAGGTTGTCGGGGAATTGCGCCGTGGCCAGGGCCGCTTGTGCGGAGGCGATGGTGGGCGCGATGAAGGCGCCCGACTTGTTTTCAAGAGTGGCCATGGGCAGGTTTTGACTCTTCGCGTAGCCGTATTCGATGTAACCAATAGCTCCAGGGGTCATCATGATGCTGGCCGTCACCCCTTCGTTCCCCTTGGAGCGAGTCCCGGTGGGCCAATTGGGAAGGGTGTTGACGCCGGGGTTCTGGGCAAATTCCGGGCTTATCGCGCTCAGGTGTTTGGTAAACACGAAGGTTGTGCCACTGCCGTCCGCGCGGACGACCACGTTGACGGGTTGGTCGGGAAGAGTCACGCCAGGATTGTCTTTCACGATGAGCGGATCATTCCACTTCTTAACTTTTCCCAGAAAAATTCCCGCATAGGCTTGGCGCGAGAGTTTTAATTCGGTCACGCCTTTAAGGTTGTAGGTCAGCACGATGCATCCGGCGGTCATCGGCAAGAGCTGGACGCCGACGTCCACCTTGGCCATATCCTCGGGGGTCATGGCCGCATCGCTGGCGCCAAAGTCGACGGTTTTATCGATGACGCTCTTAACGCCGCCTCCGCTGCCGATCGATTGGTAGTCAATTTCCACGCCATCGTGGCTGGCGCCGTAAGTTTTAAACCACTTTTGATAAAGCGGGGCAGGAAAGCTCGCTCCGGCGCCTTGCAGCTTTACTCCTTCGGAAGAGCTCTTGTTCCCACTACATGCGATGAAACTCAGGGTGATGATTGCGGCCAAAACTATCAAGCTCCTGTGGGCACTTCTCATTTTCAATCTCCTTCGTAAGGGACGGAACATGTTGTGAGTGTAGCGACTTGAATCTATGGGGGTTGTGTTAGGTCAATGTTACAAATACATTGCATTTCTGTGCAGAGGGGGGGATTCGCTGAATTTTGTAGCGCGGGTGTCCCCCACCGCGTCTTCTCTTGTAATCCGCAGCCGGGTCTTGTTTTATAGCGCGGGTTCCCGCACCCGCGTTTTCGAAGCCGCTAGGGGAATCAATGATGAATCGCGGGTGGGGACGCCCGCGCTACAACATCCGGGAATTAAAGATGAATTGCAAGTGGGGACACCCGCGCTACAACATCCGGGAATTAAAGATGAATCGTGGGTGGGGAGGGGGTGGAGACCAGTCAAAGAGGCTAATATCGAAAGCGCCTCTGGAGAGTTTTCCATATGGGGGCCATTCTTGTACGGTTGGTTCAGAAGCGCCCTCCAACGGGCTACCGGGCTTCGGCTCCTGCCCCCCTTCCATCAGGGCGGGCTTCCCAACTCCCGTTAAAAGGAAGATGTTAAGGATGCCGATCTGTCCGGGTAAGTTATTGAAAACATGTGCTGGAAGAAAAGGCATAGTCTATAAAATCATGAAAATAAAGGAGTTGTTTTGTCGCCTGGGCAACATCCGCTAAGGTCGGGCAATGGCGCTTTATCCCGCACAGGGGCACGAGGTGTTCAATATCCAGCGCAATCAAATTTTGGTCCCATCTTTAAGGCGCAACTGCGGGGCTTCGGTCGCTGCTCGGCGGGCAATCAGAAAAGGCCACCGAGGTTTAGAACGATGACCGCGATCATGATGAACGCGAGCGCCGTGACTAGGAACTTTACGGTTCGGACGCTCGCGCCTTTCCACTCTCCGGCCATAAGTCCAAAGGCATTGGCAAAGAGGATGCTCGCAGCGATGAACAGCATGTACCCCGTGGATGTTCCTGCGGCGCCCACCAGCGTGGCTCCGATCCCGTAACCCAGGACGGCGGTAACCCACGTGAGGGCCATGCCAATGGCCAGCACGGTCTCGCGGGTCCAGCCGCTCTTGCCGAACAGAGTCGCGGTTCGATTCTTCACCAGCAGGTGAATACAGTAAACCAGATTGGGAATGAACCCGGCTCCCAGGACAAGACTCCACACCGCATAAGTTGAGGTCAGGGGACCAGCGCCATGCCGCAGGCTCGAGCGAATCACCTCGCCGCCAAAAGCGAATCCCAGGTTGTAGCTCGAAGCGAAGATTCCCGTGAAAAGGCACAGAGCCATCCCCGTCGCAAAACTACCCGGCCGCGGCGAGGACTCAGCCTTCGGGCTGGCCTGTTCCTTCTCCCGTCGGCGGCCAGCAAAAGCATAGAAGATCAGACCCACGAGGAGAAACGGAATGCTGAGAAGCAGCAGGATTCCTCGTGGACGAAAGAGATCCTGGGGATGAAAGACCAACAAGGGAACCAGCGATCCCGACAGACTGGCGAGGCCCGACACGACGGCAAAGGTCAAGGCGACGCCGACCATCCGCAAGCTGAGCCCGAAGGTTACTTGCGCAGAACCCCAGAGCAGGCCGAAAACGAGCGGCAAGACCAACGCTCGCGGCGTTACATCGGCATAAACCTGCGTGAGTCCCGGCACCAGCCCAAAAGCCAGCGCCCAGGGCACCATAAAGATTCCAACAACGGAAAATACCAACCAGAGATTCTCCCACTTCCAACTCCGGGAGTACTTCATCGGCAGCGCGAATGCGGCGTTCAGTGCGCCACTGACAAGAACTACCGCCATGCCTAACCAGAAATGATTGTCCATGGATTCCAAGGCCCCAACCAGGCGAGGAACTGTCGGGGGAGATTTTCAGATACGTGCGAGCCTCATCACGCTACCCTGCCTTTAGTAGGGTCCCAAACAACTTTCATGCCGTGCTTCAAAGCGATGTTGCCGATCCAGGAAGTGCGTGCTGCCTCGAAGCCAACGTGGATGTTGGCGTTGGGAGGCTTGCGGGTGCGCATACAATCCACGAAGTTGATGACGTTATCAAGCGTTCCATCGTGCTCGGCGCGCATAAAGATTTCCGGCTCCGGCGCCAGCGAGCCGGGTGCGTGGGGTACTCCCTCTGGATACAAGGCCAGGTGGGAACGATCAACCCTAAGGGTTGCATCGCTGCCGCAAAACATGACGCCCCCGTCCTCCACGCTGCTGTTGATGGAGCCAGTGAAAGTGACCATGAAATCGCCTGGATATTCATATACTGCGGTAAGGGTGTCGGGGCACTGCCAGTCCATACGGTAAAGGTCCCCCACCGTAGTGGCCGTCTTGGGGGCCGGTTGGTCCATGTACCACTGGATGACGTCTATCCAGTGCGTCAGCAGGTCGGTGAGGATGCCCCCGCCGAAATCCCAATACCAGCGCCACCAACGATATTTCTCATCGGTAAAAGGCTGGTCCGGCGCGCTGCCCAACCAGCTTTTCCAGTCCAGGTCAGCCGGGTCGATTTTCGGCAAAGTTTCTATCGCCGGGTATTTCTGATACCAGTAAGTATGAACCATAGTGATCTTGCCGAGCCGGCCGGAGGCGACGATTTCCTTACCGAGTTTCCAGTGAGCCCAACTGCGCTGCTGGGTGCCGGTTTGGACGATGCGCTGGCTTCCGTCCACCACGCGCACCATTTCCATTCCTTCTTCAATCGAATGGCAGATGGGCTTCTCGACGTAGGCATCCTTGCCGGCATTCACGGCGTCGATAAGCATCTGTTTATGCCAGTGGTCGGGACTGCCAATTAGAACGGCGTCGACATCCTTGCGGTCAAGAACTTCGTGATAGTTCGCGTAAGCCTGGGCACCGGAGCCGGCGATTTCCAAGGCTGCGGCGCGGGCGGGCGCGTAGACATCGCAGACGGCTACGAACTCGACGTTGGGAACTTTCTTGAACATTCCCATATCGGAGCGAGCGCGATGCCCGCTTCCCAGCACGCCGACGCGAATGCGGTCGTTAGCGCCCAGCACACGTGCCGGCGCCAAGCCGCCTAGCACGGCTGCGCCGGCGCCGGCAAGAGCTGTGTCTTTCAAAAATTCCCGCCGCGTAATTTCTGTTTTCTTGTCCATGAGGAAACTCTCCTTCCAGGGTGGCGATAGTGAGGTGCAACCACAGGCTTTTCCGCGGCGCTCCTCCTTTCCGTGCACAAACTTGATGCTGCCCTATGGTATTTTCAAATCCCGATCACCCGCGGAGCTACGTTCCGGCCCTCGGGCGCGTTTACTTCGGTTGCCGGGTGGTCTTGCGGTCCCAGCGATGCCTGCGCAGTTCCGTGTAAAGGTCCTCCGGCAATGGACCTTGTTCACTGACACGCACATTCTCTTCAACATTCCTCACCTTGCGCATGCCGGGGATGATGGTACTCACAGCGGGATTGTTGAGGATGAAACGCAGCGCCATCTCCGGCAGCGTCATGCCGGAAGGGACGAGCGGCTTGAGCGCCTCCGCGTTCGCAACGAACTCCTTGAGCCTCTCCGGAAGGAAGTGGGAGTTGCGCCAATCACCTTCCGGCCATTTACTTTCCAGCGTCAGTGTGCCGGTCAGCGAGCCTTGGTCCAACGGGCACCGCGCGATTACCCCTACATCCAGGGCAGCACAGGCGGGGAAAAGTTCGTCCTCCGGATTCTGATCAAAAATGTTGTACATGACCTGCACCGAGTCAATCAGTCCTGACTGCACCGCGCGCACGCCGTTCCAGGGTTCCCAGCGATTGAGGCTGATGCCGACGGCCCGAAACAGCCCTTGCTGGCGCAAGTCCTCGATCTTCTTCACCCAGCGGTCATCTTCCAGCCAGGCGTCTGACCAGGTATGGAATTGAATCAGGTCGAAGTTCTCCAGCCCCAGGTTTTCCAAACTAATGTGTACATACCGGTCAATGTGGTCGGGGGGAAAGCAGTCGTCGAGCGTGAACTCGGGATGGGCCGGCCAGGTAAGATTCTTGGGAGGAATCTTGGTGGTGACGTAAAGCCTCTTCCCAACGTTCCGGCGCACCAACTTCCCCAGCATTTGTTCGCTGTGTCCACTGCCGTAATGCCAAGCAGTGTCAAAAAAATTGCAGCCCAAATCGACAGCACGTTGCAGGGATTGCTGGGATTCGGTATCGCTGGAGCCCGTCCAGCTCGACATTCCCCACATCCCGTACCCGATCTCGCTCACCATCCAGCCCGTGCGTCCAAATCGGCGGTATTTCATGATCGAGTCTCCCTCTCGATCCGTTTCAGCTTTGCAGGTTCTGAGCAGATCTTGAGTGGTGCCTACCCTATTGCGTGTCACGCTTACTGTGACCAATTGGTGGGCGTCCGGTCCCAACGATGCTTGCGTAATTCCGTATACAGATCCACCGGCAACGGACCCTTGTCGGCGGCACGTGTGTTCGCTTCCACGTTCGCCAGCTTGCGCATACCGGGGATAATGGTGCTCACTGTGGGATTATTGAGGATGAAACGCAGTGCCATCTCCGGCATGTCCATGCCCGGAGGAATAACCGGGCGCAGGGCTTCCGCACGCTCCACACTGGCTTTGAGGTTTTCAGGAACAAAGTAGGTGTTACGCCAATCCCCTGGGGGCCAATGGCTTTGCAGGGTAAGGCCTCCGGTGAGCGTCCCTTCGTCGAACGGACACCGCGCGATGACGCCCACATCCATTGCCCCACATGCCGGAAAGAGTTCGTCCTCGGGGTTCTGGTCAAAAATGTTATAGATGACCTGCACCGCGTCAATCAGCCCTGACTGGACCGTGCGGACGCCATTCCAGGGCTCCCAGCGATTAAGGCTTATGCCTACCGCACGAATGAGCCCCCGCTCGCGCAGGTCGTCGATCTTTTTCACCCAGCGATCGTCCTCTCGCCAGGAATCCTCCCAGGTGTGGAATTGAATGAGGTCGAGGCTTTCCAGGCCCAGATTTTTGAGACTGGAGTGCACGTACCGGTCAATGTGATCGGGAGGGAAGCAATCGTCGAGCGTGAATTCGCGGCGACTGGGCCAAGCAAAATTCTTGGGTGGAATTTTTGTGGCCGTGTAGAGTTTTCGCCCAGGGTTGTTGCGCACCAACCATCCCAGCAACTTTTCACTGCGGCCGTTCCCGTAAGCCCAAGCGGTGTCAAAAAAATTACACCCCAAGTCGACGGCCTTCTGGAGGGACTTTTTCGATTCCGCGTCATCAGAGCCGGTCCATCCTCCCATGCCCCACATACCATAACCGATCTCGCTTACCATCCAACCGGTGCGTCCAAACCTGCGATAATTCATAACAAGTTTCCTTTCGACCCGTTCTTCACTGGAACCAGTTGCCGCGCGCGCGTCATTGCGATTGACGAGGATGCGTTCGCGCCAACCCGTGACTCTACCAGAAGTGCGCGCGACATTTAAGGGCCAAATGGAGGGTCCTCGGCCGTGAGTGCCGTTTAACCCTTGGACAGATGATTTCTGATCGGCCGGGCATTGGGGAAAAGTTCTACTACCCATGCCCATGCGTTGACACTGGTGACCACACATCCTAAGATGATTCTACAAGGCATTGTTCACATCGATGCACGCCAATCTGCGGGCAGGAGGCATAAGCGGTGGAGTGGCACCTTACGAAGACCGATCGTTCCGAAGAGCTGGCTCGACTCAGCTTCTTCTCCATGACGAAATGCCAGCCGGAGGGAAAAGTTAGTTTTCAGATCACGGTGAAGGAGTACGCCATGCCTCCGGCAGGCCAACGCTTGCGGTTCTTTGCCACGGCAGACAAGCAAGTGAACCAAAGTATCGCCCCGCTACTGCCCTCCGGTTGGGGGGATTCCGTGTGGGAAGCCCTGGAAGGCTGCCTGCGGTTGATTCGTCAGTTTCCCTATGAGGGAGAAGACTGGATTTGAATTCATTGCCCCGGCAGGCACGGTCGGTTCGGGGCGAAGGCTGCGCCATTTTCGAAGCGAGGGTCAAAATCAATGGAATTTACCAAGAAACAAATCCGGCCGGGCGTTGTGGTCCTGACGATGACCGGCAGCGTCCGCGTCGGACCGAATTGCCAGCAAATCGAGCACGCACTGGATGAGATCATCGGCCAGGGCGCTAACTGGGTTGTTTGCGATCTCAGCGGCGTGCCCTTTATCGACAGCGCCGGCATCGGAACCGTTATGCGCGGCCTGATCAAGCTGAAAAAATTGGGTGGTACCATGCGCCTGGCCGGGGTGAAGGGCATGGTGGAGGGTGTTCTGAAGCTCACGCGTGTCGATCGCAGTATTGAAATCTTTCCCACGGCGGAGGAGGCTGCGCAGGGTCTCCCTCTGGCTCCAAAAACCTAACTCTTACTTGGGATGCGCAATCACATCTTCAATGCAATAGCTGTCATTGGTGATTGTGAAGTAGAAGCGCCAGTTCTGGTTGACACGCGCCTGCCACAGATCTTTCGATTCGTCGTACTTTTTGGCGTGCAGGGACGGGTGTTGTAAGTTGTCCACCAGGAATCGCAGTTGTTTTTCAAAGGCTCGCCGGACATTCGGTGGAGCGTCACTCAGTGACTCAATCGCGCGATCCGACAAGAAAACCTTCATGGGGGAGGTGTGCTACTTCGGCTTCAGTGCTTTCCGATTCCTGATTTCCTTGCGGACAAACTTAATAGCTTCGTCGGCGGTTTCAAACGGCCCAATGTAGGGGCCTTTGCGGGCTTCTGTCAACCGGGCATCGATGATCTGCCTTTGGGCGGGCGTGTACTCGTCGCTAGCGACGGGGAGCTTGCGCACGATTGTAATGACCCCGCTGGACGCCTTGAACTCTAGATCCTCCCCGCCCTTAAAACCTGCCTTGCGGCGAATCGCGGATGGTACCACGAGGGGAGCTCCGTTTTTTGCGATAGCAGCCATGTTGCCTTTCAGTGTATGCCCGGAACGCCGATGTCGTCAAATGCTGAACAAGGTCAATTCGCCCTAACTCGTTCGCCGCGTGGTATATTCGGAAAGTGGCAATTATGAGGATTTTTGCAGATTTTTGGCCTGAAATGGGGAGGCTATTTTGCCTCAGCCCATAATAGTAAATCATGAAGGATGAATCCATTCCGCAGCCCCCCCAAGGCCGCTGGGGAGTGTTACTGCTGGCGCATGGTGCGCCCGATCAGCTCGAGGATATTCCCGAGTTCTTGCGGAACGTGCGCGAAGGTCGGCCCCTGCCTGAGCCGGCGGTGAAGGAAATCGTGCGCCGCTACAGCCTGATCGGGGGAGGATCGCCATTGTTGCGGCTCACCACCTTGCAGGCGGAAGCGCTGGCGAAATTGATTGCGCACCCCGTTTACGTGGGCATGAGGAACTGGAAGCCGTTTATTCCGGAGGCGGTGCGCCGTCTCAGCGACGATGGCGTGGAGCGCGTCGTGGCTGTGTGTCTGGCGCCCCAGAATTCCCGCACCAGCATAGGACTCTACCGAAAATACCTGGCTGATGCGGTGGCGAAGGTGCGCCCGGGGCTGGTGGTGGATTTCGTGGAAAGCTGGCACGACCATCCGGCGTTGATCGAGGCGTTTCGCGAGCGCGCGCAGGCGGCACTCCTTGACGCGAAAAACCAAATCGGTGGCCCCATTCCCGTCATTTTTACGGCCCATAGCGTACCGGAACGGACGATTGCCGATGGAGATCCTTACGAACGGCAGGTGCGAGAGACGGCAGCTCTCGTGGCCCGAGCAACCGGCCTTAACGAATATCGCCTGGCGTTCCAGAGCCAGGGAATGACGGCGGAGAAATGGATCGGACCGACGGTGGAATCGCAAATTGATGATTTGGCGCAGGCGGGCGGGAAGAATGTATTGTTGGTTCCGGTGGGATTTGTTTCCGACCATGTCGAAATTCTTTACGACATCGACGTGTTGTTCCGCGACTACGGGAAGGCTCGGGGCGTCTCGGTGCGGCGTTCGGAGTCACTGAACGCCAGTCCCAAGTTCGTTGCCGCGCTGGCCAGCCTGGTGTCCGCCCGTATTGGAATTATCAATGATAATCTGTGACGCGTCGGAAATGATGAAAAGAGTCAACACCATTTCACACAGAGTCCACGGAGCACCTGATTGTTGAGATCGCTAGGACCGTTTGGCACAGAGAACACGGAGAACTGAGGTCCCAGCAGCCCGGATTTTCTCTGCGATCTCTGTGAGTTCCTCTGCGCCCTCTGTGTGAAATGCTTTTTCGCTATGACTGATGGAGCCAAAGCGCGCCGGATTGCGGTAATCGGCGGAGGCATCTCCGGCCTTGCCGCCGCCTACACGCTGGTGCGGGCACGCCAAGCCGGCGCGCCGATCGAGGAAGTGCTCATTGAGGCAACTCCGTGTTTGGGCGGTGTGGTTCGGACGGAAACGGTTGACGGTTTCGTGATCGAAGCCGGCCCCGACAGCTTCCTCGCCGAGAAACCGCAAGCTGCCGCGATGGCGCGCGAGCTGGGGTTGGGTGACGATCTGATGGGCTCCAACGACCATGCGCGCCGCACGTACATTCTTCACCGGGGGCGACTGCTGCCGTTGCCTGATGGCCTGATGTTTTTGGTGCCGACACGCCTCTGGCCGATGGTGACAACCAGGCTGCTGCCGCTGAGCACCAAAATCGCAGCCGCTCGCGAACTGTTTTCCTCTCCTCCTGCCGTTGACCCCGGCGATGAGTCGGTGGCAACTTTCGTCAGCCGGCACTTCGGGCAGGCGATGGTCGAGAATATCGCCGACCCCTTGCTGGCGGGCGTCTACGGCGGCGATTCAGCCTCACTCAGTGTGCGCAGTGTGTTGCCGCGTTTCTGGGAGATGGAACGGAAGCACGGCAGCCTGACCCGCGCCACCCTCCAGGCCATGCGGCAGCGGCGCAAGGCGAATTCGAACAACAACCATGGCCCGGATTCAGCAGGAACAGGCCCGGCGCCACCCCGCAAGCTGCCACTTTTCATGACGCTCAAGGGTGGACTCCAGCAGATGACGGAAAGACTCGCTGCCCAGGTGGAGAAATCGCGATTGTTCCTGGGCCGTCGCGTGGTCGGCATCGAACCTGCCCCCGGCGGGCCCGGAGGCGTTGCTGATTCCTGCTCGCGGCGATTCCAGATCACCTGCCAGGGGGAAGGCACTTTCGACGCGGACGCGGTGGTTCTCGCCCTGCCGGCGCATCTTGCCGGCGGGGTGCTTTCATCCGTGGATCACCGGCTTAGTGAGTTGCTCGATGGCATTCCCTATAGTTCTTCAATGACGGTCTCGCTGGGATTTGACGAACGTGCCAGGGCCGCCCTTCCCCCAGGCTTCGGATTTCTGGTGCCGCGCAAAGAGCACCGGCGAATGCTGGCCTGCACGTTTGTCCATGCAAAATTCGACCACCGTACGCCGGAAGGGAAGGCCATGCTGCGATGCTTCCTGGGCGGAGCGCGAGATCCTCAGGCGCTCGGGTTAAGTGACCAAGAGGTTGTGGACTTGGTGCGGCGAGAACTCCAGGAAATTTTGAACTTCACCGCTGACCCTCTGTTCTTCCGTGTGCACCGATGGCCTGCTTCGATGGCGCAATATCCGGTGGGCCACGGGGGGCGCGTGAGTGCCATCGAGGAGCGGCTACAGGATCTGCCCGGACTGTACCTTGCCGGCAATGCCTACTCGGGGATCGGCATCTCGGACTGCATCCGGACCGGCCGGAGCGCTGCGGAGAAGGCCTTGGATTTAGTGACGCCAGGATGGCGCGGGACGCAGAAAGCAGAAGGCAGTAAGCAGTAGGCAGGTAGGCAGTAAGCAATAGCGCGGAGTCAGGCGCCGTTTGTCTTACCTCGCAGTTCGTACCAGGATGGCCTTGACACCTTTTTTGCCTCGAAGGGCGAAAATCTCCGGTTCCGGGTCCCCCATCATGCAAGCACGACCGCCAAAGATTACACTACGGACCACATCCACGGTTTGGCGACAAACCGTCAAGGTGAGCACTCGGATTGTCTCCGAGTGGCCGACCATACGCCCAGAACCCCCGAGTGCCACATCCGAGCATAAGCCATTGTACGACAATGTCGATTGTTGCCGGGTGCTTCGCCCCCTCGGCCAGAATTTCGGACCGCGCTTGCGAGTTCACGGGTGGCGCAGACATCGGTTCTTATGTATGCGCACCCTAGCCATGCCGGGTAAACTGCGCCAGACTCTGCGCTGTTATCAAGCACTGCCGCTTAAAAGTCCCTTAGGGGATCGCAGACCCACATAAAGCGAGTGCCTGCACTAGCCGGCATTTGGCGCTTTGTGTGCAAAGGTGGTAAGGTGTATTTCACCGTTCGGTTGGAAAATCACAACCGAAATCCAGGTATACTGGTGACGGCGCTACGCATGGCAACTGCGACAGACCAAAAGAGTCTGGGGGCATTCTACACTGGCGAGCCAGTTGCGCGTTGGATTGTCAAATGGGCAGTTCGGAGCCGCGAAAATACGCTGCTCGACCCAAGTTGCGGCGGCGGAGTTTTCTTGCACTCGGCGTCTGAATGTCTTGACAAGGGGCGAAATGGGGAACCGCGCATATGGGGCATAGACGTTGATGAGGAAGCCCTCCGCGTAGCGAGTGAGCGGGCCGGTCACTATAAACTGATCAACAAGAATTTCTTCTCCGTCAAGCCGAACGAAACGCCTCGGTTCGATGCCGTAGTGGGCAACCCCCCATTTATCCGGTACCAGAGCTTCAATGGTTCCAGTCGCTCCTTCGCCCTGGCTCGCGCGAGGGAAGCTGGGGTGCACCTTCCGCAACTGTCGTCATCTTGGGCTCCGTTCCTCATCCACGCTGCGAGCTTTTTGAAAAAAGGTGGCCGATTGGCCATGGTCGTTCCGGTGGAACTAACGCACGCCCAATATGCGAAAGAGGTGCTGAGGTTCATCGCAAGCAAGTTCGGGCGGATCCAGCTTTCGATTTTCCGTCAAAAGCTCTTCCCGGATCTGAGCGAGGACACGGGCGTTCTGCTCTGTGACGGATTTGAGAATCAGTGCACTTGGTTTTCGGTCGCCATCCTTAGAGACATTCAAGAAGCGGAGGAGGACAGCTACGTCGAACAGCCCGTAAACATCGAGGCGGTGCTTAACGGACGAACGCGACTGACGCACTACCTCTTGGCGCCGAAGGCGCGGGAACTGTACCATGGCCTCTCGGAAAACAATCAAGTAACGCGGCTTGGTACGGTCGCTGACGCCGGAATCGGATACGTCACTGGCTGTAACGATTTCTTCCACGTGTCGCTCTCCGAATCTCGGAAGTGGCACCTTCCCACGGATATGCTTAGGCCTGCGCTGCTTTCCATGGACAGCTCCTTCGGCGCGCTACTGCGCAAAGGTGAATGGGCCAAACTTCGCGACGCAGGAGGGAAAGCGTATCTCCTCGCTGTTCCTCCGGTCAGCGAGGACAAGCTGCCCAGCGCTGTGCGCGAGTACCTAAAATTCGGCGAACACTTGGGCGTCCCAGAAAGATTCAAGTGCCGGGTCCGAGAGCCGTGGTACTCGGTGCCGCACGTACGGGTTGCAGACGCCTTCCTTTCGTACATGTCCGGTCAGACCCCGCGGATGGTGGGAAACCGCATCGGACTTGTTGCTCCCAACACGTTGCACCTCGTGCGGTTTGTTAAAGGTGAGCGTGCCGAACCGTTCATTGCCGGCTGGTATTCGTCGTTGACCAAACTCAGTTGTGAGCTCGAAGGACACCCTTTGGGGGGTGGGATGCTAAAGCTGGAGCCCTCTGAGGCGGAGAGGGTGTTAATTACTCTCCCCGATCGCCGTGAGTTGCCAAGTTTGTTATCGAGTCTGGACGGATTGATTCGTGGCAAGGATGCAGAAGCCGCGACAGACCTAGTGGACCGCATCGTCCTCCGGCGCAAACTCGGCCTTAGCGCTTCGGAATGCGTTGCCCTCCGCGCAGCGGCTGCCGAAATGCGAAACTGGCGGATGCACAAATGAGCCAAAAACCTCGAATCGTCACTCTCGGTGACGCATTGAAGAACCTATGTGCCGGGGTGAAAACACAATCTCAAAAGCACATCCGGCCTCTTCATTCCTATTGCGCGACGCGTCTGGTCCTCGAGGGCGGATTCCCTCCGGAGTGGGTGATTCCACGGCAAGGCTTTTCAAGCGAGAAAGTGAATAACGCCAATTACAGGCTTCATACCTCACCCGAGGCCGGAGGTACGTCAGAGCACCGCGTCCTGGGAGGGATCAAGTATAAGGATGTAGATATCACGGTTTTGGTACCAGGCTTGGGGCCGGCGTTGGCGATCTCCGGCAAGAGCACAGGAAACGCCTTTCGCAATCTTACGAATCGGATGGAAGAAGCCTTAGGCGAATGCACCAATGTTCACCTGATGTACCCGGGTTTGGTCTTTGGATTTCTCCACCTGATCAGATTCGCCAAAGAATCAGAAGTTGGAAACGTGCAGGACGCGTCCTTTGATGAGCACGATGAGCCTTTACCCGCCATTCGACGATACCACGATGTGATGCTCGCCTTGAGTGGAAGAAGCACCATCACCGATCCCGGAATGCGCTACGAGGCGGTGGGATTCCTGGTCTACCGCTGCACGGCCTCTGGCCCCTCCATACTGAAAAGTTATCCGCCTGCCGACAGTCCGGTGCATTTCTCGAGGTTCTTTCAGCGACTTTATGACCTCTATGATTTGCGGTTCGGGTATCCCGATCCGGATGGACCCAACATCCGAAAGGCATGGCGTCCGCAATTCGCGGGCCTCTCTGAAAATATCGACAAACATCTTCCCTTCGAATGGCAGCCCAGATTGGCGGACTGAGCACTCGGCGATGGGATGTAGCTAAAGCGGGCAGCACGGTCAACGCCTTTTTTGACTGCGGGCCTTTCTCATTTGCGAGACGACGGCCATAATCCGCCCGGGTTTTGCACCAAGGGAAAAACCCACGGACAAGAATGCGCTGTCCGTGGCTACGCGCCTTCGGGAGCAGTGGGCTAATAGTTCAACGATGCTCGAGCGCCGCGGCGACCCAGGCCCAAATGTCGTGTCCCAACGCGTCGAGTTGCCCTTGAGGATCGGCAAGGGCATCATTGGACAAGGTCCATCGCGCGTTCCAAGTGAGAAGCAGGCATCCTTGGTATTGGACAATCTCGTTCGGCTCGAGCAGGATATTGACGGCTATCGAGTCAAACCCTGCCCCGTGGGCCAGTTCGATGATAGTGGCGCAGTCAGCGGGCACCAGATGACTCGGGAGAATTACGAGGTCGCGCTGCCGCCAATTGGAGTCAACTTGGTTCAAAGCCTCCTCAATAGACCCGAACTCGCCAGCGAACGTTTCTTGATATGACCTTGGGATAATCAACGCATCAATGAGGCCTACCCGCAGAAGTGCCCCACGCCCGCCCTACGTACGCTCTCACTTTTGTCTTGCGCATCCACTCAGAATGAGAACGCTCTAGAGCAATCTGAGAATGTCAGGTTGGTCAGTCTTGACGTGCTGTTCCGCAATCTGTAAGGTATCCTGCCACGGCGATTCGGAGTTATCATAGCGGGTAGCGAGGAGTTATTCCGGTCCGACCGGAATTACTCCGCGGCTTTTCCCTGTTGGATTTTAATAGGTGTGTGGACGTAGTCACGTTAAGAACCGCAGGGTAAGGCAAACTACGCCTAACCCTGCGCTACCCCGCTAATCGTCAAAGTGACCGGATGGTCTTGGAGGGATGGCAAATTCAGGCGTGGGGCGCTTACTGACTCAAATGCGTGGGTTCCTGAGAGCCGTCGCAGGTCGACAGAGGAGGTCGCAGTGTATATACCGACCTCCAGCTGACTTTCTCTACGCGAGGGACCTCGCAATCACCAGCGTCACGTCATCATACTGTTGGCCGCCGCTGAATTGCTCCACCGCCTCCACAACGGACTGGAGAATGGACCCCACGGGGAGATGCGAATGGCTTTTCAGCGTCTCCAGCAAGCGACATTCACCAAAATCCTCACCTGCGGCGCTCGGCGCCTCGGTCACGCCATCGGTATACAAGGTAAGGATGTCGCCGCGGGAAATCTGGACCTCCGCAACCGTGCACTCCCACTTTTCAAATAACCCCAGCACCGTCGCCGTAGGCATCAAGCGTTCGACGCCGCCATTCGTACGCAGGAGCAGTGGCGGCAGGTGGCCGCAGTTCACATAACGCAGCCGACGCGTGGAATCGTCGTAGTCTCCGAAGAAGAGCGTGGCGTAACTGTGGTCATCCGTATTTTCATAGAACAGTTGATTCACTGATTTCAGCAATCCCGGCAGGTCTTGCAAAGCCAGGGCGCACTGGCTGCGCAGGTTGGCCTGTAGGTTGGCCATCAACAAAGCACCGGAAATCCCCTTGCCTGCCACGTCCGCGAGGACGAACCCCAAATGCCCAAAGCCCAGGTTCAGGAAGTCGTAGTAGTCGCCGCCCACCTGCCGGGCCTGGATGCAACGGCCGGTATATTCCATCGTCCTTAGGGGAGGCAACTTCTGCGGGAACAACTTGGCCTGGACCTGCTTGGCATATTCCATTTCCTGGGCCACACGCCGGTCCGCCTCGATGCGCTCGGCGATCTTTTCGCCCAGGCGAATGCTCTCCAGGGCCACGCCTGCCTGGCTCGCCACGGCCGCTAACAACTGTTTGTCTTCACGCGAATAGGGCTCCTCGGAAAGGCGTTGACCCAGAACGACCAGGCCCACCAGACGGCCATCGCGGCCCAAGATGGGCACCAGGCAGTCCGGCTGAAGAGGCGCCAACACAAAAGGCTGCGGCACATCTCGCGAGTCCGGAACCTCCCAGGGCCGGCCGTGTCGCGCCAGTTCTGCTAGCAGGGGCTGGGCAGCAGAGAGGCTCTGAAGCTCAGGGGGAACGCTGCCGCCGACCGCCGAAAGTTGGCCGTCACTCGTCTCCAGGTAGACCGCGAAGGATGCCGGTTGCAACGCTTGACGCAAATGGCGCTCGAGTAACGCCTCGAGCTCGGACCGGGTAGTGGCCGTGCGGGTCTTCTCCACCAAATCTTCCAAAATCATGCGCGCGTCGTAAGCCTTGCGAAAGAA
>Ga0326728_10003811_pt1 | contig 45891 bp, 27 predicted proteins | sample MB3enrmetagenome_FD_207602 | JGI IMG/M metagenome (GOLD analysis project Ga0326728, IMG submission 207602) | Lab enriched peat soil microbial communities from McLean, Ithaca, NY, United States - MB31MN | ecosystem: Environmental > Terrestrial > Soil > Wetlands > Peat | place: USA: New York...
AATGCCGTGGTAGGGAAATGGATCGCGCATCGCGGGCCGCGAGTGAGGATCGCGATATCGGCGGGCCCCCTGATCCTACTGGCCGCACTCGGCATGCGGGCACAGACATACTATGTTGCACGGAGCATCGGGAACCTTGGCATCGGTTTTGTCGAGATTCCCGACGCTTCGGAATCCGGCCTAATTTCGAGATTGAAGCGCATTTCCCAGAGCGCGCGGCGACCCGTGGTTTTGACGGATACCTCCAATTTGGTTTTGGCAAAATTTGAGAGCTTTTATGTTGCGGGATCTTCCTTTTGCGCGCCATCTTCCGACTATCTTTCCGGGATTCTTCCGGCGCGGCCGAAGGGAGTTTTCAGAATGTTCCTGCATCTGATTGAGCCCTCGCTGGAAGGGGATGCGGTCTCTGCGGTCAGGCGCCGCGAGGATCGCATTAAGCGTGTTCAGTTTGATATGCATGGAGCATTACCGACTGCGGACAGATTCGATATTCTCGACCGTGCCGATGAGGTTGGACTTCAGAACTTCACATTACTCGCGTCCGGTCCGCGGCAGGATATTGTGAATCGCAGCGCTGCCGCCCGTGCGAGGAGTGCGCCCGACGTGAGGCTCGTCCCGTCCGAGGATGTTCGGGATCACTTGGTTTTGGTAGTGTCCGAGTTCGGTACAAGCATCTATTCCCGCGCGGGCCGGGCTGAAGGACTGGTCGCTATGTACCAGCTTGAGAGCGATTATTTTTTTCGTGGCACAGGCATGGCGGCGATGGGCCGAGATCTGCTGTTTCAGGTTCTTCGCCCCTCGAAGAGGTTCCGGATTGTACTGGAATATACAGCCACCCTAAAGGCGGATAGCAAGAATCAGATACCCCCCATTAGCGTGATCGGAAACGAGAGGATTCCGCTTGGAGTCGAGGGACGTGGGTCGGCACGCCTATTCTCTCCTCCCGTTGAGCCTCAAGCGGTCGAGCAGGGACAATATGTTCTCCTTGACATGGGCGTTCGGGGATCGGTTTTCCCCGATAGGCGGTGGGGCCTCATGCGGTTGTACGGCATGGATCTGCCCAACGATCCTCGCCATGTCGTGGGTTTCGGCCGTGATATTTCAACGATCTCGGAGGAAGACTACCAGGCGCTGCGGCCTCCGCGTCGATTGAAGAATTTTCCGGCCGACCTTTCGAATGGAGATCTCGAGTACTCGGGGATGTATGAAGACGGTTGGATCGGGGAATCGAGTTTTGCGGTACTCGACCAGCCTCAAGACTGTCCCGTGCTGGCCGTGTCTTTTATGGTTCCTTTAGTTTCCCGCTTGGCCGCCTCGTCCACTGTGAGAATCCTGCTCGATGGGAAGGAAATTGCACGAAAGAGCTACGTGCCGGGAGACGTCCAGTTCCACATTCCGGTGCCCGCTGCCAGCGGGAAGCATCGCATCGATCTCTTATTCGACCATGCTGTCCATTTACCATCACCCGACAATCGACCCGCTTCCGCGTTGTTACGTTCTATAGAATTCCAAGGCCACTCATAAGCATCCCGTGAACGCCGGGAATTCGCTCAGCGCAATCCAGGACACGCAAATGGGCCCGGATCGGCGGTCGGCGTCTCATAAAGTCGGGTGGCGCTCGATGGCATCCCGTCCCGACTTGAAGTCCCGCGCTACCAAGTGAGAATCGGTCCGACAGGCCCCGGCCGCCGATGGGTCGTCTTTCTCAACCTCGATGGCGTCCTCAACCTCGCCGCCGTCCGCGAGCGCAAATCGCACCCGCCCGACTCCGTTGCGCTCTCGAAATTCCGCCCGGGTTCCCGGATGCTCTGGCGGATCCGAAATCAACCGGCTGTCCTGTCTTGATGGTCGCGATCGACCCGGCGCTGCGACGGAAATCCAGGCCCGTGCCGTGGTGTAAGCGATCCACCACCGGTTTCATGCCGCCCCCTCGATGCCATACTCGTCTGCTGCCGCCGGGACTACTTCAATAGGCAGCCGCCCGCTATCGGTTATACTTACCTCGTTGCTCTATGCTCGGAGATCCCTGGTATGACGCCGACGCCGGCTGCCTGGCGGGTTGCAACCACTCTCTTGGAGTGCGCCTATCGCGACCGGACGCCGTAAGCGAACCGGACGGTCGCGCCGGTTCGCCACGGGGGACTGCCGATTGGATTCTGCGATACGACCGCGAGGGACAAACATGAAATCGGTCTCGGAACTGAAGGTCAAGATTTTTGCCGATGGCGCCGATAAGGCCGCGATGTTGCAGTTGTACGCTCAGCCTTACATCCGGGGATTCACCACCAATCCGACGCTGATGCGGAAGGCGGGAATCACGGACTATGAGGCCTTCGCGCGCGACGTCCTCGAGGCTATTCCGGACCGTCCGATCTCATTCGAGGTCTTCGCCGACGACAGCGCCGAGATGGAGCGCCAGGCCCGAATCATTGCCGCCTGGGGTCCCAACGTCTATGTGAAGATCCCGGTGACGAATACCAAAGCGCAAAGCTCAGCCGAGTTGGTTCGGCATCTCTCCCAGTCCGGCGTTAAGCTGAATGTCACCGCGATCCTGCCCCTCGAGCAGGTTCGCGAGATCAGCGCCGCTTTGGCGGATGGCCCTCCCTCCTGCATCTCCATCTTCGCCGGCAGGATTGCCGATACAGGGGTCGACCCGCTGCCGCTGATGACGGCCGCGCTTGAAATCATGCGCCCTTACCCCAAGCAGGAACTCATCTGGGCGAGCCCCCGCGAACTCCTGAACGTGTTTCAAGCCGACGCAATCGGCTGCCACATCATTACTGTGACGAACGACATTCTGCAGAAGCTCGCTCTCGTCGGCAGAGATCTGCACGAGTATTCGCTCGATACCGTCAAGATGTTCCATCAGGACGCGGCGAAGTGCGGCTTTACGCTCTGAGGACGCCGATGCGACCCGCTCAGCCGGTCCTCCACTTTTCGCCTTGGCGTCCTTCTCGTATGCCTCCGCTTCGCGCTCCGACGGATGGAACGCAGCGTCGCCGGCTGCCGGGCGCGGAACGCATCCCAACCCGCGTATGGCCGGATTTCAGGTGACCGCGGAGGGGCTGGAGATCGCCTCTCCGGAGCCGGAGCGGAGCGCTTCGCGAGAAAGCTGGTTGACTCGCTGCCGCCCGGAATCCACAACCGGTCTTTGAATTCCCCGATTCGCAGCACGTGAAGCGCCAAGAGCTAGGATTGCATAATGACTGGCCCAGCCAGTGCACCTTCAGCCCGCTCTGCGCGGTTTCCCGGCCCCTGCTATAGTGTCTTCTTAGGGCTGGGAGCTCATTGCAGAGCTTCGATCTCGGGCTGGCGCCGACCGATGGCTCTGTGGCATGCCTCCGCTGAGCCATTCGGGAGACGCAAAACACATGACGGCCTTTCTACTTAGCTTAGCGCTCTTCACATTCTGGAGTGTCGTCGGATTTGCTTTCGTATCGCTGCTGAATAGCCGGCGCAATCTCCTCGGAAATGCCTTGCTGTCTCCCGTCGTCGGAGCGTCCCTGACGGTCCTTCTCGTCATCTGGGTAAACCGCATGGGCTTGCCCGTAAAGTTTGCCGGCCCGGCCGTCACGCTCCTGTTGCTCCTCGCCGCGGGCATCATTATCCGGCGCGTCCGGCCGGTCCTTCCGATCTCGCGCCTGAGGCTCTTTCTGGTGGTGCTCCTCGCATCCGCGGTCCTGACCGGCTACCCAATGTTTCGTTATGGTTTCAACTGGGTCAGCTACTGCAATGACGACATGGCCACCTACTGCATGGGCGCTAAGCTTTTTCTGAATCACGGGTTCTTCCATACACCCAACTGGCAAACCTTCATCGCCAACCGCGATACCAGCCTCAATTACTGGTTCCTTGAGGTCTTTTCGGGGATGCGTGCCGGCTCCGAGGAACTGATAGCCTGGGTGGCAAGTATTACTGGCCTAACGACTCCCCAGGTTTTCATGCCGACGATTCTCGCCCTTCAGTTTGTCCTGATCGCGGCCACTGGAGCGCTGGTATTGCGAAATCGTACACGCCGCACGGCTGCCCTCTTCGTGTCCCTTTGGACGGCGGTCTCCGCGCTCGTCGCGCTTGGAACCCTATACCACCTCATCGCTCAGGTTCTTGGATTGTCGCTGTTGGCTGGCTTGTCCACGCTGCTTCTCTCTCCATTTCATCGAGAGTCGCCCAGCCTGTTGCGGAGGGCCTCTCTTCTCCGTGGCATTCTAGCCGCCGGTCTCTGTATCGTCTACCCGGAAGTGCTTCCGTTTGCGGTTCTTTCCTTCCTTCTTTACCACGTCCTATCGTTGGCGCGCCACCGGGAGTCTTTCCGCAATCTCGCTCGCGGCCTCGGTTCGGCTCTCGCTTGTTCCCTGGTCTTCATTGGCATATTCCTACCCGGCGTTATCTCCACCCTCGTTACTCAGGCCGATAAAGGCATGGAGAGCGTTCGAGGTGGAGTGAGTCTTTTCCCGTATTATCTTATGCCGAGCGGCTTCGCATACCTCTGGGGTTTCTCTTACATCGGAGGTGACGTCAACGCGGTGAGTATGAGTGTTTTCATTCTAGTCGGCATGCTCCTCTTTATTCTCTGCCTGACTGGCATTCTGGCACTCGTCTGGCAAGGAGAAGCTGCGGCGACCTTGACGCTGGTTATGGTGGCGCTCGGCGTGCGCCTTTTTTGGGGCCAAATGGATTTTGGCTTGTTCAAGATTGCCATGTATGTTCAGCCGTTTCTGATCGCGTCGGCAGTCCTATCTTGGAATGGTGTCGTTGGGAAATGGATCGCGCCTTGCAAACCGCGGACGAGGCTCGCCATGTCGATGGGCCTCCTGGTCCTACTCGCAGCACTCGGTATGCGGGCTCAGGCTTACTATGTTTTGGGGAGCACGGGTGCGCTTGGATCGGGTCTAATCGAAATCTCCGACGCTTCGGAATCCGGCCTGCTATCGACATTGAAGCGGATTTCTCAGAGTCCGCGGCGAGCCGTCGTTTTGACCGATACGGCTAATGTGGTTCTGGCGAAGTTCGAGAGCCTTTACGTTGCGGGATCTTCCTTCTCTTCGCCGGCTTTGGATCAGTATGTCAAGGTTATTGCAAGCCGCCCAAAGGGAGTTTTCAGAGCGTTTCTGCATCTGATCAAGCCGTCTTTGGAAGGGGAGGCTGTCGCCGCCGCCGAACGCCGCCAGGATACGGTTAAGCGTGTTCAATTTGATATGCATGGAGCGTTACCTCAAGCCAACGGATTCGATATTCGCGACCATGCCGATGAAGTTGGACTTCAGGACTTCACATTACTCGCGTCCGGTCCGCGGCAGGATATTGTGAACCGCAGGATTGCCTTCCGTGAAAGCAGCGCGCCCGACGTGAGACTCGTACCGTCTGAGCGTGTTCGGGATCACTTGGTTTTTGTAGAATCCCGGTTTGGGACAAGCTACTATTCGGTCGAGGGCCGGGCCGAAGGGCTGGTCGGAATGTATCAGCTTGAGAAGGATTGGGTCTTCCCTGGCGCAAGTATGGCGGCGATGGGCCAGGATGTGCTCTTTCAGGTTCTTCGCCCTTCGAAAAGACTTCGTATTGTCCTGGAGTATTCAGCTAGTCTGAATGCGGATGGCAGGAATCGGATACCTCCCATTAGCGTGATCGGAAACGAGAGGACTCCGGTTGGAGTCGAGGGACGTGGGTCGGCGCGTCTGTTCTCTCCCCCAATCGAACCGCAGGTGGTTCGGCAGGGACAATATATTCTCCTTGACATGGGCGTTCGAGGATCGGGTTTCCCTGGCAGTAGGTCGGGCCTCATGCGCCTGTACGGCCGGGATCTGCTTAACGATTATCGCCGGCTCGTGGGTTTCGGCCGCGATATTTCGGCGATCTCGGAGGAAGACTACCAGGCGCTGCATCCTCCTCATCAGTTGAAAGACTTCCCGGCCGGCCTTTCGAATAGAGATCTCGAGTACTCGGGGATTTATGAAGATGGTTGGATCGGCGAATCGAGTTTTGCGGTACTGGACCAGCCTCAAAACTGCTGGGAGTTGGCCGTGTCTTTTACCGTTCCTTCCGTTTCCGGGTTCGCCGCTTCCTCCACCGCGAGGATTCTACTCGACGGGAAGGAAATCGCGAGAAGGAGCTATCAGCCGGGAGACGTCCAATTCCACATTCCGGTTCCGGCTGCCGGCGGAAAGCATCGCATCGATCTCTTATTTGACCATATTCTCCATTTGCCATCACCCGACAATCGACCTGTTTCTGCGCTTTTGCATTTTATAGAATTCCAAGGCAACCCATAAGTTTTACCCTCTGAACGTCCCACGAGCGCCCGCTTTCCCATGGTCGGGAATCGGGTCTGCTCGTGCGTCGTAGGCGGCGCTGGGCGCCTGGCTACCGGGCGCGGCAGGCGCTATTTCGACGAACCTCAACTTAACGGGCGGTCGATGCCGCACGTTCAGGCGCCGTCCTCCCGGTCCGCCGCATATTGCTGTGCGACCAGATAGAATTGGAACCATGGATTGGGTAGTGGTCACACGCGCGGCCGATATGCACCTCTTGCGTTACTTGTTGGCGAGCGCGGAATGTTTTTTCAACGGCGGCGGCAAGCTGGTGCTCTTCACCAGCCGGCGGGACCGGCACGTGTTGAACCAGATGGCGTTACCGGCAGGGACGCGACTGGTGTTCCGCGAGGATTTTCCGGAACTTGGCGAGGACGACTATTGCAATCAGCTATACCTGAAGCTGCGGGCACACGAGTTTGTCGAGTCCGAGCATTTCCTGGTGCTGGACTCGGACTTTCTGTTCGCAGCGCCTTGCGAACCGGCGGATTTTTATCACGATGGCAAACCGGTGTGGTTCCACGCGCCTTGGGACGATCAGGCGTTGCGATTCCGGGCCGCCTCGGAAGCGTTCGTAGGTGCTCCCATCGACCGTTTTTATATGCGATCGGCGCAATGGGTCTACACTCGCAGTGTGGCACGGCAACTTGCCGAACGCTACGACCTGCGTGGCATTCTGGGGGACCGGTCCATCTCGGAACATGTTGTTTACGCTTGGTTTGCGCACCGTTATTTCGCCGAATGCTACCACTGGGTCGATCTCGACCATCCGGACGTCCAGCCAATCGTGGGTTTGGTCAACCAACGGCCGCCATCCTACTGTGTGCTCGATCCCGACGTGAGCCTCGATGAGTTCCCCGGTGTTCGCGTTCTTCAATTCTGGTCCCATTGGGATCTGGCCGAAGCGAAAATGCGGGAGTTTTTGCAGGCTGCCCATCGGCGCTGGCCTGATCGGCCGATGACCATGCCGGAGGCCACGCCGATATTCGTGCCGATCGATCCATTGGCTCGTCTGGATCGGCTGTACGCTGAAATCCGCGGGCTATATTCCGACGGCTGGGTGAAGAGCGAGGTGCGATTTGCGATCGTCGGCGCCATCTCGGGATTCCGTTTGTGCCTGGAATTGCATGTTCCTCACGGCTCGGTCACCGGCTCGTTTCAGATCGGGTCGGACGCGGCTCGCGACTTTTCGCTAGAGTCCGGAATCGGGAAACTGGAAGCCGAGGTGGATGCCGGCGCCGATTATTGTCCCGTCAGCTTCCGAGTCGATGGAGCGGCTGGAGCCGAGGATGGTGACGGCCGTCGCCTCGCAGCCCGCCTGATTGGATTGTGGGTCGACCCAGTGCCTCCCCCAAATGTCGAAATCCCGGAAAGTCGGGAGCTTCGCGACAAGAATCGTGAGATCGCCCGCCTGACTGCCCAGTTGTCCGCAAGGACCGGCTTGGTCAACGACCAGTATCGGCGCGCGGAGTTTTTTGAGCGCGTGGCGAAAGAACGGCTGGCGGCCATGCTGGCCATCAGACAGGCGGCGGAGGAGCGGCTTGCGGTCATACAAGAGAAGAACCGGGAGATTGCCCGACTCACTGCCCAATTGTCCGTCCAACTGTCCGCGAAGACCGGCTCGCGCGGCGAGAAGCACTGAGACCCGAGCGCTTGGAGTCCAGCTCGGCCTGCCCTTGCGGACGACCAACTCCGCAACCACAACCTGCCCGCGCCGTCTGGGCGGAAGTCATCCGACTTGGCGGTCCGATCAAGCCCCGACCCCCTTCCCACCCCGCATGATATCCTGACACCAATACGAGGGCCTCACGCCATGCGCCCAAACGTGGAAGTTCCCACCACTCTGGGGAAGCTTGTAACGCCAAACAGTCCGTGGTGCGTCTACATCCTCATCAGCCAACATCCTTGACGTGGACTGCATGTTCGAACTCCTGTTCAAATACCCGGCGAGCCTCTTTCATAAAGGCCAATTTGTCCTCCTGACACCCTGGCCCGTCTGGGTGCTGGCCCTCGCCATCCTGGCCGCGGCGGGACTCCTGTTCTGGCATGTCCAACGCCATCACGGCATGCTCGGCGGGCTTAGACCCGTGGCCATCTGGCTCCTGGAATCCGGCATGGCCGCCCTCGTCCTGTTCCTGCTCTGGCATCCCGCATTGAGCGTGGCCACGCTCCGGCCGCAGCAGAACGTGGTCGCCGTGCTGGTGGACGATTCGCGCAGCATGTCGATTGCCGATAGCTCCGGCACGCGCGAAGCCGCCGCCAAGAAGGTGCTGGACGACGGCTTGCTGAAGTCGCTGAACGGCCGCTTCCAGGTGCGCCTTTACAAGTTCGGGGCCGAGCCCAGCCGCATTCAGAAGCCCGCCGAGCTTTCCGGCGCCCAGCCGGCCACCCGCTTGGGCGACACCCTGGAACAGGTGATGGCCGAATCTTCTTCCCTGCCCCTCGGCGCGGTGGTGGTGCTGAGCGACGGCGCCGACAACTCCGGCGGCATCGGCCTGGAAACCATCGCCGCCATCCGCCGCCAGCGCATCCCCGTCCACACCATCGGCTTCGGCCGCGAGCACCCCGATAAAGACGTCGAAATCCAGGACGTGGTGCTGCCCGCCCGCGCCCTGCCTCAATCCCAGTTGAGCGCCGTGGTCACGCTGCAAAGTTACGGCGTGTCCGGAAGCCAGACCCGCTTGAGCGTCCAGGACGGCGGCAAGGTGCTGGCGTCGCGCGAGATCGCGCTGAAGTCCGATGGCGATCTGCAGAGCGAAACCCTGGTTTTCAATTGCGGCGACGCCGGTCCGAAGTCGCTCGAAATCGCCGTCGACCCGGTCCCCGGCGAGCCCAATACGGCGAATAACAAGGTGACCCGCCTGGTCCAAGTGGAGAAGCGCGTGCCCCGCATCCTGTACGTCGAAGGCGAGCCGCGCTGGGAATTCAAGTTCATCCGCCGCGCGCTCGACGACTACAAAGGGATCGAGATGGTCAGCATGCTGCGCACCACTCAGAATAAGATCTACCGCCAAGGCACGCCCGATCCGCCGGAGCCCCACGAACTGGAAGATGGGTTTCCGTCCAAAGCGGAGGATCTGTTCCGCTACCAGGCCCTCATCGTCGGCAGCGTGGAAGCCAGTTACTTCACCGCGACCGAGCAGCAATTGATCCACGATTTCGTGGACCGGCGCGGCGGCGGCATCCTGTTCTCCGGCGGCCGCGCCACCCTCTCCGACGGCGGCTATCCCAACTCGCCGCTGGCCGATCTGCTGCCCGTTCTGCTTCCCCAGACACGCGGCACGTTCTATCGCGATTTCACCAGCGTGGAACTGACACCCGAAGGCGCCGACAGCGTGATCTGCCGCCTGGACGACAACCCCGTACGCAACCGCGAACGCTGGGCCAAAATGCCGCAGATGGCCAATTACCAGGAGGTGGGCGAGCGCAAACCCGGCGCCGTGGTGCTGTTGGAAGCCGCGCCTAAAGGCAAGAAGAAGACGCCGCTGCTGGTCACCCAGAACTACGGCCGCGGCCGCACCATGCTCTTCGCCACCGGTGGCAGTTGGCGGTGGAAGATGTGGACCCAGCACGACGACAAGACCCACCCGCTCTTCTGGCAGCAGATTTTCCGCTACCTGGTGACCGATGCGCCCGGCCCGGTTTCGGCCGCCACGCCCAAACCGGTGTTGTCCGACGCCTCGCGCGTGCCCATCCGCGTCGAGGTCCGCGACAAGGAATTCAAGCCCGTCGCCAACGCCCGCGTGCAGGCGCGCTTCTCCAGTCCCGACGGCGCCAGCGCCACCATGGAGCTGACGCCCAAGCCGCTGGAAGAGGGCGTATACGAGGGCGAATGGACGGCGGAAAAACCGGGGACGTACGTGGCCGAAGTCATCGCCGGCCGCGAGCAAGAGGAGCTCGGCCGCGACCTGCTGACCTTCCGCCGCGAAGACGGCGTGGCTGAAAGCTTCCACACCTCGCAGAACCGCGAGTTACTGCGCAAGCTTTCCGAACAGACCGGCGGGCGGTACTACCAGCCCGATCAAGCGTCCAAACTATCGGAGGAGATCTCCTACTCGGAGGCGGGCATCACCACGCGCGAGACCCGCGACCTATGGGACATGCCCGCGCTGTTCCTGCTGGTCCTGGCCATTCGCTCCATCGAGTGGCTGCTGCGCCGGAAATGGGGCGTCGTATGAAGACCCTGGTCTTACTCTTCGCCGCCGCATGGTCCGCGCCCGCAACCACGTTTTATCTCACCATCTCCGGCCTGGGCGGCGAGGCCGATTATTCGCAGCGATTCAAGATGTGGGCGCAGGATATCGATGCCAGCCTCAAGAAGGCCGGCGGCGATTCCAACATCACCACCATGGAAGCCCCCACCCGCGACCAGATCCGCGCCAAGATGGCGGAACTGGCGGCCCAGGCCAAGCCCGCCGACGCCATGGTGCTCATGCTCATCGGCCACGGCACGTTCGACGGCGCGGAGTACAAATTCAACATCCCCGGCCCCGATATCACCGCGGCGGAACTGGCGGCGCTGCTCGATAGAATCCCCGCCACGCGCCAGTGCGTGGTGAACATGACCAGCGCGAGCGGCGGGTCCATCGCGTTTCTGCGGAAAACCAACCGCGTGGTGATCGCCGCCACCAAGAGCGGCACCGAAAAGAACGCCACCGTCTTCGCCCGCTACTGGGCCGAAGCCCTGCGCGACCCGGCCGCCGATTCCGACAAGAACGAGTCTGTCTCCGCCCTGGAGGCATTCCTTTTCGCGCAGCACAAGACCAAGGAATTCTTCGACGCGCAGAAGCGCCTCGCCACCGAGCATGCGGTGCTGGAAGACACCGGCCAGGGCGATGGCGGCACGCCCACTCCCGGCAACGCCGACGGCCTCGGCCGGTTGGCGGCTTCGTTTTCGCTGGTTCGTCTGGGCGCTAATGCCGCCGCCAACGATCCGGTGAAGCGTCCGCTGCTCGAGAGAAAGGAAGCGCTGGAACAGGCCATCGACAAGCTGAAATACGAAAAAGCCGCTCTCCCCTCCGGCGAATACAAGCGGCGCTTGGCCGCGCTGTTGATCGAACTGGCCCGGACCCAGGAGGCGCTGGACAAGTAATGCTCTTGGATCTTATGTGGGGCAGGTTTTTAACCTGCGGCGGGTTTTCAACCCGCCTGCTCGGCCACGTGCGAATGGTCGGCAGGTATCTTAACCTGCCCCACCAGTCCTCCCACATCCTGGCAGTCCTCCTCCTATCCGCATTCCCCCTCCCCGCCCAGACCCTGCAACAGGCCGAGCTCCTCTGGCGCCAGCATCGCATGCCGGAAGCCAACGAGATATTCCGCGCCGTCTGCGACCAGCAGCATCCCCAGGACGCCCAGTGCAAAGTGCGTTGGGGCCGCATGTACATCGAGTACGGCCACTCCGACGAAGCCTTCAAACTCTTTGACGAAGCTCTGGCCATCGACAAGAACAACGCCGGCGCGGTCCTGGGCGAAGCGCTATTGGCCGCCGACGATTTCGGCAACGCTTCCCCGCTGGCGCGGCGCGCCCTGGAGCTCGACCCACACCTCCTGGAAGCGCAGGAGCTGCTGGCGCGCCTGGCGCTCGAAGACAACGACAACCCCAAGGCCGCCGAGGAGGCTCGGAAGGCCCTGGCCATGGATGCCAACTCCGTCGGCGCCAAAGCGGTTCTCGCTGCGATAGACTTGCTGGCCGACAAACCCGACACGCCCTGGGACCCGCACACCGCCAAGGGCTACGAGACCATCGGCCACTTCTTCATGCTCAACCGGCGCTATGAAGAATCCATCAAGTTCTATCGCCAGGCCGTCGATCTGGACCCGCTCCTGTCTTCGGCGCGCTCGGAACTGGGCATCGACCTGATGCGCCTGGGCCGCAACGACGAAGCCTACCGGCAACTGGAGCTCGCCTGGGCCGACGACTTTCACAGCAAAGCCACGGCCAACTCCCTGACCCTGCTGGACAGCTTCACCAGGAAATTCGTCACGTTCGCCACGCCCCGCACCATCCTGCGGTTCGACAAAAAAGAGGGCGAATTCCTGCGGCCGTACTTCCAATCCGAAATGGAGCGGATCCTCTCGGTTTATGAGAAAAAGTACAAGATGAAGTTGGATCACCCGGTGCAAGTGGAAGCCTATCCCGACCACGAAGATTTCGCGGTCCGCACGCTGGGCATGCCCGGCTTCGGCGCCCTGGGCGTCACTTTCGGATACACCATCGCCATGGACAGCCCATCCGGCCGTCCTCCCGGCCACTTCCATTGGGCCTCCACCCTGTGGCACGAGATGAGCCACGTCTTCACCTTGTCCATGACCAATTCGCACGTGCCGCGCTGGTTCACCGAAGGCGTCGCGGTGCACGAGGAAACGGCCGTCAACCCGGAGTGGGGCGACCGCCTGGGTCCCGACGAAATCGCCGCCATCAAGGAGCGTCAATTGCTGCCGGTGGAAGGGCTCGACCGCGGATTCATCCATCCCGCGCGGCCCCAGCAGATCGTCGTCAGCTACTTTCAGGCCGGCCGCATCTGCGACTACATCACCAAGACATGGGGATGGGACACCATCCTGGCCATGCTCCACGATTACGCCCAAGGCGAGGACACTGCCGCGGTAATCCGAAAAGAGCTCAAGCTAGAGCCCGCCGAGTTCGACCAGCGATTTCTGGCGGCACTCGAAGCCCAGACCAAGGTGACGGTGGATCACTTCGACGAGTGGAAGAAGTCCGCGCGGGAACTGGCGGGCCTGGCGGCGAAGGCGGTTGCAAGCAAGGACAACGCCGACGCCCAGAAGGCCATCCAGTTGGGCCGCTCGATCGAGAACTGGTACACCGAATACGTGGAAGACGGCAGCGTGTACGAGTCGCTGGCGGCAACCTACCTGGCGGCGGGCGACAAGAATTCGGCCATCGACGAATTGTGGCGCTATGTGCGCGCCGGCGGACGCAACCCCCGCCAGATCGAGCTGCTCGCCACAAACCTGGAAGAGGCCGGCCGCAAAAAGGAAGCCGCCGATGCGCTGGAGCGCTTGAATTTCATCTATCCCATGGACCCGGAACAGCATCGGAAACTGGGCGATCTCTGGCTCGGCCAGGGCAACGCCGCGGGCGCCATCCGCGAATTCCAGGCCGTGCTGGCGCGCAACCCCATAGACCCCGCCCAGGCGCACTACAACCTGGCGCGGGCTTACCAATCGAATCGCCAGGCGGAACTGGCCAAGGATGAAGTGCTGGCCGCCCTGGAAATCGCGCCGGGTTTTCGCCCGGCCCAAAAGCTATTGTTGGAATTGAACTAGGAACCAAACTACACATGTCCACATCCACGCCGCAGTTGGAGCCGGAAGTTTTGAAGTCGCGCATCGAGCGCTTCCGCCGGGTGCAGTCCGAAATCGTGACGCAGGTGCGCCGCGTGATCGTCGGCCAGGAGGAGGTGCTGGAACAGGTCATGATCGCTTTGTTCGTGGGCGGCCATTGCCTCATCACCGGCCTGCCCGGAACCGCCAAAACCCTGCTAGTGCGCACCATGGCCCAAACCCTCGGACTGATTTTCAAGCGCATCCAGTTCACCCCCGACCTGATGCCCAGCGATATCACCGGCACCGATATCATCGAAGAAGACCAGGCCACCGGGCGCCGCACCTGGACCTTCGTGCCCGGCCCCATCTTCGGCAACATCCTGCTGGCCGACGAAGTCAACCGCACTCCGCCCAAGACGCAGAGCGCTCTGCTGGAGGCCATGCAGGAACGCGCCTGCACCGTGCGCGGCCACAACTACCTGCTGCCCGCGCCGTTCTTCGTGCTGGCCACCCAGAACCCCATCGAGCTCGAAGGCACCTACCCGCTGCCCGAAGCCCAGTTGGACCGCTTCCTGTTCAATACCGTGCTCGACTACCTCACCGCCGACGAAGAATTGGAGGTGATCGACCTGACTACCGTGACCACCGTGCCCTTCGCCGACCCGGTCACCAACGCCGAGGAAATCCTGGACTTCCAGCAGCTTGTGCGCATGGTGCCGATCGGCGAAAGCGTGGCGCGCTACGCCGTCGACATGGTCCGCGTCTCGCGCAGCAGCGACCCAAGCGCGCCCGATTTCGTCAAAAAATACGTGAATTACGGCGCCAGCGTGCGCGCCGCCCAGTTCCTGGTGCTGGCCGCCAAGGCGCGGGCGTTGATGAAGGGCCGCTATCACGTGACCTACGACGACATTCGTGCGCTGTACATTCCCGTGCTGCGCCACCGCGTACTGCTCAACTTCCACGCCGAATCCGACCGCCTGAAGCAGGACGACATCCTCAAGCGCATTCTGGAGTGGAAGCCCGCGCCGCGGGATTAGGAGCCCTCCGCATGCTACAGCGATTCCTCGACCCGGCTACGCTGGCCTCCATCTCGGGTTTGGACCTCGTCGCCAAGACCGTGGTGGACGGTTTCGTGGCCGGCTTGCACCGTTCGCCGGACTTCGGGTTTTCCCAGGAGTTCGCCGAATACCGCGCCTACTCGGAGGGCGACGACCTGCGCCACGTGGATTGGAACGTCTTCGCCCGCACCGACAAATGCTTCCTCAAGCGCTACCGCGGCGAGACCAATTCGCAGCTCCTGGTGCTGCTGGACACCTCGGCGTCCATGGGATTCGGATCGCAGCCCGTACACAAGCTGGACTATGCGCGCTTCGTCGCGGCGTCGCTGTGCTACATGGCCCACCAGCAGCGCGACGCCGCCGGCCTGATCGTCTTCGACGAGGACGTGGTCAATTACGTGGCCCCATCCACCCGCCAGGGGCAGCTCTTCCGCCTGTTGCACGCCATCGAGAAGGCCGAGGTGGGCACGCGCACGGACTTTGCCAAGCCCTTCGTGCATTTCCAGAATTTCCTGCACCGGCGCGGCATCGCCGTGGTGATCTCCGATTTCTACGAGGACCCGGAGTTGATTGTGCGGACCATCGAACCGTTGCGCTACAAGGGCAACGAAGTGATCCTGTTCCACGTGCTCGACCCGCAGGAGATCCAGCCCAGGTTCCGCGAGCCGGTGGTGCTGGTGGACATGGAAGACACCGCGAAATCCCTCGAAGTCTCGCCCGAATACGCCACCCACGAGTACCGCCAAAAAATCGATTCCCACGTCGAAAACCTGCGCAGCCAAGCGCGCGGCGCGGGCCTGGATTATTTCCTGATGGACACCGCCCGTCCCCTGGATGAAGGCCTGCGCGAGTACCTGGCCGTCCGAAAGGGCAGGCTATGATGGCCTCCGCTTATCCACCACCAGAGCCTCCACCTGCTTATGTGGGGCAGGTTGTCAACCTGCGGCCGAGTGGCACTCGGCCTTCCGACGGTTGCACACGCTCGCCCAACGCCGAGGCCTTTCATGAACCACACGGAGACACTAAATGGGTTTCCTGACACCGTGGTTTCTAGCCGCAACAGCCGCCGTGGCCCTACCCATCTGGCTGCACCTTCTCCGCAAACACAAAACCACCCCCCTGCCGTTCGCCTCTCTCAAATTCTTCGAACGCCGCACGCAAAGCTCCATCAAGCACCGCCGCCTGCGCTACCTGGTGCTCTTCTCCATGCGCACGGCCCTGATTGTGCTATTGGTACTGGCCTTCGCCCACCCCTACATCCAGCGCCAGCGGCTGCCCCTCGACCGCTCCGGCGCCGTCACCGTGCTGGCCATCGACAACTCCCTCAGCATGCGCTCGGGCGATCTGCTGGCGCAAGCCAAAGAGGCCGCCAAATCGGTAGTAGCCTCACTGCGCCCCGCACAACGCGCCGAGGTGCTGGCATTCGGGTCGCGGGTCCAGGCCGTGAGCGAAGTCACCGCCGACCGTTCGGCGCTCGATGCCGCCATCGCCTCGATTGAAGCCTCCGACGCCCGCACCTCCTTCGCCGAGCTTTCGCGCTCGCTGCGCTCCATCGCCAACTCGCTCCGCCTCCCGCTCACCGTGCACCTGTATTCCGACATGCAACAGAGCGGCATGCCCTCCAACTTCAACGATCTGCGGCTGAACGCGGAAGTCCAACTGGAGCCCCACGTGCTCGCAACCAAGCCGGCCGCCAACTTCACCGTGGAAAACGTGGTGGCGCCGCGGCGCGTCTACGACGCCCGGAAGACCCGCGTTCTGGTCACCGTAGCCGGTTTCAACAATCCGAAGGCCACCAAGAAAGTCACCCTCAAGCTCAATGGCCGCGAGGTGGAATCCAAGAGCGTGGAGGTGCCTGAGAGTGGCCGCGCCTCGGTGGAGTTCCGGTCCCTCGACGTGCCCTATGGGCGCAACAAGGGCGAGGTGACCATCGACGGCCGCGATGCGCTTCCGGCCGACGACGTTTTCTACTTTTCGGTAGAGCGCTCCGATCCGCGTCCCGCTTTGTTCATTCAGGAACCCGGCAACCCCCAGGCGCTCCTTTATTTCAAGGCGGCGCTGGATGCCTCCGGCCAATCCGCCTTCGCCATCGATCCGGCCACTTCCGGCCAGGTGGCCAACGTTTCGCCCGCCCAGTACGCCTTCGTAGTAATTTCGGACGTCGGTTCCGTGCCGCCCGCCTTCGAGAGCCGCTTGAATGAATACGTCCGCGACGGAGGCAATCTGTTGATCGCCCTGGGTCACCTCTCGGCGGAACGCGCCCAGGTTCCCGTGGCCGGCCTGCCCATCTCCGGGACCAGCTACACCGGGCGCGAAGGCGACCGCTTCGAAACCGCCGCGTGGCTCGATCCGTCGCATCCGTCCATCCTCAAGAACAGCCACTGGGAGGACGTCAAATTCTACCGCGCCATCCGCGTGCAGCCGCTCGGCGCGCGCGTGGTGGCGCGTCTGGGCGGCCAACTGCCGCTGCTGCTCGACCAGCAGGTGGGCGGCGGGCACGTGGTGATCTTCGCTTCGACTTTCGATAACGTGGACAACGATTTTCCGCTGCACCCCTCCTGGGTGCCATTTGTGGAGCAGACCGCGCGCTACCTGGGCCGCCTGGACGCCGGCCCCGCCAGCATGCAGGTCGGCATGTTCGCCGAACTGCGCGATTCCCAGGAAAAGGGCGCGGCTGTGGATGTGGTCGATCCCAAGGGCGACCGCGTTCTTTCGCTGGAAGAGGCCACTAAGGCCCAGAACATCCAGTTCACCATGGCGGGCTTCTACGATATCCGGCGTCCCAACGGCCGCAGTGAGTTGGTAGCCGTGAATTCCGATCGCCGCGAGTCCGATCTGACCCCCGCTCCGCCGGAGACCCTGGGACTATGGCAAAATACAGCCAGCGGGAATGCAACCGGCGAGGGGACTGCGGCCGAGAACCAGAATTCCCTTTCCCTGTGGTGGTACGTGATGCTGGCGGTGTTGGCACTGGCGGTGGCCGAAAGCCTGTTGGGAAATCGGCATCTCTCCGTCGACAATGAGGCGGTATGAAACCTTTGGATCGCTTGTCCGACTACTTGGGCGCCATGGAACGGCGCCTGCGAATCCTGGCATGGACGCGCGGGGCGGCCGTAACGGCCCTGGCGGCGCTGGCTCTGACGGTGCTGGCCGTGCTTGTAGCCAACCGGTTCGCCTTCTCGGACGGCAGCGTTTTGGGGGCGCGCCTGTGCCTCTTTCTGGGGCTGGCCCTGGCGATTGCCGCCGCGCTGGTGATCCCCGTGATCCGCCTCAATCGCCGTCACGCGGCGCGCCGGGCCGAGGGCCGCTATCCGCAATTCGAAGAGCGCCTGCTGACCTTCGCCGAAAAACTGGACGCCAATCCGCGCGATCCCTTTCTCCCGCTGCTTGCCGACGACGCCCTCTCGGTGGCGCAACAGGCGCATCCGGCCGGCGTCGCCCGGACGTCCTGGATTCTCGGCTTCTCGTCGGCGGCCATCGCTTCAGTGCTGGCGCTCCTGTGGCTGGGCGCGTCGGGCCCCGGATTCCTGGGTTATGGCGCGTCGCTGCTGTGGGCCGGTCCGCCCAAAGGCGACAGGGTGCCGTACTACGCCATCAAGGTTGACCCCGGCAATCGCACCATCCGCAAGCGCGCCGACCAAGCCATCTCCGCCCAGCTCGTGGGCTTCACCGCTTCTCGCGTGCGCTTCTTCGCCAAGTACGCCAGCGGTTCCCAGTGGGAACAGGCCGAGATGCGGACCGAGGCCGGCAGTTCGTCGTACCAGTTCCTGATCGCCGGCGTTCCCGAGAGCCTCGAATACTACGTGGAAGCCGGCGGCGTGCGTTCGCCCGCGTACAAGCTGACCGTGGTGGACCTGCCCGCGGTGAAGCGAATCCGCGTGACCTATCACTATCCAAGCTGGTCGGGCATGAAAGACGTGGTGGAGGATCCCGGCGGCGACCTGCGCGCCGTGGAAGGCGCCACCGGCGAAGTCGCGGTGGAGACCGACCGGCCGCTCGCGAACGGCGCCCTGATGCTCGACGACGGTTCCAGCATCGAGCTGCGCTCGGGCCCGGGCGGCCTGTTGGCGGCCAACGTGCCAATTCAGAAAGACGGCATGTACCATGTGGCCGCCATCGAGAGCGGCGAAGACGTCCGCCTGAGCGAGGACTACTTCATCGAAGCCATCAAAGACCGTCCGCCCGAAGTGAAAATCGCGCGCCCGGGCCGCGATTTCCGCGCGTCGCCCATCGAGGAAGTCACCGTGGCCGTGGACGCGAAAGACGATTTCGGCCTCCGAAGCGTGGAGCTGCGCTACTCCGTAAACGGCGGCCCGGAGAAGAGCGTCCCTCTGCTGCGATCCAAGGACGGCAAGACTTCGTCGGCCAGCACCATCCTCGCGCTGGAAGATTTCAAGGTGGAACCGGGCGATATCGTGAGCCTGTACGCCGTGGCCAAGGACGCGCGCCAAACCACCAACACCGACATGTTCTTCATCGAAGCGCAGCCCTTCGAGCGGAATTACACCCAGTCGCAGGACGATGGCGCCAACGCCGGCGGCGGTGACGACGACCAGGCCAACCAGCAGGACCAGATTTCCAAGCGCCAGAAGGAAATCATCACGGCCACCTGGAACCAGGCCAAGGGCCAGGGCGCCAAGGGCACCCAAGCCGAGAACGCGGCGTTCCTCTCGCAAGTGCAATCCAAGTTGAAGGACCAGGCCAAGTCGCTGGCCGAGCGCCTGAGGGTGCGCCAGTTGCAGGAAGCCGGCGACTCGTTCAAGGCCTTCGTGGACGATATGGAGAAGGCCGCCGCGGAGATGTCTCCGGCAGCAGACAAGCTGAAGCGCGCGAAATGGCAGGATGCGCTGGCGCCGGAGCAACGCGCCCTGCAGTTCCTGTTGCGCGCCGAAGCCACTTTCCGCGATATCCAGGTGGCCTTCGGCCGCCAGGGCGGAGGTGGAGGCGGTGGCGGCGTCAATGGGGCCACGCGCGATCTGGAAGGCCTCTTCGACCTGGAGCTGGACACCGAGAAGAACCAGTACGAAGGAGCGCGCCAGAACCAGTCGGCCGATCAGCGCCAGCAACAGGTGGATGATGCCCTGCAAAAGCTCCAGGAACTAGCCAAACGCCAGCAGGAACTGGCCGAGCGGCAGCGCCGCGACGCGCAGCAGACCGCCCAGCAGCGCTGGCAACAGGAGCAATTGCGCCGCGAGGCCGAACAACTCCGCCAGCAACTCGAGCAACTGCAGCGCGCCGGCCAGCAAGGGCAACAGCCGGGCGGCCAACCGCAGCGGGCGCAGCGGAATCAGCGGCTGCAGAACGGAGATGCTGCGGTTCTGAACAAGGCTTTGGAGCAATTGCAGCAGTCCCTCGACGACATGCGCAACGCCAATTCGTCGATGCAGGCGGGCTCGCCCGAAGCTCAGGCGGCCCAGCGCCGGGCCGCCGATCGGCTGAAGGACGCCGAACAAGTGATCGCCGGCATGAAGGGCCAGCAGGCCGCCAACCAGGTGGACGACGCGGTCCGCCAAGCCGAGGACCTGGCGCGCCAGCAGTCTGAGTTCGAAGGCCGGATGCGCCGGGCGTACGGCAACGACCAGAGCCCCAACCGCCAGCAGGCCGCCCAGTTGGCGGATTCCAAGGACCAGGAAATCGCCAATTTGAAGAAGCTGGAGCAGGACATGCAGAACGCCGCGCGCGACTTGCAGTCCACCGAGCGGCAGGCGTCATCCAAAATGCGCGACGCCCTGGGCAACATGCAGCAGCGGGAACTGACCCGCGACATGCAGCGCAACTCCGAGTGGATCCGCCGGGGCATCGGCGAGTACGCCGTGATGTCGGAATCCGAGATCACCGCCGGGCTGAACCAGTTACGCGACGAGCTGAATCAGGTGCGCCAGGCGCTGGGCGCCGGCCGGAACCAGCCGGGTCCCGACGACAAAACGGTGGAGGCCGCACTCGACCGCCTCCAGCAATTGCGGCAGATGTTGCAGGCCGCGCAGCAGGGCCGCAGTTCCGGTCAGGGCGGGCAGGATTACGGCCAGTTCTATCGCGACACGCTCCAGAACCTGGGCCAGTTGCAGCAGCAACTGAAGGACGACCCCAACACCCAGCGCGATATCCAGAACGTGATTCGCGATCTGCGCCAGTTCGATCCCGCGCACTACACCAACGATCCCCTGCTCGGCGAGCGCATCCAAGCCGCACTGGCCAACCTGGAACAGGCGGAGCTGGAACTGCGGCGCAAGGTGGACGCTGCCGGCAACGGCGGCGCCGTCCGCAGCCCCGGGAACCAGCCCATTCCGGAAGGATACCTCGACGCCGTCGCCGAGTACTACCGGAAGCTGAGCCAAACCAAGAAGCAGTAGCCGCGCCGGCTGGCGCTTACCCCCATCTTCCTTGCATCATTCCCCCCCAGTGTTTTCGCCCCGTCCAAGTGCCTCCGCTTTCCCCGTGTGAGAAAGTCGGCTAGTGTGCCTGCCTTTGTATTACTACCCCTCGAACTCTACGCAGCTTCCGACGATTTTGTGGGGCAGGTTGGTAACCTGCGGCCGAGTGGCACTCGGCCCGGCGAGCGCAGCTCGCCCGCGCGGGCTACCAACTGGCCCCCCACCCCCGGAGAACCCGAGTTGGTATGGTTGCGGGCATGCTGCTTTGTGCGCCGGCGATTCGCCTGCCCCGCCCCCCTGCGGGCGATTTCTTTACCCCCTTTTCAAGCGAGCCGCCCGCACCCGGAAGCGCGTTCGGGCCGCTCGCGGTTCCGTGCCTGCTTGCATCTTTCCCCGCAATTGGATAATCTATACTATATCAATCCCTATCGGGTATCAGGTGATTTATGGCCGCAGCTACAGAGAATCTGCTGGAACAACGGGAAGTCTTTGAAATCGAACATGATCGCGTCGTCCGCCAAGAGATCGAAACCTTCCGCGAACGCGCCGCCCAATTCCTGTCAGGACACATCTCGGAGGATGACTTCCGTCCGTTCCGCCTAAAACACGGGATCTACGGGCAGCGCCAACCAGGCGTGCAAATGGTCCGCTGCAAGCTGCCCGGCGGCCTGGTGACGGCACGCCAACTGGATCAACTCGGCCGCATCGCCGACCAGTTCGCCGGCGGCAAGGGTCACCTCACCACGCGGCAGAACATCCAGTACCACTTCGTGGCCCTGGGGCGCGTAGCCGACCTGATGCACCTCATGGCCGACGCCGGCCTGACCAATCGCGAGGCCTGCTACAACACCGTCCGCAATGTGACCACCTGCGTGTGGGCCGGCATCGCCCACGACGAGGTCTTCGACGTGCGGCCCTACGCGCAGAAGCTCGCCTACGCCCTGCTACGCAAAGACCTGACCGGAAACCTGCCGCGCAAGTTCAAGATCTCTTTCGACGGCTGCGCCGGACACGACTGCATCGCGGGAGCCATCAACGATATCGGGCTGCGCGCCGTACTCCGCGACGGCCGGCGGGGATTTCGCATGGCCATCGGCGGCGGGCTCGGTCCGCTGCCCAGGGAGGCGCAAATCCTCGACGAGTTCGTGCCGGAACATCGGCTCTTGAACCGCTGCGAGGCCGTTATCCGCGTCTTCAACCGTTACGGGAACCGCCAGAACCGGAACACCGCGCGGTTGAAGTTCGTGGTCCGCGATCGCGGCTTCGCCTGGGTGCGGGAGCAGATCGACCGGGAGTACGCGGAGATCCTGGCGCATGGCGGAATTGCCTGGCCGGATCTGGTGCCGGAGGGATTCGGCGGATACCAGTCGCACCCGGAGCCGCTGGGCAACGGGGCGTTGCTGCCCGTGGTGGGCGCCCGCACTTCGGGCGACGCGACATACGACTCCTGGCGGCGCAGCAACGTGCGCGATCAGCGGCAGACGGGTTACGCCGCGGCGGTGGTGCGCGTGGACCAGGGCAACCTGACCGGCGACCAGTTGCGCGGCGTGGCGCGAATCGCCTCCACCGCCGGCGACGGCCTGGTGCGGATCGGCATCGACCAGAACCTGCTCATGGCCTTCCTGCCGCTGGGCAAGCTGCCCAAGGTGTACGCGGCCCTGCGCGAGCTGGACCTGGCCGAAGCCGGCGCAGGGCAGATCGACGACGTCACCACTTGCCCGGGAGCGTACTCGTGCAACCTGGCGCTCACCAAGGCGATGAACCTGGGCGCGGCGCTGTCGCAGGCCGTCGCCGGCTACGACGATCCGGCCGTGAAGCGCCTCGCGATCAAAGTCAGCGGCTGCCCGAATTCCTGCGGCCAACATTGGATTGCGGATTTCGGCTTCTACGGCAACGCGCGCAAGATCGGCGGCAAGGAAGTGCCCTACTACCAGATGCTATTGGGCGGCGGCTACGACGAGCACGGAGTGATGCGCTTCGGCCTGGCCGTGCAGTCCATTCCGGCGCGCCTGGCGCCCACGGCGGTGCGGCGCGTGCTCGATCATTTCGTGTCGCACCGCGTCGAGGGCGAGAGCTTCCGCCAGTACGTCATGCGGCACAAAGCCGAGACCTTCCGCCTGATGACCAACGACCTGGCGAAGCCCGCCGACCTCTTCCCCGAGATCTACCAGGATTGGGGCGACCACGAGGCCTACTCGCTCCAGTTGGGCCGCGGGGAGTGCGCGGCATAAGTTCATCGATTTGGGCTGAGGAGCCACGGGTGATCTGTACCCGATTTGTTCAAAAATACGGCAGTTGTACCAGCCGGTACCTCCAACTTCCCCGCCCGATCCCTGGAAGCCTCGCTCCGCTTGCATCTATCAATGGACCGCTGCATAATTACCTCAGCGCTCACGGTCTTAATTATCTCTCGGGCCTTTTCGTTGTGGCGTGCAAGTCCGCTGTTCCGCGGCCGTCTACCACCCCCGGATTGATATGGAAAGCGCGAGGCTGGATGCGGCATAGCCTTGCGCTTGCCCTGAGTCGCGCACCCATAGGGCTTGAAGGGAGTGAACCATGCCAAGGCGAGGAAGGAGAATGGGCGCGGACGCGACGGCCATCCAAAATAGAAAGCCCGTCGGCGAATCCCCGAAGACCGCCGCAACCGTTAGCCCAACTGATAACGAAATCGCCATTCTTGCGCATCGATTGTGGCTGGACAGGGGCTGTCCCGTTGGATCGGATCACGAGGACTGGTTCCGGGCGGAAGAGATGCTCAAGAACGCGCTCGTCGCGAAGTGCGAAGATCTGTCGCAACGTCCATCCATCCCCCGCTGCGACACTCGCACCGCGTCCGCAATGCTGGCCGAGTTCCGATGGGAGGGACATTGGGAGGTCTGGGAAAGTGAATGGGGCGGCGCTCGCTGGGTCTGGGATATGCAATACGCCAGGCCGGGCGTTGCCGTTTCGAATCGGGCAGGTTGAACCCGCGCCATTTTGGGTGGAACATCGCGTTCGGAAGCCGAAGTAGCCGGGGCTTGGCAGTAAGGCGCGCCAGCCAGTGCGCGCGGTGTGCCACACGGTATAATGCGTGAGACTATGAACATTCGCTGCAAAACCCCATGGCTTGTCGCCGTTTCGGTCGCGACGCTGCTTCCGTTCGGCCTCGCGGCACAAGGCCGCCATCCCCGCTATCTTCACGCCCGCAGCGACCTGCGGCGCGCCACCCTCTTGATGCGCATCCCCGACGAACCCAACGTGATGCGCGACATGCAGGCAGCCTCCGACCGGGTGGAGCGCGCCATTCGCGAACTGGATAACGCGGCGATGTTCGACCGCAGGGATATCAACGACAACCCGCCCATCGACGCGCGCATCGGGCGCGGCAGCCGCTTCCGCGAGATTCTGCGATTGCTCGGCAGCGCCCGCAACGATATCGCGCAAGAAGAGGACAACCCGCGCGCAGCCGAATGGCGCAACCGGGCTTTCCACAACATCGACGACGCCATGGACATGGTGCGCCGGGGCGGCTACGACAAGTTCCGCGACGAAGCCGTCGCGCCTCCGCCTCCGCCTCCGCCTGCGCCCATGCCCGCGGCTCATCCGCGGTACCTGCATGCCATATCCGATCTGCGTTACGCGCGCGCCCTGCTCTGGCGGTCCGATTGGCGCGACGTCATGCACGACCAGCGCGAGGCCATCGCGGAGATCGACCGCGCCATCGACGAAGCCAAGCGCGCCGCCATCGACGACGGCAAGAACATCGACGATCATCCGCCGCTCGATAAGCGTCTCGGCTGGGAAGGCCGGTTCCGCAAGGCCATGGAACTGCTCGACTCCGCACAGCGCGACCTCTCCTTCGAAGAGGACAACCGGCACGCCGCGGCCTGGCGGTCGGCGGCGATGTCCCATGTCGGCCGTGCCCGCGATTTTGTGGCCAAAGCGATGCGCGATTCCTGGTGGCGATAGCACGCCCGCCTACGTGTCAGTTCCTTGGACGGTTTCGTGGGGCAGGTTGGTAACCTGCGGCCGATTGGCAATCGGCCTGCCGTCTTATCCGCCGGCGCCGGGGGCGAAAACACTTGGCTGCGGGATTGCCGCCTTGTGGGGCGGTCTACTCTTTCCTCGCCGCCAACTCCGCCTGGAGCTGCCGGTAGGCGAATTCTTCGAAGTTGGTCTTGACCCGCTGGCGGCCTTCGCTGCGGGGGTCGCCCGGCCGGGGGCCGTCCTGCTTGAGGGCGCGGGCCAATAGAGTGGTGGCGTCGCTATCGTTGGCGTCGCGTTCCACCGCCGCGCGCAAGCTCGCCACGGCTCCCTCGAAGTCCTTGGAACGCCACAGTGCGTAGCCCAGATTGAAGTGGTAGTCGGGATCGGCCTCGTCGCCTTCAATGGCTTTGCGAAAGGCGGCGATGGCGGCGGGCAGGTCGTTGCGGCGCACCTCGGCGGCGCCCAGATTGTTGTAGACCTCGTTGAGGGGCACTGCGTCGGCCACCAATTGGAAGGCCTGGGCGGCCGCGGCGGCATCGCCTGCGTAATAGCGGCAGAGGCCCAGGAAGAACTGGGCCTGGTAATAGTGCGAATCGCCGCGGGCCACGCGCTCGAACCAGGTGGCCGCGGTCTTGTAGTCCTTCTGCTCCCAGGCCGCCTTGCCCAGATGGAAACGGGGTTGCGAGAACTTGTCGTCGAGCCGCGCGGCCTGGGTGAAGAAACGATGGCGCTGTTCGGGCGAGGCGGAGAGCAGCCCGCGCGCATAACTTTCCATGGCGTCCAGGCGAACTGGCGGATGAAGCAGCGCGAACTCTTCCCGAGTGATCGGCGTGTTGGGCTCAATCTGGCGGAGCGACTCCCAGCCAAGCTGGACTTCCATGCTGGGGAGTTCCTCCAGCGCGCCGAATTGGCTGAACGCCGGGCTCTGGTGAATGCGCTTCAGATCGAGAACCCGGCCGGCGATGCGCAGCGAACCCTTCGAGGCTCCCTTGGCGTCCGCCGCCGGCTGCTGCTCGTACTCGCCGTAGATCACGATGGACGCGTCCAGGGATTGGCCGATCTTGATGACCGAGGCGTGCGTCAGCTCGCCCGTGGGACGCAAGGACTCGCGCCGGTATCCTTCCAGGCGGTCTTCGCGATCCAATACCAGCAGTCCTTGAGAGGCCAGGGCGTCGCCCACGGTCTCCGCAATGCTTTCGCCGATCCAGTCGAGGTTCGCCGCCGCTGAGTGGTTGGCGAAGGGCAGAACCAGAACTGTCTCGGCCCGGAGCGCGCACGAAAGAAGCGCCGCCAGCGTGAAAAACCGCGCCATGTTCACTACAGTGTAACAACGGCGCGGTAATTCGGTGACAGGCTACTCAATCCCTAAACTCCGGCGATTCGAATCTGGCAGTCGAGTGCAGGTTGGTGCCAAGCGAAGTCATGGAGTAGGCGTACCCGCCGTATTTCGAATCCTTCCGCTGGCCGGCAAAGGCCGTGTACGAGAGGCTGCCCAGTTTCTTCAGCGGGATGTTGCCGTAGATGTCGCCGCCGAGATGGGCGATGGTGGCGTCGCGCAGGTCGGTCGGATACACGGATTGTGGAAGCAATGCAAAGGGGTGGAGGAAATCCATGTCCTGTGTGTCGGCGTACAACCCCAGGACGGTCTTGACTTTTCCGGCACGAATGCCGAACCAACCCGTGAATTTGTAATCGGCCGTGACCCAGTCCAGTTGAGGGTGCCATTTTCCCAGCTCGCCGATGTTGCGATCGTAGACCTGCGCGCCCACACGAAACTTGTCGGTCAGTTGCGTGGAGATGTTGACTCCGCCGTCGGTCATGGCGAAGCTTCCCTGGCTGGTGTTCATCGTCAGGTAGTTGTTGTCATTGGAATAGGCAAAGCCCTGCGATGCAAAGCTGTGGACCTGGAAATCCCGGCCCGCGATCCTGAAATCGAACTGGGCGTGCAAAAGGCCCGGCGCCATGGATAGTGCCGCAGTCAGAACTAACCCCCGTATCTTCACGTTCATCTCCTTGAGGTCGAGTTATCTCGTGCTTCCAACGCGCATCAGACGACAGGGCCGGTGTGGTCGCCCCAAAACGCCGTTGACGGTTTAATGGCGCTGAAGAACTAATCGGCCGGCCGGATAATTTCTTTGTAGCCGGAAATTCCGGACAGTCCGCACAATCGCCGCCTTGCCTTCGGACCACTGGGATTGTCGATCGTGCGGAATCCCTCCGGATAAGGCCAAGGCCTTGCCCAGCCATGTTCCCGTCTACTGTCCCCCCGCGGCCGCCTGCAAACGGCGTTCGCGCCCTTGTGGCGGCCCGCAGCATGCGCGCCGGGCGCAGCCATAGCGCCGAAAGGCTGGCCGATGGGTTATGGCTGGCCGCAATTGCCCGCGCCGGCTGGGGAAGCCTGGGCGGAAGCGTGACCCAGATGGCGATGCCGCTGGTGTTCCGCGCTTTCCTGGGCTTCGCACTGGGGAACTGGTGGAGTTGGAGACTGGCCACGCCGGCGGCGGGCGGAACGCCGCTGCTGACTGGCGTCGCGTATTATCTCCCGGCTACGGACACGCCCGGCGGCGGCTTCCAGGAACTGCGGCCGCGCGCCGCGACGTTGGCCTGCTTCCACCCCGGCGCTTCACCTGATTGCCAGGACAGCTTCCAGCGGCTACAGGTGGGATGCGTCCGAATCAACTCCCACAGAAAAGCAAGCCGCTCGCTCTCGATCTGTCGCCCGCCGTAGCGCCACCCCTCCGCCCTAACCGCGGCACGCCAGAGATTCAATCGGAACGGTGAGCCTTCGGCAAGCTTGCGTGAACTCCAGCGGGCATAGATGATAGGGTTGGTTTTGACGCCGGCAGCGGCGGCGGAGGAACAGCATGACCGATGCGAAGAGACTCCCAAAATCGCCTGGCCGGACGTATAATCGTGGTGGCCGGAAGGTCAGGATGGGCTGTTGGCTAATTCTTCGGAGTTTGCGCGCCCGTCGATGGCGTGCCACCCCACTTCTCGCACTCTGGTGTCTCTTCTTCTGCGCCCCTCCTGTCCTGGCCCAAGCACCCCCGATGCCGGCTTGCTCGGCGGCCGCTGGCTTCGCACCGGCACAATTGCCGCCGCCTCGCCTGAATCTACCTCCCGGCCCTATTGTGTTCAACATAGTTGGGCAGATGGGCGGCTCCACAGGCGCGGTTGCGGCGCGTGGTTCCTACGTATACCTCGGTGTGGGTATGGAGCTGGAGGTGCTCGATGCGTCCGCGCCCGGCGCCATACGTCAGCTTGGCGCGTCCCCTCCTTTGGCGGGCGCCGTGCGCGATATTGCGCTGGACGATCGCTACGCCTACGTTGCCGCGGGTGAAGGCGGACTGTACATTCTCGATATCTCCAACCCCGCGCAGCCCGTCGTCGCCGGCAATTACGCGACGCCAGGATACGCGGAGGGTGTCGCCGTCAGTCAGGGGTCTGAGTTGGCCAACCGGAATCTTGAGCTGGCCAGAGGCCCTCACAAACCCCCATTCACGCGCCGTTACGCCTACCTCGCCGATGGCCCCGGCGGACTGCGCGTGGTAGACGTGACTCAACCCGCCAATCCACGGGAAATCTCCGCTGTTTTCCCGTTGGATTATGTCTTCGGCGTGGCGGTGGCGGATCATCGCGCCTATCTCGCCGCGGCCGGTGCCGGCCTGCTCGTGGCCGACATCTCCCACCCGGCCTCGCCGGTCGAGGTAGCGAGCCTGGCCACCCCTGGATACGCCTATGGGGTCGCCATGTCGGGACAAACCGTCTACGTCGCCGACGGCTGGGCCGGTTTGCTCGCGGTGGACGTCAGCCGTCCCTCGCAGCCGCTGCAGGTAGGCGCGACTGCAACCCCTGGCTGGGCCATGAATGTTACCGCAGTGGGTTCTACTCTCTATCTCGCCGACGCCTTGGCGGGCGTCCGCGTGATCGACGCCTCCGACCGCACCCGCCCCACCGAGCTCGGCGGCCTTCAGTACCCCGGCAACGGTCACGCCCAGCGGGTCGCCGCCGCCGGGAATCTGATATTCGTGGCGGACCGGATGCTCGGCCTCGAAGTCGTGGATGTGTCAAACCCCGTAAACCCCGTGCTCGCCGGGTCCTACGCCCCCATGCCGTTTGCCAGCGGAGTCGCGGCGGGCGGCGGGTACGCCTACGTCGGCGTCGGAGCGGGCCTGGAAGCCGTCGACGTGACCACTCCGGGCCGCCCGCAAGAGGCGGGCAACCTGGCTTACGCCTCGGTTGACCCTACCAGCGCGAATACGGCAGACGCCCGCGGCGTCGTAACCGCTTCGGGCGGTTACCTTTACACGGCGGGCCAGTTCACGCGCGGCCTCTTCGTCATCGATGCCTCCGATCCCCGGCATCTCCAGGGCGCCAGGTACAGCTTTGATTTCGGCTCGACGCGCGATCACGTCATCCAGGGCGGATTGCTCGCGATACCGATGGAATGGGGCCTGCGTTTCATCGACATTTCGAATCCGCTGGCGCCGTGCCAGCTCAGCTTTATCAATTTCACGGGCGCCGGGCCGAATCCCGAAGGCGATTTTCCCCTGGGCGCGCCCGTCGCCACGGGCGTGGCGCTGGCCGGCAATCTCGCCTATGCCGCCGTGAGCTCCAACGGGGTGTGGATCGTGGATATCTCTGATCCCCGCAACCCGGTTAAGGTCGGCGAGTACAGCGATACCACCGTCAATAGCGCTGAAAACCTCGTCCTGGCCGGCAACCTGCTCTACGTCGCCAGCAATTTCCCGGCATCGGCGCTGCGCGTCCTGGATATCTCCGATCCTCTCCACCCCGTCGGCCGCGGATCCTACCCGCTCCCTGCCACCTTAACGCAATTCGGAACGTTCCTGGCGGTTGCGGGAAGCACCGTGCTCGTGGCGGACGGCCCGGCGGGATTACTCGCGATCGATGTAAGCAACCCCGACCAGCTCAAGCTGGCCGGCAATGTGAGCTTGCCTGGCAACCCGGCAACCCTGGCGGTGGACGACCGGAACATTTACGTAGCGGCTGAGGATGGCGGCCTGATCGTTTTGCAAGCCGCGCCCGGATCCGCCGCCGCTTCTTCCGCCACGCTACTCAACAGCGTGGCGCGACCGGCCATGCCCGCGGTCCTGCTACACGCCACAGCGGCCCCGCCGCAGCGGCTGATGACGCCCTCCGCGCAGACTCTCCCCCATAGCGGCACGGGCGCAACCTGCACGGTTTCCAGCACAGCCGACAGCGGTACCGGAACATTGCGCCAGTGCCTCACCCAGGCGCCCGCCGGCCTCACCATCCTCTTCGACCCATCCGTTTTCCCGCCGGGCAGCCCCGGTGCGATCAAGATTCTCTCCCCGCTTCCCGGGCTCTCTCAGCCCGGCCAGACGCTCGACGGAAGCAACGCCGGCGTAATCCTCGATGGCAGCGGCGCGCCGCCGGGGACGAACGGCATCCAGCTCGATTCCGCGGGCGGCCTCGTGCGCGGTTTGCAGATCGTCAACTTCAACGGGGATGGAATCACGGTGACGGAGAATGGCGCCAGCGGCGCCATTCAAGGCAATGTCATCGGCGCCAACGGCGGGTCCGGCATTGATGTCAATGGCGGGTCGGGGGGAAGCATCATAGGCAACTACATTGGGGTAGACGCCACCGGGACCAAAGGGCTCGGCAACCTGAGGGGGATTAATCTTCTGGGCACGACCAATGTCACCATCGGCGGCTCCTCGCCCGCCGATCGAAACGTGATCAGCGGCAATACCCATATCGATATTGACGTGGTTGGCGCGGTCGGCCAGGGCGCCCATAACCGGATCGTCGGCAACTACATCGGTTGTGACGCAGCCGGAAAGACGCAAATCTCGAACAATGACCATAACATTTACATAGAAGGTGGGGCGCCCGCCAACTTCGTGGGCGGGAACGTCATCGTAAACGGTGTGAACGGAGATGGTGTCTTTGTCGGCGATGCGGGCAGCTCTTACAACGAAATCGTCGGTAATTTCCTTGGTCTCGACGCCACCGGAACAACGCCTGTCGGGTCCAGTATCCACGTTGCCGTCACGGAGCCGTTCAACCGAATCGGCGGTGTGACTCCGCAGGAGCGGAATGTCGTCGCCGGAGGGATCTATGTCTTCCAGGGCACAACCGACAACGTCGTGATTGGGAACTACGCTGGTACGGATGCCACCGGCACGCGGGCGCTGAGTGGTGGAGGGGTCGCAATCGGCGGGGGACATAATATCGCGGAGGCCAATGTCGTGGCGGGCCCAGTGGCGCTGTCTGGCGCTGATAACGCGATCGTTGGAAACTCCGTTGGCATTGGAGCCGGCGGCGCGGCGCTGACCGGCGCCGCAGTCCCCGGGATTTACGTTTCCCTCTCCGAATACAATGCCATCCAGAAGAATCAGATTTCCGGCGGCAACACGGATGGTATTCAACTGTTCAACGGCTCCAACCTCAACTGGCTGCGGGCGAACCGTGTGAGCGGCAGCCGGGGCTACGGCTTGAATGTCGTGGCTTCGAACGGCAACCTTATCGAGGGCAATGCCTTCTTGTCGAATTCCCGCAGCGCGTACGACAGCGGTCAGGGCAACCGCTGGGACAACGGCCGCACCGGCAACTATTGGAGCGATTACACCGGCAAGGATCTCAATGGCAGTGGCGTGGGCAGCACGCCCTACATCGTCGCTCCTAATGGCGTTGACCACTTCCCTCTGATGGCCGACCCCACGAAATAACCAAGGCGGCGACAGATGGCGCCATAGGAACTTCACAGAAAGTCGGGCGCGCACAGCCTTGCCGAAAGCTCACCGCCATCGCCGCCGCACGTCAGCGATCCAGTCGGAACGTAACTGTCTTGTTGCAGCTTTCTCAGCTCACTTCCCGCCACACCGGTGCCGCGGTCGTCTCCGGGTTGCCGGCCGCCAACGGCAACTGCGCCTGTTGGGCCTGCAGGGATCGCGTCGCCTCCTTGCCGGTCGGCCGCCAGACCAATCGCCCCTTCGATAATCGTCTCTGCGCCAGCCCGTCGACGCCCTTTCTCAGATCGGTCGGCTCGATGGCCACCGGAATGCGCATCTGCGGCGCCACTTGAATCACGCCGGCTCCCACAGTGCGCGGCTGAGCCCGGCCAGGTCCGGTGCGGTGCTTCCCTTCCACTGCATGCGCATCTTGCCCCGCGCCCCTTCAAGCTCGATGCTGACGCTAGCCGCTTGAGCTTGCCGTATTCCAGACTCGGAACCTTGGCGATTCGAAAAACCCCGTGCTCTCCGGCCGCCTCCGCTGCCGCCGCCCCACAAGGGTTTCGGAATCGGTAGTCGCCCGGTTTGCGGCTTCGGCCATCGGGCGAGGCGTCCGTGAGCCGCGCACACCCCGCCCGCAGTGATGTTACTGGCTACAGTCCCGCCGTGTCACGCACCCTCACCGCAAACTCACAATTGAGTAGCCTGTCACCGGGATTAATTTGCCGCATTGGTGCTGGGCGCGGCAATCACGAGCTTGGTATTCGTGCCGCCCAGGCGGATTTCCTGAACCCTCGCCTTGCCGTCGGTCGTGTCTATGCGAACGCTGGTATTGCTGAACTTTTCTTTCACCGTCTCCACTTTCACCGCGGTGCGGGTGTCGCCCTTTCCATCGATCACGAGGGCGTTCTGGTCCACGATCTGGACTCTGTATTCTCCCGCCTTCAGTTCATTGTTGCCCACCGTGGCGGGACTGAAAAGCGTGATGGTGTACGACTTGCCGGCGCAGACCGCGAGCGCAACGACAGCGAAAAACAGCGGAAGTGTCCTGTGCATGTTAGTGCCTCCAACCTTGCTTTTTGGGAACTTTCTGTAGTTGAGATCTCGCCTACATCACCTAATACGAACGAGCCCGCGAAATGTTCCGCGGGCACGCGCGGATTTCTGGTTGTTACAGGCCGAGAAATGTGCGAACGCGCGCCATCGCCGCGTCGCGCACGCCGGCCGAATCGCCGAAGCCCTTCAGCCACTCGAGGCCGGCTTCGCGGCGAAACCACGTGAGCTGGCGCTTGGCGTAATTGCGCGTGTTGCGCTGGGCGTGGAAGACCGCGTTATGGAGGTTCAGTTCGCCGCACAGCAACTGGAGAGCCTGCTTGTATCCGTGCGATTCGAACGGCTTGGCGGAAGGCGCGAAGCCCAGCGACAGAATGTGGCGCACCTCCTCGGCCAGCCCGCCCGCGAACATGGCTTCACAGCGCGCATCCAGGCGCTCGTACAGCGCATCGCGGTCGGGCAGCAGGCCGAGCTTCAAGATACGGTACCCGCTGAGGGAGTCGCGGCCTTCGCGGAACAACTCGCTCGCCGGACGGCGGGTCAGGAGACAGATTTCCAGCGCGCGCGTGACCTTGGGCACGTCGTTGCGGTGGATCTTCGCGGCGGCTTCGCGGTCGAAGCGCCGCAGCAGGCGATGCAGCGAACCCGGGCGGCGCGTCTCGCGCGCCCCCAGGCGGCGGCGCACATCCGGGTCGCGAGATGGGCCGGCGAACAGACCGTCTAGAAAAGCACGCAGGTAAAATCCCGTGCCACCCGCGACGATCGGGAGGCGGCCGCGCGCGGAAATGTTGGCGATCGTGTCGCGAGCCAGGCGCGCGTACTCGCCGGCGGTGAACAACTGGTCGGGGTCGATGATGTCGATAAGATGGTGCGGAATGCCGCGCCGCTCGGCCAACGGCGTCTTGGCGGTTCCGATATCGAAATAGCGGTAGACCTGGAGGGAATCGCAATTCACGATCTCGCCGTGGAATTCCTCCGCCAGGCGCAGGGCGAGGTCGCTCTTCCCGGAGCCGGTGGGACCGGCCACTGCAACCAGGGGGCGATGCGGCGCGTCAAGAACTACGGACGAGTTCTCGACGCAAGGAGTAGGCTGGAGCACAATGCCGGACACCATGCTATTCCCGAAAATCTGCTACGAGCCCCCGTTATACAATAAAAAGATGGTTCCCGGCTAACTGGGTACTCCACAAGGCCGGGAGAAAGTTAAGATCCGCATGATGCGCTCCGTCAAAGCCGTTCTCCTCATTGCGGCGTTGGGTTCCGTCTCGATGGCGCAGACTCCCAAGCCGCAGACTCCCAAGCCGCCGACTTCCACCGCTCCCGACGCGCCGGCCAATGTGCCGGCCAACGCGCCGGCCAACGCAACGGCCAACGCAACGGACGACAGAGCGGGAGCCTATTACAACTTTGCCATGGGCCGGCTGTACGCGGAAATGGCGGGCGCGCAGGGAAACCGGGAATTCGCCAATCGCGCGGTGAAGTACTACCAGGAGGCGCTCAAGCTGGCGCCCAAGGTGGCCATCGTCGCCGATGAGCTGACCGACCTCTACCTGCACTTGAACCGCCTGCAGGACGCCATCGCGCTGGCCGAGGACATGCTGAAGCAGGACCCGGAGAATGTCAACGCCCGCCGCATCCTGGGCAGCGTGTACATGCGCATGGCGCAGAGCGGACGGGACGCGGAAGCGTCGTTGCAAAAGGCCATCGATCAGTACCAGAAGATTACCCAGAAAGAGCCCGCCGACGCCGAGAGCTGGACCACGCTGGGCGATCTGTACCGCGCCTCCAGCAACTCCCCCGAGGCGGAGAAAGCGTTCAAGGCGGCGCTCAAGGCCGACCCGGGCAATGCCGACGCCCTCAAGAGCCTGGCCAAACTGTACATGGACTTGGGCGACACCAAGAGCGCCATCGAAAACCTGAAGGCCGCCACCGACAAGAGTCCCAATGAGGAAACGCTGGCGGATCTGGGCGGCGCGTACGCCGAAATGGGAAAGCACCAGGAGGCGGCCGAGGCGTTCCGGCAGGCCTTGGAAATGGCTCCCGACAACGACAAGATCGCCGCGGCCCTGGCCGAGGAATACCTCAGCGTCACTCCCCGGCGGCTCGACGAGGCGCGGAAGATTTATGAGCGGCTGGCGGCTTCCAACCGGCGGGAGCCCTCGTTTCCGCTGCGGCTGAGCGAGATTTACCGGGAAGAGCACGATCTGGTGAAGGCGCGCAAGGCGGCCGATCAAGCCAAGCAGTTGGATCCGGAAAACATACACGTGCGCTTGAACGACGCGATTCTGCTGGAGTCCGAAGGCAAGCTCGACGACGCCATCGCGGTATACAAGGGTCTGGTGGACGAGATGGGGCGCGCGCAGCCTTCCGACGAGGTCCGCAAGGAGCGGCTGGAAATTCTGGGACAGATCGCGGGCGATTATGAAAGGGCCAAGCGGTGGACCGATATGGCCCAGACGCTCGACCAGGCCGAGAAGATCGCCTCCACCAACTCGGAGAAGGCCGGCGTGTATTTCACGCGCGGCGCCATGCTGGAGAGGCAGCATCAGTACGACGCATCCGAGAAACAGTTTCGCAAAGCCCTGGAGCTCGACCCCAAGCACGCCGAAGCGTTGAACTATCTGGGTTACATGCTGGCCGATCGTAACGTGCGTTTGGACGAGGCATCTCAACTCATCAAGAAGGCGCTCGATCTGCAGCCGGATAACGGCGCGTTTCTGGACAGCCTGGGTTGGGTCTATTACCGCCAGGGCAAATATGCGGAAGCCCAAGGATTGCTGCAACGCGCCTTGGAACATGTGGCCGACCCCACGGTGCACGATCACCTGGGGGATGTCTACGCCAAGCAGGGACGCACCAAGGAAGCGATAATGGAATGGCAGGCTTCGCTGAAGGAAGCGCAGAAGCCTGGACAGGTCGATGTGGACGCCGAAGAAATGGCGCAGGTCAACAAAAAGCTGGACGAAGCACAAGCCAAACTAGCGAAGGAAAACCACTAGTAAGCCGTCAATTCTACCCCCAAAACCGTGGAGACCGCCCGCGGGGGGTCTTTCAGCGGCTTTTTGTCCGATTTCACCATAATACTGTAAGTAGTTTTGTTTCATGTATTTATCCAGTGACAGCGGGTGCCAAAACTATCGCTTTCCGGACTTCTGTGGGATACTCGAAAGTAGAACAGGTTTTCAAGCCAGAATGTCCCTGTTGGACGACGCAGTCACCAGATACAACAAGCTACTGGAGAATGGTCCGTTCCGCGATCTTGCGTGGGCCGAAGCTCTGCACCAGCGCATGGAGACGCTGAAGCTTTCCGCGGGTGGAAGACTGATTTGTCCGTTTCTGCGGCCCAATTTCCTCTCCCGCCGCCAGTACGAGTCGCTGGTGCGCGGCGGTGAGGCATTGGTGGGCGCCATCGACCGCATGGAGCAGATGGTGCTGGCCAGCCCGGCGCTGCTGGCCCGCCTGGAACTGCTGCCCGCCGAAAAAATGCTGGCAGCCATCGACCCCGGATATTCGGCGCTGGAAGTGGCCGGACGCCTGGACACGCATCTGAACAACGGGCACCTGCACTTCGTGCAGTACAATGCGGACTCGCCCACCGGCGCGGGGTATGCCGATGCGCTCTCGGAGCTGTTCTACGACCTGCCGCCGGTGAAGGAATTCCGCAAGCGGTATTCGCTCTCCAAAGTGGGGAGCCGCAAGTACCTGCTGCATGCGCTGCTCAAATCCTACAAGCAGTTCGGCGGCACGAAAAAGCCCAACATCGCGATCGTGGAATTCCGTCCGGCGTACCATTCGGGACAGAGCGAATTCGAGTGGTTCCGCGATTTCTTCCGCGACGAAGGCTACGCCGTGGAGATCGTGTCCCCCGAGCAGCTTGAGTACCGCAACCGGGTGCTGCGCAAGGGCGCGTTTGAAATCCACATCGTGTACCGGCGGGTGGGCGTGCAGGAGTTTCTGATCCGCTTCGACTTGACGCATCCGCTGGTGCAGGCGTACCGCGACCGGTCGGTGTGCGTGGTGAACAGTTTCCGGTCGGAGTTGGCCCACAAGAAGGCCATGTTCGGCCTGCTGACCGACGAAACCCTGACCGGGAAATTTCCGGTGGCCGAGCGCAAGGCGATTCGCGACCACGTGCCGTGGACACGCCTGGTGGCCGCGGCCAAAACCACCTACGAAGACAAGCCGGTGGACTTGCCGGAGTTCATTGCGGCCAACCGCGAGAAGCTGACTCTCAAACCCAACGACGACTACAGCGACCTGCACACCTACTTCGGATGGGAGATGGACGCCGGCGCCTGGGACCGCGCGCTCAAACAGGCGATGCGCGCTCCCTACGTGGTCCAGGAGCGCGTGCAGCCGGAGCGCAGCGTGTTCCCGCTGATGAGCTTCGGCCAACTGGAGTTCCGGCAAATGCAGGTGGATGTGCATCCGCATGCGTACCTGGGCAAGGTGCAGGGTTGCTCGACGTGGCTGTCGGCGGGCACGGCGGGGTTCTCGACCGCGTCGGGGATTGTGCCCACGTTCATCCTGGACACGAAGTAAGCGCTACACCCGCCGGAAGCTCACGCTCGCCCGCAGATTCGCTACTCCGGCGGAAAAGCGGGAGTCGGCGACGGAAAACGGCAGCGCGTCCTCCAGCCAGTCGTGCCAGACGCCATCGGGGTCGTGCGATGCCACGGTGAGAGTGTACTCCTGCGGGCAGAGTTCGCAGCGAAAGGCGAAAGAGACCTCCAGGGTGTCGCCCGCGGCGCACGGGCCCAGCTTCAATCGTTCCAGTTCGGTGTTGGTGCCGTAGACGTTGAGTCCCACCGAGGTGCGGATCATCATGCCCACCACGGGGTCGTCCACGGCGTCGCGGTAGCGCACCACCGCCTTCACCGTCGCCAGCTCGCCGGAGCGCCAGACCATGGTGGGGCGTCCGTCTTCGCCGATGGTTTCGATGCGCAGCACTTCGGCGCGTCCATCGCCGCGGCGCATGCGCGGGGCCAGGGGCGGCGTCACGGTTTCTCCCCAATCGCGAAGCCGCTGGGCGAGGTGCTTGCGGTAGGCGTTGAGCATTTCCCGCGGATCGCCGCGGCCGGCCAGGCGGCCTTCGCGAAGCCACCAGATTTCGTCGGCGAGGTGCAGCAGCAAATCTTCCTCGTGCGAAACCACCAGCGCGGTGGCGCCGGCGCGGCGGAAGCGGTCGAGAGCCAGCGCGGCGCGGTTGCGGACCAATGCATCGTGGTGGGCGAAGGTGTGCTCGATGAGGAGCACGGCCGCGGGCGAGAGACTGAGCGGATCGAGAGGTCCCAGCAACCGCACGGGCCCCGAGGCTTCCACGGCGCCGCTTTGCGGCTGATCGAGTCCCGCGGCGAGACGCAGCAGTCTGCCTTTGCCGGATCCGTTCTCGCCGATGATGCCGACCACAAATCCGTCGGGGGCGATGGCGTCGAAATCGACCAGCGGAGCGGCGGTCACTCCGCGGAATGCGAGGGCCATAAGGTGTAGGGTAGCAGGACGCCGCGTCACCGAAACAGGTGGCCGGGACCGAGGAAGATCACAAAGACGATGGTGAGTAACGCCGCGGCGGCGATCCAGCCGCGACTGCGAGGCAACAGCCTATCGGGGGGGCCGGACGTGGTCTTGAACACCAGAAAGCCCCACGCGCCCAGCGTGGTACTCACGGCGGAACTCAGCGCCGAGAGCGGGCTCAGGATGGAGTTGAGCGCCGCGGCGGCGCAGGCGACAACGGCAGCGGCGAAATACGGGATCAGGACTGAGCGCCAGGAACGCACGGGCCAGGCGCGGCTCAGCGCCCAAACGGCCAGGACGTAACCGACCGCGCCCAGTGCGGCCATCCACGGGCGCCAGTGCCAGGCCATCCCGCGGAAGGCGTTGGCCAAGTCTCCTCCATTCGCCAGGCTCGACGTCACGGCGTTGCCGAAACCCGTGAACCAGTTGTACGCCGCGAAGAGCCACAGGAAACGACGCAGGTGTACCGAAGCGCGGCGCATCCGTGTCAGAGCCAGCCAGGCGATCACCCCTGCAACAAGATTGATCAGAATCCCCGCGGCACAGATCAGCCGCTGCCATCCGCCGAAGCATTGAACGTGAAAGGCGGAGAGAGACGCTATCCGGCCGCCGGTGGCGAGGCAGACGCCGCCATGGCCGGCCAGTTCATGCAGCAGGTCGCAACAGACGTAAGCGGCCACGCCGAGCGCGGCCAGAGTCGGGGCATCGTCGCGGTGAACATCGTCGGGCACCACGCTAGAATAGCAACAGTCACGATGGACGATCCCAAAGTGCTCGACCGCATGCGCGCCGATTGGAACCAGCGGGCGGGCGAAGACGCAAACTACTACGTGGCGTTCGGCCGCCGCGAACAGGACGACGAGGAGTTCTTCGCCACGGCCAAGGAGATCGTCATCGCGCTGGAGATGGATCTGAAGCGCCTGCGGGGACGCGACGCGGCCCTCGAGATCGGCTGCGGACCCGGAAGGCTGATGCGGCCCATGAGCCGTCACTTCGCCGAAATCCACGGCGTGGACGTCTCCGACGAAATGATCCGCCTGGCGCGGGAGCGGTTGCGAACCACTCCCAACGCCCACGCGCATTCCAGCTCGGGATCGGACCTGGCGCCGTTTCCCGACGAGAAGTTCGACTATGTGTACTCCTACGCGGTATTCCAGCACATTCCCAGCCGCGACGTGGTGCTGCAATATTTGCGGGAAGCGCGCCGCGTGCTGAAGACCGGCGGCATTCTGCGCTGCCAGATCAACGGCCTTCCGCCGCACGCCCGGCAGTACGACACGTGGAGCGGGGTGCGCTTCTCGCCGGCGGAGATCGCGGGGTTCGCCGCCGGCGAGGACCTGCAATTGCTCGCACTGGAACAAATCTGGACGCAGTACATGTGGATCACCTGCCGCAAGCGTCCGGCGGGTTGGACCGAGAGCCTGGCCGGGCGCACCGTGGACCCGAACGCGGCGCGGATTCGCAACATCGGGAACGCGCGCTCGGGCGAAGCGGTGGCGCCGGCCTCGGGACTGTTCGCTTCGCTGGCGGTGTTTGTGCGCCACCTGCCGGACGAATGCGACATCAACCACCTGACTTTGACGGCCGACGGGAAGACCTGCCGGCTGACGTATCTCGGCGAGCCGGAATCGGACGGCGCCACCCAGGTGAACGGAACCCTGCCGGAAGGACTGCGAACGGGGATCGTGCCCATCGAATTGCAGTGGCTGGGACAGCCGGTCTGCGCGCCGGGATGGATGCGCATCATTCTGCCGGGCCCTCCCACGCCGCGCATCATGGAGCTGACCGACGCCATCAACCTGCTCTCGGGCAACCGCATCGTGACCGGGCTGGTGAAAGTCACCATGCGCGAGGTGACGCATCCGGAAGAGTTCCGGGCCACCGTGAGCGGCAGGGAATCGGCCTTGCCGGAATTCTTCTGCGTGGACCCGATCCTGCAGAAATTCGAGTTCAACTTCCGCCTGCCCGAAGGACTGGCGAAAGGCGCGCACGAGGTGCGCACGCGGTTGGGACGCCGGGAATTCGCGCCCCTGCCGATCGAGGTGGCGTAATTGCTCCGCGGGCTGCTGGCTTCCGCGCTGATGGTGGCGGCGGCGCTTTCTCTCGGCACCACGTCCCCGCATCGGCGGATTCTGCGCTTGCCGGCGGGGGTGGTGCACCTGGACGCCGCGTGGCCGGTGGGTGATGGAGTGGAGCTCCGCGGGTCGCCCAACGGAACCGTGTTGCGCATGGAGCCGGGGTTCGACGGGCCGGGCGCGCTGATCGTGGGTAACGACGTTTACCTGCACGATTTCACGATCGACGGCAATCGCCACGCGCTGGAAGAGCGCACCGGACTGCCGTCGTACGACGTGCCGTTCGCCCGGTTCACACACGGCAACGGCGTGTACGCGGAGCGCGTGAGCGGCCTGCGCATCGACAACGTGCGGTTCCACGACATGGCCGGCTTTGCGGTGCTGGCCAGCCGCGCGCACGACGTGTCGCTCTACCGCGTGACGGTCAGCGACAGCGGGTCGCGGAACGCGGCGGGGCGCAACAACGCCACCGGAGGCATTCTGTTGGAAGAAGGCAGCACGGACTTCCGCGTGAACCAGTGCGAGCTGAAGAGGATTCGCGGCAACGGCGTGTGGACGCACTCGCTGTACACATCGGCGCGCAACGCACGCGGCGTGATTTCGCGGAACCGCTTCGAAGAGATCGGCCGCGACGCCATCCAGGTGGGGCACGCCACGGATGTGCGGGTGGAGGAGAACACGGGCGCGCGCATCGGCTTTCCGGTGGAAATGGTGGACATGGAAAACCGGGCCATCCCGGTGGGCGTGGACACGGCCGGCAACGTGGAGCGGACGTCGTACGCGCAGAACCGCTTCGAGGAAATCAACGGCAAGTGCTTCGACCTGGACGGCTTTCACGACGGCGAAATCCGCGCCAACGAGTGCGTCAACCGGGGCGCGCCGGAGGAGTACCCGTTCGGCAACTACGGGATGGTGATGAACAACAGCAATCCGGACATGCGGACGCGGAATATCCGGGTGGTGGAGAACCTGATCGAGGGTCCGTTGTTCGGCGGGATCTTCGTGATCGGCACCGGAAACCTGATCGCGCGCAACCGCCTGTTGAACCTGAACCGGGCGCACTGCAACGAAGAGGCGGCGCGCTTCGGCTGCTACTACGCGGCCGGCGAACCGGATATGCTGCGCAGCGGAATCTATTTGGGGAAAGGCGCGGAACGTCCCGCGCCGGCCCGCGGCAACGTGATCGAGGGGAACGAGATTACGGGGTTCAAGATGAGCTCCCGGTGCGTGGAGCGCGCACCGGGGATTCTGGTGGGATGGAATACGGTTCGCGGCAACGATTGCCGGGATAAGTGAGGCGGTTATGTGGGGCAGGATGATGTCCTGCGGCGGGTCGTCCGGCTGCCTACGGCGGACTTGTGCGATTGGCGGCCAGGCCGAGTGCCACTCGGCCGCAGGTTGCCAACCTGCCCCACATAAGAATAAGAGCACCTACTTCAACTGGGCTTTCAGCACCTCGATGGCCTTCTCGATCTGGCGGTCGTGGCCGGCTAGGAAATCGGCGGGCGTGTTGTCGACCCACACGTCCGGAGGGACGCCGTAGTTCTCCATGTTCTGGCCGCTGGAGGTGTAGACGCCGGCGCCGGGCGTGCGCAGCACGGAGCCGTCCATCAGGGTGAACGCGCCGGTGCCGATCACCGCGCCCATGGTTTGCACGCCGATGATTTTGCCGAGGCCAAGGTCGCGGATGCCGGCCGGGAACATTTCGGCGTCGCTGGCGGAGCGTTCGTTTTGCAGCACCGCCAAGGGGCCGAAGAAGGCCTGCGCCGGGCGTTTGACGTCCAGCGAATCGCGGCTGCGCGTGGATTGATAGGCCTTGCGCTGGTTGAGGATCTCCAGCAGCTCCTGGTCGATGCCGCCGCCGCCGTTGAAGCGCTCGTCAATAATCAGCGCCTTCTTGTCCTGATTCTCGAGCAGCTCGAGCTGGAACTTGGCCAGCGACGACGCGTCCATGGCGCGGATGTGCAGGTAGCCGATCTGGCCTCCGGAAAGCTCTTTGACCATGGCTTTACGCTGGTCCACCCAGCGGTCGTAGAGCAGGTCGGCCTGGGCGGCGGCCGTGAGCGGATCGAGCGAGACGGTCCAGGCGCCTTCGGCGGACGGCTTGGTGTTCACCTGGAATTCGAACTTGCGGCCGGGGAGAATGTTGAACAGCTTCCAGTAATTGTCGCTGGTCTTCAGCTCCTTGCCGTTGACCGCGAGGACATAGTCGCCCACGGCCAGCTTCACATAGTCGTGGTCGGCCGGACCTTTTTTGTAGATGTAGGAAACCTTGAAGAAACCGGAGGCATCCGGCTCCATGTCGAAACCCGGGAAGCGCGTCTGCACGCGCTCCTCCGGCTCGGGGCGGCCGGGAATCAGCCCGCCGGCGGAGATGCCGGTGTGCGACGCGTTGATATCGCCGATCATCTCCATGATCACGTTGTGGAGCTCTTCGGTGTCGGCGATGTAGGGCAGCAGGGACTCGTAGGTATCCTTGGCGGCGGCCCAGTTGGCGCCGTGCATGTTGGGATCGTAGAAGCGGTTCTTCATGACGCGCCAGGCTTCCTCGAAAACCTGGCGGCGTTCGGCGGGGATGTCGATCTCCATGCGAACCGAGATCTCGATGCGGCGCGGCGAAGCTCCGGCAGGCGTTTCCGTGGACGCGGCGGAGGCAGCAGCGCCACCACGTCCGCCACGCCCGCCGCGTCCGCCAGCCGCGGCGGAAGTGTCGCTCGAAGCCGCGCCGGCCGCTGGGCTGGCGGGGATGGAAAGGTTATACAGCGAACCGCCGTGCATAAAATAAATGCTGCGGCCATCGTGCGCCCAGACCGGTTCCGGCCCGCCTCCGAAACCACCGCCGCGTCCGCCGCGTCCGCGTCCGCCCGCGGCGGCATCGGTGGGGGTGGTATTGAGGCGGGTGATGGCGGCGCCGTCTTCATTCATGGTGTACATGGCGGGAGGGGCGGCTGCGGCTGCCGCGGCGGAATTCGGGACACTGCCGGAGCCGGCGGCCTGGAAGAGATAGGTGTGGCCATCGGGCGAGGGCAGCACCATGGAGATGTTGCCGGCGCTCTGGCCGAGTTGCTGGACGCGGCGTTCCATGCCATCCCAAACGATCTTGACCTGCACGTTGGCGGGAGCGGCGCCACCGCGGCCTCCGCGCCCGGCGGGTGCGGCCTCGGCGGCGGCCTGGGCTTGCGCTTCGGTGTCGATGTCGCGATCCGCGGGGTCCTTTTCGAGAGGCGTCAAAGAGATGGCGTAGAGCCCGGTGGCGCCGCGCCCGCTGGTGGAGGCAATGCCGGCATTGCCGCCCTGCCCGCCGATCACCAGCAGCTTCTTGCCATCGGGCGTCCAGCGTGCGCCGCGGGAGGTCATGAACTCGGCGGAAGCGATCTCGCGCTCGGGGCCGGCCGGCAGTTCCTTCAGATAGACGTGCGAGCGCAGCAACGCGTCGGGTTTGGAGTAGGAAATCCACTTGCCGTCGGGCGAGAATTGCGGTTCGCCGATGTTGCCGCCGGGGCTGGACGCCAGCACTTCTTCCTTGCCGGAATCGAGATCGAGGCGGCGCAGCTTGTGGTCCGAGCCGGTCCACAGAAACGACTTCGAATCCGACGCCCAGACGATGGCGAGCTTGTCGCAATCCGAGTCGGTGAGCTTCTTGAGATTCTTGCCGAGCTCGTCGGAGATGTAGATCTCTTCGCGGCCGGTGCGGTCGGAAACGAAGGCGATCCATTTGCCGTCGGGCGACCAGCGCGGGTTCTGTTCTTTCCAGGGCGTGTCGGTGACGCGCTGGAGTTGGCCGCGATCAGTGGCGACGCTGAAGATCTCGCCGTGGACCTCGACGGCGGCGCGCTTGTTGGAGGGAGAGATGCTGAATCCTTCGGCCTGGTTTTCGATGGTGGTCAGCTCGGTCTTGTTCTCGGTGTAATCGCTCTTGATGTCGATGCGGATTTCGGCGCTCTTGCCGCTCGCGACATCGAGTTTCCACAGGCCGAAGTTGTCCTCGTAGACGATGGTGCGGCCGTCGGCCGAGATGCTGGGGAAGAAGAGATTGCCATCGGTGTGGCGGGTGACCTGCACCGGCTTGCCGCCCTTGTCGGAGATCTTCCAGATGTTGTTGACGCTCTTCATCACCTCGGGGCTGCCGGCCGTGACGGGCTCATTGGGCAGTTGGTTGGAGACGAAATAGATTTCGCCGCCGTGGCCGTACATGGGCCAGAGCATGTTGCCGTGGTAGGCTTCGTCGCCGAGCTTAGTGAACTTTTTGGCGGCCAAGTCTTCCACCCAGAGGTCGGCGGCGTACGCGCCGCGGTAATGTTTCCGCGACCAGACGCTGGGATGGCGCTGGAAGGCGAGCTTGGAGCCATCGGGCGAATAGCTGGCATAAGCGCCCCAATCGGGATCGAGGGGCCGCTCGATTCCGCCATCCGCGGGAACTTCCCATAGCGTGGCGACGGTGGGAAACGCGCCGTTTCCGCGGGTGGACGAGAAGACGATGCGCTTGCCGTCGGGGGACCAGCCCACCACATCGTCGTTGGCGCTGTGGAAGGTGAGCTGGCGCGGTTCGCCGCCGGCGGCCGGAATTACGAAGACATCGTAGTTGCCCTCGCGGTTCGAGGAAAACGCAATCCACTGGCCATCGGGCGAGAAGCGCGGATACTGGTCGCGCGCGCGATTGACGGTAAGCCGGCGGACATCGGCGCCATTTTCGTTGGCCACCCAGATGTCGCCCAGGTAGCTGAACGCCACCTTGCCTTTGGAATAGGTGGGGTGGCGCAGGAGCTTGGTTTGCGCGGGCGCGGCCGCGGGAAGAAGCAGGGCGATGGCGGTAAGCAGCGCTTTGCGAATCATGTCGAACCTCCGGATGCGGGATATCAGAGATATTACTGGGTGGCATGGCCGGGCGCAACATCATGGGCGCGCGATATGAGGGTGCAGGGCAGAGCGGCTTTTGAAACGGCGGAGGCGGGCTGGTGATGGCGCCAGGTTGAGGCGCGGCGTAGAGGCGAAACTTCGATCCGGCCGGCAGGGGACCGGCGGCGAACGGCGCGGGCCGGCGCTACAGCGGCGGGTGAATGGCGCGCGGGATGGCGCGGCTGAGACGGAATTGGGCGGGGAGGCGGGCATGGGCGCGGAACGCCGGCAGAGGGATCGGCATCGGGGTCCGGGGCGGGGGTGGTGGATGGGGCGTTTTGCGGAGGAATTGGGTTCGTGTCGGAGGTGGGGTAAGTGGCTGTGTCGTGTTGGGGTTGGAGGGCGGGAATGGCTTCGTTTGGTAAGGCTTCATTTGGTAAGTTCGGCCGGAGCGCTTTGAGGCGGTCGAAGTCCTCTAGGGCGCGGCGGTACTGGCGTTCGGCCTGGGCCTGGTAGCGGAGGAAGATGGTCCAACCGTTGGACTGGCGGACGATGCGGAGGAAGCCTTCGGCGAGGAGGTAGTTGCGGTTCTGGGCGCGGGTGATTTCGATATCGCCATCGCCGGCGAGTTCCTCGTTCATGGGGGTGAAGGGGTGGTCATTGGCGGCGAGGGTTTCGTTGAGGCAGGTGGTGAAGAGGCCGGA
>Ga0326728_10003817_pt1 | contig 45856 bp, 35 predicted proteins | sample MB3enrmetagenome_FD_207602 | JGI IMG/M metagenome (GOLD analysis project Ga0326728, IMG submission 207602) | Lab enriched peat soil microbial communities from McLean, Ithaca, NY, United States - MB31MN | ecosystem: Environmental > Terrestrial > Soil > Wetlands > Peat | place: USA: New York...
GGCCGCCCTGAAACTCGAAGCCAGAACCGCGCCGCTCTTGCACGGGAAGGTCAGCGAACTTCCCGACATTTTTTTTGCCTGGGCGATGCGCGTTTGCGGTTTGGCGGTGGTCGCTCTGCTCGGATTGATCGTTTACCAACTGGTGGTGGGTTCCGCGCTTTCCTGGCACGCCTTCGGCTGGAAGTTCTTCGGCCAATCGGATTGGAACCCGGTCTCGGACCAATACGGCGCGCTGCCCTTCATCTTCGGCACGGTTGTGTCGTCGCTGCTTTCGCTGGTCATCGCCGTGCCGCTTTCCTTGGGCGTGGCCGTCTTCATTACCGAGATGTGCCCGACTGGCCTGCGCGGAATTCTTTCTTTCACCACCGAACTTCTGGCCGCCATCCCCAGCGTGGTCTACGGACTCTGGGCAATTTTTATTTTAGTGCCCATCCTGCGCGAGTATGTGCAGCCCTTTCTTTCGACGACGCTGGGCTGGACGGGCCTATTCACCGGCCCGCCCTACGGCATCGGAATGCTGGCCGCCGGCGTGATTTTGGCGATCATGGTCATTCCGATCATCTCGTCGATCACGCGCGAAGTGCTCACCGTGGTCCCGCAGCACCAGCGCGAAGCCGTGCTGGCGCTGGGCGCGACGCGCTGGGAAATGATTCGCATGGGCGTGCTGCGCAATGCGCGCGCGGGAATCGTCGGCGCCGTCATTCTGGGCCTGGGCCGCGCGCTGGGAGAAACCATGGCGGTTACCATGGTGATCGGCAATCGTCCGGAGATTGCCAAGTCGCTGTTTGCTCCCGGTTATACGATGGCCAGCGTGCTGGCGAACGAATTTACGGAAGCGACCGGCGATCTTTATCTATCCGCATTGATCGAAATTGGCTTGGCGCTGTTCTTCGTCACGATTGTGGTGAACGCGCTGGCACGGCTCATGGTGTGGAGCGTGACGCGAGGGCAGCCGGCAAGAAGCATTGCCTAAAACAAAGTGCCTGACAAAAATTCCAATTCGGAAGCGGCATTGATTCCGCACATCACCATCCCGCCCATCAGCTTGCGGCGGCGAGTCATGGATCGTGTGATGACGGCCCTCTCTGTGCTCACGGTCGCGCTCGTGCTCTTGCCGCTCTTTGCCATCTTTGCCTATCTGGTTTATAAGGGCATCGGCTCCATCAATCTTGCTTTTCTGACCCAGACGCCGAAGCCGGTGGGCGAACCTGGCGGCGGTATGGCGAACGCTATTGTAGGTTCGATGGTCATTCTGGGCATCGCCAGCATGCTGGGCGTGCCGCTGGGTATCGGCGCGGGGATTTTTCTTTCTGAGTACGGACGCAACCGCTATGGCGACATGGTGCGCTTTGTATCCGATGTGCTGAACGGTGTGCCTTCTATTGTGATCGGCATCGTTGCCTATGGGCTGGTGGTAATGCGCCAGAAACATTTTTCGGCGCTGGCCGGTGGCGTGGCGCTGGCCATCATGATGGTCCCAACCATCGCGCGTACTACCGAGCAGATGCTGCTGCTGGTGCCCCAGGCCATCCGCGAAGCCGCGTACGGACTGGGCGTTTCGCGCTGGCGGACCACGATCTCGATTACGCTGCGCACGGCCACTTCCGGTGTCATCACTGGTATTATGCTGGCCTTTGCCCGCGTTGCTGGAGAAACGGCACCACTGCTGTTTACAGCATTTGGGAACCAATATTGGAATTGGAAGATGGACCAGCCGACCGCAGCTTTGTCGCTGCAAATTTTTACTTATGCCATCTCACCCTTCGATGAATGGCACCGGCAGGCATGGGCGGGCGCGCTGGTTTTGATCGTCCTCATTGTCGCCGCGGTCGCCGCGGTTCGCATCGCTGTAAAGCACGGAACTTTGGCAGGAGCATAGGCAGGAGCATAACCAGTTATGGGCGTCGGAATCACAGTCGAGCGGTTGAATGCGTTTTACGGCAAGACGCAGGCGTTGTTCGACATCAACATCACCGTGCTCGCCAACCACGCGACCGCACTCATTGGCCCTTCGGGCTGCGGGAAATCTACGTTCATCCGCTGCCTGAACCGCATGCACGAAACCATTCCCGAGGCGCGGGTCGAAGGCAGCGTGCGGATCGGCGACCTTAGCGTTTATAACGGGACCTCGGCCACCCAACTGCGCCGCCGCGTGGGCATGGTGTTTCAGAAGGCGAATCCGTTCCCGACCATGTCGATCTATGACAACGTGGCCGCCGGACTCAAGCTGAACGGCTTTCGCAATCGCAAACAACTGGATGAGGTCGTCCATAAATCTCTGCACGCCTCTGCGCTGTGGGACGAAGTTAAAGACCATCTCCACAAGAAATCGGGCGCCAGCCTTTCCGGCGGTCAGCAGCAGCGTTTGTGCATCGCTCGCGCTTTGGCGGTGCAGCCGGAAGTTTTGCTGATGGATGAGCCCTGCTCGGCGCTCGACCCGATCTCGACGGGCAAGATCGAGGAGCTGATTTTTCAATTGAAAGAGCAATACACCATCGTAATTGTGACGCATAATATGCAGCAGGCCGCGCGGGTAGCGGAGTTCACGGGATTTTTCCTGCTGGGCAAGATGATCGAGTTCGACAAGACGGAAAAGATATTCACCAATCCCTCCGACAAACGGACGGAAGACTACGTCACAGGCAGATTCGGATAAAGAGGTTTGGATGATGCGCACGCGCTTTCAGCAACAGATGGAGGACCTGCGGGAGAAACTGCTCCGCATGGGCGGACTGGCGGAACTGGCGGTGGATCGCGCCTGCCAGGCATACACCGAGCGCGATCTCACGCGCTGCCGCCTGGTTCTCGAAAACGAGAGCCTTATCAACGCCGCCGAGCGCGAGATCGATGAAATGGCGTTCGACATCCTGGCCACGCAGCAGCCGGCGGCTGTGGATCTGCGCTTCATTCTTGCGGTGACCAAGATCAACGCCGACCTCGAACGCGTGGGCGACCAGGCGGTGAATATTGCCGAACGCGTCATGGATCTGGTGGGACTGCCGGCGGTCGAGCTGCCGGTCGACATCCCACGCATGGCGACTGCGGTCAGCGCCATGGTGCGGCGGGCGCTAGAGTCGTTCGTAGAGGGTAAAGCCGAACTCGCCCAGGCCGTGCTGGAGATGGACCACGTCGTCGACCGGATGCGCGACGAATCGTTTATCGTGCTCGTGCGAAAGATGAACGAAGAGCCGCAAGTGACACAGCAGGCGCTAGATGCGCTGCTGGTGTCGCGCAACCTTGAACGCGTTGCGGACCACGCCACCAACATTTCCGAGGATGTTATTTTCTGGGTGCTGGGAGCCGATGTGCGTCATCATGCGCAGGCAGCGTCGGCCGCGCAACGGACGGAGAGACGGGAACAATAGTCGCGAACAATATCTGCGAACGCTAATCGCGAACGACAGCCGCGAAGAATAACCTGATTTCGGGGAACGTCGTTCGTCGTGTCCGCCTGCGATACACTAATTGCAGCCACGGGGTCGGGGTCGTTCTCGCTGTCAGGTTGTAGGAGTGTCGGCGACTTAGCGTAAGTCTGATCGGAACTCTTCAGCGTGTCTGCCTCCTGCGGCGCAAACTATAACGACATGAGCCAGAAAATTCGCATTTTTGCCACCTGCGACATCGGAGACGCCTTCGACATTCTCCGCCAAAAGGGATACGGCCTGGAAGTCTATCCTCAGCCTGAAGCGCCGCCCAAGAGCTTGATTGTCGAGAAGGTGAAGTCGGGCGTCGATGGCCTGATCACCACCCTGCGCGATGAAATCGACGCCGAGGTTTTCGCCGCCGGAGAAGGCACGCTGAAAGTGGTCGCGCAGATCGCCGTCGGATTTGACAACATCAGCCGCGCCGACGCTAACAAATACAAAGTCCCGTTCACGCATACCGCCGACGTGCTGACGGAAGCGACGGCGGAGTTTGCTTTTTTTCTGATGGGCGCGCTCGCCCGCAAACTCTGGTCCGCCGAACATCTGACGCGAGAAAATCGCTGGAGTTATTGGCATCCCTACCTGCCATTTCTGGGCGACGAAGTCACGGGAAAAACCGTCGCCATTATCGGCACCGGGCGCATCGGGCTCGCGTTGATCAAAAAGTGCACTGGGTTCGACATGAACATCCTGTGCTACGATCCGACGTTTGAGAATCGCGACTACATCCAGGCCATTCAAGAGATGAAAGACATGCGCTTCGAGCGCGGGATCAGCCGCGAGCGCACGTCGATCCGTTACACCACGTTGCGCGAAGCGTTAAGTGGCGCGGATTTCATCAGCCTGCACGTTCCGCTGGTGCGCGAAGATGAGAGCGCCACGCCGACCTATCACTTGATCGACGAAACCACGCTGCGCATGATGAAGCCCACCGCCATGATCGTCAATACCTCGCGTGGCCCGGTGGTGGACGAGGCAGCCCTGGCGCGCGCCTTGCGCGAGAACTGGATTGCCGGCGCCGCTCTCGATGTTTACGAAGAAGAGCCTCTGCCTGCCGATTCGCCGCTGCGCGATCCTGCCATCGAAGACCGCTGCCGCCTATTGCCGCACTTCGCCAGCGCCGCGCGCATTACACGCTTGTCGTCCGATCCGAATCAAGGTATGGCCGGACGCTGCGTGCAAGGACTGCTCGACGTGCTGGAAGGGAACTACGGCGGCGATGTTACGAAGATGCCGTACGTGGTGAATAAGGAAACGTTCGCAAAATAAATTGTGTGGGAACGGGCACCCTAGCCCGTCAAAGCTGAACTAAATTCCGCAGCCTCACGGCATGACGCGTCTCAAAAAACCGCAAGACGCGGGCCCACAGCTAGACGCCTTCCATGAACTCATCATTCTCATCACCGCTCATTGCCGGTCCCTGCAGCCGATCTGCTCCATTGCTTTCCGCATCTCTCTCAGGGCCCCGATTACGCTTCCCGGTACGCCGGTCTCGTTTAGCTCATCAATAGACCGGAAGAAGCCGTGTGCATCTCGATACGCGATGATTCGTCTGGCCATCGGCAGGTCCAAACCCGGAATTGTCATCAACTCTGCGACATTCGCGGTGTTTAGGTTGAGGGTTAGAGGCTGGGTCCGTTTCGTGTCCCAAACGGGTGACGCAATCTTGAACCCGGTATTTGCCACCCAAAGCTCCGATCCCAGGTTCGCGTCGAGCGTCCGCTTGCCACCCGCTACATCGGCAATTAGAGCATCCAACAATGGAAACGGGCGATCCTGACGAAAGAGAGTGACGTCACCGCGATGCCCGGCTATTGCCGCGCGCCGCAAAGCCATGGCCACTTCTTGCGATGCCGTTGCAGCCCAAGTCGTGTCAATGAACAGCTCGTACACGCGCTTCGCCTCGTTGGGGAACAGCCTGGCATACTCGTCGATCAAGTCGATGACCGGAGGCCGAACCATAGTCGAGCCTCGGAGTTTACTCATCGCCGCAAAGAGCTTCAGGTTCACATTTTCATAGGGCGTGACCGCCTGCTGAGGCGCCTCGACTGGCTCACGTAGGAAGGCTTGGTAAAACGCCGGTTCACGGTATGACATACCCAACTTCTTGTCGTTCACCATGCGGTAGAAGAGCGTCGCGATGACCCCTTCGCTCGCCATCATCTCCTGGCCGTTCTTCAGTTCGGTTGGAAGGAAGGTGGTTGAGGTTTCCCCCTCGATGAACAGCCGGTAGAGATCGGGATTCGCATCGAGCGCTATCGTCGGCAACGGCTTGCGATGGATGAACAGGTTGCGTTTTGCGCCGTCGGTGCGCAGCTGGCCGTCCGCCGCGCTCAACCAAAGCGTCTCGAAATCCGTTGTACCCATTCCGCTGGTCAGCTTGCGCAGGTAGGTATTGTTGGTGGCATCTCGCGCCAGCGGCTGGAAGTGCTCCGCGTAGCCTTCGTCGAACGCGGTTTGGTAATCGGTCACAGTCATGCTCTGGTGCATCTTGCGGGATGGGCCGCACGGCACGCCGCCAGTCATCGCCTTGAGGATCAGATGTCCCAGTTCGTGGGAAAATATTTCCTCGAAATCGCCCGTATCCACGCTGTTTTCGCTGACCACCAAGTCTACATAGCCCGCCCGCACCAGCGTGCGCTTGCCGTTCGCATCCTCAAGCCAGAAGCCGAACCGCGCAAACCCGCCTTCCTCAGTGGACATCAGCAGATACATGGGCGCAATCAGCGCTTCGTCAAGCGGGGCAACGGTTGTCTCACGCTTAGCTATTAGCAGGTTGCGGGCATACCGATCCAGTTTCAGCACCTCCTGTGCGTAGCTCGTCTCCAATTCACTGCGCACACCGTTCACAAGCTTGGACTCCGCCGCCACCCGGAATACGGGATAGGATTTGCCATCCGTTGCCGTTGCGGTGATAACGGACTGCTGGGAGTCGACTAGAGGAACTAGCACTTCGCACGGAATCGGCGTGCGCTGCGGCGCTGCCCAGATGAGGGTGCTACAGAGCGGGATCACTGCCCAGAAATGGAATTTCATGTGTGCCGTCCATGAACAAGTATACGGCGGTGTCGCTCAACAACAGCGGGCAAGCGCAATGAGCATAGCTTCCAAGAACCAACCCTTAAGAGCTTGCCGCCGACTGATCTCACCTGCTACTCTCGCTAGTCACCCACATTATGAAAACTATTAAATGCATTTTCGCCTGCATTATCTGTTTGCCCCACCTCTCTCACGCTCAGGTCAACGACGCCGTTCGCGCGCTCCACATTTTGCCCGCGCCCAAAGAAGTCCACATGGCCGAAGGCAAGATGATAATTAAGCCTTCGACCACCATCTTTATTAGTAATTCCGAAGATCGCACTGCGGCCGAAATGCTGCAAAAGGAGGTCTTCGACCGCACCGGGATGAAGCTCGCAATCGAGATCGCAACCGCCGCGCCTAAAACGGCGAGAAACATTTCGCTTGGCCGCTTGACCGACCGCGGTTTGTGCGCCTATCTCGAAGCGCAGGGAGTGAACACCGGAGACGAACTTGGCGACTCAGCTCTTGGAAACCAAGGTTATGCGATCCGCGTGACCGGCTCGAGCGCGCTGGTTGCCGGTCGAACAGCGCAAGGTGTGTTCTATGGCGTGCAGACGCTTCGCCAGCTGTTGCGCCCGGAAGACCCCGCAGTAAAGACGCTCGCGGTGCCGACCCTCGCGATCCGCGACTGGCCCAGCATGGAATGGCGCGGCGTGCAGGACGACATTAGCCGCGGGCCTATTCACAAGCTCGAATACTTGAAGACGCAGGTCCACACTATGGCCGAGTACAAGATCAATCTTCTCGGCTTCAACATGGAGCACGTCTTCGATTTCCAGACGCAGCCGCTGGTCGCGCCCAGAGAAGTTGCGCCGGGAGACGCCGCCCTAACTCCCGCCGAAATCAAGGAGCTGGTCGACTACGCCGCCAAATACTACGTCACGCTCTTGCCCGAGCAGCAGGCTTTTGGACATATTCATCAATTTCTTAAGTACGAAATCTATTCCGACATTGCCGAAACGCCGCACGGCCATGTACTTACTCCCACTAATCCCAAGAGTTACGATTTTATACGCCAGGTTTACGGCGAGGTCGCGCCCTTGTTCCCTGGCCCGTTCTTTCATATAGGAGCCGATGAAACCTTCGAACTTGGTCTCGGCCAGACGAAAGATCTCGCTGCCCAAGAGGGTCTTGGGCGCGTATATTTCGAACATCTACAGAAAGTATTCGAGATCATGCAGCCTTACCATAAGCAACTTATGTTCTGGGGAGATATCGCGGTCAAGTATCCCGAGCTGCTCGCCAAGTTTCCCAAAGACATGATTGCCGTTCCCTGGGACTACGACCCGAAGCCCAGTTATGAAGACATCATAACTCCCTACACCGACGCCGGACTGCGCGTGGTGGTTGCGCCCGGAGCGTGGAACTGGCGGGCCATCTGGCCCGACCTCGACAACGCGTTCGTGAACATCCGTAACTTTGTTCGAGACGGGCAAAAGCACAAGGCGATGGGCGCTCTCAACACCACTTGGAACGACGACGGCGAAGCGCTCGTCGATATGAGCTGGCCCGCGCTGATTTTTGGCGCGGCCGCCAGTTGGCAGCCTGGGGAATCCAGTATCGACGACTTCATGAACAGTTACGATTGGGCTTTCTATCGCAATAACGACGACAGAACTTTTGCCGATGCGATCGAAAATCTCGACCGCCCCAATACGCTCCTCGTCGGATTAAAACTGGAGGACGCGAGCCATGAGCTGTTCTGGGCCGATCCTTTCAGCGAGGCCGGAGCCTACCTGGCCGCGATGGCGTTGCCTGCGACCCACGAAATGCGCGTCAGCGCCGAACACGCCGCCGAATCGCTCACGCATAATCGCGCGAAGGCCCATCTCCATCCCGAGACGCTCGACGACATGCTCTTTGCCGCTTGGCGCTTGGACACGCTCGGCTTGAAGATCCAGTTTACCTCCGAGATCAGCCGCTTTTACTGGGACGCTTATCAAAATCAGACGGACGCGGCGCGCGCGCAAAACGACTTAGACGAAATTGGGGACATCAACGGGCGGTTGGATGGCCTGCGCGACGCCATCACGAGCCTGCGGCGTCCTTACGCGCAAGCCTGGGCGCGCGAGAACCGTCCCTACTGGCTGGAAAATGTTCTGGTTCGCTACGACAATCTGGCGTCGGAAGTGCAAGCGAAGATAGCCGCCGTGCAAGCAGCCCAACGTCAGTATTGGAGCAGCAAGACGCTACCCGCGCCTGAGCAGCTAGGATTTTTCCTGAAATAACGATTCGCATAGTAAGTTAGACTGACAACTTTCAGGGCGGTAAATTAGTTACAGGAATCTATGTTCTCGCAGCGCACAAACTGGCGCCTCAACCCAAACGCTCTAACGCGCGCGATCGAAGAAGCGCGCGCTTCGGGACGGGAAATTCTGGATCTAACCGTCTCGAATCCGACCGAGGCCGGCATTCGCCCCGATCCTGAAATCGTTCTCGCCGCGCTGGCGAATCTGGAAGCGATGCATTACGACCCGCAGCCCCGCGGCCTGCTTGCGGCGCGTCAGGCCGTTTGCCATTACTATCGCGAGGCGCACGAGGTTTTCGATCTCGATCCCGAGCGCCTGATTCTGACCACCAGCACCAGCGAGGCCTACTCGTATGTGTTTCGGCTGCTCTGCAATCCTGCCGACGAGGTGCTCGTACCCAAGCCGAGTTATCCGCTGTTCGAATTTCTCGCCGATCTTGCCGACGTAAAACTCGTGCCGTATCCGCTGCTCTACGATCACGGATGGCAAATCGATTTCGATTCGCTCTACAAAGCAGCCACGCCACAGTCGCGCGCCGTGATTGTGGTTCATCCCAACAACCCGACTGGCTCGTATGTTTCCGCTGCGGAGACCTCGGCGCTCAACGCTTTCTGCAGCGATTACGGGCTGGCGTTGATTGTCGACGAAGTCTTTCTCGATTATGCACACGACGGCGCGCGCCGCGACAGTTTCGTCAGCAACGCCGGCGCGCTCACGTTCACGCTCAGCGGAGTGTCCAAAATAGCTGCGCTGCCGCAGATGAAGCTTGCCTGGATGGCCACGAGCGGCCCGGAAGCAATGGCCGCCGAAGCCGGAGCGCGCCTCGAAATCGTCGCCGACACTTATCTCTCGCTGAACACTCCCGTGCAGCTTGCCGCCGCCGCGCTGCTCGAGCAGCGCAAGCAGATCCAACCCATTCTTCTCGATCGCCTGCGCGTGAATCTCGCGGAACTGGATCGTCAACTGGCGGGGCATCCCTCATGCACGCGGTTGCTGGTGGAAGGCGGATGGTATGTTGTGCTGCGGGTCCCTGTAATCGAAAGTGACGAAGATCTTGCCATTCGCTTGTTGCGCGAGGCGAGTGTGAGCGTCCATCCCGGCCACTTCTACGATTTTCCCGGCGAAGGACACCTGGTGTTGAGCTTGATTGCCGAGCCCACCGATTTCCACGAAGGCGTTGGCCGGCTGCTGCGGGTAGTTGGGGTGTGAGTGTGGGTAGTGAGTCAATTTCCAGTTTGCCCGAGATCCGAGCGGAACCTAAACCCAGCCAGTCCGAATCGTGAGCGTAATCGCCTGATTACAGCAACTACGAATTGCATGTGCCGCCGATACGATGCTACCTTGGGTACACTCCAATGAGCCGCTTTGCTAAAAAATTCCACCTGATGTGTGCGATCATAGCTTCATTCACCTGTGTCGTGTGGTGGGTTGTTGTCGGCCTCCTCTTGTTCTACTGGCACACAATAACACCGCGTCTTGATCCGGCTAAAGTCATTCTTTTCTTGATTCCGTCTCTCGTTATTGGTGCGGGTGCACTGATGGAGTTCAGCTTCTACAACGACGAGCGAAAAGGCAAAACGTCCCCTGTGGATGGATCACTCGTTACGAGCGCGAGCGATATGACAATCACTGGGGTTGCTTTGATTACGACTATGCCACGAGCGCTTGCAGCAATCGTATTCACGCTGTTGATGCTCATCCAAGGGCTGCGTTCATTCTTGTCAATACGGCCTTATTCACTGATTTGGCTGTTCTCAGGATTGCTCCCACATTGGGCGGTTGTACTTGCTACTATCGCCTTCTACAGCTTTCTAGCATGGACAGCCGTGAACTTCGCAAGAGCACCTTCGAACAAGGAAGAGAAAGCCTTGCTGCTTATGATATTTGCAATTCTTTTACTGGCCCCGATCGGTGTTCTGCTACCAAAAGCCACCTTGTCGCTTCGATTTCTGCAAACGCTACTCGAACTCGTCGCACTGCTTGCATCAATTTCAATACTCTTGTCTCTCCACAAAGATCGCGAAGAGAAACCACGTCAGGAAGATCGTAGTTGACGTAGCATCGCCATAACGCTCACAACTCCAGAACCGTCCGTTCACTGGCCAGTAGTCAACGATGCGGATACCGACCCACTACGAATCCGGTCGTCCCGCCAGATCACCTTCGTGTTATTCTTCTTGCCGTTTCCCAAGCACGGAGAATTTATGTCCATAAGCCGTCGTGGATTTCTAGGTTCCGCCATCGCCGCATCTGTGGCCACTGGCCTGAATGTGCAAGACCTCAACGCGCAAAACAAAGCCAAAGACGATGCTCCCCACCCCGCCTCGCCGTTTGGCTCCGGCAAGCGGCCGATCATCGTCTGCGCCAACAATGGCGTCAACTACCTCGACGACGCCTTCGCTTTTCTGAAAGGCGGCGGCGACACGCTGGACGCCGCGATCCGCGTGGTGAAGGGGCCGGAAGACGATCCGAACGACGACAGCGTGGGACTCGGCGGGCTTCCCAACGAAGAAGGAATGGTGGAACTCGACGCCTGCTGCATGCACGGGCCCACGCGCCGCGCCGGAGCCGTGGGTGGTGTGCGCAACATCAAGAATGTCGCACTCGTCTCAAAAGCGGTGTTCGAGCACACCGGCCACGTCATGTTGGTGGGTGAGGGCGCGGAGCGATTCGCCGTGGCCATGGGATTCCCGCGTGAAAATCTGCTCACCGAACGGTCGCGAAAAATCTGGCTGTTGTGGAAGGAGTATCACTCGAGCGACGATTGGTGGGGGCCGGGAATGGCCGACCCGCATTGGGAGCCGCCTGCGACCTCAGGGCCAACGCCGCCGCAAGCCGAGCTTCAACCTGAACTTTGGCAAGAGCGCATCCAGCGCCTGAAAGCGCGCGCGGCCGAGCTTGGCATCGAACCGGAATTCCGCATGGCCGCCGTGCGGCGCGTGCTGGTTCCGCCGACCGGCACCATCCACTGCTCCGCGCTCAACGACAAAGGCGAAATCTCCGGTGTCACCACCACCAGCGGCCTCGCCTTCAAACTCCCCGGCCGCTGCGGCGATTCGCCGGTCATTGGCGCCGGCTGCTATACCGATCAGGACGTGGGTTCGGCTGGGGCCACGGGCAGCGGAGAAGAGAACATCAAGGTTGCGGGAGCGCACACCATCGTCGAGAACATGCGGCGTGGCATGTCGCCGCTCGAAGCCGGCCTGGACGCGCTCAAACGCATTGCTCGAAACTACAACCAGGACATGACCAAGCTCAATCTCATCGACATGACCTACTACATCTTGCGCAAGGACGGCGCCTACGCTGGCGTGTCGCTGTGGGAGGGCTCTTCGAAACTGCAACTGCATAAGATCGCCGTCCACGATGGCACCAGGCGCTCCGAGGTTACCGTATCGCTATTCAAAGGCAGCTCGCATGAATTCCCGCCGTTCCCGGTGGCGATACCGAAGGAGTTGACCGAGGATTCCGTTTACGTGAAATAACCGCCGCGAGCTTCGATCCGCGATCCACGACCTACGAGCTAGAACTGGTTTCATAATACCTTTCCGTTCTAAAAGTACGTCCCTCAGGGGCTAAAGCCCGCATTTTTCTTGGCCCTGCACGGCACGGCTGAAGAGGCTGCGGAAAAAAGAACCTACATAGTAATATTGGGACATTTTGTATTAAAAACGGCACCGTAACTTGTTGATTCTTCGTTCGGCAAAATGAGCAATTTACTACTTTGGTTCTTTTTTCCGCAGCCTGTGAAGCCGTGCCCTACCCAAAACCGATTTTGAAACCAGCTCTAGGTACAACCAGCTTGCTCGAAGCTCGAACCCTCTGCTTGAGCGATATACAGTCCACTGCCGTAATCCTCATTTTTCCCTCTTCCCTCCGGGTGTACAATTGTGCCGTTGGGACCGCAGCTTCACGGGGCGCGTTTTCCCGCGTTCGAGGCGCGAAAATGAACGTTCACGTCAGTTACAAGGTCCGCAAGACTCCCGATATCGAAAAAGAAATCAGTCACCAGGTCGAGAAAATCCAGAAGCGCCTTCAGGTCTTCCGGCCCGAACTGGTGCATCTGAAGGCCAACCTCGATCAGAATCCGGAGCGCGAGGGAACGCTCGTCTCCTTGAATCTGCGGTTGCCTTCTGGCCAACTGGCCGTCCAGGAGAAAGCTTCGAATGCCACCGCGGCCATCAAAGCCGCTTTCGACGACTTGATCCAGCAAATCGGCCGGCACAAGGAGTTGCTCCGCTCCAGGCACAAATGGCGGCGCTGGCGCGGCGGGCCGCAGGAGTCTCCCGAGCCCGGCGTTCCCTTCGAGCAGACGCTGGCGGCGGTCTTACCGCCCACGATTTCTGCCGACGACATCGGCTCTTATGTAAATGCAAATCTTTCCCGGCTCGAACGTTTTGTGGATCGCGAACTCCACTTCCGCCACGCCGCCGAGGAGCTTTCCGAGAACGAGCTCTCCACGCCCGAGGTGGTCGATGAAGTCATCGCGCGCGCTCTTGGCGACCACGACCGTCCGGAAAAGCTCGCACTCGAACCCTGGCTTTACCGCCTCGCCCTCGAAGCCATGAACGAGATGACGGCGCGCCTTGAGGAGCTGGAGTCTCCCGCCCATCTGCATCTCGAGGCCAGCCGCCGCCGGCAGAACGTCGAAGCCTCCGACGAAGCCGCGCTGCAGTTCCATCAGCCCGACGAGGGTTGGACGCGCGAAAGCACCATACCCGACCGCCGCGTGTCCACTCCGGAACAGGCCGCCTGCTCCGACGAAATGATTGCCTTGGTGCAAGCCGCGCTCCGCGGCGCAGATCGCACCGACCGCGAAGCTTTTCTCCTCTATGGTATCGAGGGCTTTTCGCTGGACGAAATTGCCGCCATCACCGGGCGGCATGTGGAGGCCGTGCGCGAATCCGTGCAGCGGGCGCGCGACTGCGTTCGCCAAGCGCCTTCCTTAGCCGGCGAATTTCACCAGCAACTCTTAGTCAAAACTCGAATCTAAACATCCGAGCTTACCCAAGGAGAGTCGAGATGATGACCAGGGACGAAATCCGTGAGTTGGCGGTTTTTCAAGCAGACGAAACCAAAGGGGCGTGCGCCCTGAGTTTTTACTTTCAGCCCGATCCTGCGCAAGATCGTTCCCATCGCCGCGAGGCCATCGTGGCCAAGGATGTCGTGAAGCGGGCCCTGAAAAGCGCCGCTGCCAGCGGCCGCAACGGGCCCCTGCACGCCGATCTTGATCGCGTGCTCGATCTGGCCACGAACCTGCGCGGCCATGCGCGGGGCAGGGCAGTCTTCGCCTGTTCCGCTCAAAACTTCTGGAAGGAATACGAACTGCCCCCGCGCCTGGAAAGCACGCAGATTTATCTCCAGCCGCGCTTTCAGTTGAAACCGCTGGCCGCCTTGCTGGGAGCGCAGCCCGCGCTTGCGGTGGCCATGGTCGACCGCCAGCGCGCCCGTTTCTTCGATCTTCGTCTCGACGACCTGCGCGAGCGCGGAGCCATTGTCCACATGCTTTCGCGCAGCGCCTCAAGCCAAGGCTACAACGGCTACGAAGGCGGACATGCCGAACGCCGCGTTTCCGAGGAAGCATTGCACCACTTCAAGGGAGTGGCCGAGCGGCTGCGCATCGACTTCGAGAAGGGCACATGGGAGCGGCTCATCGTCGGTTGCCAGGATGCCAACTGGCCCGAGTTCGAGCCCCATCTTCATCCCTACGTCAAACAGCGGCTGATTGGCCGTTTCTCGGCCGATGTGGCCAGCGTCTCCAATGAAGAAATCCGCGATCGCGCCGGCGCCGTGCTCAACCGCTGGATCGCCGAACGCGCCGCCACCAAAGCCCGCGAAGCGGTGGATTTCGCCAAGTCCAACGGCCGCGGCGTTACCGGCCTGCGCCGCGTGCTGCGGGCGCTGGAAAGCGGGGAAGTGCAGACCCTCTTTCTCAGCGAAAACTATTCCGCTCGCGCGGTCGAGTGCCCGCACTGCGGCCACCTCGACGCCCACATGGTTCCGACGTGCGTCGCTTGCGGACGTTTCACCCGCGAACTCGCCGATGTCTCCGACGCCATCATCCCCATTGCCATCCGCCGCGATATCGAATTGTTCTATCTCAAAGATCACGCCGAATTGGATAGCGCCGGCAACATCGCCGCGCTCCTCCGCTACCGCTCCGATCAAACCACAGGACAGATCGCGGCGGCATCGTAGGGAAGTGTGTTCCGTCAGTTCGCAGCAACGCAATCGCCGCTGTCACCCTGAGCGCAGCAGAACGATTCGCGAAGCGGATCGTTCTGCGGAGTCGAAGAGTCTGCCCTGAGCGAAGCCGAAGGGGCCCCTACATTTTCGGCCTTCCTACAGTGAAAAGTCGCTCAAAAGCTGTCGGAGCCTCAACAAGACCGCTTGTGATATGGCGCGCCTTACAATAATTCAAGCCCACAGGAAGAACAAACGGCCTCGGCCAGATTCGACTAAGGTTGAAAACTTCCGATGGCCTTATCGCCCGATGGGCGGCAGGCCCACTTCCTCCAGTAACTGTCGGAAGGCGGGCTCGCCGTGCAAATCCTCAAAGGCCGGATTCGCTTCGATTTCGGCAACCCGATCCGAATGCTTGCTATAAGCAATCTTCAAATATTGCAGAGCTTCCGTCTTGTTTCCCAGCAACGCGCATGTTTCGGCCAGCACATACGGCGGGAAATCCCCCCGATCATAGAGCTTTTTCTGCTCCCGCCGCAGAATTTCCAACATGCCACGGCCGCCACCCACGGCAAAAGCTTTCTCTGCGGCATCGGCTACTGCAAGCCCCGCTCCGTCATGCGTCAGCTCCGCTTCTTTTCTGGATTCCAATAAGTACTCGCGGTATTCCCCATTTTTCAGGTAGATGTACTTCAGGTAGCGATGAACGGACACCGAGTTCGGTTCGTTTTCCTCCAACTGTTTCAGCAGCGTAACGCCTTCCTCCACACGTCCGGAAGTCTCCAGGATCGCGCCCTTGTCTGCCAAGATCGAACTGGAATTCGGATCCAGCGTCCGGGCACGTTCAATTTCCACCAGAGATTCGGGAAAACGGCGAAGCGATGTAAGGTAGGTGGCATACCAGTGGTGAGCGATGCCGTTGTTGGGATCCAGCTCTATCGCGCGCCGGAATTCACGCCCCGCCGCATCTACGTCCCACATTCCGAAAAACGACACGAACGCCAGCGACGCATGTGCCTCCGAGGACCGATCGTCGAGTTCCACCGCCTTCTTCGCCGCCGCGAATGCCCGCGGATACGCCTCCGATGCCGGCATCACCGTGTATTCCCGCAGCAGGTTGTAACAATCGGCCAGCCCCACATACGCCGGCGCATAGTTAGGATCGTGCACGATCGCCTGCGTGAAGGCGTCCACCGCCTGGTTCAGGCTCTCCGGAGTGCGCTCGTTCCAGTAAAAGCGCCCCTTCAGGTAGAAGTCCTCCGCTTCGCGATTGGCGGCGTGAAGCGGCAAGTCTCCACCGGTTGTAGAAGTAGACCTCGCTTGCGCTTTCGTGTCCGCTTTCGCCGAACGATGACTGGGCCGGGCAATCCACACCACGAAAAGCACCGCCAGCGCCGGCAACATAAAAACCAACTTCCACCTTCGCCAAGCGCGGACCGGCGCGGGTGCCGCACCTTTCGCCGGCTCAACCGCCTCCTTGATCGCGGCTTCCGGAATATGCGTGGGCGCAATCCAGCGGTAACCCCGGCGGTCGACCGTCTCGATAAACACCGGATTATCCGCCGCATCTCCAAGCGTCTGGCGCAGACGCTTAATCGCCCCGGTAATGGCGCCATCGAAATCGACAAACACGTCATCCGGCCACAGCGCATGCCGGAATTCCTCCCGTGTAACCACTTCATTCGGCCGGCTGAGAAAAAGCTTCAGCGCACGAAACGGCAGGTCCTGGATCCTGATCTTGACCCCATTTTTACGCAGCTCACCCGACCGCTCATCGGCCTCGAATACTCCGAAACTAACGACTGGATTCGGAATGCGATTCAACACGTTACTGGGACCCATGGGACAAGACTCAGAGTGAAGATCGCTAAGTTTACCATCGAACCTATTTAGCGCGAGACGCAAACTCGCCTCTGTCGCTCGCTGCAAGGCTCGCATTTTCAGTCCACAACTCCACGTAATCTATTGAAACCATGCATCTTATCAGGCCACATTCATTGCGGCATCGCGCTACCGGTAGGACCTTGACAGCGCCCCGCTTTTCCGGGAAAGTGACGCATCGTCCGAAGCGATTCAGTGGGGCCCTCGCCTCGGGCATTCGACGCCGTTCCCAAAGTGCTGAAAATTTATTTTTCCAGGAGATGCACCCAATGAATCGTACTCGCCACCAAGCTAACAAATTCCACATGGCCGCAATCGCGCTTACCATGCTCACTCTATTCTTCGCCGGGGCAGTTCGCCCGGCGCAGGCTCAAACTTTCACCTCGCTGTACTCCTTCCAAGGGACAGCCAGTAATTACGGCGCCTACCCCATGGGACTGGTGCAGGGCACCAATGGATATTTGTACGGGGTAACCGCGGCAGGCGGGATCGGCGGGGATGACGACGCGGGCATATTTTTCAAAATCAGCACAAGCGGCGAGGAGACGCTACTCTGCACTTTTTACTTCGGATCATGCCCGGTTGCCCAAAACCCCACGGCGAATCTGGTTCAGGGTAGCAACGGCGATTTCTACGGGGTCGATGCTGCTAATCACATGTTCAGAATCACCCCAAGCGCCAAGGTGAGCATTTTATATACCTTGCCTACCACTTCTTACGCTGCTGCAGCGCCGCTGGTTCTAGCCACCAATGGGGACTTCTATGGGACAGTGAAGAATGGCGGCGTCTATAACAACTGCTATGGTCCGTGCGGATCGGTTTTCAAGATGACCCCAGCAGGCAAGCTGACCACGCTGCACTCCTTTTGTGCCGTCGTTCAAAATAGCGCCTGCACGGACGGCGATGAGCCCGCATTTGCGCTGGTTCAAGGCAGCGACGGGAACCTCTACGGGACGACATCTGGGGGCGGGAACGACGGCGTCAACGCCGGTTATGGCACGATCTTCAAAATCACCCCAACTGGTACCCTGACGACGATTTACAACTTTCCGGGTTACACACAGTCCAGTTCGGCGCTGGTTCAGGGCGCCGACGGGAACTTCTACGGGACAACGTATACCGGCGGCAGCGGCATCTACGGCGCCGGCGGCACTTTTTTCACCGTCACCCCAGGCGGCAAGCTGACCACGCTTTACAACTTCTGCAACCTGCAAAATTGCGCTGACGGCTCAGGACCCGCGAGCATCTATCTAGCTACCGATGGAAATTTCTATGGGATAACGTGGTATGGCGGAGTCAACAACAATGACCAAGGCACAATCTTCCAAATCACCCCCAGCGGAACGCTGACCACGGTGCACAATTTCGATGGCACGGACGGATCTGGCCCGGGCGGCGGCGGAACGCTGATGCAGGACACCAATGGGACTCTCTACGGGACAATGCTGGAGGGCGGGGAGAGCTGGCCATGCACCAGCATCGTATGCGACGGCACGATCTTCAGCTTGGATATGGGTCTCGCCCCGTTCGTGGAAACGCTGCCGACTTCCGGCAAGGTGGGAGCGACCGTCAAGATTCTGGGAACGGATCTGAAGGGGGCGACCAGCGTCACATTTAATGGCACGGCGGCTACGTTCAAAGTAGCTTCCAGTTCCGAAATCACGGCCAAAGTGCCCGTCGGCGCCACGTCCGGCGTAGTTCGGGTGGTCACGGCCGGAGAGACCACGCTCACCAGCAACGCGATCTTCCAGGTGCCGTAGCTGAAGAGCAACATAAAATTCACGCCGAAAAAATAGACAAGAAACCGATGCCTGGCGGGCGCGTGGCGGGTGGCCACGCGCCCCGAACTTCAGTGGTGGTGAATTGTCGCGGCCTGGGCGAAAATGAATTCATGATCTTCAAGACCCTTCCCGTAGGCCCGCTGCAATGCAATTGCTCCATCATTGGCGATGAAACCACGCACGAAGCCATGGTTGTCGATCCTGGCGACGACATTGATGACATTGTCGCGATCGTCCGCCAACACAAGCTGGACGTGAAGCAGATCGTCATCACCCATGCCCACATCGACCACGTCGGCGGAGCCATGAAGATGCGCGCGCTGACGGGCGCGCCAATCCTGCTCAATCAGAAAGACTATGCGCTGCTGAAGATGCTGGACGTGCAGGCTTCATGGCTGGGCATGGCCACACCGGGCCAAGTTGCCATCGAAGCGAGTATCGCGGATGGAGAAGCGCTGCGGACGGGCAACCTGACGGCAAACGTTCTTCACACTCCCGGCCACACCGAGGGCAGCGTCTGCCTCTATTTTCCCGCGGAAAAATTATTGCTCGCTGGCGACACGCTCTTCGCCCGCAGCATTGGGCGCACCGATCTTCCCGGTGGATCGTTCGAGAAAATCATGCGCTCCCTGCGCGACCGCGTTCTCACCCTGCCCGACGATACCGTCGTGATTCCAGGCCACGGCCCGCGGACAACGATTGGAGAAGAAAGGGAAGAGAATCCGTTCCTGAAAGCAAGGTCTTAAGTCGCAGGTCTTAGGTCTCAGGAAAAACAAAATCATGCGGACTCGGTTGTCGAGCGCGTGGGATTAAAGTCGGGAACTTGTTCCTAAGACCTGCAACCTAAGACCTGCGACCTCTATCTTTGTGGCGCCTGGTTTTGCGGAACGGTCGGCGGTGCGGAAGGCGAGACCGGCGTTGCGGGCTGCGACTTCGTCTGCGAGGGCTTTACGCCCGAAAACACGGATGTGGGCCCGGTTCGCCGCGCCGCGAAAATCGAAAGCGTGATCGACGTGAGCATGAAAATGATGGCGGACCAGGTCGTCGCACGGGAAAGCACGGACGCTGCGCCTCGCGGGCCAAACGCCGTCTGGCTGCCTTGACCGCCGAAAGCCGCGGCCAGGTCACCGCTCTTACCGCTCTGCAGCAAAACCACTGCAATCAGAAAGAAGCAAACAATGACGTGAACGATCGTGATCAGAACTGTTACCAACATGCGCGAAACTCCACTAGAGCCGAAGCCCGGATTCGAAAATCTCTTCTGTCGCAGAAACAATACGAACAATCAATACGATGGTGCGGAAGGGGGGATTTGAACCCCCACGCCTTTCGGCGCCACCCCCTCAAGATGGTGTGTCTGCCAGTTCCACCACTTCCGCACGGTAAAAACTATCTTGTTCTCCGATGCTGAATTTGCAACTTCAACCATTTAGCTGACCGGCTCCGCCCGAGGGTGTGTACAAAGCGGCCTGGCCTTGATGGTGTTGTGTCCGGCGATGTTCCGCAGTGCAAGAGCCCACTCTACTCCTCACTCCTCGGCCTGCATCAAAAACGGTGGGCGGGGAGCATGAAGGCCGGCGTTCAAATCGATTTTAATCTTATCATGGGCAGGCTTTTCCCGGAGCGGGAGCGGTGAGCTGGCCTGCCGCGCTCAATGACGGCGCGCGTTCGATCGATCTTTTGTTTTGATCCGTCTCAAATCTTTGGTCTTATTCCTAACTTTCCTAATTCCAATGGTGGGAGTGCCACCAGATTTTCTGAATGTCAAAGGTGACGCCGCGGCAGAGGTAGATCGGTGTGTTTTCCTCGCCCATGCCAAAGCGCTGGTAGTGCTGGAAGGCCTGAAACGAAGTGCAATTGTCGCGCACATCGTCGAGGCTCCACTGAATCACGATGAGGTTCTTATAGACCAGCGGCGGCGGACCCCAAAACCAATGCGTCTGATGCCGCGAATAAGCCCAGGGCAGCCCAAGTTTCGGCCCGAACAGATTGATCGCCCCCGCCTCTCCGTAATTTCCCGCCCAGATGCCCGTTTCCGCCCGCTCCTCCGGCGGCAGCGAGTTGTAGATGGCGGCGACCTCGTGCACCATCTCGGGCCATCCAAACTGGTCGGCCACCGGTTGCGGCAACAGCGACTCGTGGTGCACCTCGGCCTTGGCAGGTTTGAAGTGGAGAGCGTTTTGATAGGCGAGCAGACGCTCGGGCGGCAGCATCCACGTCACCAGCGGGACGGCGGGAATCGTGCCGAGCAAAATGATGGCAACCACGGCCGCACGCGTCCAGGCGGGGCGGTTTGTTAGCCAGCGTTCGATTACAACGGCGCCTCCAGCGAAAAGCATTGGATAGATCGGGAACACGTAATAGTTCTTGCCGTGCGCGACTTCCATCAACACGAAGAAGACAGCAAAAGTCACGCCGAGCACGCGCCAGCGACGGTCGCGGAGAAACCAGACCAGACCCGACAGCCAGACCGGCAAGAGGATCGGGTGCATATCGATGATCTGCTCCTTCACGAACGCTAGCGGGCCGAGCACGACGTTCTTGCCTACGCGCCGAACGTTGGCCAGGTCTTCAATCGTCGGGAAGTGATGGCGGATTTGCCAGACGATGTTGGGCAGGAAGAGCGCGCCCGCGATGGCGCCCGCGATCCAGATCCACGGCCGCGCGAACTCGCGGCGATGCTGCGTCAAAAGCAGTGCGACGGTGACTGCGAATCCGAAAGATAGCGTGGAGTGCTTGTTCTCGAGTCCAAGTCCGGCGAGCACGCCGAACCAAAGCCAGAGCCGCGAGTCTCCGGTGCGCAGGATGCGAGCGACGACCCAAATGCAGCCCATCCAAAAAAGCGGTTCGAAGGCGTTCATGGTGAGAAGGCTGTCGACGCTCAGAACAGCGGGGCAGAGCAGAATGACAACTCCCGTTAAAAGCTGGGCATAGCGCCCACCGCCGAGTTCACGCGCGATTAGGATGGTGAGCGCGACCAGTGCAGCGCCCGCAAGCGCGGGAAGGATACGCAGGGCCGCGAGCGATCCGCCCATGAGCAACGCGATCTTCGCGTAAACGGCGATCAGCGGCGCGGCATCGACATAGCCCCAGTCGAGATGGCGGGCCATGTCGAGGTAGTAAAGCTCGTCGCGAAAATAGCCGTAGTGGCGGACGCTGGTAAAGATATGCAGCAGCAGCTTAACGGCGCAGAGCGTGACCATGACGCCGACAGCGAGGCGAGGCAACGGCAAGGCTGACTCCGGTTCGCGGTTAGGCGAGTAAGTGCGGGGCGCTGGCGTGTAAGTTTGCAGTGCTGACAATTTCGTACTCCTGTTAGTCAGATAAGACGAATATTCTTGCTCTGACTTCATGCACTTTCACATGTCAGGAACAAGAAAACAATTGCATTGGGACGTGTGGGCCAAGCGGCGGGACAAACGGGATCGCGCGGTGTTGCACAGATTGTCATCGTGCGGACCCGCCCCAGCATGATTTGCCGTCTGAGCAATCGTGTCGCCAGGCCGAAGCGCTATTCGTGTCGCAATGCGGCCACGAGATCGGCCTTGGTTGCCCTTCGGCCGGGCAGGTAACTGGCGGTTAGGACCACGGCCAGAAGAACTAATGGCACGGTCACAAACGTGACGGGGTCATAGGGGCTAACTCCGAAAATCACGCTTCTGAGGAGGTGTGCGATGCCAAGGGCAAACGCCATGCCGACTGTGCCGCCGATCAGCAGCAGTCGCAATGCGCTGTTTGCCACCAGGCGAAAAATCGCGCGACGGGGAGCACCTAAAGCCAATCTTAGGGCAAACTCGGGCGTGCGCTGAGTCACCGAGTAAGAGATGACGCCAAAAAGCCCTACGCTCCCCATCAGGAGAGCCACGAGTGCGAAAATGACCATGAGGACCATGACGATGCGTCCGCCGGCAAGCGAACTCGACAAACGATCCTCCATTGTGCTCACACTGGTCAGGGGCAGGTCCGGATCGATCGTGCGGATGGCATTCCGGAGCGCGGTCACAAGTGGCCCTGTCTCGCTACGGCTCCGGACCAGAAGGTAATCGCTGGCCCCAGATGATTGCAGATAGGAAACATAGATCTCGGGGTTGCTGGGTTCGTTCAGTCTGGAGTTCTTCACATCATTCACTACGCCGACGATTTCGAGCGCCACCGGTCCCGAAAGGTCGTTGCGGCCGGGAACGAGTTCTGAAATCAGTAAACGCTTGCCGAGTGGATCCTTTGCTGGAAAGAACTTTTCTTCCAGTGTGCGATTGATAATCGCCACAGGGGCTGACCCGTCGCGGTCGTCCTCGGTGAATCCGCGGCCCTTCAGTAGGGACAGGCCGAGGGTGCGGAAGTAGCCGGCGCTGACGACCTGATCATTCGCGACTCCGGTGGCGGCAGGTAAAGTTGGATCGCGGCCCTCCACGCGAAAAGGCTCGTCGGGTTCATCGCGCATGGGCGGCAAGCCGGTGGAGATCGCGGCGTCCTCCACGCTGGGAATCTTGCGCACCGTCTCGAGCAATTCTGAATGAAAGGCCCGGACGCGACCCGCGCCGGCATACTGCGGAGCCGGTAGTGATAGTTGAGCGGCCAGCAGGCCCTTGCTGGCAAAGCCCGGATTGATTTGAGTCAGGCGAATAAAGCTGCGGACGCTTAGGCCGGCCGTTACCATAAGCGCCAGGCACAATGCCAGGTTCGCCGTGACCAGTCCATGGCGAAGGCGGCCTTGCTTTCGATCGCCATGTACGGCGCAGCTTGCGGATTTGACTCGCGCCAGCAACCGCGCGGCGGTTGTCTGCCAGGCGGGCACGAGTCCGGAAAGCAATGTCGCGGCCAGACAGAGCACTGCGGCGAATTCCAGGACAACGCGATTGATTTCGATGGGAGCGAGTCCCGGCGCCTGCAGAACAGGGAGAGTTGCAAGATAACGCACGGCTCCAAAGGCAAGCAGAAAGCCCAGTGCACCGCCCATCAGGGCCAAGACAAGAGTTTCCACTAACAGTTGGCGTATAACTCGCCAGCGGCTTGCGCCCAGTGCGATGCGAACGGCGATCTCTTTGTCACGCGTAGAGGCCCGAGCCAGAAGCAAGTTGGCAACGTTCGCACAAGCCATAAGCAGAACAAAACCCACTGTAGCGGACAGGAGAAACATCTCCAGGAGGACCCCCCGACCCGCCATCGCCTCGTAGAAGTTCTGGGCAAGGGCGCTCCATCGTTTGTTCGTTTCGGGCGATTCCTGTGCGACTCGATCCGCAAGCACCCGCATTTCCTCCTGGGTCTGGACCGGAGTGACGTGCGGTTTCATCCGTCCCACCACGAGCAAGTCGCGAGTTTGCCAATTGAGATCGCCGCGACGAAGGGCTAAGGGCATCCAAACATCCATCCGCCCCCAGAACTCGAAATCAGGAGGCGCCACACCGACTACGACGTACGTCTCTCCATTGAGGCGGATGTTTTTGCCCACGATATCCGCTTCTCCACCAAAACGGGTCTGCCAGATTTCGTGGCTCACGATGACTACCCTGTCACCGCCAAGACGGAACTCGGTTGCCAAGAAGAAGCGCCCTAGCTCGGGCTGCAAGCGGAAAGTGTCAAAGAAGTTCGAAGTAACGCTAGCGCCTGACACGAGGATGGGAGGATTCCCGGATAGGGCGACATCCTCGCTGCGAACGGCGGCAAGTCGCTCGAAGCATGTATTTTGATCACGCCAAGCGAGATATGCGGGAGCGGAAACGGTGCTTCGGCTGCCCTCGGGGCTTGTCTCCCACACCATCCGAAGCCGATCGCTGTCTCGGTAACGCAGGGGGCGCCACGCCACGCTAAAGATGGCAGTGTTGGCACCGATACCTAGGGCGAGGATGAGTATGGCAACTGCGGTGAAGCCGGGAGACTTGCGCAACATGCGGAGGGCGTAGTGAACGTCTTGCGCCAGCGTTTCGACGAAACGGACGCCACGGGCTTCGCGGCATTCCTCTGTAATTTGCTCGGAACCGCCGAACATGAGGCGGGCTTGGCGACGGGCTTCCTGCAGCGGCAATCCGGACTGAACCAGCTTCTCGACCTGCTGGTCGAAATGGAAGCTTAGCTCGTCATCGAGTTCGGCCTCGACCGCGTCGTGTCGGAATAGGGCGCGCAGGCGTATCAGAATGTCGCTGAGCATTTTCCTCTCCCTCGGTTTTTGAGCATGGGAAGACTGCGCATAAGAAGACCAGTTAAGCCGTTTCCAGGATTTGGGCGACGGCGGCGGCCAGGCGCTTCCATTCGACCTCTTCCGTTTCGAGCTGTTTGCGCCCGCTGCGAGTGAGTTCGTAGAACTTCGCGCGGCGGTTGTTCTCCGATGCGCCCCAGTGGGCCTTGATCCAGCCGCGGCGCTCCAGGCGATGCAGCGCCGGGTACAGCGATCCCTGCTGGACTTGGAGGACCTTGCTGGAGACCTGGTGGATGCGCTCGGAAATGGCCCAGCCGTGCTGGGGACCGAGAGCGAGCGTCCGCAGGATCAAGAGATCAAGCGTGCCTTGTGGAAGATCGATGTTGGGCTGTGACATTTGCTCCCCTTGTACTTCTACAGGGACAAGCTAGCACTACTCCTGTCGAAGTGCAAGGAGTAACGAGAAACGGCGGTTGGCTGACTCTTTCTGCAAGATGAGTTTCATGCGCGCCAGTCGGCAATCGTCAAAGCTTCCGCAGAATTTCCGCCTGGCGTCCCAGATACCGCCGCGTCCAGGTCAGGCTTGCGCCCGACTTCAGGATCACCTTATATTCGCCATGAAACCACTTATGGAGTTCGCGTACGGCGTCCAAACGCACAACGGCCGAGCGGTTGATGCGCACAAATTCCGCACGGTCGAGCCGTTCTTCCATCGCATCGAGTGTCCCGCGGATGGTGTAGGTCTTGGGGCCAGCGTGGAGCAGCAGGTAGTTGCGCTCGCTCTCGATCCAGTCGATCTCGCCAGGCGCTACAAAAATGATTCGTCCGCCCTCCTCAACGGCGAGACGTGACGGCACGCGCCGGGCGCGTTCCATATCGGCGAGAAGCTTGCGCAACGCGTCGTCGTAATTGGAGCTGGCATTGCCATTGGAATTGTTCTGGGTACGCGCTTGCTGTTTGGCGTCGTCTATAACTTTCTGAAAGCGCGGATGGTCGAAGGGTTTCAGCAAGTACCCGAAAGCGTGCACATCGAATGCCTGGATCGCGTACTCATCGAACGCGGTTACGAACACGATGCGGGGCAGCGGCGGCGCGAGCTGCTTCACCACTTCGAACCCGTCGAAATCCGGCATTTGCACATCGAGCAGAAGCAGGTCGGGACGTGTGCGCCGAATTCCTGCCACCGCTTCCCGCCCATTCGCCGCTTCGCCAACGACCTCAACCTCGGAATCGGCAGCCAGGAAGCGCAGCAGCTTGCGCCGCGCGGGCGCTTCGTCGTCCACCACGAAGACGCGCAGAGCGGTCATGCGGTCGCAGCCTGCAGCGGTATCCGGACGGAGACCGTCAAGCCTCCGCCCGGGCCGTTGTCGAAGCGCAGCGTGTGGCGTTCGCCATAGAGCGCGGCCAGGCGCTCGACGGTGTTGGTCAGTCCGATTCCTTTTTCGATGGTCGCGCCTTGCAGCCCTGGGCCGTTGTCCGTGACGCGCAGCAGCAGCTCGCCTTCGCTCTGAGCGGCGCGGATCGTCACCTCCAGCGGCGTTCTTCCGGCGGCATGACGAATCGAGTTCTCCACCAGCGGCTGCAACAGCAGTTGCGGAACGAGCATCCGCGCAACGTCTGCATCCATTGCGACCTCCACGCGCAGGTCATCGCCGAAACGTTCCTGCATGATGCGCAGGTACATTTGGACGGTTTCAATCTCATCTTCGAGTGGCACTTGTTGCGCGTCCGGCCGTCGCAACGTGCGGCGCAGCAGCTCGCTGAGTTGCGCCAGCATCGCGTCGGCGCGCGCAATGTCCTCGTACATCACGGAGGAAATTGTGTTCAGCGCGTTAAAGAGAAAGTGCGGCTGCAGCTGGAGTTGCAGGTTCTGAAGTTGCGTCTGGGCCAGTCGCGTTTCGAGTTCGGCGGCCATGAGCTGGCGGTTACGCAACTCGCGGTAGTAATCGAAAAGATTAAGCGCGCCCACGAAGATGGCATAGATCACTACAAAGTTGGAAAATTCCATCGGATAGCGCCAGCGCATCGCACCGTAGTCGTAGCGTCCCATCCCTACAAGCGGAAAAACGATGGCGCGCGAAACGCCCATCAGAGTCGTGTGCGCAATCGACAGAACGATCGCGACGCCAAGGTGGATCGGAACAATTCGCGTCCAGGGATGGTCTCCGAAGCGGAACCTACGGCTCGTCCAAACAATCGCGGGAATCAACACGGCGGCAGCGAGCAACCCGGTTCCTTCTTCCAAGGCACGCTGGGCAACGGTTCCGCTGTGGTTGCGCGCAAGATCGTCGAGATAGAGATACCAGAATTTCAGCAGTCCTCCAACCGATAAGACTGCTGCGGAAATCAGCGAGGTACGGAGAATCGTCGGCGGTCGCGGCGTGGAGGTATGCACGCGAGTAGAGTAACGCAGATGACGAGTGAATTCACGCCATGCGTGGGACGAGCCGGCCCGAAGCGGGGACGAGCGGGACAGACTGGCCACTGGCTACGACCCGAGCTTGAGCATGATGTCAAGTCTTCGGATGATTTCAGCCGCGTGCCCGCGCCCATTGCAAAGGGCTTGTGGCTTGCGTTTTGTCTCTCTGGCGCCGGCGTCGTCAGCGCCGTGGGTGCTCCGTGCTCGCGCACTTTGCGAAGGGCGGGAGTTGAACGGTTCCCATTACGGACGACACAAAGGTTATATCGGCGGCATCACCGCCCACCCCTTCGACTCCACTCAGGGCAGACACTTGCAAAGGACGTAAGGATAGAGCAGCTTCGGTTATGATGGCGCAGGCGGACATCGTTCGAAGGGTGGGCCACCAGCCCACCCGCCGTTCGGACGAAGATGAAAGAGGTCAAAAGCCCCGCCCTGTCGCAGAAAACGCGACAAGGACGGGGCATCCGCTGGAGTTGAGATGAGCGAAAGGGTAGGCTAGCCCCTCAGCCCCCGAACTTTTTAGTTGACGACAACATTCTCCGGTCATCCAGAGTGGTTACCAAAGAGACAACGGGAACACTAATGGGCTGCTTGGTGTCTCTATAATCAGATTGAATAAGTATCGATACAATATGCAGCCCAAGCGGCACCGACCGATCCAATTGATCTGCAATATCAACGTCGCTGGCTTTGTGGGCGTCATGCTTGCGCTACTGTACCTGTTCATACCAATAAGCGTCGACAGGCACCGAGAGGCGGGTGTCGATTTGCCGCGCGTCTGGCATCCCGTTTCCATGGCTCGCGCGAACCGAGAAGACGCGATGATCGTAGTTATAACGCGCGACGACCACGTATTCTTCCGTGTCGAATCAATAAACCCCTTTGAATTGCCTAACAAAATTCGGGAAAGCGTCAGCCAAGGCTCAGAAAAAATGGTCTATATCCGGGCCGATGCCAGAGCCAAGTATGGCTGGGTCGCCGAAGTTCTTGATAGCGTGCGTTCTGCGGGAGTTGAGAAAATTGGCTTTTTTGTCTACGAAAAAGGCCACGTTCCAGTGACAAGTCCGCAATAATCAGAGGGCGAATGCCGCTCGCCCCATGCTATAATTTCAATTCGCCTGAACGATGTAGGTCGAGGCTGAAGCTGTGATTTCCTCCGCGGGCGGACCCATAATTCCGAGAACCAGCGCCAATTCAGATTTCTAGAGACGAGGTATCGCTATGTCCGGGCATTCCAAGTGGGCAACCATCAAGCACAAGAAGGGCGCGCTCGACGCCAAGCGCGGCAAGATCTTCACGCGTCTGATCAAGGAAATTGCGATGGCGGCGAAATCGGGGGGCGATCCCGACATGAATCCGCGGCTGCGGACGGCGATTCTGGCGGCGAAGTCGGAGAACATGCCGGCCGACAACATCAAGCGCGCCATTCAACGTGGGACTGGCGAGCTGCCTGGACTTACCTACGAAGAATTTGTGCTGGAGGGTTACGGCCCGGGCGGCGTGGCTTTGCTGGTGGAAATTTCCACAGACAACCGGAATCGCACGGTGAGCGAAATCCGGCATGTGTTTGGGAAGAACAACGGCAACATGGCCGCAGCGGGCGCCGTCGCGTATATGTTCCACAAGAAGGGCGACATCATCGTTGCCAAGTCGGCGGCCAAGGAAGACGACCTGATGAACATCATTCTGGACGCGGGCGGCGAGGATTTGAAGGACGATGGCGAGAATTGGGAAATCCTGACCGAGACTCACGCCTACGAAGGCGTGCTCGAAGCCGTGAAGAAGGCCGGCATTGCGCCCGTTTCTTCGAGCGTGGCCATGGTTCCGGATACCTACATCAAGCTGGAAGGGCAGCAGGCGGCGCAGATGATCCGGCTGATGGAAGCGCTCGAAGATAGCGAAGATGTGCAGAATGTACACGCGAATTTCGATATCGACCAAAAAGTTCTGGAAGAAGTTGCGGGGTAAGATTGCAGGATCGGGTCATCGGGTAATCTGGCCATCGGGTGATCGAAATTCAAAAGCAGAGTAATTGAAACTCAAATGACCCGATGACCAGAGTGCCCGATCATCCCGATCGGGACCCGATCGGGAAATGACCCGATCACGTTCGCGCCTACCCAACGGCAGTTCCGCCGAACTTTTCAACACGCCAGAGGAAAAGTTTGTGGGAAAGCGGGCCCTCAATCCTGTAACCTTCTGTTAATAAATCGCCTTCAACAATTTGCACTGTATCGGGTGCTGGTTAGGCTGTGTGCCGACGCACCGCCCTTACGTGATGACGAACTTTCGGCACGCGAGTGACGATTTGATCTCCGTGAAAACGCGTCTCGACAAATTGCTGGTGGAGCGAGGCTTCGCGCCGTCGCGCGAGCGAGCGCAGGCGTTGATTCTCGCCGGAAAAGTTCTGGTCAACGAGCAGAAGATCGAGAAGGCGGGCGCGTCGATCGACTCGGGCTCGAGCTTGCGCCTGCTGGGCGCCGATCTGCGCTACGTCAGCCGTGGCGGGCTCAAGCTGGAGAAGGCGCTTGAACACTGGCGCATCGATCTCCAGGGCAAAGTTTGCCTCGACGTGGGCGCTTCCACGGGAGGCTTCAGCGATTGCATGTTGCAGCATGGCGCCGCGCGCGTGATTGCCGTAGACACTGGTTATGGGCAGATGGATTTCGGCTTGCGGCAAGATCCGCGCATGAGGCTGCTGGAGAAAACGAACGCCCGCTACATCGAGCACGGCGACCTGGGCGAGCCGATCGACTTCATTGCCATGGATGTCTCGTTCATATCGGCCACGCTGGTGCTGCCGGCGGTGATTCGCGCGGTTTCGTTTGGCGGCGTTGCGACGCGCGACGGCATTCGCCAAAATGCTCGCCAGATTGTGGTGCTGGTGAAGCCGCAATTCGAAGCGGGCAGGGAACTGGTGGGTAAAGGCGGAATCGTGCGCGATGAAGCGGCGCAACGAGCGGCGGTGGCCAGAGTTGCGGGGGCGCTTGCGGAACTGGGCTGCGCGGGCGCGGAATGGATCGAATCTCCCATCCTCGGCGGCGGCGGCGAAGGCAACCGCGAATTTCTGTTCTACGCGGAGTTTTCGCCGCTTGTGAGCGGATGATTCTGTACAATCGGAAGTTCGGCGTGCCGCAGAGAAGATTGCGGCACACGAGAAAAGGCTGGACCACAGGGAGCACAGAGGAATACAGGGAAACAATAAACATGTCCGAGTCTCCCCGAAGCTCAAATCGTCAAAAAGTCGTTGCTGTCGTATCGAAGCCGCATCGTCCCGAGCTGCGCGAAGCGCTGCCTGTGCTCGAAAAGTGGCTGCAGGAGCGCAACTACACGGTGGTGGTGGACGAGGAAAGCGCGGCGTATTTTTCGGCGTCTTGCGTTGTGCCGCGCAGCGAATTGGCAGCGCGGGCGCCGGATTTGGCGCTGGTACTGGGCGGCGACGGCACACTGCTTTCGGCGGCGCGCGCGGTTGCCAAGGCCGAAACGCTCATTTTGGGCGTCAACCTCGGCACGCTCGGCTTCATGACCGAGGTTCCGCTGGCCGATCTCTATCCCGCGCTCGAAGCGATTGCGGATAAGCGCTACATAGTCGACAGCCGCGCCATGCTTAGTTGCTCGGTGATTCGGGACGGCAAGATTCTGGCGACGCACTCCGCGCTGAACGAACTGGTGGTGAGCAAGAGCGCCATTGCGCGGCTGAATCACTTCGAACTTTTCGTGGACGGGGAGTTTGTTTCGAGTTATAAGGCCGATGGCCTGATTATTGCAACGCCGACGGGATCGACCGCATATTCGCTGGGCGCGGGCGGCCCGATCCTGAAGCCAGATGTGGACGCTTTTGTAATTACACCGGTGTCGCCGCACGGATTGACGCACCGTCCGGTGGTGGTGAGGGATACGGTGGAGATTGAAATCCACGTCAAGAGCTGCGATGAGGAAGCGTACCTGAGTCTCGATGGACAGGTCGGCATGCCGGTGCGAGACGGCGATATTGCGCGCTGCGTGAAGTCGGAACATTCGGCGCGGCTGCTCCGTTTTCAGAAGACGTTTTTTGAAGTGCTCGCCACCAAGCTGAAGTGGGGAGAGCGGTGAGGAAACGCCAGGGGAGCATCGGGCATTCCCGTAGGCGCTAACTTAAGGCGGGATTCCTTCCGGGTTGCCGTCTTCTGGGCGGATAAGAGGCGGGCCTCTTGCGCTGTTCACTCTGGGAAGTCACTCGCGCATAATAGTAGCCAATTCTCCTTCTATCTAACTTCGCGGAACTTTTTTTGATCCTGTCCGTACTTCGTAGTGATAGCGACCTTTAGCAGCAAGGGCACAAACTGCGCAACAGAGGACAAGCACACCATGAATGATATGGCGATCTTATCGGCGTGCATTTGTTGTAGTGCGCCAGACGATGGATATATGGGCCTCACATTTAACTTGGCAAACAAGGTCAGGATGAAAGTATTCGCCATTCTGTTTACGTCGCTTTTCTCAGTCGTGGCCTTTGCCGATTCCGCTCCGAACCAAGCGGCGGATAGAATCTGGATCACCGACGTCACCATCATCTCGCCAGAGAAGCTCGATCAGGTCGAGAAGGGCAGCGTGCTCATCGAGAACGGGCGCATCGTTCGTGTCGAGCGAAAAAAGGGAGCGAAGAAGCCAGCTGGAGCGACGGTGTTTTCCGGAAAAGGACAGTTTCTTATACCGGGACTCATCGACTCGCACGTTCATCTGGCTTCGGTCCCTGGGATGAGCTTTGATAAGAGTGGAAGTAAGTCCGAGACGATCAAGGAGTACTTCAAACAACTCCCGCGTTCCTACCTTTACTTCGGGTACACCACGGTTGTGGATTTGGCGGTGGTTGATCGTCAGGTGTTGGAAGACTTCAGGCAGGCACCGCTGCATCCGGATTTATACGATTGTGGCGGATCTTTGGTTTTTGCAAATGGCTACCCGATGTCGTTTGCGCCGCCAGCAATACGTTTCAAACCGTTTCCGAATTTTCTTTACGATCCGAAGCAAGCATCGAGTATCCCATCCGAATATAGGCCGGAAGATCACACTCCTGCCGCAGACGTAGGCTGGGTAAAGAGTTCGGGCGGGGTTTGCGTTAAGACATATTTTGAGCGGGGGTTTGCGCGAGACAGAAATTTGCCGGTGATGGACTCCGATGTGCTTGCAGAGATCCGCAAGGCTGCGACTCAGAACGGCTTGGCGCTGATGATTCATGCCAACTCGTTTGAAGCGCAAAAATTTGCCGTCGAGGGAGACGTTGACGTTATTGCGCATGGTATGTGGCACTGGGGAGATCTCGATAAAAAGACTGAACTGCCTGCCGAAATCAAACAACTGCTCGATCAAATTGTGGAAAAGAAAATTGGCTATCAACCCACGATCCAGGTGTTGCAGGGCGAGTTGGCGTATTTTGACCCCGAATATCTAAAGATGAAGGCAATCCCCAGGGTCATCCCTAAGGAAATGCTGGAGTGGTTTAACACTGCTGAAGGCAAGTGGTTCAAAAAGGAATTGGATGACGACGATACGCCGGACGAGGCCATGGTCAAAGCGAGCGATCCGTTTCTCCGTCGCGTGCGCCAGGTTGCCGGTTACTTAGCTAGTAAGGATGCCAACTTTCTGTTTGGCACGGACACACCGTCGAGTCCAACGTATGGAAATCTACCTGGCTTAAACGGGTATCTGGAAATGCAGCAGCTGCAAAAGGCGGGCTTATCTCTCGTGCAGATATTCAAGGCCGCGACGATTAGCAACGCGCGGGAATTCAAAATCGATTCGCAGGCCGGAACCATCGAACCCGGGAAAATTGCCAATCTCGTCCTGCTGAGAAAATCACCGTTGGAAAGCGTAGATGCGTACGACAGCATTGTCACAGTTTGGGTTCATGGAAAGCCAATCTCACGCGACAGTTTGGCAGCCAATTCGAACAAGTAATCCGTCCCACTATTGTATTTCCGGCCTCATCTGGTCCTCGACGGTCTCGCGCCGCCGGATCACTTTCGCTTTCGCGCCGTCCACTAGCACTTCCGCGGCGCGGGGACGGGTGTTGTAGTTGGAGCTTAGGACCGCACCGTAGGCGCCTACGTCTAGGATGGCCAGCAAATCGCCTTCGGCGACTAAGGGGAGTTTTCGGTCGCGGGCGAAGAAGTCTCCGGTCTCGCAGATGGGGCCGACTACGTCGGTGATTTCGGTTTCGGTGAGCTCCGATTCGATCGAACCCGATTTGGTTGACTCTAATTTAGTGGGGCCGGTTGCGCGTGAAGTGCGGCGGACGGGAACGATCTCGTGATAGGCGCCGTAGAGAGACGGGCGCAAGAGATCGTTCATGGCGGCATCGACTATAAGGAAGCGTTTGCGATAATTCGTTTTGCGATAGAGGACGCGCGTCAGCAAAACGCCAGCGGGGCCTACGATGGAGCGCCCTGGTTCCAGCAGCAGGTGCAGATTCATTCCGCGCAACGGAGCTAGTACGGCCTTCGCGTAGGCTGCGATTTGCTTTGCGAAATCCACCTGCGCGCCATCGTCATTATCGTCATCGGCATTAGCATTAGGGAAGCTCTGATTCAGTACCCGCGAAAGGCTTAAACCACAGGGTACACGGGGGTACACGGGGGAAAGCTGGGACTTTATCAAAGATTCTTTTACATTAGCATTATCAGCGTCAGTATTCGCATTCGCATCGGCATCAGCTTCGTCATTATCGCCATAGGAAATTCCCAGGCCGCCGCCGGCGTCGATATAGCGGATATCGTGGCCATCTTTTCGCAGTACGCGCACGAAATCCACAACGCGCGCAATCGCTTCTTGAAACGAACCGACATCGGTGATTTGCGAGCCGATGTGAACGCTTACTCCGGCGACCGACAGATAAGGTTGCTTCGCGGCTTGCGCGTAGAGAGCGCGCGCCTCGGGAATCGGCACGCCGAACTTGTGGCGATGCAAGCCGGTTGAAATATAAGGATGAGTTTTCGCGGAAACATCGGGATTGACGCGGACGGCGATGGCTGCGCGTTTCTTTAGTCGCGATGCGGTTGCGGAGAGCAAGTTCAATTCCGATGCGCTTTCGAGGTTGAAGAGCAAGATGCCGGAGCGCAAGGCGAGTTCCATCTCGGCCGCCGTCTTGCCGACGCCGGAGAAGACAACTTTGCTCACGGCTTTTCGGCTGACGCGCAGAACGCGTTCGAGTTCTCCGCCCGAGACGACGTCGAAGCCGGCTCCCGCGTTCGCTAAGAGGCGCAGGATTCCGAACGTCGAATTGGCTTTGACGGAATAACAGAGCGTGTTAGGGATGGAATGAAAAGCTTGACGATACGCGTCCACGCGGGCGCGAATCATGGCCGCGGAATAGACGTAGAGCGGAGTTCCGTGGCGCGCGGCGAGGGTTTCGAGGGACACACCTTCGCAGTGGAGTTCGGTGGCGCGAGAGCCTGAAGTCGCGCCGCCATACGCAAACGCGGGCGGGCGTAAGGCTTGCGATGCGCAGGCGCTCTTCACTTGCGTTTGCCCGCGGGGGATTTCACTTTGATGGCGACGACCGTTTGATCGTCGAATGCATCCATGCCGGCGGCGTGCTCGGCGACCGCCGTGAAGATATCGCTGACGACACAGTCGGCGGATTTAGCGGCGCATCCGGCGACGATGGATGCCACGCGCTCTGGGCCAAAGGATTGGCCGTAACGGTTGCGGGCGTCGAGAATGCCGTCGCTGTAGAAGACGAACATATCGCCGGGCTTGGCCTTGAAAGTGAATTCGTCGTAATCGGCTTCGTCGAAGAGTCCGAGGGGCAGGCCGGTGGCGTCGATGAATTCAATCTTGCCGTCGTGGCAATAGATGGGGCGCGGCAAGCCGGAATTGGCGACGAGCAGAGTCCGGCGTGTATCGTCCCACACGGCGTAGATGATGGAAACGAACTGCGCGGCAATTCTGCGTTCGGCGAGCGACAGATTCACGGCTGAAAGCATCTCGGCCGGGCCGGGCTCAATAGGCGCGTGGGAGCGCAGAATGCCGCTGACGAGCGCGGCATAAATGGCGGCGGGCGCGCCTTTGCCGCTGACGTCGCCAATGGCGATTCCGAGGCGCGACAAGGAATAGGGAACGAAATCGTAGAGATCGCCGCCGATAGCGCGGGCGGGAACGAATTTTGCCGCGACTTCGAGGTGCTGCATTTTGGGGCGCGAATGGGGCAGCAGGCGAAATTGCAACTCGCGCGCCAGAGCGAGATCGCGCTCGAGGCGCTGCTCCTGGCGGGCGATCTGTTCGTAGAGGCGGGCGTTTTCAATGGCGATGGCGAGCTGCGCCGCGAGCGTGGTCAGGGTGCGCTTGTGATCGTCGGTGAAATAGTTGCGGCGGGTGTGCTCGAGATCGAGCACTCCGATTACTTTTTCCTGATAGATCAGCGGGACGGCCAGTTCCGAGCGGGTTTCGGGATTCACAACGATGTAGCGGGGATTCTTGGCGACATCGGGGACGAGGACGGCTTCCTTGGATTCCGCAGCGTAGCCGACCACGCCGCGGCCGATGGCGATGTCGTGCTTGAGATGGAGGCGCTCCTCGAAGCGCTGAGAAAAACGGTGCTGCAACTTTTCTCCCGTTTCGTCGACCAGAAGAATGCTGAACATCTGGTATTCGATCAGGCGGTTGAGCAGCTCGGCGATGCGCTTGAGCAGTTGGTCTAGATTGAGGATCGACGTGAGTTCGCGCGCAATCTCGTTGAGCAGCAGAAGCGTGCGCGCCTGGCGTGTGGTGCGCGTGTGCAGGCGCGCGTTCTCGATGCCCACGGCCATGCGCGAGGCGATGAGGGTCAGCAGGCGTTTGTGCTCTTCGGTGAAGTAAGCTTTTTGGCGCGCCTCGATGTCGATCACGCCGATCAAGCGGTTCTTGACGATGAGCGGGATGGCCAGTTCGGAATGAACATTGGGGACAAGTTCGAGATAGAAATCGTCCGCGGTGGCATCGGCGACGAGCACGGCCTGGCGCATTTGGGCCGCGCGTCCGACAACGCCCTGGCCGACTTTGACGCGCAGGCGATCGGCAAGTTCCGGCGGATAACCGACATGAAAGCGGACGTACAGTTCCTGGCGTTGCTCGTTGAGCAGGAGGATGGCGAAAATTTCGTAGTCGATGACCTTGCGGACCAGTTCGGCCACGCGCCGCAGCGTGGTTTCGAGGTCGAGCGTGGTGTTGACCACGTCGGCCACTTCGAGCAGGAGGGGTTCCACCTCGGAAGCGCGTCCGGTTGGCGAGGCAGTCGTTTTCACAGGCACCATTCTAGCAGCCGAGTAATTTGGGATTGGCGATTTGTAATTGGTAATTTGAAAATCGAAGACGGCGATCTTCAAAATTATCAATTGCCAATTACAAATCACAAATTACAAATCTTCCAGCACACAGATATCCGGAAGGTTGCGGTAGCGTTCCGCATAATCCAGGCCATAGCCAACCACGTAGACATCGGGAATGGTGAAGCCGATGTATTGCGCTTGGATCGGCTGCTGGCGGCGGGAAGGCTTGTCGAGCAAGGCCGCAATGCGCAGCGACCTGGGTTGATGCGCCTGCAACAGCTTCGAAATGTAGTTCAGCGTCAGCCCGGTGTCGAGAATATCTTCGACCAAAATCACGTTGCGGTCGGCCAGCGATTGGTCCAGGTCTTTGGTCAAACGGACTTCGCCGAGGGAATCCCACGCCGCGTGGCCCGCCGGATCTTCCTTGGCCGTGGGGCGGTTGCCGTAACTCGAAACTCCGATGAAGTCGAAGGTGGAGTCGAGCGGAACCTGGCGCGCCAGATCGCTCAAGAAAACCGCCGCGCCTTTGAGAACGCCGACGAAAATAATGGATTGGCCGCGAAAATCGCGGGCGATCTCTTCGCCCATCTCAGCGACGCGCTGGGCAATGGTTTCGCGCGACAGCAACACTTTGGGATCGGGCATTGTGCACCATTTTACACAGGAGTGACGAACAAACGCCTCGCCCGTGCGAACAGGACTCTCCCATGGGACATTACTGTCCTACAATGGATTCCGTGACTGAAAACTCGAAGCGCGCGTTGTTGGTGATTGATGTCCAGAATGAATACTTCACGGGCAAGCTTCCCATTACATATCCGGCGGGGAGTCTTGGGAACGTACTGCGTGCCATGGATGCGGCGCGCGCCCACGGCGTGCCTGTGGTCGCGATTCAGCACGCCTCACCGCAGGCTGACGCCGCCGTCTTCCGCAAAGGGAGCAAAGAGTGGGAACTGCATGAGGAGGTGGCGTCGCGACCGCATGAACTTCTCATCCACAAGTCGATGCCCGGCAGTTTCACGGGCACGAAGCTGGAGATGTGGCTGTGCGAGCGCGAGGTGGAGACGGTTGCGATTGCCGGCTATATGACCCAGATGTGCTGCGACACGACGGCGCGACAGGCAATGCACCTCGGCTTCGGAGTGGAATTTCTTTCCGATGGAACCGGTACACTGGCAGTCAAGAACGCCGCGGGAACGGTCTCCGACGAGGAGTTGCATCGGGCGATCTTAGTCACGCAGCAGATGAGGTTCAGCCGCGTCATGACGACCGACGAATGGATTGAACAGCTATAAACGCGGCGTGAGCGGACTGGAAATCCGCTGGCGAACTCACGCGTTGCGCGGTGTTTCCCAAGTCACTAGAATTCTAGTTCCGAGATTACTCCAGGAGGGTTTTGTGAATCTTCAAGGGATACAACTTACGTGGCTGGGGCACTCGACCTTCCGCATTCAAACGCCGGAAGGGAAGACGCTCTACATCGATCCATGGATAGCGGGCAATCCCGCGTGCCCGGAGAGCGAAAAGAACGTCAAGAAGGCCGACGCGCTGCTCTGCACGCACGGGCATGGAGACCACATCGGCGACGCGGTCGATGTGGGTAAGAAGCTCAATCCGATTGCGGTTGGCATCTACGAGCTGTGCTTGTGGCTGCAAAAAAAAGGCGTCAAGCAGATCGCGCCCATGAACAAGGGCGGCACGCAAAGCGTCGCCGGAGTGAAGATCACCATGGTGCACGCGGTGCATTCCTGCGGCATTCAGGATGGCGATCAGATCGTCTATGGTGGCGAAGCCTGCGGCTACGTGCTCGGGTTTTCGAACGGCGTCAAGCTCTACCACGCGGGCGATACTGGCGTTTTCGGCGACATGGCCATCATCCGCGAACTTTACGCGCCAAAGATTGTTATGTTGCCCATCGGCGACCTTTTCACCATGTCGCCGCGCGAGGCCGCTTACGCCTGCAAACTGCTGCAACCAGAGACCGTCATCCCCATGCACTTTGGCACATTTCCGCCGCTGACGGGAAGGCCCAGCGAGTTACAGAAGCTTGTGCCGGACGTGAAAGTATTGGAACTGAAACCGGGACAGACGATTTCGTAAATTGCTTTTGAATTGTCAATTTTTGCTTGTTGTCCTGAGCAAAGCGGATGACCTCTGCATACCGATGATGCAAACCCAATGCATAGGTCCTTCGCTTCGCTCAGGATGACAAGGATTTTTTGTGGGTAACCTAATCACGGCAGCTTTTTATCGTAAGGAGCAGCATGACCGATCAAACGGCAAAGCCCAACTGGCGCATGGGCGGCATCACCGTTCCTGAAGTGGAAGACTACCTGTATGCGATGCTGCCAGCGCGCGACGAAATTCTGACGGAGATGGAAATTTACGCCAGCGATAACGACATCCACATCGTTGGGCCGGCCGTCGGGCGCGTGCTCTATCAACTGGCGACGATTAGCAGCGCGAAGAAGATTTTCGAAATGGGATCGGCCATCGGCTATTCCACCATTTGGTGGGCGCGCGCGGTGGGCGATGGCGGACGCGTGGTTTACACCGACGGCGATCGCTCGTACGCCGACAAAGCCCGCCGCTACTTCGATCGCGCCGGTGTCAGCCAGCGCATCGCGGTGCGCGTGGGCGACGCGCTCGAACTTCTTTCCGAGGAAAAGGGGTTTTACGACATCATCTTCAACGACGTCGATAAGACCGACTACACGCGCGTCTTTCGATTGGCGCTTCCGCGCCTGAGAAGCGGCGGACTTTTTATCACCGACAACGTTCTCTGGGGCGGCAAGCTCCGCCAGCCCAACCCCGACGCCGAAACCCAGGCCATCGCTGCATTCAACAAACTGATCTACGAGTCGGAGGAACTGTTTACGACCATTTTGCCGCTGCGCGACGGGGTTTCCGTTTGCGTGAAGAAATAGTGCGCCGCGCAGTGCTAGCGGGCGGTGTAGAATGATCGGTCTTCATTCCGTGCAGTCGAGGCCTAGCACCCTTGTCCATTGAACAGATTCCGGAAACTTTGTCCCGCACTCAGGCCCAGTCGCGGCCCGACTCATGGAGCGACGTCCTGGTCGTGGGCGCTGGCCCCACCGGCATGGCCTGCGCCATCGAGGCGCAAAAGGCCGGCTTCAAGACCGTCATCATCGACAAAGGATGCCTAGTCAATTCCATCTATCACTATCCGAACAACATGGTGTTCTTCACCACGCCCGAGTTGCTGGAGATTGGCGATGTTCCGTTCACCACCGCGCTGGCGAAGCCCACGCGGCTGGAAGCGCTCGAATATTACCGGCGTGTTGCCGAGCATTATCACTTGCACGTCCGCCAGTATGAATGGGTGAAAACCATTACGGGCGGGGACGGCGACTTCCGCGTCACCACCACCGACCGGCATAACGCCATCTACGATTACCGCACGCGCAAGATCGTGATCGCCACGGGGTATTACGATCTCGCCAACAAACTCGATGTCCCCGGCGAAGACCTGGAAAAAGTTTTTCATTACTACCGCGAGCCGCATCCTTATTTCAACACCGACGTGGTGGTGATCGGCGGCAAGAGTTCGGCGGCGGAAGCGGCGCTGGATTTGTGGCGGCACGGCGCGCGCGTCACGGTCGTCCATCGTGGAGAGCAGATACACGAGCACGTCAAGTATTGGGTGCGTCCCGACATCGAGAACCGCATCAAAGCTGGGGAAATCACGGCGTACTTCAACAGCAACGCGACCGAGATCGGCGGCGATTACGTGGTGGTGCAAACTCCTTCCGGCGCGGTGCGGCTGAAAAACGATTTTGTGTTCGCGCTCACCGGATACCATCCCGACTACGATTTTCTGCGCAGCGTGGGCATCGAACTTTCTTCCGAACAGATGCGTCCGGCTTGCGACCCGGAGAACCTGGAATCGAACGTTCCGGGAATTTACGTCGCGGGAGTGATCGTCGCCGGCTCGCGGACGAATGAAATTTTCATTGAAAACGGACGTTTCCATGGTAAATTGATCGCCAATCACCTCAGCGAAAAACTCGGGCGTGGGAACCCGAATTTGCCTCTTGACGCGACTTAGGGAAACTCTGATTAAGTGTCAGCAAAAAGCATAAACCACAGGGAACACGGGGGTGCACGGAGGAACCCAGGGACTTAATCAGAACTTCCTTAGCGTGGCCTCGGGTGAAGATGCAGCTAAGGACACTCTGAATATTTTCTAGAAACGAATGTGCGATGTTTTGAAAGCGCAGCCCTCAGCGACTGAAGCCGCTTGTATAGCGGATCCAAACGGCACGGCTGAAGCCGTGCCCTTGCAAAGCCATTTGCACGCCGACTTGAGCAGCGGTTCCCTAAACGGTCTCGCAGGATGTAACTCAGCAAGCACAAACCATCTACGGAGGAATCTATGACACTAGTTCGGAATTCAGTTCGCAATCTCGCCGCTGTCGCCACAACCCTGGCGATCGTTCTTTCCGCCAGCTTGGCCGCGGCCCAAACGGATGCGCGCAAATCGTTCGACCTACTGAAGGGATTAGAAGGGACCTGGGCACATAAAAACCAGCAGGGCCAGACCATTCAAGTCGTTTTTCGACTGACGGCTGGCGGCTCCGCGCTGATGAGCGAGATCCTGGGGCACGGTCCGGAAGATATGATCACCATGTTTCACATGGATGGCGACCGGCTGCTGATGACGCACTATTGCGGAGCCGGTAATCAGCCGCGCATGAAGATGATTGCTTCGGACGCAAAATCAGTGAGCTTTGAATTCATGGACGGCACCAACATCGGTCCGGGGGATGGCCACATGCAGCGCCTGACAATCACAGTACCCGATGCCGAGCACCACACCGAAGAATGGGTCTTCCTCGATCACGGCAAAGAGACGAAAGAAGTGTTCACGCTGGCACGGGTGAAATAACTCTATTACGTGGAGTTAGCGGCGGGATCCTGCGCTCTCTCCACATGCCGGAAAATATCCCAAGCTTGATGTGGTCTGGAATCCCAGGTCTCGAAAAGCGCGAGACCTGGGCACTCGGCTGGTGCATAAAAAAGTACGTCTTCCCCGAGTCAAAACGCCGCCAGCCGGGTTAATATTCGGCGACACACAATCCGCAGCCGCAAGGAGACTCCCCATGAGTTGCCGTCGTCTGGTGTTTGCCCTTGGCGCTTTTTTTAGCTTGAGCGTACTTTTGCTTGGCCTTGGCGGTTGCGGCAGTTCCGGGACGGGCAAGACTGCGCCAACGCCCAGCTATGCGCTTACGGCTTCGCCGTTGAGCCCGAGTTCCGTCACGGCGGGAAATACGGCGACTTCCACCATCACAGTGACGCCGGCGAATGGTTATACGGGCAGCGTGAATGTTACGTGCAGCAGCGTCAGCGGAGGCACACCGGCGCCGACTTGTGCGTTTAGCGGGAATCCGATCGCAATCACGGGCACGGCGGCGGGCACGGCCACGCTGACGGTATCGACCACGAGCAGCACGCCCGGGGGCAACTACGCCATTAAGGTCACGGGGAGCGATGCCGAGAATTTGGCTCCGAGCAACGGCGCGCAGGCGCTGGCGCTGGCCATGACGGCGGTGATCCAGCGCGTGGTGGTTATTTTTCAGGAGAACCGGACGCCGGACAATCTGTTCCAGGACCCGGTGCTATACAATACGCCGCGCAACGCGGACATTGTGCAGACCGGCGTAAACTCGGTGGGGCAGACCATTACGCTCGCCCCTATCGACTTGGGGACGGCCGGCTCGAACCCGCAGAACTACGACCTCAGCCACGCCCATTCCGCGTTCGTTTCGATGTATAACGGTGGCCTAATGAACGGGGCTGACCAGATCCCATGCTCGCCAGCGGCCAATTGCCCACCCAATGCGCATCCCAACCCGCAATTCATGTACGTCATGCCAAGCGACGTTGCGCCCTACTTCGCCATGGCCGAGCAATACACTTTTGGCGACCACATGTTTCAGACCAACGAGGGGCCGAGCTTTCCGGCGCACCAATTTATTCTTTCCGGCACTTCGGCGCCTACTGCGCCGCCCAATGCGACCAGCGACTTGTTCGCGTCGGAGAATCTGAGCGTGGGGGCAAGCATTGCGGGCTGTATCGCCACGGCGGGTACGACGGTGACGATGATCGATCCCACCGGGAACGAAGCCAACCCTGCAGATCCACCTGAGTATCCGTGCTTCGAGCATCCCACTTTGACCGACCTTCTCGATACGCAGAGCGTGACCTGGCGCTACTACACTCCGTCGGCCGGTTCGATCTGGACGGCGCCCGACGCCATTAACCATATTTGTGTTCCGGAGACCGTCAACGGCGTGCTCACCTGCACGGGCACGGATTGGAACAACGTGATCATCCCGCAATGGCAAGTGCTGCAGGACATCGCCAACGGGCAACTAGCGCAAGTGAGCTGGGTGATTCCCGATGGCGCCCAATCCGATCACGCCGCAAGCAACAACGGGAGCGGGCCCTCGTGGGTGGCCGCTATTGTCAACGCGATTGGCAACAGCCCGTATTGGGCAAACACGGCCATCATCATAACGTGGGACGATTGGGGAGGGTGGTACGATCACGTTGCGCCCAAAGTCATTAACGATGGCGTGAGTTGGGGATCGGGATATGTCTACGGCTTCCGCGTGCCGCTGATCGTGGTTTCACCGTACGCAAGGGCCGCTTACACTTCTACAGTCACGCACGACTTCGGCAGCATTCTCAAGTTCATCGAGAGCACTTACAACTTGCCGTCGCTGGGTTACGCCGACGCTTCGGCGGACGACCTTTCGGATTGCTTCAATCTTTCGCAGACGCCCATTACCTTTAAGACGATTGCCGCGCCGCTCGATGCCGCGTACTTTATCAACAATAAGAGTGCGCCCGTCGATCCGGATGACGACTAGGGAAGAAGAATGTTCTCGCGTTGGGCGAGTTGGAGGTCTGTGATAGCGGTTGCCGGTTGGGTGTGATGAGAAAGATCCAAAACCCCGTCCAAGCAGAGTTGAGCGGGGCACACTGCGCGAGGTGACTGCCACCAGGCCAGTTCCTGCACCGCGCCTCGATTTGTGACAAGGACGAGCCCCGGAAAGTGTACGACTGGACCCTGATTACAAAAAGGGTGTTAATAACAGGAGTCTGTAGGAGGCCAAGGCGCCTGCGATGGCAACTGCAAACGAAATACATCGCCTCCGTCGGAGTCCCCTCCGTTGAGCGTGCCGTACAATGCGCCGTCGGGCCCGAGCACGACGCCATTCGGATTCAGGTCGGGCCCGGACTCGTTGAAATCCCAAAGCGTGGTGTAGGTCCAAGGCCCTTTACCGGCAGGCGGCGTTAGCTGGAACAAGGCCCCGTAATAAAGATCAATGTCGCCGAAGATGGCACCGTAGAGTACGTCGTTCGCCCCCATCGTCAAGTATGAGGGGGGGTAGCCGCAATAGTCGGCGGGGATGTCGCGTGCAGAAAACCGGTGGAGAAGCGTCTTGCTCCAAGTGCCGTTCTTGTGTGGCGTGAGCTTGAAGACTTCCGTCGCGTAATTGCTTCGGCTAGCGAGACCATAGAGGTTGCCGCTCGAGTCGCGGACCGGGCCGACATAGGGGTTCCAGTCGTGCACACCGGTGAAGCCGTAGAGAACCGAGTAGGCCCAAGTTCCGCCCAGCGTGGGAGCAAGTTTGAAGACGGTGCCGCAACCGCCGGTACAGTTCGGCGCCATGGTGCCACCCGCGCTGGCGACGCCGTAGAGAGTGCCGGTAGCGCTGTCCAGCACGATTGAAGCCGGGAAAGCTCCATCGGCGCCGCCGGTAAACTGGTAGAGAATGTTCTCCGTCCAGGAACCACTGTGTGACCGAACGAACTGCACGACGGTCCCGCAGTACCCGCCGCAATTTTGGAGACCGCCATACGGGCTCACGCCATAGAGTGCACCCGAGCTGTCAATCAAGAGCGGGGTACTTGGGTAAATAGAATTCGTGAAATCGTAAAGATCCTTGAAATGCCAGAAAGCGCCTGGCTTGGCAGGCGCCGTCAGCTGAAACAATTTGTCGGTCGGGGAGGCCTCATCCGTTACGCCGTAAAGTCGCCCTTTGGCGTCGAGAGTGAGGGCGCTATAGACACAGCATCCATCTTTATCACCTGTGAATTCGTAAATAGCCGAGTAGTTCCACGCACCCCCCGATTGTGCCGGCGGAGTTACCTGGAATACCTCGCCGCAGCCGACTACGCAGTCATGGAGGTTCCCACCATAAAAGGTAGTTCCGTAGAGGACGCCGTTCTGGTCAACGACGACGGGGGCAAATGGGTTGTATCCATCCCCCTGCCCACCGTTGAACTGGTGCAGGACGGTAAGCGTTTGAGCGAGCGAGAAGGCGCAGGAAGCAAGCATGATTGAGATCACGACGATGACCAACGAAAGCCGGAACCGGGCTGGACGCGCCGGTGAGAATACCGTTCTTAGGGTCGCCATAAGAACTCCTTGGCGAAATGGGCTAACTGCGGAGTGGGTTTTTCGTGCGGCGCAGACTGTGCCGGCCCAGACACACGCCCTTTCGCACGCCCGAATTGTGGCACCGGGGTAGCCCGCAGTCAACTGCCATTGCGTGAAAAGATGATAAATTTTGAATGTTTTGGCAGGTGTGAAACCGAATTTGGTGGGCGGGCATCGCGGTCGAGTGTCTCCTGAGAAGGGCGGAATCCAGCGGCATGCGTATCTGCCCGGCGACCCACTTCTCGAAAAGCGCGAGAAGTGGGGCACCCCCACCTCCGATCTGGAAACAAGGCCTTTACCGCAGAGATAAATCGCTGCGCCACCCAAAGGCAAGCGCAGAATCGTGGTTTATACTGGCTCCATGTCGGAGTCCGCTGACAAGACGTTTTACCTGGAAACCTTTGGGTGCCAGATGAATGCGCACGACTCCGAGAAGGTGGCGGGGACGCTGGTGCGGCAGGGGTATCGGCAGGTGGGGACGGTGGAAGAGGCGGGGCTGGTTTTGTATAACACGTGCTCGATCCGGGACAAGGCTGAGCAGAAGGTGTTTCACCGGCTGGCGGATTCCAAGAAGTATCGCGGCAAGCAGTTTGGGGTGTTGGGGTGCGTGGCGCAGCAAGAGGGGGAGAAAATCTTCGAACGCGCGCCGTACGTTTCTTTGGTGTGCGGGTCGGCTTCTTACCGGAATCTTCCGCAGATGCTGGTGCAGTTGGAGACTGGGGGCGAGCGGGTCACAGGGCTGGATGATCGCACGACCGACAAGTGCTTCGAGACGGAGTACACGGCGCGGACGAATCCGCATCGCGGGTATATCACGATCATCGAGGGATGCGACAAGTTCTGCGCGTATTGCGTGGTTCCATATACGCGGGGGAGGGAACGGAGCCGGAGTTCCCGGTCGGTGCTGGAAGAGGCGCGGCAGTTGGTGGACTTGGGATATACGG
>Ga0326728_10003819_pt1 | contig 45853 bp, 40 predicted proteins | sample MB3enrmetagenome_FD_207602 | JGI IMG/M metagenome (GOLD analysis project Ga0326728, IMG submission 207602) | Lab enriched peat soil microbial communities from McLean, Ithaca, NY, United States - MB31MN | ecosystem: Environmental > Terrestrial > Soil > Wetlands > Peat | place: USA: New York...
CGTCAGCATGAGGACAAAAAGGAGTGGCAAAAACACGCGCGGCCCTCCTTGAGGCGTCTCGGGTCGCGCCGATCTAAGCTTTTAACCCTCCGCACCCCCATGCAACCACTCAACCGCGATTCTCGGGAAGAAGCAAGATATTGAATTATGGCACCCAGTGCTATAGAATAGATTGTGGCGTCGCTATGCGAATTTTCAAATCCCGGTGGTTTCAACGCTTTGCCCGGAAGGAAGGAATCGCGGATCCGGTCTTGCGTGAGGCCGTTGCTCGGGCCGAGCGGGGACAGATCGACGCCGACCTTGGCGGCGGGGTCATCAAACAGCGGATTGCCCGGCCAGGGCAGGGAAGATCGAAAGGCTATCGCACCATTATCTTTTTCCGGCGCGGAGCCAGGGCATTCTTCGTGTACGGATTTTCCAAAAGCCAGCGGGCGAACATCGAAATTAATGAGGAAGAGCAGTTCAAGGAAGCCGCGAAGCACGTCTTGGCGTTGACCGAGACGCAACTCGTGGTGCGGTTAGAGAGAGGCGATTTTGTGGAGGTGAACAACGAATGAGCAAGAAATATCGAAGTGAGGCAATGGCGGCCATCCATGAAATGATGAAGGACCTACACGATGGTGGGGTCATCGACAAACAGACGATGCGGCGTTTCGATGCTGCCTGCCTCACCCCCATCCGGCCCTTGAAGCCGCAGGAGATCAAGGCGCTCCGGGAGAGAGAACACGTCAGCCAAAGCGTTTTCGCCAATTACCTGAATGTGACGAGCAGCCTGATCAGCAAGTGGGAGCGCGGCGAAAAGCGGCCTTCCGGGGCGTCGCTCAAACTGCTCTCCTTGGTCGAGAAGAAGGGGCTTGCCTCCGTTGCATAGGCTGAGGCGCGATACAGTTTTCGAACGTGTGCAAACAGCTCGGAAGCAGCTCGGAAGTCGAGTGCTTCCGAGCCGGTAGAGCTACGCTGCGTCAAGGCGGGGGACACCGAGGATATTATGTTGTAAAATCCGAATTGACCGGAGAGAGGCAAGCGGATAGGGTAAGAATCGACGGCGCCGCCCACGGAGACAAGTCTATGACCATTGAACTCAAGCCCGAACACCAGAGAATTGTCGAGAATGCCGTCCAGTCGGGCCATTACCGCAGCGTCGATGAATTCCTCGATGAGGCGTTTGCGGCGTGGAAAACCAGGGATAACCAGCCCAAGTTTGACAGGAAGAGAGCCCGTGCCGCCGCCGACCGCATCCGAGAATTGCGCAAGGGGGTTTCGCTCCGGGGTCTCACGATTAAAGACCTGGTTAATGAAGGCCGACGGTGAGCCGGTTTGTGTTGGCCATCCGTCACCGATTGCCCCTCGCGGCCATGGACAGTGATTTGAATAACGCCGCCCGAGCCGCCGGTGTCGAGTTGGTGAAGCTATGAATCGTTCCTCTTAAGCATTTCAGTAACGAAAATTACAAATTTCCATTGCCCACAGACCCGCCACGCTGGCTTCTTCGCCACGGTACATCCGCCTGAACTTCGAAGTAAGAGCCGCGGACCCCAAAATCGGGGGTCCGCGCTACGGTCGCCACGCTCCGGTAATCGAAATTGGGTACGCTGCCGTGCAATGGGACGTGCCGGGCTGAAGCCCGGCGCTACCCGCTCAAAACGAAATGTGCAACTCACTCTCCAGTTGCGTTATGAGCTTGGCCAAGTCCTTCAATGTTTCGTCCTTGCGGACTTTATGCCGCTTGAGGTTAGGAACGGCGTAAAAGCTCACGTTGGTTCGGGATTCGTCCTCCCCTTTAACTTCGATCACCAACTCGTCACTCCAGCAACGCCAGAGCAGGAGATTGATGAAGACACTTAAACAGCGGACAATGATTTTGCCGGTGTCACGGTATTCATGTTGGATCGCAACCTGCTGTTCTCGAAGAGCCGTCAGCAGCTTCGTAAATGCCGCGTCGGGGGGTAAAGGACAGGTAATAGTGTGAACCAGGCTTCTAAGAGCGTACATGGTGTATTCACCAATCCGCGCGGAGACACCCCGCCCCGGCGGGCTAAAAAAGCTTGAACTCGATATGGATCATCAAGTGCACCGCCACGGGCACTCCCTCGCGCATGGCGGGTTGGAACTTCCAGGTATGGAGAGTTTCGATGGCCTTCTCGTCCAGCCCATCTCCCAGCCTCTTTGAAACCTCCCTCGCGTCTGTAACGTTCCCATCTGCGTCGATGGTAACCCAGAATGTCGCGCCACCGGAGAGCTTATCCTTCCGGGCTTGAGGGGTGTAACCGGGTTCGGGCTTGTACAACGGAACGGGTTGACTCACCGCTCCGCCGGGCCTGTAAACACCTCCCTCGGGCCCGGTGGATGGCATCACTCCGGGTGCTTGGGCGGTCTGGCCAGTGGTCTCGGCGCCGGGAGGCTCACCCGCCGCACTTTCCACCGGTTTGGTCACCTTCAAACCTAGACGCTGCGCCATCGCCGCATACTGGTCTCTGGCCCACGTGTCGTGCGGGTCCAGGCGGATGACGTCTTGGAGATCCACCAGTTCGCTTTGCAAATCATTCTGCTTGTCGAGCGCTCGGGCGCGATTCGCATGCGCGCGCACGTATTCCGGCGAAAGCTCAAGGGCGCGGTCGAAATCCTGGAGGGCGCGCTGCACTTCTTCCGTTTGCAGATACGCCCAGCCCCGGTCGTTGTAAGGCGTGGAGGCGTAAGGAGCAAGCTTGATGGACTGAGTGTAGTCGGCGATCGCCAGGTCATATCGGCCCGAATGGGCGTAAGCCAGGCCGCGCAGGTCGTAAACCTGGGGCCAGTCCGGGTATTGCCGCAGAACCGCCGTGTAATCCTTCACCACCGACTCATAATCCTTGAGCTCATAAGCCGCGCGCGCCCGCAATCGCAGCGCAGGCACCCAGTCAGGCTTCAGCGCCAGCGCCGAATTGGCGTCCTGGAGGGCCAGGGCGAAATTCCGCAATCGGGCGTATTCGTAGCCGCGACGTACGAACGCCTCCGGCGTCTTGGGTTCAGGCCAGCTCGACTGCGCCGCGGTGGGGGCCACTGCTTCTTGCGCCTTGGCCGGGGCCGCCGCGGCCGGAGGCGCCGCTTCTTGCGCCGTGGTCGGAGCCGCGGCAGCCTGCGCCGCCGCATTTTGCGCCGCCGCTCGGAAACTGGAGAAACTTCCGGCGACAGTCAAAACAACAATTGAAATGGCGATGACCAGTTTGTGACGCATGGCGAAGACCTCGCGCGCGGGCTAATCCCGCAATTTGTCTAACAATTCTGCAAGGGGGCTGAAATGCGGGTGGCGCCAAATTGCGCCGCTCACCCTGAGACTGATTTTATTAGACCTTTTCGATGCAGGCAAACCCCGTTTCGCGGTTCGCTGCGTCCGCGCGATCCTTGCGCCGGTTCGGCACGCATCGGTAGTAGACCAGTTTGGTGGAGAGGCGGCAGAATCCATCCCGACCTTGTCGGGACGCCACCCCATGGCGAGGTGAACTCGCCGCTACAAGGACAAAATGACCCAGCGCAAATCAACCGACCACGTTTCTAACGGAAGGCGGGATTTTTGCTGACAAATTGTCGCAAACAAAAAGGAAGAAGCGCGCGATCTTCGTAACATTAACAAAAGGAATGGGTTATCGAATATTATGAATGGCGATGGCGCGGGCAATTGCGGCCATTATCTGGGAGTGGCGGAATATCCACAATGCAGCCGAACCGCCCACGGAAAATCCATGTGAAAATTTGTCCTTTCGGCGGTGAGGCAAACGCCGCTCGTGCTGCCCCAAATCGCGAAATGGCGGACGTCATCCCACCAAGGCGCGGACCGTCGCCACGTTTTCCGCAATCTGGTCGGAGAACTTCGGGAACATGCCCACAATCACCGCGTCGGTCGGCTTGAGGTTCTTGAAGGCGTATTCGAAACACTGGCGGACCTGCTCCGGCGAGCCAATGCGGCGCCCGGCGGCGAGAAGCTTGAATCCCAGACATACCCGCTTGGCTTGGCGCAGGGCCTTGGTCATGCGGTCAGGGTCGGCGGCGATGTAGGTTTCGCCCACGGGCAGAATTCCGAATTCCTTCTGGAACTCCTCCGGGGTGCGCGAGACGCGATAAAAGCAGCCCATGTAGAAATCGATGGGCCAGCCTTTCGATTCCAGCGCGTCGATCACCAAAGGGTTGTGCGTGGAAACTCCCGCCGGGAAGCCGAGGTCGTGCACATGATTGATGTAATCGCGCACCAGGTTGATGGCGCCCGCCGGCCAGAGGAGGTCGGTGGCCATACCGTGATGCGCAATGCCAATGGGCTTCACCTTGGCCGCCAACGACGCGCACTGCATGGCGCCCTGAATGAGAACTTTGGGATCAATGTGCGTGTCCGAGCGGCTGAGACTCTTGTTCATGTTCCACGGATCGGCGAGACAGATCCATTGCATCTTGCAGCCCGCGTTACGAATCATGGGGAACTGGCGCTGCACGGCCTCCGGATAGCTGCTCTGCCAGGTGTTGATGCCCGCCTTCTCGCAAGCGAGCAGGTACTTCACCACCTGCGCGTCCGTGAAATACTCCCGCATCAGGTCGCCCAGAAGTTTGTTGAAGTGCGAACCGCCGATCAGCGGATTGCCGCCGGAGATCAACCGCGTGACGCGGTGCGAGCCCAAGGCGACCGTCGGCAGTGCGGCGGTAGTTGGGGCAGGCATCAGCGGCGCTGCTGTAAGTCCGGCCGCCGCTACCACGGCGCCTTTCATAAATTCCCGGCGTGACGCGGTGGCTGGGACACGCATAGAAGTATCAGGTGCAGCAGAATAGTCTTTTCCCATCAGGGATCACCAGGGCGAGGGAGCGATCCGGAGGAGATACCACGGATATTCCTTTTTGGCTAGATTGTCAACAAATCCCGGGTCATTATTCCGGATTCCTGACATTTCGCCCGATCAGTGCTCGCCATCTTCGCCCGAATGGTCTCTCGGTTGCTCGCTCTTCAACCCGATGAGCCAAAGTGCGAGGTTTACCCGACGGAAGTTCATGCAGATCACCGCCGTCACCACGGCGGCGGGACCCATGGCGGCGTGCATTGGCTCCATCTCTCCCTGGCGATGCCTGAGCGAGGATGAAGCTCGCACGCTGGAAGCAATCTGCGAGCGGATCATCCCGACTGACCAGGATCCGGGGGCCGCATGGGCCGGGGTGGTCACCTTCATCGACCGGCAACTGGTGGGCCCGTACCGCCGGCTGCGCAAAACCTATCAGATGGGGCTCGCCGGCACGGACGCAACCAGCGTCGGGATGTTCGGCAAGCCGTTCGTGGTGCTTACGGCGAAGCAGCAGGACGCCGTGCTGCAATCCATGGACAAAGGTCAGGCGCGGGGAAACTGCTGGAAGCTGGTTTCCGCCAAGTCGTTCTTCGACCTGGTGGTCGGCCACGCCATGCAAGGGTTCTACGGCGATCCGCGGCACGGCGGCAATCGCGAGCGGGTGAGTTGGAAGATGCTACGCCTGCCCTACCCTCCCGTGCGCGGAAGAGTGGCCAATGGTTAGTGGGTAGCGACTAGCCACTATCCACTAACCACTAGCCACTTGTTCTAATCGGTTAAGCGAATGGTACGACCTCGAGTCAACGCGGTGATCGTCGGAGCAGGAGCGGGCGGCGGCATTGTGGCCAAAGAGCTCGCCGAAGCAGGCCTGACGGTGGTCCTGCTTGAGCGTGGCAAATGGTACACCGCCTACGATTGCCGCAAGGACGACCTGCGCAACCAGCGCACTTCCCTGTTGGGGTGCGCGTTTGGGCCTGATGACGACCATTACCGGCGCGTGGTGGTGGGCGCCGACGGCCAGGAGCGCGTCGTGCCGCCCAGCGACGGCGCCTACAGCAACAACGCCGCGTGCGTGGGTGGCGGCACGTTCAGCTACGGCGCCATGGCCTGGCGTTATCTTGAGAAAGACTTCCGCATGCGTTCCACCTACGGAGCGGTGGCCGGCAGCACGCTGGACGACTGGCCCCTCACCTATCAGGACCTTGAGCCCTACTACACCAAGGCCGAGTGGGAAATCGGCGTTTCCGGCGACGACACCAACAACATCTTCAAAGGGGCGCGCAGCCGGCCCCTCCCCATGCCGCCTCTGCCGCCCAGCCGCGAGCACGTAATTCTGAAAGCCGCCGCGGAGCGCCTGAAGCTTCACCCATTTGATCTTCCCATGCTGCGCAATACGATCCCTTATAACGGCCGGGGCGGATGCATGCGTTGCCGCTGGTGCGTGGGCTTTGCTTGCGAAGTTGACGCCAAGTGCGGCACGCACAACACGGTGATCCCGCACGCCCTCTCGACCGGCAACTGCACGTTGCGCACCGAGTGCGTGGCCAGGGAAATTGTGACCAACGATCAGGGGAACGTGACGGGGGTCGAGTACTTCGACGAGCGCGGTCGCTTGCAAGAGCAGCCCGCCGATCTCGTGGTGGTCTCCGCCTCGGCCACAGAAACGCCGCGCCTGTTGCTCAATTCCCCAAGCCGCCTTTTTCCCACCGGCCTCGGCAATCGCTACGACTGGGTGGGACGCAATCTGATGGGGCACGCCTACTCCGGCGCTTATGGCCTGATGGATACGGACACCTACGACGACCTCGGCCCCGGAGCGTCCATTGCCATCTGCGATTACAACCACGGCAATCCGGGCCTGGTGGGCGGAGCGATGCTTTGCAACGAGTTCATCCGCCTGCCCATCCATTTCGCCTCCCTCTCCCCGCCCGGCGTGCCGCGCTGGGGCGCCGCGCACAAGGACTTCATGCGCAGGTTCTTCAATCGCTGCATGGCGGTGCACGGCCCCGTGCAGGAGATGCCGGTGTTCGATGCGCGCGTACAAGTGGACCCGCGCGTGGTGGATGATTGGGGAATTCCAGTGGTACGTCTTTCGGGTGCGCGGCATCCCCAAGACCTTGATGTGGCGAATTACATTTCGGGAAAAGCCGCCGCGTGGCTGAAGGAAGCCGGCGCCACCACGACGTGGCCGAAGCTTCCCGGCAAGGGCCTGAGCGGCGGCCAGCACCAGGCCGGAACCTGCCGCATGGGCAATGACCCCAAGACTTCGGTGGTGAGCCGCTACTGCCAGGTGCACGACGTGGCAAACCTGTTCGTAATCGATGGCAGCGTGCACGTCACCAACGGCGGATTCAATCCCGCCCTGACCATTATGGCCATCGCCTATATGGCCTCGGAGCACATCGTTCAGACTTGGAAGGGGACGCGCATGCGCGGATAGCGAGGGAAATAGTGAATGGTGAATAGTGAATAGTAAATAGTGAATGGTAGAACCGGGCGTACGATCGCAATTCACTATTCACCATTCACTATTCACCATTAAAAAGCAAAATGCCTCAACCAGCACCCAAAACTCGCTACCTGCGTTTAGCGCTCCTCTCGTTGGGCGTCGTCATTCTCGCCTTGCCCGGCGCCAGCGTTTACTACGAATACTCCGGCGGAAAAGCCTGCGCGCGCTGCCATGAGATTTGGCAGCCCTACTCCGACTGGCACACCTCCACGCATCGGAATATTCAGTGCGGCGCGTGCCACGGTGACGTCTTTACCTTGGAAGCTGGTTTCCACATTAACAACATGCGCCGGGTGTTCAATCACCTCAAGGGTGACGTGCCGGAGCAGGTGCGATTGCAGACGCGCGATGTTTTCCGCGTCACCGAGCGGTGCCAGACATGCCACCAACAGGAGTGGGCGGAGTGGGGGTCGGGCTTGCACCACGTCGCGTACAAGGAGGTGTTCCTCGACGCCAAGCACAACCATCGCCGCCTGCTGATGGACGATTGCCTGCGTTGCCATGGCACGCATTACGACGGCAGCATTCGCGACCTGGTGACGCCCATCGATACGGAGGGCCCCTGGAAACTGCGCGACCCCGCTCTTGCGGACCGGCCCGTCATCGTCTGCTTGAACTGCCACGTGATGCACCACCACGGCAATCCCCTGGCCCGGCCGGCAGAAAAACCTGCAACGAGCACAACGCAGGAATTGAACCGCCCCTCGGTGGCATTCTTCGACCGGCGGGAATTGCAATCCATCGCTCTGTCGGATCTTCCCTTGCCCACGATGCGCGAAGGGGAGCGGCCCGTGAAGATCAGCCGCGACCCGCGGCAGGCGCTCTGCTATCAGTGCCATGCGCCGGATGCCATGCGGCAGGTCCGTTCCGGCGACGACCGCACTCCCCTGGGTGTTCATGAAGGACTTAGTTGTTACGCCTGCCACGAAAATCACAGCATGCGCACGCGTGCCACGTGCGCCGATTGCCATCCGCGCCTGTCCAATTGCGGCCTCGACGTGGAAACCATGGACACGACCTTCAAATCCACGCTGAGCCCGCACAATATCCATTTCGTGAAATGCATGGACTGCCACACGAAGGGAGTTCCCAAGAAGCACCGGCCTGATGCGCCCGCCAGTCTTACCTCGTCCGCGGGGTAACTCACGCGGCGGTGCGACGGGCCGCCCTCCCGGCATCGGCCCGCATTGTCCGCATCGGGCTTTCAGCATATAATCGGCTTCTGGTTCCACCGGTATTTACGAGACCTGCTCGCAGTCCTTCCTGATATGTATCTGATCTACAGCATGCTTTTCTCGGTGGGGGCAATACTGGCAGCGCCATTCTACTGGTGGCGAAAGGGTCGGGCACAGGCGCGCGGCTACTGGGCGGAGCGGTTCGGAAGTATCCCGTTCCAGGAAACCCGTCCCGGCGCGATTTTGGTTCATGCTGTCTCCCTGGGGGAAACGCTGGCGGTGGCAGGCTTGGTCACGGAAATGCAACGGTCGTTTCCCGAGCGCAAGATCTACCTGAGTCACGTGACCCCGGCGGGACGCGAAGCCGGGGAGACGCGACTGCCCTCCGTCGCCGGCCGCTTCTATCTTCCCTTGGATTGGCGCTGGGCGGTGCGTAAAGCGTTGGCTCGCATCAAACCCTCATTACTGGTGATTGTCGAAACCGAACTGTGGCCGAATCTCTTGCGCGCCGCGCAGGAGGCGGGCACCCGCGTGGTCATGGTCAACGCGCGCCTTTCCAAGCGGTCGCTGCGTGGTTATCAGCTCGCGCGGCCCTTCATGCGGCGCGTGCTCTCCAACGTGGACCAGATCTGCGCGCAGACGGAGGAAGACGCGGAGAGGTTCCGCCAAATTGGCGCCCAGCCGGAGCGCGTCAAGATGGTTGGAAACCTCAAGTTCGACGCCCAACCTCCAAAACTCGGAGAGTTTGCTCGCGCCTCGAAAGCCGCGCTGCGGCAAGCCCAGCGCGGGCCGGTTTTAGTTGCCGCAAGCACCATGCCCGGAGAAGAGCCCCTGGTGCTCGAGGCCTGGGACCTAATCCAGGCGCGTTATCCCAAAGCGCTCCTGATCCTCGCTCCGCGCCATCCCGCCCGTTTCGAGGAGGTCAGCCAAGATTTAGCGCGCACCCAACGCGGCTTTGTGCGCCGCACCGCCTTGCCAGTTGAAGAGCAAGCGTTAGCGCGACAACTGGCCACTACAGCAATTCTGCTCCTGGACACAATCGGCGAGTTGGCGGGGGTTTTCGAACTGGCGGACATGGTCTTCATCGGTGGCAGCCTGGTTCCGACGGGCGGGCACAACTTGCTCGAGCCCGCCTATTGGTCAAAGGTGATTGCATTCGGGCCCCACATGGAAAACTTCAGCGACATCGCCAAGTTATTTCTGGACGCCGGAGCAGCCATCCAAGTACGCAACCCGGAGGAACTCGCCCACGCCGCGTGGCTGCTGGAAAATAAGGAAGCACGCGAGCATCTGGGCGCGAGCGCCCGGCAGGTTCTGGAGCAGAACTCCGGCGCGATGGCGCGCACCCTTGACGGCCTGCGGAAATATCTGGATCGCGATGCGCAAGGGCGCGAGTCTCTCTCCCACGAGGTCAAGTGAATCCGCTCTTGCTGCCATTTTCGGCGGGATTTCGGTTCGGCGTCGCACTGCGCCATGCCGGCTACAAACGCGGCTGGATCAAATCCCGCCGCCTGGCGCGGCCCGTGGTGAGCGTTGGCAACCTCACGGTGGGCGGAACGGGGAAAACGCCCCTCGTCGCGTGCGTCGCCAACATCCTGCTGCGCCGGGGATGGAAACCCAGCATTCTCACGCGAGGGTATGGCCGCGGCAGCAAGGCAGAAATGATCGTCGTGGCGCCCGGGGAAGATCGCCGGGCGGACGCGCGGGAAATCGGCGACGAGCCGGCGCTTCTGGCCTGCATGCTTCCGCAAGTCCCCCTTGTCGTGGGCGCCAACCGTTTTTGCGGCGGTCAGGTGGCGGAAGAGCGCTTCCATGTGGACGCGCACATTCTCGACGACGGCTTCCAGCATCTGGCGCTGGCACGCGACGTGGATTTGCTGGCGCTCGATACGACGCAAACCATTTCCGACCGGCACTTGCTGCCCGCCGGCCGCCAGCGTGAACCGCTCTCTGCCCTGCGGCGGGCGCAGATGGTGGTGCTCACGCGCACGGATTCCGCCGATCCGCAACCTCTGCAAGATCTCGTGTTGAAGATCCATCCCCACGCCAAGGTCTTTCGCGCCCGGACGGTATTGATCCGTTGGACAGACGCTTGGAGTGGCGAGGCCATTTCCATTGAGGAAATCCACGCCCGGAAGGTGGCGGCGTACTGCGGGATCGGCAACCCTCAGGCGTTCTTTGCCGACCTGCGCCGCTGGGGATTCAATGTTATCGCTGAGGATGCATTTCCCGACCATCACGTATACACTGGCGAGGAGATTCAACGGTTGGTGGAGAATGCCGGCAATCATGGTGCGGCAGCTCTGCTGACAACCCAGAAGGATGCGGTGAAGTTCCCCCGCGATTGGGCGCCGCAACTGCCCATCTTGGCATGCGAGGTCATAGCGCAGATCACGGACGCTGCAGATTTCGAAACCACTTTGCTGGCTTATCTGGATAAAGCACATTCATGATGGCATCGGCTCGCTTTGCGAACGTCCAGCGCATTCTGGTGCGGTCCACAAACTGGGTGGGCGACGCGGTGATGTCACTCCCCGCGTTGGAGGCTCTGCGCGCGCGCTTCCCGCGGGCGGAAATCGTCCTGCTCTCCAAGCCCTGGGTGAGTGAACTCTATTGGCATCTTCCCGCCGTAAATCGCCAGATCATCTATAAGCCCGCCAGTGAACATCGCGGGCCGTTGGGGTTTGCAAAGCTCATCAAGGAACTGCGGGCGGAGCGCTTTGACGCCGCCCTGCTTCTCCCCAACTCGTTTCAAGCCGCCTGGATGGCTTGGCTGTCGCGCATCCCGCTGCGCATTGGCTATGCGCGCGACGGCCGCAGCCTTCTGCTCCACGATGCCATTGAACCGCCGCTTCCTGCCGCCTATGGGCACCAGGTCTATTATTACTTGCAGCTCCTTTTTCGCGCGGGCATGATCGACAACCCTCAACCCGTCGAAGAAATCCGGCTTCACCTCACCGAGGCGGAAAACCATTGGGCCACGAGAAAGATGGAGGCGTTGGGATTGAGCGGCCCGCGCTTCCTCGTGGGCCTCGCGCCCGGAGCGGCCTTCGGCCCTGCCAAGCGCTGGTTGCCTGAGCGCTTTGCAGGACTGGCCGACCGCCTGATTGGTGCCTTGAATGCCGATGTGCTAATCTTCGGGTCCGCTGCCGAACGGCCGCTGGCAGAGCAGATCGCTGGCACCATGAAGCACACGCCCGCCATCGCCGCGGGTGAAACGTCCTTGCGGCAATTGCTGGCGCTCATGGCGCGGTGCCGATTGATGGTGACGAACGACTCGGGCCCCATGCACCTGGCGGTGGCGCTGGGAGTCCCGCTGGTGGCCATCTTTGGTTCTACCGACGAGCTCGCCACGGGGCCCGTGGGAACGCGAGTGCGCATCGTCAAGCGAAACGTGGAGTGCAGCCCCTGTGGGCGCCGCGTGTGTCCCATTGATTTCCGTTGCATGCGCGACATCTCAGTGGAAGAGGTATTTCGAGCCACCTTGGAACTCGTCAAGCGTTGGAACATCACGCACGACCATTCCGCCTAGCGGATTGTACTGAACCAAAACCATGAGCATCCCAACCTCCGACCGTACGGCACTGCTGGCCCTCCTGGAGCGCTTCCCGCGGCAGCGCGTCATCATGCTGGGAGACCTTGTGGCGGATGAATCCCTCTACGGCGAAATCATGCGCGTCTCGCGGGAAGCGCCGGTGCTGATCCTGAAGGAGCGCGAGAGGCAAGTGGTGCCGGGGGGCGGCGCCAACGCTGCGAATAACCTGGCGGCGCTCGGCGCCCATGTCATCCCGCTGGGGGTCGTGGGCGATGATGAGCCGGGTGACGCGTTGCTCCATTACTTTCGTGAAAGGCACATTTCCACCCGACAAATTGTCCGCGTGCCCAATTATCTGACTCCCACCAAGACGCGAATTCTGGGAGGACTGTCGCACTGGCAGCGCCAGCAGATCGTGCGCATCGACCGGGAGCCAGCTCAACCCTTGGCGGCAGAAGTGCGCTCAGGCTTGACCCGCGCCGCGGCGGCGCTGCTCAGTTCCTCCACAGGCCTGTTGGTTGCCGATTACGGCTACCGCACCACGAACGCCAAGGAAGTGGATTCCCTTCGCCGGCGGGCCCGGCACCATGCGCTGCCCATCACCATCGACTCCCGCTATGACCTCCTTACGTACAAAAACCTAACCGCAGCCACGCCCAACGAACCCGAGGTGGAGGCCGCTTTCAACCAGACGATTGGGAACGATCTCGAACGGCTGCATACCTTGGGAAAGAAATTCGTGCGCCGCCAGGGGCTCCAGGCTTTGCTGGTCACGCGCGGGCGCGATGGCATGGCCCTGTTTGAACCGTTCCGCGCGCCCCGCCACCTTCCCATTTTCGGATCTGACCAGGCCGTCGACGTGACCGGTGCAGGCGACACGGTCATCGCGGCGTTCACGCTGGCACTAGCCGCCGGCGGGAGCTTCTTCGAAGCCGCCGTCATTGCCAACTGCGCCGGCGGGCTCGTGGTTATGAAGCGCGGCACCGCCACCGTTTCCCTCGGTGAAATCACGGAGGCGATCCGCAACGCATGAGCGGAACCCTGATCCCTCGAGAAGAAGTGCGCGCCCTCGGCGAGCGCCTGCGTCGGGAAGGCCGCCGCATCGCCTTCGCCAACGGCTGTTTTGATATTCTCCATGTCGGCCATGTGCGTTATCTTGAAGGGGCAAGGCGGTGCGGCGATGTGCTGGTGGTGGGCGTGAACAGCGACCGCGCCGTAAGCGCACTGAAGGGTGCGGGGCGGCCGATTCTCCCCGCGGAAGGCCGCGCGGAGTTGGTGGCGGCGCTCGAATCCGTGGATTACGTGGTGATCTTCGACGGGCTGACGGCGGCGGAGATCCTGCTTGACCTGCTCCCGGATGTGCATTGCAAGGGCACCGACTATTCCCGGGAGACGGTTCCGGAGCGCGAAGTGGTGAAGAGTTTCGGCGGTGAGGTGCGCATTGTGGGCGACCCCAAGGATCATTCCACGCGCGAACTTCTGGCCGAGATTTCCCGCCGCGCATCGGGAGATTAGCGCCGCCTCCTTCGGCGCCGGAGTTCTTTTCAGGTGGGAGGAATGACGGATCCGGGGAAGCGATTCCTGATTGTTCGTCTCAGCTCGATCGGCGACATCGTCCACGCGCTGCCGGCCGCCGCAGCCTTGGCGGAAACGTTCCCGCAAGCCCAGATTCACTGGGTGGTGGAGAAACGGCACGCGCAGTTGCTGGACGGCAACCCGCATCTTCATCGCGTCGTAATCCTCGACACCCTGGGATGGCGTAGACATTTGACCTCCTCCGCAACCTGGCACGAAATCCGCAACGGCGTAAGCGACCTGCGCCGGACCCCCTACAGCGCGGCATTCGACTTCCAGGGACTTTGGAAGTCCGCGGTGGTGGCGTGGCTCAGCCGCGCCCAGGAGCGCATCGGATTCGCCGAGCGTTGGCTGCGCGAGCCCAGCGCGGGGGTTCTCTACACCCAGCGGGTCTCGCCGCGCGAGCACGTCCACGTGGTGGAGGAGAACTTGGCGCTGGTCGAACGTCTGGGAGCGCGCACCGAGCGCTGGCAGTTTCCCCTGCCCCGGAACGAAGGGGATGACAGGCTCGTGGACATGCAAATCGCCGCGCTGGATTCCAAAGACTTCATCATCATTAACCCGGGCGGCGGTTGGCGCTCGAAATGCTGGTCGCCGGAGAATTACGCGGCGCTGATCCGGCAATGGGCCGGCGTCCGGCGCGAGCAAATCCTTCTCACCGGCTCCCCCTCGGAAGAGCCCATGCTGGAGGAGATCTTGCAGAGCGCCGGAACCCAACGCGCGCGTTACCTGCCCACCACCCTCGTGCAATTCATCGCCTTGGCAAGGCGCGCGCGGCTTTTCATCGGAGGCGATACAGGCCCTCTGCACCTGGCGGCCGCCGTGGGCACACCCATCGTGGGCATTTACGGCCCCACCGACCCGGTGCGCAACGGCCCGTTTGCTGCCGAGGACATTGCCCTTTCCAACTATGGCCCGATCAACCACACGCGCCGCGGGACCAATCCCGCGTATCTGTCCGGAATACCCGTCGCATGGGTGGTGGCCGCCATGGAAAAACGTCTGGCGAGGGCGCATGGATAGCGCCTACGCTGCATGGGCCTCGCGCTGGCGTGTGCCGCTGGGATTTCTGCTCGGCGTCGCCTACGTGATCTTTTGCCGGCCCACGGTGAAGCTCCTCATTGCCGGCGGCGCTGTGGCCGCGGCGGGTTTGGCGGTGCGCGCCTATGCCGCCGGCCATCTTGCCAAGAACCAGCGGCTCGCCATGAGTGGCCCTTACGCCTGGACGCGCAACCCGCTTTATCTCGGAAGCGCCTTCATGGGCGCAGGATTCGCGCTGGCCGGAGGCAGGTGGATTCTGGCTCTGGCCTGTTTGGTTTTGTTCGCGGCGATCTATTGGCCGGTCATTCGCCGCGAGGAAGAATACTTGCGCCGCGAGTTTGGGGAGGCTTACGATGCTTACGCTCAGCGCGTTCCCCTTTTCCTCCCGCGCTTTCGCCGGCCGGCGGGCAGCGAGAAGTTTCAGTGGGAGCAGTACCGGAAGAATCATGAGTACGAGGCCTTTCTCGGCTACCTGGCCATTATGATTTTTCTGGCGTTCCGAATCTGGCTCCGCTAGATTGTGCGAGGCCGCCTTTGCAAGGCGATCCGCGTCTAACTGATTTATGCAAACTCCTAATCCGCGTCGGGTTTCTGTATTGCTTCTCGTGCTCCTGCTCGTCACGCTTGCCGCCGGAACCGCGCAGAATCCCCATGAACCTTTCACGCCGGGCGAAACCCTCACCTTCGATGTGATGTGGACCGTCTTTCGAGCCGGCGTGGTGACCGCCACGATCGGGACCAAGAGCGAAAAGGAGCACGACACCTACGAGGCCACCGCCACGGCGCGGTCGGAGGGCTTCGTCGCTCTGCTCTTTGCTGTCGACAACGTCTTCCGCGCCACTTCCAGCGCGCAAACGCTCTGCTCCGAGGGCATTGTGAAGAAAGTGAACGAGGGGCACCGGCACAAAGATACCCACATCGCTTTTGACTATGCGCGGAAACTGGCTCTCCTCGATGAGCGTGACCTGAACCAGCCTCAGGCCCCACCGAAGCACGCCGAGTCGGACATCCCTCCCTGTGTCGAAGATGTGGTTACCGCCTTCTACTATCTCCGCCGCCAACACCTGGAAATCGGCCACACCGTTGAACTGCCGGTGAATGACGGCTCGAAAACCCAGCGCGTCATTGTGGACGTGCAAGCGCACGAAAAGGTGCAAACCCCCATGGGGACGTTTGACGCTCTGCGTGTCGAGCCCAAGGTTTTCAACGGCCTCCTCAAAAGGAAAGGGCGCATGCTCATCTGGCTCAGCGCGGACGAACGGCAACTGCCCCTGCGCATCAAGGCCATGATTTCCGTGGGTTCCATCACCGGCACCTTGCGCTCCGTGACCTACCAGAAAGAGAACGCTCCGCCCGGCCAGCACTGAGGACCTCCGTCGAGTTCAAATGCGACTAGCCAAGCAGTGCGGAAATCAGGTATAAGCTAACCTCAAGGCCGGACCTCCGGGCGCATGCATCGCCGCGCGGCGGAACCCGGCCCCTGGGGAAAATGCCAATCGCACCTTCGACCGGAAAAGGGGAACGCATCCAAAGGCGTTGGGTGAAGGCTCGCCATGTGCTGCGCGAAGCCCTGGTGAAATTTCTGGAAGAAGACTCGCTCATGGTGTCGGCCTCGATCGCCTACCATAGCTTGCTGGCCATTTTCCCCCTCCTGCTGTTGTTGTTGGGGTTGAGCGGGATCTATATTCGGCGTTTCGAGCTGGCGGGCAACCTCTCCGTGGTCCTCCAGCGTTATCTGCCCGTACGAACCGATATCATCATGCAGAACCTGGTCGGCATCAGCCGGGCTTACGGAAGAATCGGCCTCCTCTCGTTTCTGCTTCTCCTGTGGAGTTCCTCGGGAGTATTCGTGCCCCTCGAAAAAGCTCTGAATCGCGCCTGGGATGTCACCGAGGGGCGCACGTGGTGGCGCAGCCGTCTGCTGGCTTTGGAGATGGCTTTCATCGTCGGTTGCCTGATCCTGATCTCCGCGGCGTTTGTGGGCGTGGAGATTCTCTTCCGCCACCGCCTGGACGCCTTGCTGGGGCCGTCCTTGCATCCCCTCGTGGTATTCCTCTATCACTTTTTGACCGCCATCAGTTCCATCACCCTCGTGCTGCTGATGTTCATCGTGCTTTTTGAGCGACTCCCCCATCGCCCCATGAACCTCCGCCGCGCTTTGCCCGGAGCTTTGCTGACCGCCATCCTTTGGGAGACCGCCCGGTGGCTTTTTACCATCTTACTGCCTTTCTTCAACTACCGCCAGGTTTATGGATCGATAGGTGTTATGGTATCTTTTATGACCTGGGCATATATATCCTCGGCAGTTATGCTTTTTGGAGCCCAGGTATCGCGCCGCCTGTACGGAACTCTGAAAGTCAGCGACACGACCATCAGCAAGGCTATTCCCATCTCCACCCTCAAGTCTCTGGATACGTAGCACCGGGGCTGCGGGTGCTTCCGAATCACCGCGTAACCCGCGCCCGGCGATTCGGGGTTGGCCGCGCCAGGGTGACGGAGTTCTGATTTGCGCCCGAGAACGGTAAATGCGTCTCCAGCCCCATCGAACTTTAGAATGCGTGTCGAACGCAAATCGATTGATACTTTCATTGAAGGGGGCAAGGTCATGAACGTCGTCCGGCCGATCAACCACGTGGCCAATTTCACTCTGCTGGCTCTTCTCCTGGCAGTTTCGACCTCTGCGGCACAAGCAACCGTCCTGGCAGAAAGATTGCGCTGCGAATATCGGGTCGACCCCCTTGGCGTCGACGTGCCCGCGCCACGCCTGAGTTGGATCATGGTTTCCACGGATAGCGGCCGACGCGGAGCGCGGCAGACGGCCTATCGCGTCCTGGTGGCTTCCACGGCAGCCATCCTCGCGGAGAATCGCGGCGACCTCTGGGATTCGGACCGCGTTTCGTCGGATCAATCCAATCAACTGGAGTATGCGGGTCAACCATTGCGAACATCGCAACAGGTTTTTTGGAAGGTTCGGATTTGGGATGAGCACGAACAACCCTCCCCGTGGAGCCAGCCGGCCTCCTGGACCATGGGAGTGCTCAGTGATGCCGATTGGCGCGCGCAGTGGATCAGCGCCCGGGAAGCGGTAGCGGAAAACCCGCCCTTTGCGGGAATTCACACGATGGGCAAGGCGCTGCCGCCGCCTTACGCTTCGGCCAAGCCGCCGGTTTATCCCACCATGCTGTTGCGCCGGGAGTTCGTGGTGAAACCTCGCCTCGCACGGGCCGTGGTGCACCTCTGCGGCCTGGGCCAATACGAGTTGACCCTCAACGGCCGGCGCGTCGGCAACGATTTGCTCGCGCCGGGTTGGTCGAAATACGACAAGACTGTGCTGTACGACACCTATGACGTTACGCCCCTGCTGCGCGCCGGCCACAACGCCGTCGGTTTGCTGCTCGGCAATGGAATGTATAACGTCCGCGGCGGCCGCTACACCAAATTCATCGGCTCGTTTGGGGCCCCCAAGGCCATCGGTCAATTGCGCCTTGAATATACCGACGGAAGCATCGATGTACTGGGCACCGATGGAGGGTGGCGCGTTCATCCCGGCCCCATCACGTTCTCTTGCGTCTATGGCGGTGAAGACTACGACGCGCGGCTCGAGCCGAAGGGCTGGAATCAAGCGGGCTTCGCCGATAAGGGCTGGGAAGAAGCGCTGGTGGTGAGCGGCCCCGGAGGGAAATTTCGCGGGGTCTCCAGCGCGGCGCCGCCCATCCATGCCTTCGAAAGTTTGAAGCCCGTGCACATCAACCCTCTTCGTGCGGGTACCGCGGTTTACGACCTGGGCCAAAACGTTTCGCTCATCCCGCGAATTCGCGTGCACGGACCTGCCGGCGCCGTAGTCAGAATCACCCCGGCGGAACTTGTGAATCCTGACGGAAGCGTAGACCGCCATTCCGCGGGCGGTGGAGAGGCCTACTGGCAATACACGCTGGCAGGCAAAGGCGAGGAGGAATGGTTCCCCAAGTTCTTCTACCACGGCAGCCGCTATCTTCAGGTTGAGTGCACGGCGCCGCCAGGCAAGCCCCTGCCCGTTGTCAAATTGCTGGAAGGCGTGGTGGTGCATTCGGCTTCCGAACCGGTGGGCGAATTCTCCAGCTCCAATGAGCTCTTCAATCGCATCCGCACGCTGGTGCGCTGGGCACAGATGAGCAACATGATGAGTGTGCTCACTGATTGCCCGCATCGCGAGCGCCTGGGCTGGTTGGAACAGTACCATCTGAATGGACCGTCGCTGCGCTATGAGTTTGACCTGGCAGCGCTCTACACCAAGGGCATGAATGACATGGCCGACAGCCAAACCGATGACGGCCTGGTGCCCGACATTGCCCCCGAGTATGTGCAATTCACCGGCGGCTTCCGCGATTCGCCCGAATGGGGCAGCGCCTTCCTGCTCTGTCCCTGGCAGCAGTACGAGTGGACGGGCGACCGCGAATTGCTCCGCCGCCACTACGCGGCCATGCAGCGGTACGTCGCCTACCTGGGCAGCCGCTCCCAGAACTTCATCGTCTCTCACGGCTTGGGCGATTGGTTTGACATTGGGCCCAAGCCGCCGGGCGTGGCGCAACTCACTCCCGTGCCGCTTACCGCCACGGCCTTTTATTATGCGGACGCGGCGGTTCTGGCCAAGGCCGCGCGGCTGCTGGGATATGCCGATGACGCGGCGAAGTACGAAGAATTGGCCCGCAACATTGGCGAGGCTTTCAACCAGCGTTTCTTTGATCCCGCCCGTGACCAATACGCAGAAGGCTCTCAATGCGCGAACTCCCTGCCCCTGGCGATGGGACTTGTCCCTGCTGCACATCGCGCCGTGGTTTTGAATCACGTGGTTGAGGATGTGACGCGTCGCGGCAACGCTCTGACCGCCGGCGACGTGGGATATCGCTACCTGCTCCGCGCGCTCGCCGAAGGTGGCCGGTCCGACGTTATCTACGCCATGAACAATCAATCCGAACGGCCGGGCTATGGATACCAGCTCCAAAGAGGCGCCACCAGTCTTACCGAGGCTTGGGATGCGGCGCGTGGGCCTTCGCAAAATCATTTCATGCTCGGGCACATTATGGAGTGGTTCTATCACGATCTTGCCGGCATCGGGATCGACCCCGCGGTTCCTGCTTTCAAAAGGATCGTCATCAAGCCCACCACCCCTGGCGATCTTGACTGGGTGAAGGTCAGCTACAATTCCATTTACGGCAAAATCGAAAGCCATTGGAGCATCGCCAACGGCAAGCTCACACTCGACGTCACCATCCCACCCAATACGACGGCGGTAGTGTACGTCCCCGCCCCAACCGGGGCGCAAATCATGGAGAGTGGCAAGCCCGCCGACCAAGCCGTCGGCGTAAAATTCCTGCGCTGGGAGGATGGCGCCGCGGTGTACGATGTCGCCGCGGGCCGGTACAGCTTTTCCGTGAACTGAAATCTGTAGCGCACGCATACCGTGAGCGATATCGTTTGAGCCCTTGCGTGCCATAAAGAAAGACCGAGAAGCGAAGTTTTTGGAGGCTGACTTCAGCCTTCATAATTCAGAATTCATAATTCCTAATTCCCTCTTACTCCTTTCCTATCAGTAACATTCAAGCTTCTCGCCCCGAATGTCGTTTGTTTTCTATAACATTCAAGCTTCGGAGTAACCTTGATCTATATCAATTTTTTATCTAATTTATTTTCATTAAAATACAAAGAATTCCCGTTAAATGTTAAATCCCCTTTTTTACCCCTCGCCGCGCTCAGATTTAAATAACCTCCCTCTTTTCAAATGCTTGTGGACAATGACAATTTGCCCGATTCTTCGTTAAGCAGCTTTGTTTTCATACACATTCAAGGTTCGCGATGATTTCCTCTTTTTCCCCGCCGATGCCCCAAGTGTTTCATTAACTAACTTATTTTCAAGGGTTTGGCTTTCCGCAAAAATCGTCAAAATTCCCTTAGAATTTTCGATAAGACGCTTATTTTCATAAACATTCAAGCTTCGTGTGGAGTGCTCCAAAGCCTTTTCAGGAACGGCGTGACGGAGCAAGCGGCTCCCGCACACCCAAATGGCTGTCAATCGCTCTTCTATTATGGTTGGTTCTTTCCTCTGTGCCATGCGGAAACTCCATAGGTGCGGGGGTGAAACGATCACCTGCTGAGGTATAGCCTCGTGCCACGTCCTCGCCGCAAGGACAATAGTCCGATCCTATAGTACACCTGAAAACCTACAAATGTCAAATGATTTATGTACGCTATCGGTAATGTTGTCCGATAAGAAGTTGTAGCGCGGGTGGGGACACCCGCGCTGCAACCAGCCCTTGTGTTTTCGGAAATCGCCTAATTCTCCGTCGGCCTATCGACATGATCGACGACGACGTATTCCACGGGCCCTTTGGTGGGTTCCAGCTTCAGGCCAAGCTGTTCCTGAAGCGCGGTCACGAACGACGGCCCGTTAGACTCAGGCGGGGGGGCACCGCCTGGCCCAGGATTGCCGCTATTCGGCATCATCAACATGGTGCCCGGCCTGAACTCCGGCGCCCATTGGAGCTGGATATAATAGTCGCCCTTAATCCCAGTTTGATCAATTACCGGGCGGCCGATTTCCGACACTACACCGTGTTCGCCAAAATCCCAGATGATGTATGCCAACTCACTCATGGACGCTTGCCGCACGACGCACATCATCCCCGGCGTGCACGGGGGGAGGCGCGGGGGTGGCTGGCCGGGGTTCCGCACAGCGGGGCCAAGCACGGGAAGTTTCGTGTGCAAGAACTTCGGACCGCCCTTGGCCACGACCAGCGCGAATACGGGACCTTCCCTCATCTCGCGGTGTACCTTAAGGTTGAATCGCTCCACCAGCATCGACTGCATCATCAATTGAATTTGATAGGTCACGTCTTGATTGGGATTACGGAAGTAGGGTTTGTCATGAGGGGCTTTGGCGAACTTCTCCGCCAGTGAATCGTCCACCTTCGCGTCGACGTCGTACTGGTCGGTTTTGATCCAACTGGGCCCGCCCACCAATTGACTGGGCCGCAAAGCGTCGTAAGGCGGAACTGAGCTCCGCCCGTAGGCAAACTCGATGAGGAAGCGGGTATTCAAGTTGATCATCTTGAACCCGCTCGGCGTGACCTCGTGCATGCTGTATCCACCGGAGTGATTCGGCTTGATGGACACCACATCGAAGGATGGCAAGGGCGCGGCGGCGGTGGGTGGTGTTTGCGCGCGGATTGGCGGGGCGTTCACCAGACCGAGCGCCACCGTTCCGGCGGTAATGGTAATCAGCACCGACTGCCGCACGCGACGCCCCAATCCAGGCGCCATGGCCGTGCATAGCCGAGAGAGGCATTTCGGAATCATAAACTGTCCTTTCGCCCAAGCTTCTGGAGAGTTTAATTGCGGGTCCCTTACATCCTATAGCGTGAGTCTGCCCGATTCAATCAGATGCGACTTTGCGGGTTGAGTTTGCCTGCCGCTAATTCTCCGACGGCCTCTCGATATGATCGACAAGGATGAATTCCACGGCGCCTTTGGTGGGTTCCAGGTTCAGGCCAAGCTGCTCCTGGAGTGCCGTGAAGAGCGAAGGGCTGCGAGGCAGGTCTTCACCGCCCCCAGATTAGTTCTTTCGCTTTCGCGCCGGGCCACTGGATGTAAACAGACCAATGTCCATAAGGATAGTTGGGGTCCGTTGAGGGCTCATTTGACTCGAATAAGTCGGTGCCGTCAGCCAGATGGATGGTTGCCAGGTAATAACACGACGTCCACTTTATCCCCGTTGAGTGTTCCCGGCAGTAGAAACCATTGGGATGAGCCTTGTCGGGAATGACCGTGATCCGGGAGCTGCGCAGCAAGCGCCGCGTACTTTCCGAGAGGGGGAAAGGGTAATAAGATCGAGGAGCAACTTTGGCCAGATCATCCACGGTGAGTTGCAGCGGATGCATCGCGTCAGAGTTTGTGGCGCTGGGCAGGCTTGTCTCAATCGCGCGATTGGTTTCACCGATCAGGCCCCACACCTGCCACGCGGCGTTGTCCACGAAGGTATTGAAGGCTCCCAAAGAAAAGGTCCACAGGAATACCATCATGGCCAAAGGCCACACGCTTCGAACCAGAGAAAAAGTGCTGTTCTGCGGTTGGGCGCGAAACATCCGGTAACTTTGGACAATCGCAAAGAGCAACGCGGGGGCCAATAATACCGTCGAAACCAGATCCGCATGGCCGCCGACCCTCCAGGACCACCAGATTTTGTGAAGAGCAATAGCAAGTCCGCGATATGCCAGGGGATCGAACGAGGAGAGAGTGAGCTCCACGAGTTTTTGCGCAACCCAACCGCCGAAAGTTCCGGTCAGGACAACGGCGATCATCACCGGAATAACCCACAGCACCGCGCCCACCGTTACATTGAGGGCGCACGCGCACCAGAATGCGGCAAAGGTCAGCAGTAACACCAGGAGCAGCCAACGTATTCCGAAGTGCTGATCTGCAAGGATGTGGGTTGATCCAAATAATCTACCCGCGATCAACGCCGGGAGTAGCCACGCACCCACGAAACTCGCGAACAGGGCCACAGCCAGCTTAATGAGCCATTGGAGGGAGGAAGAAACGGGCAACGTCAGATGCCAGGCGTGCGTCCCCGACGTTCTCTCTTCCCCCAGCGACATGCTTCCGGCGAGAATCGCGATCATCAACGTACTCACCACACCCACAATGATCACCGCGGTTTCGAAATTCCTGGAATATTCTCGCTCGAACAGCAAGCCGAGCAGGGTCAGGCAAGCCCAGCCCGCGGCCGCCAACAAGCTGATGAGCCACACGGGCCGAAGCAAACGTAGTTCCTTGCGGACCAAGTTCAGGACCGCCCCGGTGGGGCGGCTGCGGAACCAGTCGGCCAGGGCGCCCGGCATCACGTCCGGGCCGGCCATCAGCAGATCATCACTGGCCATGCCTCCCGTCGCCTGGAACCGCGCCAGCTTTCGCCCGCCCAACCAAACCATTCCACCTGCATAGCAGAGGAAGACGATGGCAACGGTGGAAGGAACGAGGTGGCTTCCCGGCGCCAGATACCCGCGGGCGCGAAGACCGTCGACCAATTTCGTCCAGGGAACCGTAAAACTGATGAACGATTGGATGCCAATGTTCAGGGCGACACCGCCCACCATGGATCTTGTGAAAAGCGTCCAGAACGTCGCCGATGCAATGATGGCGACGATCCACGCCCCGGCAAACACCAATTCCTGGCGGCCGGGATGAATTGAGGTCGCTCGCAAGGCCAGGAAAAAAACCAGAACCGCCGACACGATGGCAACGATGGTAACGCTCATCTTTTCGCCCCAAATCACCATCCGCCCGACGGGTTGAGAGAGCAGCAGGGAAATCGTTCGGTGTTGGAATTCGTCGCCCAGCGAGAGAGTGGCCATCAGCGGGACTACCAGGAACCCAATCAAAATGATGAGAGCGCGCAAATCAAAGGGGTAAACGAGCGGCAGTGCACCGGCCAGGGCCACGGCGCACCAGGGCCAAAACAGCGGGCGTGCTTCCTTAAGGATTCGTGTGGTGTTCATGCTCGTCTCCTACGCCTTCAAGGTCGCGACGAAGATCTCTTCGAGCGTCAGCGACTCGGTCGTCAGGGCCTCAGGGTTGTGCGCCCGCAGGCGCTCCATCAATTGCGCGCCGGCACCATTGGCGATCAGTTCCAGTTCGCGGCCGTCCCGGCGCACGCGCAAGGCCGCAGTGAGGTCGAATTCGGGCGGCGGAGCCGCAAAGCGCGCGCGGATTTTCTGAAAACGCTCGCGGGCCAGGTCGGCGTCGAGGGTGAGTACGGCGCGGCCGCGATCGATGAGCGTGAACTCGTCAATCAATCCCTCGAACTCGGTGATGAGGTGGGTGGAGACCAGGATCGTACGCTGGCCCGGAATGCCTTGCTGGTACGCGCCGATCACCGCCTCAATGAACTCGCGGCGCACGATGGGGTCCAGGCCCGACGTCGGCTCGTCGAGCACCAGCAAGTCCGTCTCCGGGCAAACCGCCGCGATCAACCCCACCTGGGTGCGCTGGCCCTTCGAGAGATTTCCGGTGCGCTGCGCCGGGTCGAGCTGGAAGCGCTCCAACAGCTCCTCTTCAATTTTCTTGTTCCAATTGGCGCGGAAGGAGGCGAGGTAATCCAGGGTTTCGCGCACGCTCATCCACGGATAGAACGCCACCTGGTCCGGCACGTAAGAGAGGGAGCGCTTCACTTCCACTTCGTGTTTCGCCGGATCGAGACCTAAGACGCGCACCCGCCCGTGCTGCGGTCGAAGCAGATTGAGCAGGCACTTCATGGTGGTGGTTTTGCCCGCGCCGTTGCGGCCGAAGAGTCCGTAACAGCGGCCGGGCTGCACGGTGAGGCTCAAGTCATGCACCGCCTCCGCGCGCCCGTAAGCGTAACTGAGATTTTCAATCTGGATGGCCGGAGTGGGAGAGTTCATGATGGTCAATCCTCCTTATGCTCTTCATGGGCGCGCCGTTTGTCGTCGAGCGCGTCAAATCGTTCATGGATCAATTCCAGGAATTCACCTCGCGGCACCTGCAAATGGTGCGCTTGCACGATGACCTGGTCGATCTCCTCGATCAGCAGCTTGCGCCGGACGTCCTTGCGTAATCCCGAATGATTCTCTTTCAGGAAACAACCCCGCCCCGGCAGGGTTTCAATGACCCCCTGGCTTTCCAGCTCGGTATAGGCTTTGGCCACGGTGTTCCGGTTGACGCGCAGTTCCTCCGCCAGGGGACGGATGGAGGGAAGCGCCTCACCCGGCCGCAACTCCCCGGAGGAAGCGGCCGCCTTGACCTGATCCACGATCTGGAGATAGATGGGCATGCCGGACTTGAAATTAATTTGGAGTATCATATGCGGCTCCCTGTCATAGGACAATAGGACAGTTGGCCAAACTTGTCAAGAGAAATTTTTTGGGGGGCCGAAATCGGGCGCGCGGCACGGTTTGGCATCATGGGCAGACGCCGCAGCTTTACACCGGGGGTATAATACCGGGGGCGATTCGGAATTAAACCTGTAAGCGTATTTATGGCACTCAATTTAAGGGAGGATTTCGCATGAAATCATTATCCGGCTTCGCGCGTCTCGTAACCGTCGTGTCTGTTACCCTCCTTGGGGCTTTCGCGTTGGCGATGGCGGCGGAGGGTGGTTATCACCTGCTCAAGAAATACCCTTTCGGAGTGGCGGCAGGCAGTACCCGGGAGTATTTCGACTACATCACGGTCGATTCCTCGGCGCGCCGTGTGTACTTGTCGCATGGCACGGAGATCAAAGTCATTAACGCCGATACCGGCGCCCTGATCGGCAACATCACCGGCTTGAAACAAGATCATGGAGTGGCCATCGCGCAGGAATTCGGTCGCGGTTTTATCAGCGATGGAGCTCAGGGGAAGGTAATCATTTTCGATCTGAAAACCCTGAAGGTGATCGGCGAGGCGAAAGCCGACGACGACGCCGACTGCGTGGTCTACGATCCTGCCTCCAAGCGCGTCTTCGTCATGGAAGGAGACCCCCGCAAGGCCACGGTAATCGATGCCAAGAGTGGCAGCGTGGTGGAGACCATCGAACTGGGCGGCTCTCCGGAATTCGCTGTCGCCGACGGCAAAGGTACCATTTACATCAATCTGGAAAGCGAGAACCAGGTGGTGGCCGTTGATTCCCAAACCCTCAAAATCAAGTCGCGCTGGCCGGTCGCCCCGGCGGGAGGACCCACCGCCCTGGCGATGGACATCCAGCACCGGCGGCTGTTTAGCGCCGGCCGCAACCCCCAGAAACTGGTCGTGATGGATGCCGACAGCGGAAAGGTCATCCAGTCGTTCCCGATCTCAGGGGGCGTGGACGCCGCCGCTTATGAGCCTGAAACCGGCATGATCTTCGCCTCGACCCGGGAAGGGATGATCCATATTTTCCACGAAGACTCGCCGGACAAATTCCGCGAGGTCGAGAGCGTCAAGACCGAGTTGGGGGCCAAAACCATGGGGCTCGATACCAAAACCCACAACGTCTTTGTGGATACCGCAGATTTTGGTCAACCGGCAACTTCCGCCGCAGGTCGGCCCGCTCGTCGCGCCGCCGTTCCGGGAACGTTCCGGGTTCTGGTTTATGGCCGGTAATGGATCGCACCCTGGATCGACGACCCCCAGTTCGCGAAACCCCGTCCAAGGCCGGGTGGAGTTCCCTATGCACACGATTAAGGCGCTCATCGCCGCCGCCCTCGGCGCTTGCTTGATTTACTCGGCCGCGCTGGCGGCGGACCCATCAAACGAATCGCCAAACGCAGCCTGGTATCAGCCGCCACAGTTATTCGTGATGACAGGCTTTATTGCCAACACTACGAGCGGTACGTGGGGGCAGGACTTCATCGGAACCGGCATCTGGACTCACGAGAAGCAACAGGCCGATCTCGCCCGGTGGAACAAGAACCTCGGCAACCAGTATGACGCCGACGCAAGTCTCCGGGCGTTCAAAGAGGCGGGCGCGACAGGCATTATCTTTTATGATAAATGGCACGATGGAATTGTGCCTCATGACTCCCAACTGACCACCTTTAAGACCGAACGCGATTTGGTGGGCCCGACCGTCAAGGCGGCGCGCAAACTCGGGCTGAAAGTGGTTATCTACTATTCGGTGGGCTTTGATTACAACCCCGATCCGAAATTCCAGGACTGGCTTTGCCGGGATGCGAGTGGCAAACCTATGGGGGGGCCTTTCCCGGCTGATCGGATGTCATTTCATTCGCCCTACCGCGAGTATGTGATCGGCCACTTGGTTGAAATCACCAAGAAGTACGGCCCTCTCGACGGGCTCTGGCTCGATATCTTCGGCCAACCTCTGGTTTCCTACGACCGTTACACCCAGGCGGCTTTTGAGAAGCGCTATGGCAAGCCCCTCGACCGTGCCACGCCTTCCGAACAGGCAGATTTCGAGATCGCCACGCTGCGGCATTCCTTCATGGATATCAAGCAGGCGGTGAGGGCTATACAACCCAACATAAGCGTCACTTTCAATGGCGCCGGCATGGCGGACCTGCGTTCCCCCAAACGGGCAGATCAAGTTGATAGCCTGGCGGATTACTTTTCCATGGAAGGTCACCGGTGGCTTAACATTGACCGCGGCGCACGGACCGGGCATGCCATGAACCGGCCCTTTGAGGTCGGCATCCTGTTCAACTCCTCCTGGTATGTGCCGATGTCCGAGCAAGCGCCGCCACCGGCCATGTCCGCAGACGAGACAGTGGTCTCCGCGGCGACGGCGTGGATTCAGGGCGCCAATGTGTACGGCGCGATGACGCCCGGACATGGCGGCGTCTACGACCAGAACGGCGACGTGAAGATGCTCCGTGCCGCCGGCGCCTGGTTGAAGGAGAACCGCGAAGGGCTCATCGGTTCCATCCCTTACGCTGACATCGGGACGGTGGGCGGAAATCCTTCACCCGAACTCCTGACGGTTCCGGATGCGGTCGACTTCTGGGCCAGGGCGCCCAAGCCTCCCGGCGCTCTCGAGCCCGGTCCGGCAAAAACTCGCCCTGGTTATGCGCTCGACTTTGCTTTGCATAAGGCCGGTTATTTTGGCGAATACCTCGGCACCGCGTTCCCCGCGCGTCAAATCGACCTTTCCGCGTATCGGATGTTACTTCTGCCGGAAACGGCGCTGCTCGATGCCAAGCTTGGCGGGAAAATCCGCGAGTACGTGCGCAACGGCGGGACTTTGCTGGCCTTCGGCCATGCTTCGCTGTTTGATGAAATGGCTCACGCGCGGAACAACTTCCTGCTCAACGACGTTTTCGGTGCAAACTTCGCAGGCCAACTTCCGGGTTACAAGCAATTTGCCGCCCGCAGCGAGATCGCGGCGTCGCTGCCCCTGAACCCGCCCGCGCTCGCCGTCAAGCCGACCACCGGCGAGGTTTTAGCCACCTGGACCAGCGCCGGGGACGCGCCCGCCGTTATCGAGAACCGCTTCGGCAAAGGCCGTGCGATTTACGTGAGCGCCTCGGAAAACGCCTTGGTGGATGCCCCCGCCCTGTTGACCGAACTTGCCGGACGGCTCATCGGCCCTCCCCCGATCGTGCTCGAAAGCACGCGCGAGTATGCGATGGCCGCCAACCGGAAGGGCCACGACCTGATGATCTACTTGCTGAACCGCAGCACGGGGTCGCGCGCCAACACCGATATTGAGCAGGCCAGGAGTTCAGCGTTTGCAGGCCCGGAAGAAATCACCTTGCAGATTGATACCAGCGTTGTCGGCGAAATCCTCGGCGCGGAATTGATCCCGCCCCAGGCGCCCGTCCGGATGAGCCGGCGAGGACGCATCGTGCAAATCTCCTTACCCGCTTCGCCCTCGGTCACCACCTTAAGACTTCGGAGGTAGCCCCCATGAAGTCCGCAAGTGTTCTCATCATCCTTCTGGCCTTTTCCGTTTCCGGTGCAGCCCAACGCCTGCCCAGAAATTTAGGGCCAGCGGAGTATTACCGCCCGCCGCAATTGACGTTGATGATCGGCTTCATCAAGGACCCGCAGCACAAGAACTTCACCGTTGCGGAGTGGGCCAAGGGCATCGGCGGAAATTTTGATGCCGTGCAGATTGCCGAACGGTGCAAGCGCGCCGGCGTGGCGCAGATCATCTGGTACGACAAATGGATCGACGGCCTGGTGTTTCACAAGACCAGGACCACCAGTTACCACACGGAGCGCGACTTCCTGGCTGAGTTGGCGCCCGAGTGCCGCAAACGCGGCATCAAGCTGGTGATTTATTTCAATACCTTCTACGACGACAACCCGGAATTCGCGGCCTGGGCCTGCGTGGACCAGCGCGGCAAGCCGATTTCGTTTTCGACCCAATGGCCGGCGAATCTGCTCAGCATGTACTCGCCTTTCCGCGAAAAGGTTCTGGAGCAGATTCGTGAGTTGTTCATGGACTACAACGTCGACGGCCTCTGGCTGGATGTTCCCAGTTTTGCCAGCCTCAGTTACGACCGCTGGACGCGCGAGGCTTTCAAGAAGCAGGTGGGCAAAGATATGGACGAAGCTTCCGCCCCCGAGCGGGCGCGATTCCGGGTGGAGTCCGCGGTGAATTGGAATCGTGAAGTCGCCGCCTGCGTGCGCAAGCTGAAGCCCGCCGCCACTGTGACCACGAACGGCGCGATTGACCCCATTTCCGGCGGCCCCATGTGGGCTGCCGGTATGGGTGAATCCCTCGACTATTTCAGCGCGGAATTGCACACTATCGAGCTCCAGCAGAAATTCGCGCCCATCCTGGGTGAAACGAACAAGCCTTTTGAAGGTGGCACGCTCATTTCCGACGACTGGTTCACTCCTCTGAACAGTGGCCCGCTGAGGACCTCGAAGAGCATTGATCAAATGCATGTGGAGTTGGCCAGCCTGCTTACCGCGGGAATGAACACCTACCTGGCGGTGGCGGTAGGTCATGACGGCTCTTTGGATGAGGGAACCATGCGTTTGCTCGACTACTCCGGAGAGTGGCTGCGCGCGCGCCGGCCGTGGCTGGAAGGAGCGGAGGATGTGACGGACGTCGCGGTCCTGCTGGGAACCGCCAATCCGCAGGAGCTCCAGTGGCCGGGAGGGGCGCCAGGTTACAGCGACGAACTCGCTCGGCTGGAGGCCAATCTGCGCGCGAACGGGTATTTGCCGCATCGGCTTATCAACTGTGCCGGGTCGCGAAGGTACGACGGCATACCGCAGACTGTTCGCACCGTAATCGTGCCGGACCGCGCGCAGTTGACCCCTTCCGATGCGGAGATGCTCGACGCTTTCGTTCGCCGCGGAGACAAAGTGCTGGCGATGGGGCGGGGGATGGGACTCGCCGGGACGGAGGAACCTAACCGCGCCGCGCCGATGTTTGGAATTCATAGCGCCGGCCACTTGTTGCCGGGCGGGGCTGATTCGTTGGTGGTGAAGTGGAACAACGACAACCTCGAATTGCCGGGGCCGATCCTGGGCGTGAGCGCGACCTCGGCGGAACCGCTGCTTTGGGCATCCGCGCGGACCGCCGGCGAGATGCCGCTGTTCACACGAAGCCGCGTCGGAAATGGTACGGCGTACGCGTTCACAGCGACGGAATCGGCGCTTGCGGAGAAGCCCGAGCTCTTGCGTTACCTCTGGGCGGAAACCATCGGGGAACCCTTGTGGAGGGTTGAAGTCAACCCCCAGCGCTATCTCGTCCGCATACGCAGGCAGAAGCAGCGGTACGTCATGCACGTGATCGATAGCCTGACAACGAAAGAAGGTCCAATGACACGCTACCGCCCGCTCTATACGAAGATCACCATCAACAGTGAACGGATTCCGTTTCAGAAGGCCACGGTCGAGCCCGACAACCGACCCTTGCAGATTTCCACCGATGGCATCTGGAAAACCCTGGAGATTTATCCCGATCCCGAATTAACCATAGTGTTGGAATAGATGAGACGGGTCGCGGTAGAGGTTCAATCAACGGCGCCAGCACCTGGCACCCGATACCTGCCTTTACGTATGTTTGGCCACATAGAGGAGCACGCCGAAAATCACGATGGGGATCAGCGCCAGCATGATGTAAAAAAGGATTCTTCGGAAGAGGGGTGAGCGCCGCTCTTTCCAGTCGCGGAGTTCCGGGCGGTCCGCCACCCCCACTTCGTCCTGGTGGTGAAGGTCGTGAGCAAATTCCGCAGCGTTCTGATAGCGCTTGGCCGGATCGCGTTCCAGGGCGCGGTAAATGATCTCCTGAAGCTGCGGGCTGACGGCGGGATCGGCCTCGCGCGGCGGGATGGGGTTATTGAGCAAGCGGTCGTTCATGATGGCAAAGGGATTGGGCCCCTGGAAGGGCACCTTGCCCGTCAGCATCTCGTAGAGCATCACGCCCAACGCGTAAAGGTCACTGCGCCCGTCTCCCCGCTTGCCTTTGACCTGTTCCGGAGAAATATAATCGGGCGTGCCCATGGTGTTGCTGAGCTTGGCAAACGTGATGCGCCGGGCGCCGGCATTGGCGGCGATGCCGAAGTCAATCAGTTTGATGTTATCGTCGGCGTCGATCATGATGTTTTCCGGTTTCAGATCGCGGTGCACGACGCCGTGGCTGTGGATGTAGCCCAACGCGTCGAGGATGCGCAGGGTGATTTTCACAGCGCGTTCGGGAGTGAACTTCCCCCCGCTCATGACCCGGCGCAGCAATTGCCCTTCCACCCACTCCATCACCATGTAGACGCGTCCGCGATCCTCGTCAAGGATCACCTTCATCACACCGGGGTGATCCAGCTTGGCGCCGATGTCCGATTCGCGGTGGAAGCGCTCGAAAAAGATGGGATCGCACTCCATCTCGGGGTGCGGGATCTTGATCGCTACCGGGCGTCCCGTGCGGCTGTCGATTCCGCGGTAAATGGAGGCCATGCCGCTGCGGGCCACGAGTTTTTCGATCTGGTAGTGATCGAGTTGATCGCCGGCGTGGACAGGAGTCATGAAGGAATTAGCGAATAGTGAATGGTAAATTGTGAATGATGAATGCCGAAGCGGGATGTTCCCCCTCTCGTCGCCCGTGAGGGTCGGCTGCCGACTATCGACAATTCACTATTCACCATTCACCATTCACTATTGAGCGGTTTTAGCGAAGCTTGTACGGCCGGCCCCGGTACATTCCCACGCGTTCGACGCCTTTGATGCGAACCACCTGAACGCTGATATTATCGCTGCCATCGCGCTCATTGGCAAGCGCCACCAACTGTTGCGCGGCCTCCCGCAAGTCACGATTCTGAGTGACGATACGAGCCATGTCAGGGGCTTCCACGGCGCCGTGCAATCCGTCGCAGCACAGCAGCAGGACATCGCCCGGAACCACCTGCGTCTGATTGACGTCGACACTCACGAAGAGGTCGTTTCCCAGCGAGCGCAGCAGCAGATGACGGTTGGACGATTGCGAAGACTCGCCCGCGGAGATCAGGCCCATGCGCAAGTGCTCATTGGCCACGGTGTGATCGCGGGTGAGCTGCGTGGCGCGGCCACGCCGGACCAGGTAGCAGCGCGAATCGCCCACGTGCGCAATCACCGCGCGGTCGTGACGCAGCGCACAGGCAACCAGCGTGGTGGCCATGCGCGCCCCACCCGGCGCGGCGGCGCGGCCCGCCTCATAAACGCGCAGGTTGGCTTGCTCTGCCAGCCGCGGCAGGAGCGTGGTGTGGGGCTCACCGGCGCGGGATTCGCGGAATCCCTTCAGCAGGCAATCCACCGCGAGGCGGGAAGCCACCTCGCCCCGCTCATGTCCCCCCACGCCATCCGCCAGTACGAACAACCATCCATGCGAGCGCGCTTGCGCCGGATTGGCCGGAGCCACGTGCCCGTGCGCGTCCTCGTTCCGGTCACGGGCCTTTCCGACGTCGGTTTGTTCGCTAAAATCCAAGTCCAACATGGAAGCCGGCGCAACTCGCTCTCCTGGAGTTACGGATACCTGATGCATCGGAATGGTTGCCGCCGTATTTTCAATCATAACATCTCCTGAATGGGCGAGGGGCGGTGGGAAGGCTGCACGCTGACCGCTTGGACCGGCGGTGGGGTATAGCCCCCCCGCCGGTCTGCGGGGTGAGAGAGAACTCACTTATGCATGGCGCTAGGAAGCTACCGCCTTTTCTTCAATGAAGGTGGTTCGCTTCGTTTTCTTGCTGGACCGGACAAAGTAGATTCCTCCGAAAATGGCCCAGACCAGCGCGACTCCCAGGGCCAGCAGGGGCTCCATCTTGGTGCCGAAGCCCATGAACGGGCCGACCAGGTAGAAGATCATGCAGGCCAGGTTGGCGACTAAACCGAACGCGGGAATCATCAGGTGTCTCACCAGCTTGAACTTGGGGTGGTTGTGGTAAGCCACCATGCAGATGATGCAACTCAGGCCGTAGAGGAGGAAGGTGCCGAAGTTTGACGCCAGCGTGATGGTCAGCAAACTATTGGGAAGCGCCGCCAGCTTATCGTGCGAGAAGTATCCGAAGCTGGAGAAGAACCCCTGCGGCAAGGCCTGGATGACCGAGTCGGCGGGAGCGCCGGCATCGCCGAACACCGTCACCAGGGCGATGCATCCAAACACCGCGGAAATCCCCGCCAAGGTCCAAATGGCCCGATGCGGAGAGAGGTTCTTATCGTGCAGCAGCCCGAAGTGTTCCGGAACTTCCTCATCCTTTCCCATGGCGTAGGTCACGCGGGCGCCGGTGTTGATGCAGGAAAGCGTGGTGCCGACGATTGCCAGGAACACGGTGAAGGCTTCGCACAGCATGAACGCGCGGCCATGCCCCTGGCCGAACAGCGCGTCGCCCACGACGACCATCATGTCGCCAATGGGCGCCGCGGAGCCCGTGGCGCTCTGCATGGTATAGCCGCTATTGAGGAAGTAGTTGGCGGCGAAATACTCGAACAGGTAGCAGAACACCCCCTGCACCAGCAGCGAGACGATGACCGCAATCGGCACGTCGCGCTTGGCGTTCTTGGCTTCACCTCCCATGGCGGTCACCGATTCAAATCCCACCAGGATCAGGATGGCCACCGTCGCCTGGATGAAGGCCCAGCCAATTTTGTGGATTCCCACCACAGACTTGGCGTTTTCGTGCGACAGGAAATTGCCGCTGGCGTCACTCGTGGGGTAGGCGATGAGGAACGGCACGGGCTTGCCGGCAGCATCCAGTTTCGGTTGCGGAACATTGTTGGCGTCGCGGACAATCGTCTCCGTGGTCTGCCCGTTGGCGACGGTCTTGGTGGTGGCGAATTCGTAGGTATAGGCTTCACCCGAGGTCGGATCAAACTGGAAGGCCTGGGTGCCGGGTGGATGGTTCAGGCGATAGCCAAGCGCCATCACCGAGAACACCACCAGCGCCACGATCTGAATAACGTTGATGGCGATGTTCACCGCCGTGGATCCCGTGACCCCGCGATGGGCAATGTAGGCGACGCCGAAGGAGAAGATGATGGCCACGAGCATCATGAACATGGGTCCGGGATTGGAAGCACTCATGAAGTTCGGCCACAGCGTCCCCACCAGGTAGCCGCAGAAAATCCCCATCGTAGCCACCATCACCCCGGGATAGATCCAGTAATAAAGGTGCGAGCCCCAGCCCACGATGAATTTGGAAACGCGCGCATAGCGCCACGCCTTGTCGTGGTTCAGGAAGGATTGTTCGGCGAAGTAGTAGGAACTCCCCGTTCCTGGATACAGCTTGGCCATCTCGGCGTAACAGACGGCCGTCGCCAGGCAAAGCAGCAGGGCGATGATAATCCCGATCCACATGGAAGGCGCCGTGGTTCCGGTGGTAGCCTGGATGAGAAAGGTCAGCCACAGAAACGCTCCCGGCGCGATCAGCGCCATGGCATTCATCGTCAATCCTGTTAAACCCAGTGTGGGTTTCATTTCCGCAGTCGTCTTCTCTGCCATCTAAATCCTCCTTGTTGTATGTGAAAGAGTTTCGCCCTTGGTGGCCGAAGTTCCACCTTATGCAATCGCTTGGGGTGTGGTCAAAGTAATAGATTTTGTGGCGGCCATAAAAATAGCTTGGCCAAAGAATATCTGTTGGAGCCATAAAGAAATCTTTTCCGACGGGTTCTCCCGCTGCCCCGCGCGGAATGCGTTGGAGGGGCGGAAAGCGCTGGAAGTTGATGAAACAAAGACCTCATCGCGCCGCTGCGTGGAAATTGCACGGCACCTCAGCGGGAGAACACCTTTGCGGGAAACAGGAGTAAGATGGAGGAAGCACGGTAATAATTATTAGGTGCAATAAAAATAATCAATTGGACGGACCCCCGGCCGGACACTAGGCTTTCGGTTTACCCCACACTTGTTGGAGAAAATTTGAGGGGGGTGGAAGAATGAAGATTACCGGACTCCTCATGATGCCAGCGGGGTGGTTCATTGTCTTGGCGGCCTTGGTGCTGCTCCGTGCGACCCTGGCACGGAACATATTTGTCACCGCCGGCCTGGGAGTGGAAATCCTGGGACTCGTTCTCTTCACGCGCGCGCATTTGATGGCCAAAGGGGGGAATGAGTGACTCCCCAATCGCCGCTGGCGATGCCCGAGGTTTCCCAGGCCCTCTGTATCTTCTTTATACTTCTCCTCCCGCTCGCCCTGGCAGGACTCGCCCTTATTAATACGGGCCTCAGCCGATTGCGCAGCGCGGCGCACTCCATGATGTCCACCTTGTGCGTCGTCGCCGTCGCGGCCGTTGCTTACTTTGTCGTCGGATTCGCGTGGCAGGGTTATCCGGGCCTCGCTTCCCACACCCTGAACATTTTTGGCAAGGAATGGAATTGGCTGGGAGCGGGGCGCTTCTTCTTGCGCGGAGTCCCCCTCGACGGCTCCCGCGTCTCGCTCGCGGTCCTTCTGCAATTATTCAGCGTGGGCCTGGCAGCGCTGATTCCTTTGGGCGCCGCCGCGGAGCGCTGGCGTCTGCGCGCCTGCTGCCTTTCCACCGCGCTCCTGGCCGGCATCACCTATCCGCTGTTTGCACATTGGGTGTGGGGCGGAGGCTGGCTCGCCAGCCTCGGCGCGAACTTCGGCCTCGGTCTGGGCTTTCTGGACGCCGGCGGCAGTTCCACCGTTCAGGCGGTCGGCGGACTGACGGCGCTCAGCATGGTGTGGTTGCTCGGTCCTCGCCGGGGAAAGTACAACCTGGAAGGCATGCCCGCCGCACTGCCCGGCCACAACACGGTCTATGTACTCTTCGGGTGCGTGCTCTCCTTGGTGGGTTGGATGGGATTGAACTGCGCCGGTTCGATTCTATTTGCGGGTGCGCCGCCGGGGCGGATCGTGCAGGTGGCGGTGAATACTCTGCTCTCGGCTTCCGGAGCGGTGCTGGCGGCGGCCGCGATTACCCGTTACCGCTTTGGCAAGCCGGACGCCTCACTCAGCGCCAACGGTTGGGTGTGCGGACTCGTGGCTTCCAGCGCCGGCTGCGCGTTCGTTCCCCCCGCCGCGGCGCTTTTGATTGGACTGGTGGCGGGCGCGCTGGTCACCTACACCGTCGCCTGGATGGAAGCACGCCTGGGGTTGGATGATCCCGCCGGAGCGATTTCCGTCCACGCCCTGGGGGGAATCTGGGGAATCCTGGCGGTGGGACTTTTCCCGCGCGCGGCATTGGTGGCCACCGGCGCGGCCACTCCTGCGGTGGCGCCAAGCGGGCAAATGCTGGCGCAAGTCGTGGGCGTCGCCACCCTGGTGGGTTTCGTCCTGCCCCTCACCTACTCACTCAACTGGCTAATCGATCGCATTTTCCCGCAGCGCATTCCTCCCGAAGAGGAGCGCCACGGCGCCGACCTCTACGAACTGGGCGCCGGCGCCTATCCGGAATTCCAGACGCACACCGACGAATTTTCGCAATGGTAGGGATCATTGGTGATTGGCGATTGGTCGCGACCTCAGTTTGATCCCAAAGGCTCGAAGAGCAATTCGGTGGTGATGGCAATCGCTTTGTACAGGCTGAGGTACACCGGGCATTTTTCTGCAAAAAAGCCGTGGACCTTGAACGCCATTTCGCGGTGCGGCTCTTCCGCCCTGAGCCTGAGCCTGACGTGAATGCGCCGGATCACCAGGACGTTGCCCTCCAATTCCACTTCCCCCACAGCTTCGGACACCAGACGTTCATGGGACGCGGAAATTTGGCGCGCTTCCAGCGCACCCCCGAAGGTTCCGGTGAGTCAACCGGCCGCGGCGGCAACGATGTAATCGAGCGTTGTGGCGTGCTCCTCGAAGGCGTTGGGCGGGACTTTGTAATGTTCGGCCACGGCTCCGTGCACGCCAAAAATCACCGGCTCGCGCTCGGCGGGCAAATAGGCGCGGCGAACCGGGCCCTTGATCCTCTCGATGCGCACTTCCGATCGATACACAACCTCACCCATAACGCACCTCCGAATAACCCATTCTAAGCCCCAGCGCTCAGCTCGTCATTTGTCCGCCCGACTCCGGACCCCGGACTCCGAACTCTGTGTCCAGCCACTAACCACTAGCAACTGCCTTTGTCATTTTCTTTCAAACGGCGTCTTCAGCCGCTCCTCCACCCATTTCTTATCGATGACCATGTGGTACTGGCTATGCTGCATACTCTGCGCGCCGGGCGCCTTCAGCGCTTCCTGGTAGCGCGCCACGGCTTCGGCGCGACGCCCGAGCAGGTCCAGCAGGTGCCCCTGCCACACGAGGGCGGCGAAGCGCCACTCCGCATCGTCTTCTCCCGCCTGCGTCATCCCCTCCAGCGCTTCCTGATAATGACGGCCGTCATAGAGCAGCAATCCCACTTTGAACCAGAAGAACCCATCCTGGATCTTCATCTCGCGCGCTTTTTGATACGCATCCAGAGCGGCTTCTCCCGTGCCCGTCCAGGGCATTTGGCTGACTTTCTTCGTCAACTCCCGCTGCTCCTGGGGAAGAACTTCGGCCATCGCCACGGCGCCGTCGGGGTCGATCACGGCTTCCTTAATTGGCGATTTCGCCGCGAACTTTATTTCGTCCAAGTCGGCCCAGCGATCGGTTTGGAAGCGTTGCTCGGAGCCGTCCTCGAACCGCGCCGCCACGCTCACGGGCATGCGCAGGACGCCCACACGCTCCACGCGCACGGTGCAGTCAAACCCTTTGCCGGCGGGCGAGCACTCCTGCGCGGCCACGCGGTAGGCGGCCGTGGCGGACGACCGCACCCAAGCTTCGAAGAACCAGTCGAGATCCTGCCCGCTCTCGATTTCCGCGAGGCGTTGGAACTCCCGCCAGCCGAGTTGCTTCCCGGCGTAATCCTTCAGGCAGCGGCGATAAATCCTGGCGAAGGCATCCGCGCCGACGACCGACTCCAGGGCATTGACGAAGGCCATGCTCTTACCGTGCTCCACGATATTGTTGAAGTCCCATTGGATGGCGTTCTCCTGCTCCGCGGTCACGTCCATGGTGGTGTCCAGTCCCTGTTTGGCGCCGCTCACGTAATCCTGCTCCAACGCGCCGGCGCCCTTGATGTCATGGGCCCGCCGATACTCGCGGTCCGCGTGGAGTCCCAGCCCCACCATCAGCCACGTCAGCGAATTGGGACCCTGGGCCAGAACGTAGTTGGACCAGTACATGTGGCCGATTTCGTGCGCCGTGATCCAGCGCCAGAACGCCTCCGGACGCTCGTTGAAGCGCTCCTGCCCATGAATGACGACGAGGGCTGTGGCCGGGGGATACCCTCCCGCCGGGAAATCCATGCCCGGAACGATGGAGAGCGACGCGTGGGGATAAAGGCCGAACTGCTGGCGGTAGAAGCCGATCACATCGACGGCCGTTTTCATCAACAACTCCGCACAGGGCCGCCCGGCCGGGGTGAAGACGGCGCGCACGTGTACGTCGCCGGCATCCGCCTCGGCTGTTTCGTACCCTTTCCCGATGAACAGGCCGAAGGCGCGAGCGCTCTCCGCCCGGTACGTTCCCGTACGCGCGTCGAATCGCCCGCTCGTGGCCGCCGCGTAACCCTCCGGCACGTGGAGGCGCACTTCGTACTCATCCAGCGTGCCGAAGCCCCACCACAGGTGCGGGCTCAGGTAAGAAGTGATGGCGCTTCCCTTCTTCGCATCGAGCTTCCACGCGGCGCCAAATTCGATGGCGAGGGTCACCTCGCCGCCGGGCCTCAAAACTTGCGGCAGGTCGAAGAGCGCCACGCTGTATTTTCCCGGCGCGCGTTCGATGGGCACGCCGTTGGCCTTCACGCGTAGGACGTCCCCAAACCATTGCAGCATGATGCGGCCGATGGGCCGCCGCGTGTCATTGCGAAAGCGAATGGTCTCCGTGCCTTCCAGGCGCGCAGTGTCAGGGACAAACTTCACGTCGACGGAATAATGCGCCCGCGGCGGCACCACCGGCGCCCAGAACTCAGTACGCGCCATGCCCAAAGTTGTGAAGAGAAGAATGAATCCAAAGGTACGCATGATGCCTCCCAGGACGAGGATGCGAGGCGGGGCGCCCCAGCGGCGTGGGTCCGCAGGATAACTGTACGACGGCCGCGCCGCAGAGATGTTAGCACTTGAATTTTAGATTTGCGATTTGGGATTTGCAAATGGCGATTGAATCATCGGGCCATCAGGCTATTTTGGATTTTCGATTTTGGATTTTTAATTTCAGATTTGTGATTGACACAACCCGGAATCCGAAATCCATAATCTTGCTTGTCACTCGCCACTCTTCGCTGGTTACGGCCCTTAAGTTTGCGCTTTGATTCGAAAGCTCGAATACATGTACGAATCGCCGACCTCAGTGACGGGGTCTCGCGTTGCGCTTGCGTGAGAATGTGATCTACTGCGCCCGTATCAGTACACAGCCACAGCCCTGATGTCTGCAACTCCGTCGTCGCCAAGAGGCCTTATTACGTCTCCGAACACAGTGAGGTGGAGTGACTTTTTGGCGGGTATGTCGTGGATAGCTCCCCTTGGTAAGAAAATTCTGAACGAGGCCTTAAATGGTCGTTCTGAGAATTCCTCGAAAAGTATTCCGCTTTCACCATTGGCGGACTCCTGAAAGCCGCCATCGACGAATACAAGTCCTCGGAGCGATCGCAGTTCCATTCTCAACTCGGTCTGACGTTCCGCAGGTTGCGCTGCCTCTATTTCCCGGGCCTCTGTGGTGCCCTCACTCAGAGGCAGTGCTGGCTTTGCCCTGGTCGGGTCAATAGGCCAACCTGAAAATAATTCGTAGTACCAATCGGCCTTCTCCTCCAGCATAATATTCAAGTACCACTGAGAGGCGGTTGTGTAATAGCTGGCGGGCCATGTCTCCCTGACGTACCTCATCACTTCTACGCACTTCCGGTCACTTGAGAAATCGCTGCGGCCAAAGGTGGATTTCGACTCGTTGGCTTTCTCACCCTCGATCCCAAGCCTGGCGTCGCCAACCCCCGCCGCTGCCTCACCTTTGAGGGTACTGGACCGTAGTACGGTTCGTTGCTTCTCCTCCAGCTCGGGCTGAATCTGGTTGTAGAGGGCTTCGACGCGCGCGCTGTCCAGATAGTGGAAATAAATCGGAGGATTAACCTGGGGCGGTTTGAAAGCTGCCTGCATCTCATGGACCCAGTCCCTTAGCTCTGCAATCCCAGCCCTCGAAACCGTTAGGCGTTCGTATTGAATGTGATAGAGGATGACGGCATCCACTACGATTGTCATAATTGCAACAAAGATGATCATTCCGGCGAATTTATCGGTTAGTGAAAATAGCCGATGCCTGAGCAATGCGCCCATAATGGAAGCGACAATAAAACCGGCGATAGTCACGAGCACTAGGGGGAAGTAGAGGTCCTGGAGGACCCGCAGCCCGTAAGCTATAAACTCAAAATCCTTGTACCCGCCGCGCCAGAAGAATACGCACCACCATTGCCCGAACAGCATCGAGCCCACAACCACGTAAATAAGGAGGGCGACGCTGGCGAGGGCCGTGAAGCGCTTTCCGAATAACCAAACCCGCTGCCAATGCTTCGCCAACCAACTCGATTTTCTCGGAGTAAGGTCATGTGATCTCATCATGGGGGAGACACCTTCAATATCATCGCTCTGGCGCGGCCTCCCACACAATAGTAAATAGGGGGCGGATTCTCTTTTGAATTGCAGGGGAAAATCTATCCATGACTCGACGCCCCTCTAGCTGGAACCTGCCAAGGCTTGTTTTCACGCCCGAACGAGTGTATAGAAGCTTACAGCTAATCCCTCCGGCAGGCACGTGCAGTTGATACCCGGTTTGACAGGGGTTGGGCAGTACGAGTCGCAGAAAGAGTGAGTTGCACGCCTCCTGCGATGTATATTGTTCTAAGATTAGCGAGAGGGTTTGAGCATGGCTCAATCCGCAGACTCATCTAATAGGTCGTCGCAGCAATCCCAGCCCCCTGACTTGGCCGCACGGGCGGAAGCGTATCGGCGATTGGTCGAAAAGGTCGTACAGGAGGTAGGTGAGCATCCGCAATACGAACTCAAGAAATCATGCCGGCTCGATGTCATTGCCCAGAAGATCGAACTCGTTAAGGACATTCAGTCGATTGCTACATCCCGCATCGAAACAGAGAAATACCTTGTCATTGGGGTCGACGAAGCAAGCAAATCGTTTTGCACTGTTTCGAACACTGCCGATTTCGACGACGCCCGTATTCGTCAACTCCTCGGCAAGTATTTAACGCCCATTCCAGAATTTGAGTTGTTTCGGCTCACGACCTCCGCGGGAGCCCAATTTGTGCTGTTTGTAGTCCCGAAGCAACGAATCCGGAGGATACTCGCCAAAGCCACCGTCAATGACGATAACCCCGGGTCACCACAGAAACTCCTGCTTAGGGAGGGAGACCTGTGGACGAAGGGTCCCTCCAGTGGAAAGCGTCTTGCTACGCCTGAGGACTGGGATGAGATTTACGAGGAGGTAATTGAGCGGGAGGCTGAGAAAAGGGCCAGTCGCAGAACGGCTCACCTCATGGACCGCGTGGTAGCGCAGGAAAGATTGCGGGCGTCCTCAGGAGTGGTCTCAATGCCCAGCTTCACTACGGACGAAGAGTTTGGCGCCCTAGTGGAGCATTTTTGTTCATCAGGGGACAAGGACAGATTCAGACTTCTCCTAGAACGCCTTCGTGACGACCTGGTCGAGGGTTGGCATTCGGTCGGGGCATACGAGAACAGGCATGAACTCATCAACACGTACCAAACATGGACTCCTTTCATCGAGAAGCTCGCTGACCATAAAAGGAATGTTTTCATGCCGGCGATGCGACGGCTTGCGAGCGCAGGAATACTAGTTGTGAAGAATGGTGGGCCTGTTCAGTTTCTTGAGCAGGTATTAGACCTCCTAAAGGAAGTGTTCGAATCTTCCCATCAACTCTCAATGATGCAAACTGCCTTTGATATGGAAAAGGTGTTTGTAGAGTATCAGCAGGGCCCCCCCGTCACGGCCGGCCGACACTTGAGCCATACAGTGCCCGCATTGGAAAGTCTAATTTCGCTCCATCTGATCGGAGGGTACATTTTCAAGCGAAGTCGATTTGAGTATGTCAGTTCGCTCTTGCGAGCCGATGTCTACAAAGCGGGCCCCCCAACCAGAGGCCAAACAAAGAAAATTCCGATGTGTTTTTGGCCCTTGTCTGAGGGCCGTGGTGAGCCGGAACAGCTCCATCACAGAGCTGGAAGAATCAATCTCTGCGTGGACCGAGTCGACGCAGATCAGACGTATCTGAAACTCTTTGGGTCTAAGAGAGTTGTGATGGACGTTCTCTGCCAATATGAGTTCTGCCTAGAATTAAACTCATATCTTTCTGAGTCGCGGGATGAAAGCGCCCGCACTGCTGAATACGTGGCGGAGCGGTATCCAGACACCAGTTTCAGGTTCTGGCCATCCCTGATTGCATTTTCTTTCACACCAATTATGCCCTTGGCTCTCAAGGTCTATAAAGAAATAGCTGCGGGGAGGAGTGATTTCCTGAAGCTTCTCGTCTTCGATCCAGCACTAGCCCACCTACTCATCAATAAACCTGGGGGAACCGAGGTATTCGGCAAGTTTCTGCGTGGCTTAACAGGGGATCGGTTGGAGCTCTTCAACCAGCAAGGCCGATTTCCACCGATGGATGATTGGCCAAAGGAGCTCACTGAGTTGATGAGATCAAAGTAAGTGCCCACCAATCAGCCGGGTCCTCTTCCCACGCCTCGGGGCCGAGTGGTCGCCCGCCATTAAGACCAACTTTCATAGGCCGCAACCGCCAGCGCCTGGCGAATATCGAAAGGGCAGTGACCCGTGACCAGTGGCGAGTGACAAGACAAGGCCAAACGCGGGGTTCGCGAACGACGCTCGCTGCCTACTGCCTTCCGCCTACTGCCTACTCCCCCGCGCTTCGAGCGCGCGGCACCTCGTTCATGCGGGCCGATGCGAAGCCAGGATCATGGGGAGTGGCCGGAGTTCGCGTTTGAAGGGATCGAGGATAAAACCCAAAACTTCCAACGAAATACTGCCCAGCAAGACGCTGTCGCCCTTCTCTCCGAAGATGACCGGAGATGTGCCCTCCTCGCCATGGAAGCGAAAGCGCGCCTCTCCGAGGGATCGTTTGATTTCCGTGCCGTCGGCAAGAAGGAAACTCTTGATCTTGCCGGGCTTGATGCCCAAGCGTCGCAGCACGGCCGTCGGAACCACGGAATAAAGTGCGCCCGAGTCAACCAGGAACTTCAGCCGCGCGCTGCGCCGAGGCCTCGCCGGATTGGCAATCCGCGCTTGGATGTAAGTCAGGCCCATGAGATTTTCCCTCGCGCTCAGTGTAGGTTTTGCGCACCCATGAGTCAAGCGGCAGGTTGCGCATGCGCTGTGAAACAGAAGAGCCAGACGATTTCGCGCAGAGACGCAGAGGCGCAGAGGGGCAAAGACAAGAAAGCTGCTGGTTATTGAGAATCTCTGCGCCTCTGCGGCTCGGCGCGAGACTGCTGGTTTTTCCGCACCTTCGATGGGCTGCGCGGGTATGAATTGCCCCCTGGGGGCTCAAATGCACCTGTCGCGTGGCCCCGGTTCTCGGGATCACGGACATTTGGTCGTTTCGTGCCTGTCCATGTTTCACCCTCCGATAAATTTCTAGCCTCTAGCATGGAAGACAACGTGCTAGGCTATTAATTGGAGGACGGCGCATGGGTGAAAGGGCGCAGGGGGAGGAAGGTTACAGGTTACAGGTGTCAGGGGGGCGGATTGCCGATTGATGAATACTGATCGCCGGTTGCTGACTCCTGAATCCTAACTCCTGACTTCCGACTCCTGACTTGTGAAAGCTGATTGCTGATAGCTGAGAGCCGATCGCTCCTTATGAGTTTATCAAAACACAGGGAGTTAACCAACAATTGAGGCAAATTCGATGGCGGGCTTGAAAAATCAAGTGGTTGAAAATAAGGTAGTTATGTCGACGGAATTCCAAGACGCGGCGCTGATACAAAAAGATGTTAAAAATGAAGGTTGCTCCTCAGAGTTCATTGAAAACAAAGGGTAAAATAAAGTGCTCCTCAGAGTTTATTGAAAACAAATAAGTTACTCGATATTTGCGGAAAAACACTGTATGTTATGGGAAGAAAGCGGCTTAGCAAATTCGTGGGGGTCTTACCAGGGTCGGGAGGTTTCATTCTGCCCCAAGGGCGGTGGCTCGCTAAGATGCCTTTCAGGGTCCGCAACGGCGGGCAGCACCTTAGAAATAATAAAAATGACGGGCGAACCGGCTATGTATATGAAAACACAGGAGACAGCGACAAAATGTCTTGTGAATTGCCGGCTTTTTGCACGAAAGTACACCCAGTCCACCATCATCGACAGGAATCGAGCGGGGTTTTTGCCGACCATGACCAGATTACGCCACAAATCGCCGCGTTAATCCATAACCCCATGACGCAAAGGCGGGCATAGCGAGTTCCTTCGCCCTGCTGATATCCCTCTACCACCTATCACAACTATTTATCGTTCCATCCCAAAATCCTTAGCTCCCCTTTATGCCTTGTTCACAGGTCGCAGCTTAGAGTCAAACCATCAGGGCTCCGCGAGGCTTCACAGCACGACCGGAAAGGGTGGGGCTGGCGAGAGGCTGCATCAGGGCAAGGCGCATGGGCCGGGTGATGCCGGGGGCGTTGACTCGAATTGCAGAGGCGACGCCGAGCCCCATGGGGAGGGACCGATGAACAAGAGGACAATCTGCCAAACCCTTTTGGTGATGACTCTGGCTTGTGGAAGCATCGCCTGGGGCGTGCAAATGCCCGCGTGGATCAGCAATGACCGGGACCTGAAGTCGGCCCTCAAGGCGGCAAAGACGCCGGCCGACCACGAGCGCATCGCCGCCTACTACGCGGTGAAGGCCGACCGGCAGGATGCCGCAGCGGCGGATTATGAAAGGGCCGCCGCGGAGTACCGCAACGGCCCGGTGGTGAAGAACCTCACGGCGCCGAATACGGCCGCGCGCTACGAGACCATCGCCAAGGAATTCCGCCAGGCGGCACGCACCAATCGCGCGTTGGCGGCATCACACGCGCTGATCGCCCGGACCACGGAAGAAGCCTCGCAATGAAACCCGGGCGCAGGCGATGCTCTACCCTGGCTCGCCCTGAAGGGCACACTTGGCGCGCCCTTCATGAGGGAATGCGGCCAGCGGCCCTGCGCATCCGAACCTAGGGCTTCTTCTCCACCAGGTTGTTGCCAAACAGGAACCCAATCTCCGCGGCGGCGCGAGGCTGATTGCTTCTCAGGCCCAACGGCCCAAAAGCGTCGCCGGACGCGAAGCTGCCGGCATGAACCAG
>Ga0326728_10003820_pt1 | contig 45833 bp, 39 predicted proteins | sample MB3enrmetagenome_FD_207602 | JGI IMG/M metagenome (GOLD analysis project Ga0326728, IMG submission 207602) | Lab enriched peat soil microbial communities from McLean, Ithaca, NY, United States - MB31MN | ecosystem: Environmental > Terrestrial > Soil > Wetlands > Peat | place: USA: New York...
GAACGCCCAATTAAGCAAACTGGGTTTGACGCATTTGTTTGCCGCGCCGCCGTAACGTCGCCGCTGTAGCCCGACAGTTCGGCCGCCTCACTCGGAAACGCAGTTCTCAAATAAGGAAGTTAGGCTAGTTTCAGCCTTCTTTTGTAAACTCCTTGCTGACAACATGTTGTGACTATTCAAAATGTCGAAAATTTCACGGTTTTTTTCGGGGCCGATTGTCTTGAGAAATTCAAAACTCCGCCCCAAAGCCTTTCGGGGCTGCCTTTCAAATTGAAAGATAATTCAAAAGCGATAACGCAAGGTGGCATAGACCAGATTGGCGCCAAAGTCGGCGTTCCCGCCCGTAGCCTCGTCGAGATAGCGGAAGTATCCATACTTCAACGACAGACGGATCCTTTCGCTGAGCCGGCGGGTGAGCGTTACGGTGACGGAATGCTCCTGCCCGCCCGCCCCGTAAGGAACCCCGGCGGGAGAGTTGTCACTGTAATCGTCCGCCTGATAATAGACATAACTCACATTCAGGTCTGTCTTGTTGTCCAGGACCAGCCCCGAGGAAAAGTTCACCGTCCAATAGTTGTTCCGGGCGTCGAGTATGGCCTGGGTGACATCCGACGCCGGGGTCGCCGTGTCGCTCAAGACATAATTGAAACCGGCTTGCAGGTTTAACCGGGACCAGGGTGTCCAATTGATGTCCTGCGCGATGATGTGGCTTTGCAGGGTGGAGGACTCCACGTTAGGCAGGCCCGCCAGCGGGTCAGGCTCCGTATGGATGGTGGACCATTGATATTCATAGCGGCTGATCAGGCTCAGGTTCGGCAAGAGCCTCAAGGTCAGCCTGACGTTCCCGTCGCAGGTCATGAACTTCTGCATCTCCAGATAGCCCGGGTAGGCGGTGGGGCTGTTATCCGGCGTGCTGTCCACCGAACTGTCATAGTGGTAATCGTCCTGTTTGTAGTAACCGCCGACATCCACAGTGACGCGGCGGGAGGGATACCATCTGGCCCCGGCGGTGTATTTTTGGATGAAGTTTCGCTCGTCAATCATGCTCTGCACGCCCGGGACCCCAATGCCATTGATCGGGATCAATCCGCCATATTGATCCAGATTTCCTCCCACCTCGGTCAAATCAACGCGGGCATGGAGCACCCAGTTCGTGAACCCCCGGTAGGCCAGGTCAAGCCGGCCGCGCACATCGAGATCCCCCGCGTCGCCAGAGGAGTTAAAGGCCACAGGGAGGCTGGCGCCCAGGGTTTCAAACCCGCTGGAGATCGCATCCGAACAATCCTTCTCTATCCGCACGGAAGGGAGGACGGTAAAATCAGGCGCCGGTTGGTAGAGGAGGTTCAGATCCATCACATATTCATTCAGGCGCGACTTGCCGCTCAAGTCGAAGTAACCGAAGCCATATTGGGCGTTGGGCGCGTAACCGGCATCGAAGTCGGACCCGTAAATGCGGCTGCCGAAGAAAGTATTGTCCAAATGCGAGTAGGAGAAGCCGGAGGACAACAGGAGATTGGTTTTGACCCGGGTTTCCGTGAAAGTGTGGACATCAAACACGTCGTAGCGGGTGCCTTGCTCGTCGGTGATCTTTTGTTGGATGGGTTCACCCGGGTATTCCGTGATCTTCAAAGTGTCGTCCATCCTTCCCGTTTCGTAGTGCAGACCGAGGCCCAAGTCCGTTGTCTTGACGTGGTCGGACAGGTCGAGCTGAAAACTGTCGGCATGCTCATGGATGTCAGACAATGAAGGGCTGAGTCCCTGCGCCAACGTGGTATAATTAGGATGCGCGTCCCCCCAAATGGTGGAATTCTCCTCGCCTTCCCGGAAGGTGTGCGTGTACTTGAACACGGCATTGATTCCCGTTTCCGGTGTCAGCCCCCCCTCGATGGAGAAATTCCCACGGTCCAGCCCGAGCGCGTCTTTCGACAGCGGATAGAACACGTCCGAAGGCGGGAAGAAGCCGCCGTCCCCATCCGACCAAGTGCGGAATTCGTTGTAAGAGAGACGCAGATAGCCGGTGTTCTCACGCTCGAGGCCCAGCTTCAATTTATAGTCGTGCTGATCGGCAATCGCCCGCGCCTCGAGTGACATCGTGGTGTTCGTGTTCAGATTGGTTCCGTAATGGAAACCCTCCAGTCCGCCAAAAGCCCCGCCCGCGATTTGTTGCTGCTGTTCGAAGCTGGATTTGTTGCCGCTGGTCAAATTCCCGCCGGCGGAGAATTCGATCCAGTTGTTGTAGGAGTTTGTTCCCCCCTCGAACATCTGGCCCGGGGTCATTGGAGCGGGAACGGCCGCCGGCGGCGCATTGGTCTCAGCCGCCACAACGGTTGACACCGCCACGCGCAGACCCAGCAGCAACGCCCAACACCGGTGCATTTGTTTATCCGGGAAAGGGCTGATGGATTTCATCGGCGTCAGGACTGGGGATTCAGAATCGCAGAGACGGGCTGACTCGGGAACCATGAACGGCCTCGTGACAGCCGGCCGTCCAGCAGGTGCCTTGCTGGACCCGCAACGTGTGGTCAGAGCCGCCGATGAAAAGCTCACCCCCGCTCACTTGCTGGAAGTGGCATTTCAAACAGAGGTTGGCGTTGCGCACAGTCAACAGCTTGGCGTTGACCGAACCGTGCGGGGCATGACAGGTCGTGCATCCCTCATGCATGGCCTCGTGCTGGAACACGTAAGGCCCGCGCTGGGCGGGATGGCAGCGAAAGCAACCTTCGTTTTCGGACAGGAGCGACGTGCCGCCCGCGATATAAATGGAGCCTTTGTGCGGTGAATGGCAGGCGGTGCAACTCAGTTTGTCTTCGGTCACGGGATGGTGGGTCGGAAGACTAAACTGGCCGCGCACATCGGGGTGGCACTGGAAGCAAACCGTTTCTGTCGCCCGGGGTGGCTGGACGGTGACGCGCGCGCCAAAGCTGCCTGAACTGGGGCGTCCCGACGTGAAGGTATAGGGAGGCAACACCTCTCCGCCGGAATCAGAGTGCAGGCTGCAGGGGCCATGGCACGATTCGCATCCAGCGCCGAAGGCATTCGGCCCCTCCGCCACCAAACGGGCGTGATCGGCCGTGGCGAATCCCTTGTAGATTTGTTCGTGGCATTGTTCGCACTCTTTGGAACCAATGTATTTTGCCCCGGGCACGTCCGGCAGCACCACCACGGAACGGGTCACGGTGCCGCAGGAAATCACCAGGAGGAGCAGGCCCATCGGAACGGCCGCCAGCGCCAGCCCTCGCGCCCATGCCGGGCCGCGCCTGGCAAGTTTGCGGAAGTTGCAATGGATCATAACTTCGTTCAAGGCGTTTTAATGGTTCAGCTCCTCCGCAATCCAGTCTTCCGCGGCATCCAGGAGGGTTACGGCATAGCCTGGGTTGTGAATGCCAAAAGTGCCGTCATTCTGCACCACGTAAAGGTTGAAGCGGGCCTTGCGGATATTTTCCGGAATCTGCTTCTGCTCCTCTGCATTTGGCCCCGGACCGCCCGAAGACAGCCCGCCCGGCGTGGTGTATTCCCAGGCCAGGGTCCCATACTTGGCCGACAACGACGCCGGGGCATTCGTGCTGGTCGTCCAATAGTCCAGGTCAAATTTGACCGTTTGAATCTCGTTTGATATCTCGTCTGTCACCGCTGTCACCAAGAATGTCATCAACAATTCATTCACTGGAGAATTCGTCGTGAAATGGCAGTTGATGCAGACGTCATACGTTTCCACCTTAAAGCTGTGGCCCGTGACGGCCGGTTGAGCGTCGCTCACAAAAGGGGTTGTCTGCATGTGGCATCCGACACACTGGTTGGTGACTAACAGCGCGTGCGAACCCGGTTGGTCAGGGGCAAGCCCGGATTCCAACTCGCCGATGGTGCCCAGCAGCATGTTGTACTGCGGAGAGTGATGCGGCGCGCACTCGTTATTGGTCCACGACGCGCCCGCATGATTGTGGCACTGGGCGCAAAGGTTGATCTCGGGATTGTAGAGTTTGGCAAATGTGCCGTTGGTCGGCATGAAATAATCGTTCGTGGACGCGATGGGATTGCGCAATTGCGCGGGATTTGCGTTGGTTTGATGCGGATCGTGGCAGGTGACGCAAACAATCCCGATATCGGCATCGCCCGCCGGCAACGCATTGGTTCCCAGCAGGCTCAAACGCACGGACCCGGAATGACACCGGCCACAATGATTGATTTGACTGGCGGCATTGAGACTAAGATTTGTGACCAGCATTTGATGGGCGGCATTAAAATTTGTGACCAGCAAATTGGTGACCAGCGCATGGGCGCTGTTCGTCCACTCAGCGAACGTGCCGTTCGTCGGAGAATGTGCGTCGTTATGACACCCGCCGCAGACCTGGGAGGCCACTTCGGCGCGCGGTCTGACCGACGGATCATCGGGATTGGCCGCATGATGGGCCGCCGGACCATGGCAGTTCTCGCATTGCACGCTGGCCAGGTGCGGTGTTTCGGCCGGGCTGACAAATCCCGTTGGCAAATCGAATCCCACCGTGTGGCAGGCCAGACAAGAACTGTTGGTCTGGCCCCCGTCAGCCTCGAACAACGCGTTGCTGAACGCGGTCGCATGGAGGGTGTGTATCTGCGTTTTTAGAATGGGTGCATGGCATTCGGCGCATCTTTCAGACCCCGCGTACATGGGGGGTGGGCCGGAGACTCGAAAGAAAGCATTGCTGTAACGGGCCGGGACGGTGGCCGTTCGGGCCAGGATGTTGTGTCTGGTCAGCGCCACCCAAACGGGCTCATTCGTGCCCGGACTCTCAAACAATTGGTAATAACCAGGAGGACCATCCCATGTCAGCTTCACACCGGTCACCTTCACACCGTTGGTGACCAGATTAGTCCCCGTTATAAAGTTCGTCTCCCCGGGCATCCCGCCCGGACATGTGATGCTCAAATGTTGAACGTTCTGCGCGCTGGCGCGCAAGCCGGCCCCGAGAGCGACCGCCACCGCCAAAAAAAAGGAGGCCGTCGGGTCAACTACAAGGAGTTTTGTCCCATTCATACACCACAAATGCCATGGATGGATAGGACCATGTTATCAGCGCCCCGGCCTTAAGGCGCGGTCTTCTTCAGTTGTTGCAGGGCGGCAATTTGAGCCTGGGAGTCGTGCGCAATTTGCTGCAATTTGCGCGTTCCCTCCGACTGGATTTTCCGAAGCTCCTCCGCGGCGGCCTGCTGGGCGGCCTCGGACTGATTGCCCTGCGCCTGGATGAACCGTTGTTCGGCATCCTTCACTTGAGCTTCCATTTCCTCCGTTGCCTGCTTGAATTGGACCATGAACGCATCGCGCAACACTTTTGTGCCCGCCTCCAGGGAAATGGCATCCAGGTTGGGAATCGCTTTTCTGACTGCATCCAGGGCGGCGGTGTCGGCCCGGGCCGACGGCTGCGCTCCCGGTCTGGCCTCGACGGCTCGGGCAATGGCGCGGGTCACGTCAGGTTCCAAGGCCTGCTCCCACTCCGGCGCGAGCTGCGGCAGCGATTCCTTTTGACCGCCGCACACCACCGCAATTCCCAGAAAACAAGGGTCGCCCTTGTCGTTGTTGAAAGCTTTGATGCCGTCGCCCTCCGCGGCGTTCGCGCTGGCATTGGACAGGAATTTGCATCGAACCACCCGGACCCGGCCGCCGGCCGCTTGCTCGTATTGGGCGAGCAATTGATCCACCCGCCCGGCAAATGCCTGCACAGACTCCGGCACGCTGGCCGCATCCAGCATGGAGTAAAACCGGATTTCAACCGGTGAATCCAGATGTTGCAAGACTGCCTTGGTCGCGCCAGACAGCCCCGCCGCCGCTGGGTCCGCCGCATCGGAATGAGGCGAACCGCCGCGGGAAAACCAAACCGCGCTCAGAGCCGCGCCCGCGAGGAAGAAGACCAGAGCCGAAAAGATAAGCCAGGCCCGGGCGGGCTTGCCCGGGCGCCGTCTCTCCGCAACCTCGCTATTCTTTGTCGGCAACGTGTTCATCGTCTTCCTTTCATTTCATGGACCAGGAAGGCGCGCAGTTTATTTTTGTGGCCGTCACAAAACAAGTTCTATTACTGGCCCGGTTTTGGCGGCTGGCCACGATGCCCGCTCGCGCCTGCCAGCCGCCACATGAGTTATATCTGTCTCCGCACCAGCCGGAGCGCCTACGGCGTATTCGTGCTCACCACACGGAAGTACTGTTGTAGATTGCCCACCGTCGGCGTCAAGTAACTCACTGAAGCGGTATTTGTCGCCACAATCGGGCTCCCGACATCTGTCCATACGCCGTCGCTCAGAGAGCTGGCTTCTTGGATCTGATAGGTCATGCCGGCCACCGTATCGAAGGTTATATCTGCAGCCGTGGAGATCTCGAGGGTGTTGGTTGGGGTGTTGCCGCCCAAGGCGTTGCCATTCGCATACACAACCCCGTTGGGGAGTGTCAGGATCGAATTGGTCGCGTTCGGATTAAGGCCCAGCGCGTAATTCAGCCAGTTCGGAATGCCGTCGAGAGCAACAGCGTCGGGCGCGCCGGCGGCGTTGGTAATCGAGCCGAAGTAATTGGTCACCCACTCATCGGGCAAACCGCCGGGCACGGAGACGCCCGTCAGGTTGGCGATGGACGCCTTGAGCAGGCCGGTGGCAAACGGGGCATTATGCACACCCAGGCTGCCATCCGCGGAGACGAACTCCCAGTTGTAAGCGGCATTCAGTTGTGCCTGCGTCCAGTTGGTCCCGACAGTAATACTGCTCTGCACTACTCCGCCTGGGGTCGTGCCACCCGGGAGCGGCAACAACATGGACAACTCGTTGAGCAGGATTTGAACTTCAGTTTGAACGCCCAGGATGACGCCGACGTCGGCATAGTCCTCCACCGGGAAGTCGAAGTTGGTGATCCCGCCGTGGCATTGGTTGCAGACACCCGCCTGGTCAATCTTGTTCGTGGTAATCGTGCTGCCGTTGGTGGTGAACACATTGTAACTCATCTCCCAGGTATGGCCGCCCGACAGCAGAAATCCCGGATTCTTTGAACCATTGGAGTTGGTTGAAGCAATGGATTGCATATGGCAGCCGACGCAGGAATTTGTCACCGTCAAGCGGTGGGCGGAACTGGGAATCGTCAATCCGTAGGTTATGGCGTTGATGCCCTCGATCATGTCCCCCTGCGGATTGTCGTGCGGGCCAAAATCGCGGTAGCTGGGGGGCACTGCTGCTCCCGGCCAGGTGGGAACCCCAGCGAGCCAATTCGCCACGTTGGTGACCGCCGAACCATTGCGGCTGTGATGGCAATTCATGCACAGGTTGCCTTCCCCTCCGTTGGTGATGACCGTGCCGTCCCCGAACGTCGCCGAAGCCACGACCCGGAGCAAGTAATTGTCGTTGGTGGGGACCGTCAGGCCGTGCGGCTCATGGCAGGTCTGGCAGCCAATCGCGGAGTAGGTTACGTTCGTTGTCGTAATAATCCCATTGCCGGCCGCATTGTTCGAGACAATGGCAATGAACCCGGCGGTGGTGTGGCATCGCACACAGTATTCGGCGGCGCCGGAGGCCACGTCCCTGGCGCTGGTGGGAGTGGTCGTCGTCACCGCGTGGCTGGAAGCGTACCATTGAGTCCCTTGGGGGTGGCCCGGCGCGTCGTCATGGCATTGTTCGCAAGCGCCTACGGTGTAGGGGATGTCGAGTCCGGGCCAGGTCGGGAGAGTGATGCCAGCGAATTGTTCCACGGCTGGGAGGATGTGTTGACTGCCTGGCCCGTGGCAGTTTTCGCACGTAATATTGGCCACGCTCTGCAAATTTTGGGGCATCAACGAATAATTGGAGATAGCCACATTCGTATTTGCCAGATTGGTCGGGAAGGTCCACCCATCCTCCTCGGCGACACCGTAAAACCCGCCGTCAAGCAGCGCGCTGGCGTTGGTATCGTATCCGGTGGTGTGGCACTTGATGCAGTTCACGCCATAATGAGTGCCCAGGAGCCCGTCCACACCTTTCGTGAAGATGCTCGCATGAGCAGTGGTTGACCAAGGCGTATATATTTCCGGTACGTAACCCCCCGCCGGCATGGGGGAATCAGTGTGGCAACCCTCGCATACGAAAACGCCATAATAAGTTCCCACATGGAAGCTCGCGCTCACGTTTGTCGTCCCGCTGGTGTTGGTGACAGTGGCGCTCACCGTGTACTCACCCACCACGTCCGGGCGCAGCAGCATGCGTCCGTTCACCGGAGACACCTGATAGAGCAACCGGTCTGACGGCAAAAAGACCGGCATATTCGTTGGCAATGGACTGGCAGTCAACGTCGCTGAGGACCCTATCGGCGTCGTCAAACTCCAGGCAATATTGGTGATGGTCGCGGCGTCTGCCGCGTTGTTGATCACCTCAACCTCCAGGTAGGCTGGCGTGCCGATCGCAAACGTGCTCAACCCGCCAGAAACCTCGATGTTGGCCGGAAGCCCGGAGTTTGTATAAAGTATGATATCCTCGGGAGTCACCGGCCGCGGGACGATCCGGGCATTGAGGGCGAATGGCGAAACCGGGGCCGCCGACAAGGTGGCTGCCATGCCGATGAGCGCGACTGTCAACAGACAGCATTGCGCCTTTCTGGTTCGATTCTTTATCTTCATATATGCGTTGTGTTGGGTGTTCTAAAGTTTGCCGTCATGGGTGTTTGTGAAAATTATTTGGCATAACCTGCCAGCGGACTCTGGAAGGCCCAGTCCATTTGGGGTTGCGGCCGAACCGCCTCCAGTCTTCCTGGAGCGCCGTTGAGTTTGGCCATCAACGCGGCGGTGTGTTCCTCGATGATTTCATGGCATTGGGCCAGTTCCTGTTCCCGCAACCGCACGTTCTCGCGCATCAGTTGTTCCAGGTGGTCAATATTGTAGAGAAAGACATTTTCGAGTTGTTCCACCTCCGCGGCGATGTCCCGCGGCACGGCGATGTCAATGAGAAACAACGGGCGATGGGGCCGCTGCCGCATGACCGCCTCCACGTCCTCCCGGTCCAGGATGGTTTCCGGGCAGCCGGTCGAACTGACCACGATGTCCGCCCCGCACATCGCCGCCAAACCGTCATCCATATAATTGACAGCACGCCCGCCGAATTCGCGCGCCAGTTCCCCGGCGTGTTCCAGGGAACGGTTGGCCACGATGATGGAGCGGATGCCTCTTTTGGCAATGTGCCGGATGCAGGCTTCCCCCATTTTGCCCGCGCCGATGATCATGACCGTTTTCTCGTGAAAATCGCCGCCCAGGATTTTCTCGGCCAATTGGACGGCGACGCTGCCCACCGAGGTGGCGCCCCGTCCGATTTGCGTCTTGGTGCGGATGGCTTTGGCCACTTGAAAGGCGCGTTGGAACGCGCCATTGATGACCCGCCCGGTCAGCTTCGCGGCCCGGGCCGCCTCGTAGGCGGTTTTGATTTGACCGGTGATTTCCGTTTCGCCCAAAACCATCGAATCCAGGCCGCTGGCGACCGCGAAGAGATGGCGGGCGGCGGCATCCCCGGTATGGACATAGACATAAGGGGAGACATCCACATCGGCGCGCGCCAGCGATGCGAGCAATCCGGCCAGTCCCCCGGCGCTATCAGCCACGCCATATAACTCGACCCGATTGCAGGTCGAGACCAGCGCCACTTCGGAAAGCCCGCCCTGCCGTTTCAGGCGCGTGGCGGTCTCAATGAGACGCGACGGCGTCACGGCCAATTGCTCGCGCAAAGCGACCGGCGCGGTTTTAAAGCTGATTCCCGCCACGAACATCATGCGGGCCTCCTTCCGGCATCCATGCCCCGCCCGGGATTTTGCGTCTTTGTCATACCTGATCCGCGATCATTCGCGCTTATGCGCTTTTCAATTCGTGGCCAGCATTCCTTATCACAGGCCAGGCCGACTACACGCGATTTGCGAATTGCTGGACATTTATTGGTCAAATCTGTGCCGGAGGGCATTGGCCGGCCTTTTGCAATCAACCAAAAAATGACTTGTGAATGGCAAATATTGTGGAGTTTGCCCGGAAACGGCCTTGTAAGTTGGCCCTGAAATGGAAGGAACCATGAAACCGTTTGCCCAGACAGCCCAATGCGATGACCGCATTCCGTCGGGCGGCGCCATCCGTTGCCGGAAGCCGTTCACCTGCCCGCTCAGCCGGGTCAAGGCGGGGATGGCGGTGCGCATCCAGCAACTGTCCGCCCCGCCGGACGTGACCCAGCGTCTGCGGGAAATTGGATTTGGAGAACAGCAAGTGGTCCGGCTGCTCGTCCGTCAATCCAACCTGATTTGTCTGGTGTGCAACGCGCGCCTGGCTTTAAGCTCCCAGCTTGCTCAGATGATTATCGTCGAACCACTTGCAGTTTGAAAGAGGCAAAGCACAATGAACTTCGGACCCTATTTGTTTCTGGCGGTTTTCGGCATGGCGGCGGTGCTCTTTGCCCTCGCGCCGCTGGCCATCGCCTGGCTCTGGGCGCGGGTGTTCTCACCGCGGAAGCCGGGTGCGGTCAAAAACGCCATTTACGAGTGCGGATTGGACGTCCAACCGACGGGGTGGGTGCAATTCAAATCCGAATACTATCTCTACGGAATTATTTTCCTGATATTCGATGTTGAGGCCATTTTTTTGCTGCCGTTTGCCGCGGCCTTCAAGGGCCTCTCGTTTGGAGCGTGTCTGGCGATGTTGATTTTCATCCTGTTGCTGGCGGAGGGGCTGGCCTGGGCCTGGGCCAGGGGGGTTTTGGCCTGGAAATAAACGCCGGCAGGGCTTCCCATGAACCAGGAACTTCAAAACGAACTCAGCCGGCAGGGCGTGGTTCTCACCACCATCGAGGAGCTGTACAACTGGGGCCGGAAGAATTCCTTGTGGCCGTTGCAGTTCGGCCTGGCCTGCTGCGCCATTGAGATGATCGCCGCCTCCATGGCCCGCTTCGACATGGCGCGCTTCGGCGCGGAGGTCTTCCGGCCCTCGCCCCGGCAGGCGGACCTGATGATCGTTTCCGGGACCATCACCAAGAAAATGGCGCCGCAAGTCGTGCGCCTTTTCAACCAGATGCCGGAGCCTAAATACGTCATCGCCATGGGCGCCTGCGCCATTTGCGGCGGGCCGTTCCGCGACGGCTACAATGTCCTGCAGGGAATTGACCTCTATCTGCCGGTGGACGTTTACATCCCCGGTTGTCCTCCCCGGCCCGAAGCGCTGCTGGAGGGCCTGATCCATCTGCAACAAAAGATCGCGCGCCAGCGCCTCACAGGCCCGGAGCGCCCGCCCCACCTGGAAGAAAACGCGCCCGGCGAATTTCCCGTTCCGCAATTCGGACCGCATGACCTTGCGGGGCCGCGCTTGCGCAAAGCCCGGATGCCTGATGCCAACTCCTGAACAAATCAAAGACCGCATCCTGGCCGCTTTTCCGGGCGCGCGTCTGGAGGTCATTCCCAATGGCAGTCCGGCCAATCAGCCCTCCCTGCTCCTCGATGCCGGGCAGGCGCGGGAGATCGCAAAGTTTTTGCGTGACGATCCGGACCTGCGCTTCGACTACGCTTCCAACGTCACGGGCGTGGACTGGCCGGAAAAGGTTGTCAAGGAGAAAGTCAAAGTCAGGAAGATCATTGACGGGGTGGAACAGGAAGCCGCGGAACTCGTCGAACGCAAGACCCTTGGATTCCTTGAAGCGGTCTATCATCTCTATTCCATGGCGCTCGGTCACGGACCGCTGATTCTCCGGCTGCGCACCGGGAATCGAACCGACCGTGTCGCTCTGCCTTCGCTGACGCCCGTATGGCGCAGTTGCGAGTTCCAGGAACGGGAAGTATTCGATCTCTTTGGCATCACCTTCGAAGGACATCCCGATCTGCGCCGCATCTTGATGTGGGACAACTTTGCCGACCATCCCATGCGCAAGGATTATGTGCCGGCCGATGACCAGGAGGCAAAGCCATGATCGCGCCGCCACCGGAACTTCAGACCCCTGGCGCCGGCGATTTTGCCGGCCATGACCTTCTGGAAATAGCGATGGGGCCGCATCATCCCTCCACCCACGGCGTCTTCCGGATGAACGTCGTTTTGGACGGCGAAACCGTGGTCAAACTGACGCCGGTTTTCGGTTACCTCCATCGCAACCACGAAAAAATCGCGGAGAAGAACAGCTACCTGGCCTCCATCCCCTATACCGACCGCCTGGATTACATCTGCTCCATGACCAATAACTGGGCCTATGTCCTGAGTGTGGAGAAGCTGGCCGGATTGGCCGTGCCGGAACGCGCCGAATACATTCGCGTCATTGTCGGCGAATTGACCCGCCTCCAAAACCACGCCTGTCTGGCGGGATTTCTCTTGCAGGACATGGGCGCGCTGGGCACGCCGCTCATGTACGCCTTTCGCGAACGGGAAAAAATCCTCGACCTCTTCGAGTCTTTGAGCGGCTCGCGCATGATGTGCAATTACATGCGATTCGGCGGCTGCCGCTGCGACCTTCCGGCCGGCTGGCTGGAACAGGCTGTCAAAGTCACGGCCGCTTTCGATCCTTTCCTCGACCACTTTGAGGCTCTCCTGGATGAAAACGAAATTCTGCGCGCTCGCAGCCAGGGAGTGGGCGTGCTCCCCCGCGGCCTGGCGGTCAATGCCGGCGTGACCGGCCCGGGGCTGCGGGCCAGCGGAGTCAATTACGACATCCGCAAAGTGGACCACTACGGCATTTATAATCGCTTCCAATTCCGTGTGCCGCTCGGACAACGGGGGGACGTTTTTGATCGTTACATGGTGCGGATTCTCGAAATGCGGGAATCCCTCAGAATTCTTGGCCAGGCCCTGCATGACCTTCCTCCCGGAGCGATCCAGGATCCCAAAGTCAGACTTCGCAATCTCCGGCCCAAACCCGGCGAAGCCTACGGCCGGATTGAATCGCCCAAGGGCGAATTGGGCTTTTACCTCATCAGCGACGGCGGGCCTGCGCCCTGGCGTTATCGCGTCCGCCCTCCCAGTCTTGTCAACCTGACGGTCCTCGAAGAGATGTGCCTCGGCCATACCATTGCGGATGTCGTCATTATCCTGGGCAGCATTGATATTGTGCTCGGGGAGGTGGATCGCTAATGCTGGGCCGCGGCATCCTTCGAGGGCTGATCGAAACCTGGCGGAATTTCCAGGGCAGCTATTATGATCCCGAGCGGCTGACCACCGTGCAGTACCCGGAGGAAAAACTTCCGCCGCAGGAAAACGCGCGCACGATTCCTTTTTTGATCTATGACGGCCAGGATCCTCTGGCCGGTTTGCGCTGCACGGCCTGTTCCATCTGTGCGGTGGAATGCCCGGCCCATTGCATCGAGATCGTCAAGGACACCGCGAAAAGGCCGGATTACCTGGGCAAGATGCAATTCCACCCCAAGGTGTTCAACATCGACATGGCCGTCTGCATGGAGTGCGGCATCTGCGCGGAAGTTTGCCCGTTCGATTCCATCAAAATGGACCGCGTCTTCGAGTTGTCCGGTGATGATCGCAGGATGGTTTTGCGGATGTCGGACCTGGCCAAATCCAACGATTACTTTCGCCAAATCCATCCCACCGAAGCCGCCGCCGTGGATGCGGCGCGCGCCGAAGAACAACGCAAGGCGCAGGCCAAAAAAGGCGCCAGCCCGGTTCCAGCCGCCTCATGAACGCCGTGGACCAGATTTTTGTTTCCACGCAGCATTGGCTGGCGGGATTGGCTCCGGCCTCCGTCCGGCCCCTGGTTTCGATGTTGCTCATCATCGCGGGCCTCATGGCGGCATTCGGAACCTGCTTTGCCCTCACCACGGTCCTGGAGCGCAAAACGCTGGGCCGGATGCAAAATCGTTTCGGCCCCAATCGCGTCGGACCTTTCGGTTTGTTCCAGCCGCTGGCCGACGCGATCAAGATGCTGACCAAGGAAGACATTGTTCCTTTTTCCGCCGACAAGATTCTGCATTTTCTTGCGCCGCTGGCGCTGACCGTTCCAGTTTGGCTGGCCTTCGCCGTCCTGCCCTTCGGACGCAACATGAGCGCCATTGAATTGGATGCGGGGATTCTCTTCTTTTTTGCCATTGGTTCCGCGTCCGAACTGGCGGTCTTCATGGCGGGATGGTCCAGTCAAAATAAATATTCGCTGGTGGGGGCGATGCGGGCCATCGCGCAAATGATCAGCTACGAAGTCCCGCTGGTGCTGGCTGGCGTTCCGGTGTTGATGGCGGCCGGCTCCCTGTCGTTGCCGGACATTGTCCAGGCCCAATCCGGCTTCGCCCTGGGCTTTGTCCCGCACTGGAACGTCTTCACCCCTTGGGGCCTGGCCGGGTTCGCGCTCTTCCTGATCGCGGCCACCGCCGAATCCAACCGTTGCCCGTTTGATCTGCCGGAAGGGGAATCCGAGCTGATCGCCGGCTATTTGACCGAGTATTCCGGGTTCAAATACGCCCTGTTTTTCCTCGGGGAATATCTGGGGCTTTTCGCGGTCACAGGCCTGGCCGTGACCCTGTTCCTCGGAGGATGGCAGGCGCCGGCCCAATGGCTGGAATGGCTCCCTTCCTGGGGTTGGTTCGCCGCAAAATTCAGCGCGCTGATTTTTCTTTTCATCTGGGTTCGGGCGACCCTGCCGCGATTGCGGCTGGACCAATTGCTGAATTTCGCCTGGAAGTTTCTTGTCCCGCTCGCGCTGATCAACCTGTTCGTCGCTGCCGTCTGGTGGAAATTCCCGGCCGCGATGGCCATCCGCTGGCTGCTGTGCGCGGGCCTCCTGGCTGTTCCGTATGTCTGGCTCGGGCGGCACTGGAACGGTGTGACACCCAAACCACGCCACTATGGTTATGCCGAATGAGTTTGCCTTTTATCTGATTGCCGCCTTTACTGTGGTTTTCGCCGTCGCCGCGATGACCCTCCCCCGCCTGGTGCATTGCGCTTTGTGCGCCGCCGCCGCTTTTGCCGGTCTGGCCATGATCTACTTGCAGCTCGACGCGGAATTTGTGGGATTTGCCCAACTGCTGGTCTATGTGGGGGCGATCGCCATTCTCATTGTCTTTGCCGTCCTGCTGACGCGCGGCGATGAAGTCCGCCCCGGCCACAGCCAGTCGTCGCCTTCCTGGATGGCCGGTGTCGCAGTCGCCGTGCTGGCGCTGGCTGTAATGGCAATGGCCATTCTCCTCAGCCCCAGTCTGCAACGCCTCGCCCCCTCCGCGCCGGTTGCGCCGGTGAAAAAAATCGGCGAAGAATTGATGACCCGCTATGTTCTGCCGCTGGAGATGGTTGGGGTTCTATTGACGGGGGCGTTGCTGGGAGCGGTGGTCATCGCCATGCATGAGGAATCCGAGGTCAAACCGCCGGCCCGCTGGCCGGCGTCCAAGCGCGCCGAATCCGGGGAGGCAATGAGTCTGCGATGAACACGCCCCTCTCCCATTATCTTATTCTCTCCGCGTTGCTCTTCAGCATCGGTTTGGCGGGCGCGGTCGCCCGCCGCAGCGCCATCGTCGTGTTGATCGGCATCGAATTGATGCTCAATGCGGCGAACTTGAATTTCATCGCCTTCTGGCGCTACGGCCCTCACGCGGAAGCGTTGACCGGCGTGATGTTCGTCCTTTTCTCCATCGCCATCGCGGCCGCCGAGGCGGCGGTGGGCCTGGCCTTGGTCATTGCCATCTACCGTCAACGAAAAACCGCGCAGGTGGATTCTTTGGATGAGCTGAAAGGTTGAGACATGGAACACGTTGTCCAATATCTCTGGTTGATTCCGGCGCTCCCGCTGGTCATGGCGGGATGGGGCGCGTTGCTCAAACGCGACCAGCGGCGGCTGGCGGCCTGGCTGGCCATTGGCGGGGTGGCTGTTTCCTGGGTGCTCTCGTGCGTCGCATTTTTGACCAGCTTGAGCGCCCATCCCTTCCGTCAGACGTGGAGTTTTGGCTGGTTCGATCTGGCGGAAACCTCGGTGCCGCTGGGCTGGGTGCTGGACCCGTTGGCCGCCATCATGCTGATGATGGTGGCGTTCTTGTCGCTGCTCATTTTCATTTACAGCCTCGGTTACATGGAAAACGATGAAAATTTCACGCGCTTCTTCTGTTTCATGTCGCTCTTTGCCGCCGCCATGCTCGGCCTGGTCATCGCCAACAGCCTTCTCCTGCTGTTCATCTGCTGGGAATTGGTCGGGCTGTGTTCCTACCTCCTCATTGGGTTCTGGTTTGAGAAACCAGCCGCGGCCGCCGCGGCAAAAAAAGCCTTCATCGTCACGCGCATTGGCGACCTCGGACTCCTGCTCGGAATGCTCTGGCTCTATTCCCGGAGCGGCACATTGCTCTTTTATGACCACGGCCACGGCTGCCTGGAACAATCCTCCCTGGCGACGCTGGCGGCCGGCACGACGCTCGGCGGCATGGCTGTCTCCACCGCAATTTCCCTCCTCATCTTCGCCGGCGCCGTTGGCAAGTCCGGCCAAGTGCCCTTGCACGTTTGGCTCCCGGACGCGATGGAAGGCCCGACGCCGGTCAGCGCGCTGATTCATGCGGCCACGATGGTGGCGGCCGGGGTGTTTCTGGTCGCCCGCATGTTTCCACTCATGAGCGCCGGACCCCATCCGGCCGCCCTCCAGGTTGTCACCTGGGTGGGGGCCGTCACCGCGGTCTTTGCCGCCGCCATTGCCGTGGCGCAGAATGACATCAAGCGCATCATTGCCTATTCCACCATTTCGCAATTGGGTTACATGATGATGGGGCTGGGTGTGGGCGGCGTGGCTGTGGGAATGTTTCACTTGATCACCCATGCCTTTTTCAAGTCGCTCCTCTTCCTCGGCGCAGGCTCCGTCATTCACGGCTGCCATGGCGAACGGGACATCCGCAAAATGGGCGGCCTGAAAAAACTCATGCCCTGGACTTTCGCCACTTACGCCGCCGGCATGATGGCGCTCTGCGGTGTGCCGCTGTTCTTTTCGGGCTTTTGGAGCAAGGACGACATCCTGCGCGCGGCATGGCATTGGCCCGTTTCCTCCGTCCCCTTCTGTCTCGGCGTGGCGGGCGCGTTTCTGACGGCCTTTTACATGACCCGGCAGGTAAGCTGGGTGTTTTTCGGAAAACCGGCCGATTCCCATGCTCCCGCGCACGAAAGTCCCGCGGTGATGACGATCCCTTTGGTCATCCTGGCGGTGTTCGCCGTGCTGGCCGGGCTTTTGGGAACGCCGGCGTGGCCCTGGTTCCACTCTTATTTAAACGGAGAAAACACCCCGTTCACTCCTGCGGCTCTTGTGGCCGGCCCGTCACTCAATCTGCTGCTCCTTTCCACCCTTGTCGTTGGCGCAGCTTTCTTCCTGGGCTGGCGCATCTATTCAAAAGTGGCCCTCCAAAGTCCCCGGGAAACAGACCCGCTGGAAAAATCCCTGCCGGCCCTCTTTTGGCTGCTCCAAAATAAATTTTTCATTGACGAGCTTTATGCCGCGACGGTGATCCGGCTGAACACGGCGTTTGCGCGCCTTGCCGATTGGATGGACCGCGTGATCTGGGGGGGCGCGGTCAACACGGTCTCGGCCTTGACGGTCGTGTGCGCGCGGATCAATCGCGCTTTTGACGAATCGGGGATCAATGCCGGTTTCGATTTCGGCTGCGACGAATTGCGCGGCGCGGGAGGGTTTCTGTCCTGGGTGCAGAATGGCCGCGTCCAACGCTATTTGCGGATTGCGGGCCTGGGGTTGAGTCTTCTGTTGCTGGCCTTGATCTGGGGGTGCGCATGACAACGTTTCCCCTCCTGACTCTTCTGACGTTGATCCCGCTCATCGGCGGCGGGGCCGCGTTGCTGGCCTCCAGTCAAACAAAGCTTTCCCGGCGCATCGCCTTCGCCGCCAGCCTGCTCGCGCTGGCCGGCGCGGCGCTGTTGTGGACGGAGTTTGACACCCGCCGGGCCGGCTGGCAATTCGTCGAGCGCCTCGCCTGGGTGCCGTCGCTGGGGATCGAGTACCGCCTGGGCGTTGATGGTTTGGGGCTTTTAATGGTGCTCCTGTCGGCGCTGATCGTTCCGTTTGCCATGCTCGCTTCCTGGAACATCGGGCCGAATCCGAAACTTTATTTTGCGCTGATTCTCTTTTTGGAAGCCGGCTTGTTCGGCACGTTTACCGCGCTGAATTTTGTCCATTGGTTCATCTATTGGGAACTGGGCCTGATTCCGGCGTTTTTCCTGATTAAAATCTGGGGCGGGCCGGGGCGCACCCGGGCCGCGAACCAATTCTTCATTTACACGCTGGCCGGCAGCGTGGCGATGCTCCTGGCCTTCCTGGCCCTCTACGCCGCCACGGGACTCTTTGACTTCGGCCAACTGGCCGAACTGGCCCGGAAAGACGGTCTCCAAAACGCGCTGTTTGCCAGGCTGGGCGGTTCATTTTTCAAGTCCAAAGAAACGCTGGCCGCCGTCATTTTTCTCGGCGTGTTCCTGGGGTTCGCGGTCAAAGCGCCCCTGATGCCCTTCCATACCTGGCTGCCGTCCGCTTACGCCGAAGCGCCCACCGGCACCTCCATGCTGCTGACCGGCGCCATGTCGAAAATGGGCGTCTATGGTTTTTTGCGAATCCTGCTGCCGCTGTTTCCGGCGCAAATGCGCGCGATGCAAACCCCTCTCCTCTGTCTGGCGGTGGTCACGATCGTTTTTTCGGCGGCGGCGGCCCTGGCCCAGCGCGATTTGAAACGGATGGCGGCTTATTCTTCCCTCAATCACATCGGTTACTGCCTGCTGGGGGTTTTTGCCGCGGTGCAACTCACCGGCCCCGCTGCGGCCTGGACCACCGAAAAAGCCGCCGCCCTCAACGGCGTCATGCTGCAAATGTTCAATCACGGCTTGACGGCCTCGGCTCTGTTTTATTTTGTCGGCCTGATCGAGCAGCGCAGCGGCGGCCGGCGCGGCCTGGACGATTTTGGCGGCCTGCGCAAAGCCGCGCCGGTTTTTTGCGGATTGATGGGCATCACCCTGTTCGCGTCGCTCGGTTTGCCCGGCCTGAATGGATTTGTCAGCGAGTTCCTGATCTTCAAAGGTTCCCTGCCGCTGGTCGGCTGGGCGGCGGCGGTCTCGACCCTCGGTTTGCTGATCACGGCGATTTTTCTGCTCGCCATTTTGCAGCGGGTCTTCAGCGGCCCTTTGCACAATCGCTGGACGGGCTGGAAGGACCTGACGACCGGGGAACGGCTCACCCTTGCGCCCGTCATTGCGCTGATGTTTATCCTCGGGATTTGTCCGCAAATCCTCATCAGCGTGTCCAATCCGGCCGCGCTGGCGATCTTGAACCATTTTTGAACCATGCCGGCCTGGACCATTTACATTTCATTCCTGGGCGCGGCGGCGCTGGCGCTTCTGCCGCCGGAGAGCCGGCGCGCGGCGCGGATCATGGCGCTGCTCACGGCCCTGGCGGGGCTGGCGGCCGCTTTGGGCGGCGCGGTGCAATACGAGCGCCATGCCCCCTCCGGCGCGCTGGTGGACTTGGTGAATCTTTCCTGGATCGCTGACTTGGGCATCCGCTATCACCTGGCGGCGGACGGCATCAGCATCACACTGGTGCTGCTCACCGGAATAGCGGCGGTCGCGGGCGTGTTGTTTTCGTGGAACATCGAGCATCGCACCAGGGAATTTTTCGCCCTCTATTTGGCGCTCATCGGCGGCGTTTATGGAGTTTTTCTGAGCTTTGATCTCTTTCTCCTGTTCGTCTTTTACGAACTCGCCATCATTCCAAAATACTTCCTCATCGCCTTTTGGGGTTCGACCCGCCGTGAATACGGCGCCATGAAGCTGGCGCTCTATTCGTTGGTGGGCAGCGCCATGGTGTTGATCGGTTTGATTGCCGCCTACGTCGTCTCCGGGTCGCGCGCGTTCGATTTGCTCGAACTGGCAAAATTTCCGTTCGCGCCGGCATTTCAAAACTGGGCTTTTCTGTTGGTGTTTGTTGGTTTTGCGGTCCTGGCCGGTCTTTGGCCCTTCCACACCTGGGCGCCGACCGGCCACGTCGCCGCGCCCACCGCCGCTTCCATGTTGCTGGCCGGCGTGGTGATGAAACTCGGCGCTTACGGCGCGTTGCGCGTGGCCATGACGCTTTTCCCGGACGGGCTTCGTTTCTGGCAAAATGACATCGCCCTGCTGGCTGTCATCGGCATCGTCTATGGCGGCTCAGTCGCGCTGGTGCAGCGTGACCTCAAATTTGTCATCGGCTATTCCAGCGTCAGCCACATGGGCTTTGTGTTGCTGGGCCTGATGACCCTGACGCAAATCGGCCTGAGCGGCGCTGTGCTGCAAATGTTCTCCCACGGCATTGTGGCCGGGCTGCTGTTTGCCGTGGTCGGCCGGATGATTTACGACCGCGCCCATACCCGTGAATTGAGCGAACTTCAACCGATGAATCTCAGCGTGCTGGCCCCGTTTGTGGCGGTCACCTTTGTGCTGGCGGGGGCGGCGTCCATGGGACTGCCCGGATTCAGCGGCTTTATCGCCGAATTGCAGGTGCTGGTGGGCGCTTGGGCGGTCTTCCCGCGCCTGACTCTTTTTGCCGGTGTCGGAATTCTCGTCGGCATCGCTTTCATGCTGCGCGTCTGGATCAAGGCGCTCTTTGCGGAGAACGACGCGAAGCCCGCCGCCATCCAGATCGAACCCGTTTCCATTCCCGAACGCGCTGGAGCGTTTCTGCTGCTGGGAACCACCATCCTCATCGGCCTGTGGCCCGGGTTGCTGCTGGATTTGATTAACCCGACGCTCCATTCGCCCCTGATCCAGCCGCTCTGGAAAGGAGGCCTGCCATGAACTCGTCTTTGGACTGGATGATTCCGCTGATGCCCGAAGAACTCGTGATTGTGTCCGCGTTGGCGGCGCTCGTCCTGGATTTGTCGGTCGTGCGTCGCAAAACTGTGGCCGTTCGCGCGGCGGTGATTGGCACGATGGCTTCTTTAGGTTGCCTGGCGGCCATGCTCTGGATCGCCTGCTGGCACGATTACAGAACCTCCGAAATGCTCGCCCTGACTCCTCTGACCCAGTTTTTGAAAATGGTGCTGCTCGCCTTGACCCTGGTGGTCGCGGTTCTTTCCTTCGGCGCGCGGTTCTCGCGCCACGTCGGCGAGTATTTTGCGCTGCTGCTCCTGGCCGCCGCGGGTTTGATGCTCCTGATCAGTTCGGAGAATCTTCTGGTCCTTTTTATCGCCCTCGAACTGCTCAGCGTCCCGCTTTATGTCCTGACGGCCTTTAACAAGACCAGCCTGCCGTCCGCCGAGGCGGCCCTGAAATACTTCCTCTTCGGCAGCGTGGCGGCGGCGTTCACTCTGTTTGGCATCAGCCTCCTCTATGGCTTGACCGGCAAGCTCCAACTCGGAGCGATTGCCGAGAAATTGGCAACACAGCCCGTCGAACCGGTTTGTTATGCCGCGTTGGTCATGACTCTGGCCGGCTTCGCCTTTAAAGTGGCGGTGGCGCCCTTTCATTTCTGGGCGCCGGATGTCTATCAAGGCGCGCCGGCGCCGATCGCCTGTTTCATCGCTTCCGCCTCGAAGGTGGCGAGTTTCTTTGTGCTGGCCAGAATCATACTGGTTGGATTTGGCCCGTTGCACGGCAGCGCCGTTTGGGAAGGGTTTCGGGCCGGATGGATGCCGCTGCTGGCCGTTGTGGCGGTTCTCTCCATGGTCGTGGGGAACATCGCCGCCCTGGTGCAGACCAGTGTGAAACGCTTGCTCGCCTATTCGGCCATTGCCCACGGCGGCTATGCCTTGCTGGCTTTTTTTGGCAACTCGCGGCAGATGCTTCCCGCGCTGTTCTTTTACGTGATCACTTACTCGCTCACCGTGCTTGGCGCATTTGCCGTGGTGGCGGTGGTTGAAAACTCCGGCAGCCCTGACCGGCTGGCCGGCTGGGCCGGACTCGGCCGTCGCGCGCCTCTGCTCTCCGCGTGCATGTTCGTCTTTATGCTCTCGCTGGCGGGCATTCCCCCGCTTTCCGGTTTTTTCGGCAAATTTTACCTTTTCACGGCGGCAGCGGCCGGCGCGCCCCATTTGGGAATGCTTTGGCTCGTCATCGTGGCGGTTGCCGCCAGCGCGATTTCGCTCTATTACTATCTGCAAGTGCTCAAACAGATTTACACCGGCGACCTTCCCGCCGGTTCCGCGCCCTTTCGCCCGTCCCATGCCGCGCTGCTGCCCATTGCGCTCCTGGCCGGCCTTGTCATCGCTTTTGGTTGCGCGCCCGGCTGGTTGCTGGGAAAACTTTCCTTTGTCCTGAACTCTTCCGGTTTCCAATTTTGATTTTCTCAAGAGCAATCTGCCCTTGGCGCGCCATAGCCTTTGGCGACGGCGGGCCGAAAAAAACCGTGAAATTTTCAGCATTTTGCAAAGTCATAACAAGTTGTCAGTCAGTAATTTACATAAGGGGCAATTATTTGCAGTTGACAATTGTCATCTCGGGACGCTCCGACTGGCAGTTTTTCAGAACTTTCGTCCGTCGGCGACGGCGGAAGCCTTTTCCTTTGACCCGCCGGTCCGCCGTAGCCGCTGCGGCGAAGGTGGATCACCACCCCGTCACGTTGCAGTTTACGATTGAAGCCAATCCCGGCGAACATCCCCCAAGACAGCATCCAAATTCGGCGATTCAAAGCTGATGCCTGGCGCGGGCACACGATGGTCGCGCAGGTTTGGCGGGATGTGCCTGTGGTGCGGAAACGTGGACGCCAACGCCGGAATTTCGGGATGCTCCCAAGAATCATACCAGCAGATTTTCTCGTCACCCCGGTACACCTCGTAGCTGTAAGTCCGAATCCGTCGCGCTGCGAAATCAATTAATTCCCAAACCTCCAGATGAATTCCGCCCAGACATTCGACGCGCCCTTCCAACTTGGCGAGTGTGGCGCCGATGGGCGCGAGGGCCAGCGCGGAACTCGTGACAAACGGATGCCGTTGCGCCAGCGCATAAACAAACGCGCCATAGCTGGCGATGTCATCCAGTGGCGCGCTCATGCGCCCGCCGGGTCGATGGCCAGAGCGCCGAGGCCCGACCGCCGCCGCAACTCCCGCAAGTGCTCATAAACGAGTTGGCGATAGGAAGTCTCACGCTCCTGTTTCGCCTCATAGAAGCCCGCCCAGCGGATGAAATCGCGCGTCTGCTCCAATTCTCCCGCCCGATAAAAATGGTAAAAGTCGGCGGAAAGCAGGCCATACTGCTCCTCCAAGGCGGCCAATTCCGCATCCAGTCCATGAATATCCCGAATGATGTCTTCGCGTTTCATGGTTTTATCATACCCCATTATTTGCCAGACAACAAGCGCGGAAAAGGCGCAGTTGGACAGCCTCGTGAATGCGGGGAAGGCGGATTTGTTGGTGGACAGAGCGGGCTGGGGGCGGCATTTTCCTGGCATGGCGCACAAATCACCTGATGAAGCGCGGCGACCGCCGGGAACGGGCCCCTTTGTCAACCGGAGCTCGCCATGACTCCAAATCATCAAAATGTTGAAATGTGAGGAACTGATAACTTGGAGGGCTGTTGCCATGCCAACTATTCGTGTTAGTATGAATATGGAAGTCGAAAGGCAAACTTTATGAGTGTCACACTTGATTTGGACGAGCAAGCCCTTGCGACCCTGCCGCTCGGGCCGGGCGAACGCGAGCGCCACATGCAGATCGAACTGGCCTGCCGTTTTTACGCCTCCGGCTGGCTGACGCTCGGCCAGGGCGCTCGCATGGCCAAGCTCGACCAATATGCCTTTGGTGTGCAGTTGGCGGAGCGCAACATTCCCCGCCATTATTCCCTGGAAGACCTGGACGCTGACCTCCGTTATGCTGGTGGTCAGTAACACCTCGCCACTTTCCAACCTGGCGATCATTGACCGGCTCGAAATTCTGCGCGGGCAGTTGGGCCTTATCACCATTCCACCTGCCGTGCAGCTTGAATTGGATGGCCTGTCCCATCCAGCGGCGCGAGCGCGCCTTGCGGCCGCTTCTCGAGATGGGTGGGTGCGGGTGACTCCGCTCACCGTCGCCGTGCCTTCTGACCTCGCTGCCGCTCTTGATCCCGGTGAAGCGGAAGCTCTGGCATTGGCCACGCAAGAGAAAGGCTCGCTGGTCTTGCTGGATGAAACCGCCGCCCGACTCAAGGCCACCCAGCTTGGTTTAACGCACGCGGGCGTGCTTGGCATACTGCGTTGGGCAAAACAGGCGGGACAAATCGCTTCACTCGCTGCTGAGATCCGTAAACTCCGGGCGGAGGCCCGCTTCTTTGTCAACCCCGCCTTGGAAAAAAGACTCCTGGCTACGGTGGGCGAGTAATTTCGTCATCTCTTAAACGGGGTGGACAGAGCGGGCGGGGGGCGGCATTCTCCTGGCATGGCGAAAAAATCAATTGATGAAGCGCGGCGTCCGCTGGGAACGGGACCCTTTGTCAACCGGAGCTCGCCATGACTCCAAATCATCAAAATGTTGAAATGTAGGAACGCCTTAACGCCTTAATGAAGATGATGAAGCCAAAGAAACCCATCGAAACCCTGATTCTGACCATTCGTGGACAGAAGGTGATGCTCGATGCGGATCTGGCGGAGCTTTACGGCGTGCCGACAAAACGGCTCAACGAACAGGTGAAGCGAAACGCTGACCGTTTCCCGGAAGATTTCATGTTCCAACTGACCGCACAAGAGATGGAAAACTTGAAGTCGCAATTTGCGACTTCAAGTTTGGACGTGCCTCAAATAGAAGATGTGGCGCCGAACGGGTCGCAAATTGTGACCGGTTCCCACGGTGGCCGCCGCAAATTGCCCCATGCCTTCACCGAACACGGCCCCATCATGGCGGCAACGATTTTGAGCAGTTCCGAGGCCATGGCGATGAGCGTGTTTGTGGTGCGGGCGTTCCTGCAGATGCGGGCACAACTCGCGGCCAACGCGGCGATCCTCAGACGGCTGGCGGAGATTGACCAGACACTGCTGGAACATGATTCGGCGTTGCGTCGCATCTGGACCAAGCTGCAACCGCTGCTCGCGCCGCCCCCCGATGAGCCGAAAAAGGAAATCGGTTTCCATATAAAAGAAAATGCGCCGCCTTGCCAGGTCGGCAGTAAGACGGCTAAACGCACCTGACCCAGGCAGATTTATTGCTGGACAGAGCGGGCGGGGGGCGGCAGCCAAAATGTGGACATGCTCGGAACCGACCCCTTCTCGTCACAGAAAAGGCCAGTGCTTGATTGACAAAAATGGGCGGGGCGCGGCATTATCCTGGCATGGCGCAAAAATCACCTGATGAAGCGTGGCGACCGCCGGGAATTGAACAATCGGTCAACCGGAGGCTCTACGAATCCGGAAAAACAAATGTTGAAATGTGACCTGACGCCGTAAAAAGTCTCTTACAGACATTATCGAGGAAAAATGAGCGATGAATAACCATATATAACCGGAGACCCATCTATGACGATTACAGTAATCCCACGGAACTATGAAAACCTCTACGGGTCGCTTCTCAAGAAAGAGCAACAACTGCGGCCGAAAGGGTCATTCTATCGTGTCCCTGGCAGGTTCAACGGATTTGCCAAATGGCATCATAAGAAATACAACGGATGGGTTTGGCTTCGTAAAGCCATGAGCGGCGTCGTGGTGATCGAGATTGAAACGCGACGAACCAAACGACTGGCAAATCCTCTCGGCGTTCATCGGCTTTCTCGACCGATATTTCAGGAATGAAATCAGCAGCATTAGCATCAACTACCCGAAATAATGAGCACCACAGAAAATCAAGGGATTGTGGTCTGCTGCATCCAATACCACCTTGGCTGCGACTGCGAAAGCGAAGGAAGTTAAGCATATATGGAAATCCAACCCGAAAAACAAAATCTTAACCAAACGTTTGCCGCGACGGTCTACTTCATCGACTTTTACCAGCGCGATTACAAATGGACGGCGGACCCGGTGAAGCGTTTGTTGGATGACGTTTTCTATCAGTTCGATGAGGCCTACGCGAAGCACTCCTCTCTGGAGCCGAGCAAGGAAAACATCAATGCTGCCTACCCTTGGTACTACCTGAATACCTATGTAACCAACAACGTTGGCGGGCAAGTGTTTCTCGTGGACGGGCAGCAGCGGCTAACAACCCTGACACTCATCCTGCTTAAACTGCTTTCGCAGGCACGAGCGTTTGGCTCCAAGACGGAGAAGTGGTTGGAGCGGAAAATCGCCGGCTACTCCGGAACCGAGAATGAGTTCTGGATGAACCATGTGCGCCATCTCCAAGTGCTGAAAGACCTTATGGACGGGAAGGATCCCGCCGGCATCGACGTCACGACTGGTATCACCGCTGCCAACATGATCAAAAACTACCTGGTCATCAGCAGCGAGCTAGATGCCCGGCTGAAAACCCTGCACGCCTTCGAAACCTTTGTCCACTACATCCTTTTCCGGTTGGTGCTGATTAACCTCTCCGTCGAGACGACTCACGTCCCGATGGTCTTCGAGGTCATTAACGATCGTGGCGTGCGCCTCAAGCCCTATGAAATCCTCAAAGGAAAACTCCTCGGCCAAATCGAAAAGATAGAGCTCGAAAATGGCAAGTACAACGCGCTCTGGGAGGAGCGCCTCCAGGCCGTAAACGCCTTCCGGGACGATGAGATCGACAACTTCTTCCGCTACTGGCTGAAGGCTAAGTTTGTTGACAGCCGCAAGAGCGGGCAGCGATTCGATGGCGACTACCATCGTGAGATGTTCAAGGCGGACACGAATGAGAAGCTTAAGCTCGACCACAACGCCATTGAGGTGAAAGCATTCCTGAAAGGATCCTTCCGCTATTACACCAACCTCTACGCCCGACTCTGGAAGGCCACGCTCAAAGAATCGGACGACTTCCGCACCGTCTTTTGTAACCGCCTGAATGAGCAGAATAACCAGTTCATGCTGGTCCTCTCCGCCTGCAAAGTGGATGACCCCGAACAGACCGCTAAGATTCAGGCCGTGGCCACGGGGCTCGACCGCCTGTTCTCACTCCTGCAGCTCCAGGGCGCTTACGACTCGAACGAATATACAGCGCGCCTGTTCGATATCAGCGCCGAAATCCGGGATAAGCCGGCAGTGGAAATCCCCGCTGTCTTTCAAAAGCATCTCATTGAGGAACTGAAGGAGCGCCGGGACATTCCCGATCTGGACGCGTTCAACTACACGCTTTTCCGTCCCATGTCCATCGACCGGCTGAATACTCGCTTCGTCCGCTACTTGTTCGCACGGGTCGAAATGCTGCTCGCCCAAAACACAAAGCAAGAGATGCGCCACACCCTCGAAAACCTGGTAATGCGTCGCGGCTGGGTGAACGGCTTCCACATCGAGCATATTCTTGCGCGCAACAGCGAAAACGTCGCCCTGTTCGGAAAGGACGAAGAGCTCTTCGAGCAGGAGCGCAATCGGCTGGGCGGCGTCCTTCTCCTCAGAGGGCCGGACAATGACTCAAGTGGGAACGAGACCTACAGCAAGAAGCTGGTGACTTACGCCAACACCCTTCTGTGGAATGAAACGCTCCGGGCGGACAGCTACAAGAGCAAACTGGATTTCACCCGGTTTGTTACGTCGAGCGGTTTGGGCTTCAGGCCGCTCGATAAGTTTGGGCCGGACGAACTCGAGGAAAGACAAAAGCTTCTCTTCGGTCTATGCAACCTCATCTGGCCCCCTCCCCGTCCACCAACCGCATCCGCTTCCGTATCGAATGCCGCGGACAACGTTAAACAGTGAAAGGGTCCTCATAAAAGGGTCCTCGGAAGCAAGTAATTATGGGCTTGACGGTTGGCTGCGGGGCCTTAAGTTGACGGAGGCTGCCATTCAAAAACACGCGCCAAAAGCTCAAAAAATGAACGAATTTCCAATTATGAATGCCTCTGCCAAAATCAAAAATTCGCCCGCTGCTCCATCCGGCACGCTGGACGGGAAGGGGGCCGCCGCCCCCTTCGCCACGCTGGACGGGAACGAGGCCGCCGCCTCCGTCGCTTATCGTCTCACCGAAACCATCGCCATCTACCCGATCACCCCCTCGTCGCCCATGGCCGAATGGTGCGACCAATGGTCGTCGGAGGGCCGCCCCAATTTGTACGGCACCGTGCCGCGAGTGGTCGAAATGCAGTCGGAAGCCGGCGCTGCCGGCGCGCTGCACGGGATGGTGCAAGTCGGCTCGTTGAGCACGACTTTCACCGCCTCCCAAGGTCTGCTGCTGATGATCCCCAACATGTACAAAATCGCCGGCGAATTGCTTCCCTTCTGCATGCATGTCTCCGCCCGCACCCTGGCCACGCACGCCCTTTCCATTTTCGGCGATCATTCCGACGTCATGGCCTGCCGCCAAACCGGCTTTGCCCTGCTTTCGTCCGGTTCCGTTCAGGAGGCGCAAGACTTTGCCGCCATCGCCCACGCCGCCACTCTCGAATCGCGCGTGCCGTTCCTGCATTTTTTCGACGGTTTTCGCACCTCGCATGAAGTGGCCAAAATCCGGGTCGTGACCGACGAACAATTGCGCGCGCTGATGGACGAATACGCCCTGTCCCTCCAAGCCTTCCGCAATCACGGCCTTTCCCCGGACCGGCCCCGTATTCGGGGCACGGCTCAAAATCCCGATGTCTTCTTTCAGGCGCGGGAAGCGTGCAATCCGTTTTACGACCGCGCGCCTGCCATCGTGCAGGAGATCATGAACCGGTTCGCCGCGATTACCGGCCGCCAATACCGGTTGTTCCAGTACGCCGGCCATCCCCAGGCGGAGCGCGTGCTTGTCATCATGGGGTCGGGCGGCGAAACAGCCGAACAAACAGCCGACTGGCTCAATCAGCATGGTGAAAAAACCGGCGTTTTGAAAGTCCGCCTCTATCGGCCATTTTCCGTCGAAGCTTTTGCCGGGGCGCTGCCTTCGACCACGCGCCGCATCGCCGTCCTCGACCGCACCAAGGAACCGGGCGCTGTCGGCGAGCCTCTTTACGTGGATGCCGTGACGGCCTTGCGCGAGGCTTGCGACAAAGGGCTGGCCTCTTTTGATGCCGAACCGTCCGTCGTGGGCGGCCGTTACGGCCTCTCTTCCAAGGAATTTACCCCGGCGATGGTCAAGTCTATTTTCGACGCGCTGCAACGCCGCGCGCCGAATAATCATTTTACCACCGGCATCGTTGACGATGTCACCCATGCCTCGCTGCCCTTTGACCCGGACTTTGACATTGAACCCAAAGACGTGGTGCGGGCCGTCTTTTTCGGACTGGGCGCCGACGGCACCGTCGGAGCCAACAAAAACTCCATCAAAATCATCGGCGAGGAAACGGACCTCCATGCCCAGGGTTATTTCGTTTACGACTCCAAAAAATCCGGCGCTGTCACCATTTCCCATCTGCGCTTTGGGCCGCATCCCATCCATTCCCCCTTCCTCATCAAACGGGCGGACTTTGTCGCCTGCCATCAATGGCCGTTTTTGGAGCGTTACAACGTGGTGGAGTACGCGAAGGTGGGCGCGACCCTCCTGCTCAACTCGCCCTTCGGTCCCGGGGAGGTCTGGAATCATTTTTCCCTCGAAGTCCAGCGCGACATCATCGCCAAAAAACTCAAATGCCATGTCATTGACGCCTACTCCGTGGCCAAGGCCACCGGCATGGGCGGGCGCATCAATACCATCATGCAAACCTGCTTCTTCGCCATTTCCAACGTCCTCCCCCGCGAAGAGGCGATTGCCCAGATCAAAAAGGCCATCCGCAAAACCTATGCCCGCAAGGGCCAGGCCGTCGTGGATCAAAACTTCGCGGCGGTGGACCAAACCCTTGCCGCCTTGCACGAAGTCAAAATTCCCCAAGCCATTTCCACCGTCCGTCATCAGGCGCCCCTTGTTTCGGCGGCCGCCCCCGATTTCGTCCAGCGGGTCACCGCGGTGATGCTGGCCGACAAGGGCGATTTGCTGCCCGTCAGCGCGTTCCCGGTGGATGGCACCTGGCCCTCCGGGACCACTCGCTGGGAAAAACGGGCCATTGCGCTGGAAATTCCCGAATGGGACCCTGCCATCTGCATTCAATGCAACAAGTGCGTCCTGGTTTGCCCGCACGCCGCCATTCGCGCCAAGTTTTATCCCGCCGCCCAACTGGCCAATGCCCCGGCCCAGTTCAAATCCACCGCCTTTCGCTCGCAGGAATGGAAGGACTCCCTCTACACCCTCCAGGTGGCGCCGGAAGATTGCACCGGATGCACCCTCTGCGTGGCCGTTTGCCCTGTCAAATCAAAAACCGACCCCAAGCAAAAAGCGATCAACATGCGGCCCATGCCCGCTTTGCTCGAGCAGGAGAAGCTCAACTTTGCCTTCTTCCTCAATCTGCCTTCCCCCGACCGCACCCGCCTGGCGATGGATGTCAAAGGCTCCCAATTCCGCGAGCCGCTCTTCGAGTTTTCCGGCGCCTGTTCCGGCTGCGGCGAAACCCCCTACCTCAAACTGCTCACGCAAATGTCGGGCGACCGGCTCATCATCGCCAACGCCACCGGCTGCTCCTCCATCTATGGCGGCAATTTGCCGACTACTCCTTACACCATGAACAGCGCCAAACGCGGCCCGGCCTGGTCCAATTCGCTCTTTGAGGACAACGCCGAATATGGCTATGGCCAGCGACTGGCGCTGGACAAGCAAACTGAATTCGCGCGGGAACTGGCCCAAAAACTCGCGCCGCAACTGGGCGGGGATTTGGTCGAAGCGCTGCTCGCCGCCAAACAAGACAATGAAGCGGAGATTGCCGCCCAACGCGAGCGCGTCTGCGAATTGCGCCTGCGCCTGCAAAAACTGGCCGCCCCGGAAGCCTCCGTCCTCCACGTCCTGGCCGATGTGCTGGTCAAAAAATCCGTCTGGATTGTGGGCGGCGACGGCTGGGCCTATGACATCGGTTTCGGCGGCCTCGACCATGTCATCGCCATGAATGCCAAGGTCAACATTCTTGTGCTTGACACCGAGGTTTACTCCAACACCGGCGGACAACAATCCAAGGCGACCCCCAGGGGTGCGGCGGCCAGATTCGCCGTTGCCGGCAAGCGCACCGGCAGAAAGGACCTTGGCCTGATGGCGATGACCTACGGCACCGCCTATGTTGCCCAAGTCGCTTTTGGCTCCAAGGACATACAAACCGTCAAAGCCTTCGAGGAAGCCGAATCGTTTCCCGGCACCTCGCTCATCATTGCCTACGGTCCCTGCATCGAGCATGGTTTTGCGATGGGACTTGGACTGGACCAGCAGAAACTGGCGGTGGACACCGGCTTCTGGCCGCTTTACCGGTTTGATCCGCGTCGCCTGGCGGCGGGCGAACCGGGATTAAAGCTGGATTCCGCCGCGCCCAAGATTCCCCTGGAAAAATTCTGGGCGTCCGAACGCCGTTTCCAAGCCCTGGCCAGCGCGGACCCGGCGCAGAGCAAAGCCATGCTTGACGCTGCGCAAGGCGAAATTTTGAGCAAATTCGCCCTTTACGAAAGGATGTCCACCCAGCCCGTGCCCCCCGCCAAGCTGGTGCAGGCCAGTTGAACTGACGCCTCCCTAATCCTAATCTTAATCCTAATCTTAATCCTAATCTTAAAAAAGCACAGGTCAGTAAATTTCGTAAAGTGATGAGAGGGGTTTTGAAAGAGTTGCTTTGCGTCGGCGTCGCCTTCCTGGCGGTGGCCTTATGCGACGGATGCGCCCCACAGCATCCCTCCCGGAAAGCCGCCGTTCCGCCCGGGAATGTTCCTGAGTGGCGGGTGAGTGTGCCACTAACAACCGTTGGGACGTTGCAACCCACATTTGCATGGTCACCCCCGAACGAATCCGGCGTTTCGTATGACTTTATAATTTCTGTGGGCGTTGACTTGCATCACGGATTCTGGGTCCCCGGCAAGACAGTCTATTATCGTCAAGGCCTTACGACGACGACCCACACCCTTGACCAACCGCTGTCGCCTGACACGGTTTACGTCTGGTCGGTGCGAACACGGTCTGGAAATAAAACGTCCCTGTGGGCCGCCTACACTGACGCCAATCCAAGTCTTTTCCAGAGGGGCCAGCGCCGTTACAATATAATGTATGCATTCAAAACACCGGGGCATTGAAGTAAATGGAAATCAGGCGGGTCATTTTATTCGGCGCTGATGGCCATTGTCGCTGAAGCATTGGTCACGATGTAGTTCACTCCCAAATGCCGGGAATAGAGCGACGTTGCGCTGGCTGGGCCAAAGAGCAGAGCGGGGATGCCATTGCTCACGACCAGATTGGTCACTCCATTCGGGAAATCCACCACGACGTTAAAGCCATTGGTGTTCGTCCATGCGGTTGAAGTGAAGCCGGCCAAATAGTTCGTTGCGTAGCTGGCAAATCCGCTCCCCGCGCCGCTTTTCCCCTGGGAATAAATCCCGTTCGGGCCGGAATGAATGCCATTCCCTACATAAAGATCGCCGCCGACGTGGGCGCGATTCCCAACATTGATGTCGTCGCCATACAGGTTGCCGATGCTGGCGGATGGGGAAAGTATGCCAGGCAGGCCAAGGATGGTCAATCGGCCGGTGGATTCATTGCACGTGACATAGGCATAGTTGCCGCAAATGGTGATGTCATCAACATACGCCAAGTTAACAGTGTCGATGTTGGTCCCGACGCAGAATGGCGCGGTCGGATTGGAGACATCAACCGTGTAAACCGCATCAACATTGATATCAGTGATGAAAGCAAACCGCCCCGCCACCTTGATGGTATAAAGCGAGCTTGCACCCGGTATGGTCACACTGCCCACGATGGGCATGGAGGAGGAGAGCAGGTTGGACACACTTACAATGTCGAGCGCCGTGCCGTCCAGCACATAAGCGTAACGGGACTCGATATACACGGAGCCGGAACCGCTTATGGCGGCCGAATGTCCGGCCAGGACAGGGTTGGCGGGATTGGAAATATCCACCACCGCCAAACGATCGGCATCAACTCCAGTGACATAGGCGTAATGACCCTTGATTTGCACGGTCGCTGCTTCACCCAAGTCCGTGCTGTCCGCCAGGCTGCCGACGATGGTCGGAGAGGTCGGTCTGGAAATGTCCACCACCGTTAAATAACCGCCGCTGCCTGTTGCTTCCCCGATGACATAAGCGTATTGGCCGGACACTGCCACGCCTTCGTTTTCCAGCAGCGAGACCGCATTGCTCACATAGCCCACTTGGACCGGGGCTGTCGGATTGGAAATGTCAATGACAACAAAGCAATTGCTCTCCATGCCGCACACATAGGCATAACGGCCCGCGACTTCCAGCCCTTCCGCGCCCTTGATCTGGGGGGAAGTGAAATTGGTGATCAACGAGGGCGCTGCCGGATTCTGAATGTCAATAATACAAAGGTCATCCGACGTCGTCCAGTTGTTGACCTGGCCGTCACAAGTCATATAGGCGTACCGCCCCTGCACACGCACCCATCCGGCGCCGGCGAAAAGGGAGGAGCTGAGGGAACTAACGACGTAAGTGTTGCCCACTTGATACAAGTTGCCGTTGGTGCCAATGACCGTGCCGGTGCTGGCGCTGCCGCTGGCATTGGTCCAGACGGTGACGGCATTCGTGAAGGTTTTTGCGCCGGTGATGGTTTGGGCGGTGTTGAGCAAAACGGTATTCGCGCTTTCCCGCCCGCTTGGCATTGTCCCGCTGGCGAGGCTGGACGCGTTCAGGCTGGTGAGATTCGCGCCAGAGAACGTCGGCGCGGTCTGATAGGTGGGGGCTCCCGCGCCGCCGCTGGCCGGTCCCGCCAGGACGCTGTTTTGCGCCGCATTGGCCAGGGTGGCGGCGACGGTGCCGGAACTGGTGTCGGCGGAGCTTGGGGTGGAACTCAAGACCGTGCCATCGCCGGTGAAAGTGACGCTGGTGACGGTGCCGCTGCCACCGCCCGCCGGGAAATAGCTTAATCCGGTCGCTGTGGCATTCGATGCGCCCAATAGCTGTCCATCGCTGCCTTTGCTGATTCTGACCCAATTGGTGCCATTGAAGACCGCCAGATCGCCCTTGCTGGTTCCGACATTTGCTTGGATCGCGTTGCCGAGTGCCGCGTTGGGCACGGTGCCGGTCAATTGCGAGGCGGGCAGGCTCGTCAGATTCGCCCCGGAGAAGGTGGGGGCGGTCTGGTAGGTGGGCGCGCCCGCCCCGCCGCTGGCCGGTCCCGCCAGGACGCTGTTTTGCGCCGCATTGGCCAGGGTGGCGGCGACGGTGCCGGAACTGGTGTCGGCGGCGCTTGGGGTGGAACTCAAGACCGTGCCATCACCGGTGAAAGTGACGCTGGTGACGGTGCCATTGTTGACAGTGGTGACATTGCCGGAGGAGACGCTCAGCCCGCTGCCGAATTTGGCCACGCCCAGCGCGCTGCTGGTTGCCGTCGGCAGATAAGAGGCCGGGACAGTCCCGCTGGCGATGCTGGAGCCGTTGAGATTCGTCAACCCGACGCCGTTGTCCACCGTCAATGGCTGTAGGTCAGCGGGGAGATTGTTGCTCGACACTATGCCGGTCAGGTTGGTGCTTGCCACCCAGCCGGTGAGCGAGCCTCCGCCCAGATTAAGGTTGCCACCCCTGAAATTCATGTCACCGAGGCCGTCGGTGTAAATGAAACCACTATCCAGACTGCTGGAGCCAATGATATTCAGCGAATTGGCGGAAAGACCCGAATTGGCGCTGATATTGTAAGCAGTGACGCTGGAGAATTGTGCTGCATCGTAATTGACCGTGCCGGGGGCGGTATTGGATATGTTCACGGCGTTGATCGCCCCTATGACATTCAAGATGGCGTTCGTCGCATTGATGAAAATGCCGGTTTGCAGCGCAGGATAATTTTGGTTGGTCACGGCGTAGAGGTTGTCGTCCACAGTGGCTTTGGCAGCGCCGCCGGCGGTGCCGTCGCCGAGAAACAGGGCCATCAACGTGGTTGTGCTGCTGGAATTGGTCATGAAAAAATTGCAGTGCCTCACCAGGGCGCTGATCCCCAGCAGGCGCAGGCTGCGATTCTGGGTGGTTCCGGCGAAGCCCGAACTGTTGTCTGTGGCCCCTCCAAAATCGCAATCCTCAAAAACAAAGGTGGAGTTTGTGGCGAGCAATACCGTTTCGTCCAAGGAGACGCCATCGTAACCCGTCATCACCGCGCAATGGCGGAAGGCGCCGCTCGAAGGCTTGGTAAAGGTGCCAAAGACCGCATCCGAATCGCCGCTAAAGGTCACTCCCTCCGCCGTGAAGTTTGTGCAGTTGAAGATTTGAACAGGGTAATAAAACACGCCATTTTGGGTATTTGTCCCGATGGTGAAATCCTTCAGCAGAATATTGCTGCCGCCGACAATCAGATAATAGGTCGAGGCAACAGGGGTGATGGTCAACCAGGTCTGCCCCGCCCCTTCGCCAATGAGGGCCGTGTTGTTCGTCACGATGGTATTGGCGGGGACGTTAAAGAAGCCGCTTTGCAAATGGATGACGTTGTATCCGCCGGCGCTGTTGGCAGCGGCGAGGGCTTTTGTGATCGTTAACAATGGCCAGAGCGGGTTATCGCCGGGATTGCTGTCGAGTCCGGTCTGGCTGACCCACCATTCGTTCGTGGACAGGGCTGGAAGATTGGCCGGATTGATCATGCCAGCCAGATTGGTCGCTGTGCCGGCGTTTGTAGCGTAACCCGCATTGCCGGCATTGGTGGCGAAGGAGGCATTGCTAATGCCGGCGGGAATTACCGCCAGGGGTGCTGTGCCAACAAGGCTGGATGCATTCAGACTCGTCAGATTCGCCCCGGAGAAGGTCGGCGCGGTTTGAAACGTCGGAGGGGCTGCGCCGCCACTGGCCGGCCCGGCTAGGACGCTGTTTTGCGCGGCATTGGCCAGCGTGGCGCTGACGGTGCCGGAACTGGTGTCGGCGGCGCTTGGCGTCGAACTCAAGACCGTTCCATCGCCGGTGAAAGTGACGCTCGTGACAGTGCCCCCGCCGCCTGGCGTGGCCCACGTCTGGTCGCCACGCAGGAATGTGCTGCTACTGGCTGTGCCGCTGCCTTCGCGCCCTGTCGGCACGGTACCGCTGCTTAGGGCGCTGGCGTTCAGGCTCGTCAGATTCGCCCCGGAGAAGGTCGGCGCGGTTTGGTAGCTGGGCGCGCCCGCGCCGCCGCTGGCCGGGCCCGCCAGAACGCTGTTTTGCGCCGCATTGGCCAGAGTGGCGCTGACGGTGCCGGAACTGGTGTCGGCGGCGCTTGGGCTGGAACTGAGCACTGTTCCATCACCGGTGAAGGTGACGCTGGTGACGGTGCCATTGTTGACAGTGCTGACGGTGCCGGACGACACGTTCAGCCCGCTGCCGAATTTGGCCACACCCAGGGCGCTGCTGGTGGCGGTGGGCAGGTAGGAGGCCGAGACCGTGCCGCTGCTGATGGACGAGCCGTTCAGGCTCGTGAGATTGGCGCCGCTAACGGCAGGCAATATGGCCGGCAAGACGCCATTTTGCAACGTCCCCGTCAGTTGTGAGGCTGGGAGGGCGCATGTGCCGGAGACATTATTGGCGGTTGTGGCTGTGGTGGCGGTTGCTGCACTGCCCGCATTGGTAGCGTAACCAGCAGTGCCCGCATTGGTGGCGTAACCGGCAGTGCCCGCATTGGTCGCGTAGCCGGCATTGCCGGCATTGGTGGCGTAATAAACATTAGTCGAGCCGCCCCCGCCCCCGCTGAAGCCGGCGGCGGTCAGGGCCGCGGCAATGGCTGGCTCGTTGCTGGGCCAAAGGTTCGCCGGGTTGACGACGAAGGTGTTGGTGTTGAAGGTGACGGCCGCGTTGGTGCCCCCGAAAGCGTTCGGGGGCAAAGGCAGAATTAAGAAGGCGCAATTAAGAAGTAAAAACGGTAGGGCGAGACTCTGTCGAGCCGTGACTGTCAATCGATTCAGGGTTCGACGGAGTCTCACCCCACCAAAAAAGGAGATTTTTTTCATAGTTTTTTAGCATTTGGCATTTAGCATTTTTCTCATCTTGTCGCAGGGGGAGCCGGCCTTGAGATCGGTGGTGCCGTCGCCTTTCAGGCACGGCCAATGGAGGGCGCGGCCGATCGGGCCGGCCAGGCGATGCACAGCATCGCCAAGTCTGAAGGTTGAAGTCTGAAGGCTGAATTCTGCATTCTGACTTCTTCCTTCTGCCTTTAACGCAAAGCGACGGCGAACGTCCGCGAATTGTTCCGGGGTGAACTCGATCAGGGCGGCGGCTCCTTCGCCGGTGACCTTGCCGAGGCGCAGGCATTCTTCCAGGTAGCCGGGCTGGCGCGCGGGCGCGGCGGCGTGGATTTTTTTGAGTGGCAGAATGATGTTCACAAGAAAAGGCAAAAGGAAGAATTATGAATTAAGAAGTCTGAGAAGACTTCCCGGTTCGGGTATTGGCTGTTTTTCATAATTCTTAATTCTTACTTCTTAATTTTCCTCTCACGGTGCCGAAAACTGCTCTCCGTAGGGATCGCAGCAATGCCAGGGGCCGCAGGTTTGGTTTTGATTCCAGTCCGGTCCGGCGGAGAGGCTCGGAGCGCCGTAAAGCGTGTCCACCAGCGTGATGAGGTTGGGAAACACTTCGTAACCTCCTCCCGAGCCTTGCAGAAATATCCAAACGTAAGGGTAGCCGGGAATGACCGACCACGGCACTTCCATGATGCCGCAGGCGCCCCCAAAAGCGCCGGCGCAGCCTTCGTCGTAATAGCCGTAGAACCCGTTGGCCGCGGACCAGCCGACGCACAGCATCAGGTAATTGGCCGGGACGGTGAAAAGGCATTGAACCCGTTGAAAGCCATAGAGCGCCGAGCCGGTGGGGATGGCGGGGTCGGTCAAGTAGGTTGCATTGGGGAAGCCGACGCCGGTGCTGCCAAGTCCCTGTGAGTCCGGCGCGGTTTCGGTTTCGTTGGAAAAGGTGGCGAACCAATTCCGGTTCCACGGGATGGTGGTCATGTCATAATCCAGTGCCCACGTCTTGATGTTGTCCAAGGCCAGGTAGGAGTGATCACTCGGAATGTCGGCAAAGGCCAGGCCCGCGGTGAGGATTCTGACGACCGCCCCGCCGCATTGGAACGGGCATCCCGTGACGTTGAGCAATGAACCTGGATTCAGCGCAGACATAAAGTTAGAAGGAAGAATTAAGAATTAAGAAGTCTGACAAGGCTTCCCGATTCGCCTGCCGGCTGTTTTTCCTGTTTCTTAATTCATAATTCATAATTCTTACTTCCTCAAATTCCTATGGAATTTGAGTAGGGCTGGCTGCACAGGAAGAGGCGATACATTTGCGTGGCGGTGCCGCTGATGTTTTCGCATGTCTCCAGCTCCCGCAAATAGACCTGCATGTTTTGCAGGAGGCCATATTGGTTTTTCAGATCGGCCAGATGGACGCGAATCCAGGCGTTGGACTCGCCCGGCGTGGACCCGGTGGGGCCTTGCGCGAAGGTGATTCCCTGTCCCTGGGCGAACGCGCGCGAACTGGCGGGTACGCTTCCGGTGAAGGGATTTCCCCCGGCGCCGCTGTCAACATGAACGCCGGCGGGCAGCGTGGCGGGCGTGCCGCTTTGGTCTGTCAAGAGGCTGGTGAAAAAACTTTGGAAGGTGAAGTTTTTTGCTCCGGGACTCGGCGCTTGCGCGGGGATGTTGTTGCCGAGCTGCGCGTTGCCGGGGTTGTTCTGGTTCATGGGATCGCCGCCGATGAGCAGAAACCAGCGCGGGCCGATGTTGCTGCGGAAGCGGGCCACGAATTGCGCGGGGCCGAGATGCCTGGCCGGACCGAAGGTGATCTCCGTCTGGCCGTTGTCTTGATAACGAACGCTTTGCAGACAAGCGTTCATATTTGCCCACTCCGCCAGGCCTCCGGTGATATTCAGCGCATTGCCGAGCGGGCAGACGTCGCTGATTTCGGTCTCTTGGACCAATACCGATCCCTCATATTGAGGGATCGTTTCCAACGCAAGGATGTATCCCGCCAGGCCGCAAGGAATGGGCTCGCCGTAAGCCACCGATGGAGACGAGTAATAGGTGCCGCTGGCCAGCGTCGTGAGTGTGACGGTGATGTTTTTTTCATGATACCCAACGGTGGAGGAGTTGACCGTGTGCGCCCCTTGCGCTTGTTCCTGATAGGCGAACCGCGCGCTGATGGTGGCCTTGACCGTTTTGCCCCCCACCGGATTGGCCGGTGTGCTGGTGCTGGCCAGCATCCAGGGCGCCACTTGGCCATCGGTCACACGGTTGACATAGACGGTCGGATCAACGCTGGCGCCGCTGCTGGCGTCTGTGACGGTGACGGGACAGTTTGTGGCGTCGAAGAATCTGAGGTTGGTAACGTTGGCCAATTCGGGGAAGAGCGATGTCCAGAATGCCGTCGAGCTTCCGCCTCCGGCCGGGTCGGCCAGGTTGATGGCCGCCGTGGTGATTTTGCAACTGGCGGCGTTGACCCGGTCGCCCTGGAAATCGAATGTTTGCACCACGGCCGTGCCCGTCTTGGCCGCGGCCATTAACTGCGCTTGCACAGTGCTTGCAAGGGCTGTGCCGGCCAGGTTGGTGAGCGCGCCGAGTTGCCCGATGCCTTCGACCAAAACCCCGCCGATATAGGCGGCAACGTCGTTGAGGACGACGCTGTAGGGCTGGCCGAGGTAGGTGCCGGCGACTTTGTATTTGAAATGGACGGCGGCTGGAATGAGATCGGTGCGCTTTTTGATTCTATTCTTGACAGTAATGCCCGAGAGCGCCAGGGATTTCGTGCTGAGCTGGTCCCGGGTCGCAATGTGCAACTGCGGCGGGGTCTGGCTGTGGTCCGTCCACACCACCGGCGAGCCGATGCCGCCGAGCCATTGCAGTTGGCGGCGCATGGCCTCGGCGCACGTAATGGCGTTGACCGCATCCAACGGGCAGCGGAGCATGTAGCTGCCGGCAGGGAGCGCGCTGGCGGAAGTTTTTCCTGAAAGCGCAGTTCCGGCGTAATCGCTGATGAGGACATTGGCGCTGGGGTTTTGCAGCAGGTCCCAATTGATGCCGTCAATGGCCGTCGTCAATGGATCGCATTGGAACTGGATGGTGCCGGGCCAGCCGAGGCCATTATTGGCCTGCTGATACGCGCTGTCGGCTTGCGCATACATGCAAATCTCCTTCACCTGCTGGGCGATGGACATCAGGTTGGTCGCGGTGGTGCCTTGCACCGTGTCCCCCGCGCCGGTGAGCGTGGTCAGGCTCAGGCCGAGGATGACATCGGACTGGTAATCGGCAATTTGTTGGCTGCCGTTCCAGGTCAGCATCAATTTCTGGAAGATGAGGCGCTCAAAAAAGAACTGGTAGGGGCCGGCGAATTTGTAATTGAAGGATTCCGACCCCGGCTCGCCGGCGCGGTCGTTGTCAACACAATAGCCCCAGAACCATTGTGTCCCGCCGCTGAATGAAGTCGCCCCGCTCTGCGGCAAGGTCGGATTCGTCGGATTTGTCTGGCTGCACACCCGGTTGATTTTGACAATGATATTTGCCCCGTAGGGGAAAATATCTCTCCCGTCCATCGGTGTCGGGAGGGTGCAGGTGAAATCGTCATGGGCCTGGTTCTGGACGGTGCGGGACCAAATGGAGATGCCCCAGTCCGCGAGGGACTTTTCAACGCCATTGTAGGTAAGGGTGGTGTAAACCATAAGGCGGAATTAAGAAGGCGGAATTAAGCGTAGCGGCGCTCGGCAGAGCGCCGCAGCCTGCCCGCCGTAGCCTTGGCGGAGGAGGGGCACCGGCTTTCTGCCGAAAGCCGCTGCGCGGTTCGTCTGTTGGCCGTTTTTCATGTTTCTTAATTCTTAATTCTTACTTCTTAATTTTCTTTCATTGCGGGTAGGCACCGTAGCCCAGGCGCTGTTCGATTTCTTCGAGCCTGCGCTGGTTGGCGCTGTAATCCTGGAAGGCAGGGTGCTGGCTGACGGATTCCAGCAGCGTGATGGCTTGGTCGAGCAGGGCCTGCATTTCCTCGGCGCTCTGGGCCTGGTTTCTGACGCCGCCCTGCACAGCGTCAAACCTATTTTTAAGATCCCGCCCCCCGCCGGGCGGTTCAGGGCGGACGGCATGGTCAGCCTGTTCTTCCGGCGGGGCCTGGCCTGGCGGGATCATTTGGCGCGGCCCGGCCGGAGGCTGTTCCGCTGAGCCGCCCTCCGCCGGCGGATCGTCCGGCTTGACCCCCGCTTTCGCCGCCGCCTTTCCCTCTCCTTGGGGAGAGGGCAGGGTGAGGGGACACAGCGTCCCGCCCTCCCCCGTCGCGTTTCTTGTGGGCCGGGCTTGTGGCGGGGACGGAGCGCCCGCCATTTCACGGAAAGCCAAAATCTGCCTGGTGGTCCGCTGGCAAAGCTCCTTTGTCTGTTTGACAAGCTCTGTCAACATATTCAACAAGGGTGCGGGCGGCTTTTTTTTCATAATTCTTAATTCTTAATTCTTCCTTCCTTAATACGCTGTGTCGCCGAGGCTGAGCGTGCGCACTCCGCCCGCGGTGTCGATCTCCAGGTTGTAATAATGGCCGCTCACCGGATCGTAGAGTTGCGGCACGATGTTGCCCGCCACGGTCTGGAATCGGAACCAGGCCGCCGCCGGCGCGCTGGCCGTGCTGATGGGGCCGTCTTTGACCGTGACCGGACCGTCCAGGAGGGTGATGATTTTCGCCGGTGTGTCCGTGGTTTGCGCGAGCAAGCGCAGCCAATAGTTGACACTGGCCTGTCCGTTCAGGCTGACGGCGGTTTGGCTGTTGGGGAAGACAAAGGCGGCGTGGTAAAACGGCGTCGTGTTGTTCGTCCACTGCGACTGCGTCAAACCCAGGTTCATGTTGGCCGCCAGCACCGTCCCGCTCATCATGGGCGCGTTGGTGTCGGTCTCGCTTTGAAACACCTGGCAGGTGACCGAGGCCAGGTTGCCCAGACTGGTGAGCAGCGCGCCGTTCTGGCCGATGCCGATGTCAATTTCAATGTCATCCCCGCGGTAAAACATCGCCCCCTGCGAGGTGTTGAGGTCACTGACGTTGTTGCGCGCCGCGAGGTCGCAAAACAAGCGGATGGGGAGTGGGGAGAGGCTCATGGAATCAAGTAAGAAGTAAGAAGGATGAATTATGAAGTGAAGAAAAAGTCAGGGTTCGACGGAGTCTCACCCCGCCGATTTTCTTATTTCTTAATTCATACTTCATAATTCTGCCTTGGGTTAAGGGGTGCTTTGCCACGGTCCATTGCCGGCAATGGTGTAATTAAAATCGCAACTCAGCCCGATTTGCCGGACGCATGTAACGCTCTCGACCACCGCGGCGGGCAGGTAGCGCAGGACCAGCCCGCCGGCGCTTTGGCTCGTCAGGGTGATCTCCCCCGCCGTCGGCACGCTGTCCGGGTGAAACGCGATGAACGCCACACACGCCTCCAGCGTCTGGAAGCTCCGCTGCACGGTGAACGCGAACCGGTTTTCCAAATTGGAGCGCGGGATGTTCAGCAAATAGGCCGCGCGGAAGAGCGGGCTGTGTTGCACCCGCCGCTTTTGTTTGTTGACAAATCCTTCCTTGATCTGGCCCCCCGCGCCGCCGCTGAAATTCGCCCCTATGACCACGCTCACGGTGTCATCGCCGAGAACGAAGGCCGTCCCGCCCGCCGGTGTGAGTGTGATCTTCACCGCTCAGGCCAGGGTTAGGGGCGCGGCGGGCGCGCCGCTGCTCAAATCCGCCGTGCTCACGAACCCGATCTCTCCCTGGCGCAACGGCTTGGCGCCAAACTGGAACCCGGCCGTTTTCAGCGCCGCGTTGCCCAGCGTGACGCTGATGTTGCTCGTCCCGGTTATGGACAGGGACGGAAAGGAAGCGCCACCATTGGCCGCCTTGGCGAGTTGGCTGAGCCGCGTGCCGGGCGAGGCGTTTGCCCCTTGCAAGCCCAGGGCGGTGAGCAGGGCGGCCATGGTGGCGTCGGCGGGCTTGCATTTGGCCAGCGCGCGGTAGCTCAGCAAGCGAAACGCTCGGGTCCGCCCCTGGATCAGGACAGGCGACCACTCCAACTCGTGCGCGATGGTCCAGGTCTCCTGCGCCTGAAAACTGGTCAGGCCGGAAACAGAGCCAAAAACAGCCGTGTATTCTTGCTGGCCAATCAGGGCCGTGCCCGCTACGGACGGATAGGCAAAGCTATAACTCCCGCCCGCGGCGTTGTAGGTGTAGTAAGCGCCCGCATTCGTCGGGTTTTGGCCCGATTGGATCAGCCCCCAAATTTCCATCGGTCCAAGGATGACCTTTTCCACGCCCAGAATCAGGTCCGACATCTTTCCCACCATGGCGTTGTTGAGGATGAATTGATCCCCGTTGATCGAGTTGATGCTGGCCGCGACGTTCCCGCCGCCATAAAAAGTGCCCGCGGCGGGAAAGGTTCCCGTATACGGGAACAGCGCCCCGATCGCGCCGGTGTCGTAATAACGCGGCGTCCCGCTGAATTTGATCAGCAGGTCGGTGGGAATCTCGTCGAATTTCCCGTAGAGCGCCGACGTTAAAACCGATGTGGTGGGGACCATTTCGAGCGAGCAATCGCTTTCGAACTGGATGTTTTTGGAGTTGAGGCTGACGAACGCCGCGCCGCCGGAGAGATTGGCTGCTATGACTGACATAAGTTTTTAGGGATTAAGATTAGGATTAGGATTAAGATTAGGATTGGGAGCAAGATCAGGAGTGCGGGTTCCGTTCCTAATCTTAATCTTAATCCTAATCTTAATCCGTGTTTTCATGTTATCGTTGCCATTCCAGTTGAACTGCCGAGTTTGTTGGCCGCGTAACCCGCCCAGCGCACGATGGCGCCGCTGGCGACAGTGAAAGGCGCGGTATAGACGATGGCGCTCCCATTGCCGGAGCCGGGAAACGATCCATCTGTCGTGTAATAAATCGCGGCCGCCGGATCGCTGGCCGGCGCGGTGAAGGTCAGCGTCAGCGGCGGCCCTTCCGTGGGTGGCGGCGGGCAGCCCGTGCGCCCCGGCGGTGTCAAGTTGAATGTGGCTTGCAGGATCACGTCGTAGGCGACCAGATCGGGAAAACCGCCATTGGGCACGATCGCTTGTGGCGCCGGATACAAGGCCTGGCAGATTCCGCCCAGGTAAAACTGGTGCAGCGTCTGGAGTATTTCCACGGCGATTTCCTCCGCCGTCAAGTTGACGCCCCCGGTGGCGAGGTTGATCTGCGGATTTTCCTTGACGATGAGACGCTGTTCCAGCGTCACCACCGGGCCGGGCGCATTGACCAGGTTGGTTTTGATCAGGGGCATCAACACTTCAATCGTCGCCCCGGGCAGTTTGCCGCTCTGGCCCGGGTCGAACGTGGCCGAGGACAGCGCCTCCTCGATCTCGCTTTGAAAACGTTCCTTGCGAATTTGGAACAGCGAAATGGCCGCAAAGTAAGGCTCGCTCGCCAGCTTGTTAAACACATCCGGCTGTATTTGTTCGATTTGCGGATTCATAAGGAAAGGCGGAAGTAAGAATTAAGAAGTCTCCGTTATGCGTAGCGGCGTCTCGGCAGAGCGCCGCATTCACACCGGTTCGGTTGTTGGCTGTTTTTCATAATTCACAATTCTTACTTCTTAATTCGCTTCATATTCCCCTTTCCTGCTCCCAGCCGAATTCGAGCCGAGCCTTTTCAAAGCGCGGCGCGGGCGCGCTCGTCACTTCCGTCGTCGGATTGTCCGGGGCGGAAACGGCCACGCTGCCCTCCGCCACCCCTTGCAATTTTCGCAGGGCCAAATCGTTGTCCGGCTTTTTGTCCTCGGCGATGGCTTTTTTGCGCAGGCGGTTGGCGGTGCGGTAAATGATGATGTCAATGGCGGCGTTCTTCAATTCCTGGGGCAGCGTCCCGCTTTGGCCCAGCGTGTTGCGCCGCCGCACGTAGCCCCGGACTTCGGCGGTGACATCGGGCAGCAACGTGTCAAGAGGATTTTCCTGCCCGGCGGCCAGCGCCGTGTTCAGCGCCGCCGTCAGCTCCGGGTTGTTGATCGAAGCCAGGACATCGTCCTGCGTAATGGTGATCCAAGTATCCATATCTTTTTAAAGGCGGAAGTAAGAATTATGAATTAAGAAGTCTGAAAAGGTGCCCCGGTTCGGTGTTGGCTGTTTTTCATAATTCTTAATTCTTCCTTCTTAATTCTCTTCTTAATTCTCCCTTCTTCCTTCTTACTTTCCTGGGCGGCGTGGCCGGGAGGGGCAACCACGCCGCCCCCTCTGCGCAGTCCGGGTCTTATGGGTAACCGCCCGGAACGATGTTGCCGAAGCTCACGGTGATATTGCTCAGCGTGATGCCATTCGTGGCCGCGTTCGCGTTCTGAAGCGAATACGGCGTGATGTAGAGGGCGTTATTCAGGTAGGCGCTGGCGTAGTTGGTCCAAATCGTGCAGGGGTTGGCGCCATTGGCCACGTTGCTGTTTTGCAGGAATCCGGTCGTCTGCCAGTTGGTGCCGTCAAGACTCACGCTCCAGTTGAGGCTGAAGCCGAGTGTGGTGGCGGCGTTGGTGCCGCTGTAAGTCATCGCGGTCGCCATGCCCTGGCCCTGCCGCAGATTGATGATGTTGCAAACCGGCAGCCCGTTGGTCCCAAACAGATTTGTCGTGGTATTGCCCGGAACGGCCGCCGGAAGGTTTGTCAACACGAAGATCGTGGTGGGAACGACCTGGGCCTGCACAGTGCAGAGCGCGGAGTGCAGAGTGCAGAGTGCGGCGATGAGGAATAATTTTTTCATAGTGTTCATTTTGTCAGTGTTTCAGATTTCTTAATTCTTACTTCTTAATTCTGCCTTTATGACAGTTGCAGTCTGGTCATGGCGATCTGGCTGGTTTGTTCGATGTCCTCCGACCAGTCCACAACACAAGCCTCCGGTCATTAGTCCCACAACATCAACTGGTTATGACTATTGCTAGGATTGTTTTGAGATTGTGTTTGTGTAACCAGTTCTGCCAGAGGGATTTGCTCAAAAACGTTCACGCTCACAAT
>Ga0326728_10003823_pt1 | contig 45744 bp, 32 predicted proteins | sample MB3enrmetagenome_FD_207602 | JGI IMG/M metagenome (GOLD analysis project Ga0326728, IMG submission 207602) | Lab enriched peat soil microbial communities from McLean, Ithaca, NY, United States - MB31MN | ecosystem: Environmental > Terrestrial > Soil > Wetlands > Peat | place: USA: New York...
GATTCACGAAGCGGGCCTTGGTCGAAATGAGGAAAGAGTCCCTTCCAGGTAACAAGAAAAAGAGCCGCTCGCGGCTCGCGCACTGGAAGTGTCTCTTGACAACGCCGACACCGTCATAGAGGGTGGCGCAGCCTTAACTTCCGAAAACGATTCTGGGTGGCCCGTGGGTGTTCGGCTTCCTAAGAAACTCAAGAACCGACCTGAAGGTCGGCCTGTGAAAAGGCGGGAGAACCCAAGAACCGACCTGAAGGTCGGCCACTACAAAAGCGAAAGCACACGGAATTCCTCCTATGGCGGGCAGCGGGCGAGAATTTGTAGTGGCCAGCCTTTAGGCTGGTGTCGCGCCTTTCCAAGGCGCGGTCCAATCGGTGGGCAGAGCAGAATGTTTCATCCAATCAATGGTCTGAGAGCCGGTGAAAGGAAAATCCTGAGGGAGGGAACAGAGCCGCTTGCGAACAGGATTCCACCAGATGTAGCAGGCGACGGCTTCGATGGTATCCGAGGGGCGGAGGACGTAATCATAGTAACTTTTCTCCCAGAGACGGGTGGGAGAAGATCTCCTGAATTCGAAAGCAGTGTGCTGCTTGAAAAGACGGATGAATTCACGGAGGTTTGACAGCGGTTGTGTGCCTTCTGCCAGAAGGTGCAAATGGTCTGGCATGATGCAAAAGGCGTGGAGAAGGAAAAAGTGGTTTGAAACGCCTTCGTGAAGGAGAACGGAGACCCGCTCGGCAAAGCCGGGCGAGTTGAGATGAGGTCTCCGCCGATCACAGCAAATGGTGACGAAGTAGGTGCGGAGACCGAGATAGTGGTCGGGGGGAAGGCGAGTGTTGCGCCGATGGTATGGCATACCTGTGAGTAATATATAACATAAATAATATTGGAAAGAAAAGAACCAGCCTGAAGGCTGGCCAGCGCAAAGGCCGGAGAAACCCAAGAACCGACCTGAAGGTCGGCCACTACAAAGGCTACGGAAGGCGGCCCGCACGGCTTGTCCTGACATCTCTGCGATCCCGCGTTATACTCGGGCCACTCGACACTCATGTCGACATCGGCGTTCCTGCCGAGAAGGAGGTGATCCAGTGAGGTACGGTTTACTCTGACGCAGTAGAGGAGGCGCTTGTGAGCTTACCGAGCGCCTCTCTCCTTTTCTATTTATGTCCGGTATCTATTCGATAAGCTGGAGCGAGGTGATTGGCATGATTCAGGGCGCGAGGGAAGCCGTAATGTCCTACATCAAAGCGCTGGACGACAGGGACTATGCCGCAGCGCGAAATTATTTGGGCGACAACGTGCGCGTGAAAGGGCCTGCTGGCGAAGCCTTTCGCAGTCCGGATGAGTTTCTGAAAATGATGGAGCAGCAACGTGGAAAATACGAGATCAAGAAGGTTTTTGTGGACGGCAGCGATGTTTGCTTGCTGTACGACTTTGTCACGCCAAAGGTGACTACTTTTTTCTGCTCCTGGTATCAGGTCAAGGACGGAAAGATAATTTCGATCCAGACCGTCTTCGATCCCCGCGCATTCGCAGCCGCGCCGTAGCCCGAGTCTCTTCTTGCTGCCACGCGGCCAACGGCCGGGTGCCGCATCGTTTGGCGGGTGGGCCACTGGCCGGTGCTCGAAACGTCTTAATTTTCGGTACCGTTAGTACTCGATTTTTAGCTTGACATTGAACGATAAGGGCATAGAATCGCGCCCCTGTATCCCTCGTTGACCGAAACCTTCCCCTGGGCGTCAAGAAAAGAGTTTTGAGAGGAGGATTCGAGACATGCGAAAGTATTTGTGGATTATCCTAGCGCTTCTAGTCGTAGCCATAGGGGCGCCTGCCGCCATGGCTGATTCGTACAACTACGCATTCGTTGGAGCGGTCTATTTCGCTGGAACTGATGTCAGTTTCACAGTCAACGGCCCTATCGAACTCAATACGGTATATTCAATCGCCCTCAATCCGGGTAGTACCGACCTATTCGTCACCCAACCGGGCGGGAGCCCAGTCGACGAGGGCGTGATCACCGGCATGGAATGGATAGACAGCCCGTATGCTTACTGCGGCACTAGCGCAGTTTGCACTGTTCAGTTATCTCTCTTGACGGCAAAAGATACAGCCGATGGACCAACAATCGCTGGTACCGTGATTCCGGGCATAGGAACCTACACGGAATTCTTTGACCATGGTACGCTCACAATATCCCCAGCAGTAGCCACGCCTGAGCCAACGACCCTCGCACTTATGCTGTCAGGGATGGCCTTATTGGGCTTGATGGTGGTGCGGAAGCACTAGGTCCGGGCCTCCATCAGGTCAGTTGGAGCACATCGCGCACGATTACAACGGGCACACCACGGACCACTTCGCGCGCCGAGCATATTTCGTAATGCGCCGCAGAGTTTCTCTCTGTGGCGCATTTCGCATTTTTCCCAAATGAATTCCACTTGGCGGGCGGCGAAGAGGTGGACCTTGGGTGCCGCATCGTTTGCGTTTGGTTCACAAAGGTGCGGTTTTGGCGGACCACGCGAGCGCTAAACGGGAACTAAACACGGCCCAGCGGTGGCCCACACGCCTCCTAAGGCGGGTAGGCAGAAGGCAGGGTTTACGGAAACGGGGAAAAAGCGGCGGAGAGATCCCCCCACTCCGCGGCCCGACGCGCCACAATTCGGCGCGCAAAAGAAAATCGGGCCGCTCCGGTCGGGATGACAGGTGTGGAAGGAGCGATCGGTGAGGGAGAAGGCAAAAAGCAGGTCCCTCGCGTTGCTCGGGATGACACGTCACGAGGCAGGGCGGGGCGCATCCGCCTTGCTCTGGAATCTCGCCAAACCCGGGGTATACTCTCTCCACTCGACACTCTTGTCGACATCGGCGTTCTTGCCGAGAAGGAGGTGATCCAGTGAGGTACGGTTTACGTTGACGCAGTAGAGGAGGCGCTTGTGAGCTTACCGAGCGCCTCTCTCCTTTTCTATGCAGAATCCCATGTCTCAGGAGAAACCAATGAAGCGAGAGATCGTCAGGACGATCACATTATCGGTCTTCGCAGTGGCCATCGTGTTGAGCGCCGCGCGGCCGGGGCAACCGCAGGACGCCAAAGCACCGTATCCGAGCATGGCGCCGATTGAGCAATACATGATCGCGGATCGCAATGCCGAGATAGCCCTGGCGCGGAGCGCGGCTCCGGAATCCATATCGCGGGATGCCGAGGTTATGGTCCTCGGAGGGCATGGTTACGAATCCGCCGTAAAAGGCAAGAACGGTTTCGTGTGTATCGTGCAACGATCTTGGACCGCCGGGATCGACGATCCTGTCTTTTGGAATCCCAAGCTGCGTGCTCCCATTTGCTTCAACCCACCCGCTGTACGGACCTACCTTCCACTCGTCATCAAAAAGACCGAGTTGATCCTGGCGGGGCAATCGAAAACGCAAATGTTCGCAAGCATCAAGGCCGCCCTCGACAAAAAAGAATTGCCGGCGCAGGAACCGGGCGCAATGTGCTACATGATGTCAAAGGACGGGTACCTGAACGATCAGGCAGGCCATTGGCATCCCCACCTGATGTTTTTCGTTCCGCAAAATGGAGCGCAAACTTGGGGCGCAAACCTGCCGGGCTCCCCGATTCTGGCAGAGGAGGACTCTGAGGACCGGCTGACGGTATTTATGATTCCGGTGGCCAAATGGTCGGACGGTACGGTTGATGTCATGGAGAAGCACTGAGGCGCGATCTCACCGAGCCATGAGGCGGGCCGCCCGGGCAGCAAAGCGAAATTGCCAGAGCACTGACATTTTGGAGTGCGGCGCCTTGCCGCCGCTTTTCGGTTGACGAAGTGCCTCCACACGGATCGTTTGGGAGCAACGGATTGCGTCGCAAAAGCGGGAGCAAGCTCCCGCACTCCAAAGGTAAGAAACCAAGATGGCCTCCTGAAGGTGGCCGCTACAAAGGCGGAAGAGCGGCCCCTACACTTGGAGAAGAAAACCTAAGAGCACAGGCAGGAGTGACTGTGCCACCAATCACGAGTGACGGATCACGAATTGCGCTTAATGCTAGCGGGCGCGGGCGATTACCATCGTAAGGTCATCGAATTGTTCGCCGACGCTGAATTGTTGGACGGCGTTTTGGATGGCGGTGACTACACCGGTGGGCGGGAGGGAACGATTGGCGCGAACCGTTTCGATGAGGCGAGCTTCGCCGAACTCTTCTTCGGCGGCGTTGTTGGCTTCGGTGACGCCATCGGTATAAATCACCAGGAGGTCGCCGGGAGCTAGAGTGATGCGCTGGGTGACGCACTCCCAATCGGGAAACACGCCGATGACCGTGGAGGTGGAGGTGAGCCGTTCGAGAGAGCCGTTGGCGCGGAAAAGCAGCGGAGCATTGTGGCCGCAATTACAATATTCAAACTCGCGGGAGTGGTCGTCGTAGACGGCGAAGAACATCGTGGCGTAGCGGTCGTCGGGTGTGTTCTCGTAAAAGAGTTGATTGACGGATTTCAGCAGGCGCGGAAGATCATCGAGCGCAATCGCGTAACGGCTGCGCAGATTGGCCTGCAAGTTGGCCATCAGAAGAGCACCGGCAATGCCCTTCCCGGAAATGTCGGCCAGGACAAAGGCGAGATGCCAGGCCGCGGCGGCAAGGGGTTGCGTGGCGCCTCGATCGAGCCTGTGCGAGGAGCCGAGATCGAGGAAGTCGTAGTAATCGCCGCCCACCTGGCGGGCCTGAATGCAACTGCCGGTATATTCGAGCGTGGCCAGCGGCGGCAGAGCCTGGGGAAAGAGCCGGGATTGCACGTCGCGAGCGATTTCGATTTCCTGAGCGGCGCGCCGCTCAATCTGCAGGCGGTCGGCAATGTGTTCGGCGAGGCTGATGTTTTGCAGGGCGATGGCGGCCTGACCGGCGACGGAGTCCAGCAGGCGCTTGTCTTCGCGGGAGTACGTCTCTTCAGAAAGACGCGGCCCCAGAACGATGAGGCCCACGAGTTGTGCGTTGTGGCCCAGGAGCGGCACGAGGCACTCGGGTTCAAGCGGCAGATACGGAAAATTCTCCAGCGCATCCGGAGAATCCCGGGGAGGCACATCCCAGGCCCGGCCATATTCCACTAACCTCTGAAAGAATGGCGTATCCGCTTTGAGCGATTCCAAACCGGCGGGGACTTGCCGGCCAATGGCGCGGAGTGTGCCATCGGAGGCCGCAGCGTAAATGACCAGGGATTTAGGATGCAGCGCTTGCCTGAGATGAGTTTCCAGCAGGGCCGCGAGTTCAGCGCGATCCGTGACGGAGCGCGATTTCTCCGCGAGGTCCTGGAGAATGAGCCGGGCATCGTAGGAACTGCGGAAGAAGGCGCGATCAATGCGCTGCGAGCCGCGTTTTACGAGAGGCGCGGAAGCCCAGACCAGGGCGACTCCGAAAAAGGCGCTGAGCGTCATGCCGACCTGGGAATGCGCGGCAAAAATGGGGGAAAAGTACCGGGAAAAGAAAAATATCGCCAGCACCGCGGCAAGCAGCGACAGGATGAAAAAGCCGCGCTGCACCAGGAGGTAACGCGCGCTTCGCCGGAGCAATGCGGGGATTTCGAGGACACGGTATTTCACGATGGCGTAGGCGAAGGAGAGCGGATAGACCACGACGGTGAGAACGGTGAGTGTGTCCAGCCAGAACGGGACGCGAATGCTCCAAAAGTCCACCGCGAGTTTCTCCAGCACCGCGGGCAATACGCCAAACAAAGTGCCCCAAAGAAGTACATGTGCTTTTCGGCGAGATTCCAACGATGCCTGGCGGTTGACCGAGGTGAGAAACAACGAGAGGAAACCCAGGCCAATGAAGACGTAGGCCACCATCAGACGCAGATAGTGAGCGGGCAATGAACTGAGCGGCCCGGAGAGCCATGCCGGCCATTGCGGACTGCTGTTATCCATGCCGCGCACAATCTGAGTGATTCCGAAAAGGAGCGCCGCCCACTTCAGCCACGGTGCGCGGCGCTCCAGCGGCGATTTTTCCGGGAAAATGGCGAAGAAGAGGTACACCATCGCCGGGATCATCCCCGCGAAGACAGCATGGAAAATCTCCGTGGGGCGCCGCACCCAGATTGCGGAGAGGCCCAAGTTGTTGAATGACGGACTGGCGATGAAGCAGGTAAAGAGCAAGGCCAGAAGCCAGGCGTAAGGATCTTCGATGCGGGAGAACAGAACCGCGAAGCCCACGATCAGGAAGAGCACGGGGAACAAGCCTATGATTTGTTTCGCGGCGGCGCGGGCGAATCCTTCCGCGGGGAGGCCGAGGCGCGTGGCCTGAAAGATCCCATCCAGGTTCAGTGGAGCAGACTGCCCGGCACGCGCGACCGTAATTTTGACGTGATCGCCGGGAGAAGAGTAGCTCCAGATGTCGTCAAATTGCTTGTAAGAGGTGATCGGCTCGCCGTTGAGCCCGATAATGGCGTCGCCGGGGCGCAGTCCGGCACGTTCCGCAGGGCTGTCCGGCGCGACATTGTAAACAGCGATACATTGCGTTTCCGGGTTAAAAACAGTATCGCGACCGAGGTTGAAGCCAAGCTCGACGGGATGAGACAGGCGCCGGTTGTCGTAAATCCACAGGCAGGAGTAAAACGTGGTCGCCGCGCAGAAGATGGCGGCGAGGAGATACAAGAGCGGGCGTGGCACTGCCGTCCACGGGCGCATGCGCACCTCAGTGTGAAACAGATTCGATCAAGACTAAGAGTAGGGCCAGAGTCGAGGGCGGTCAATGGGAGCCGACGGAAAGAAAATGGCAGGCGATTTTTAAACGGCAGTTGTGAGAGAATTCGCCCAGTGCCGTCCGGCGAAGAAAATGCAGCTTCGCATTGTGAATCCCCGCAGATGAAGAGATACCTCGCTAAAGGAATCTGCTTTGTTGTGTGGCTCCTGCTCGTTATGAGCGGGGCGGCGCGCGGTGAGAATATCAAGCAGATCCGGCCTGGCGGTTATGTGACGGATCTTGCTGGCATCCTTCAGGCGCAAACGAAAACGCAACTGGAAGCCATGTGCACGGAACTGGAAGAGAAGACCGGCGCGCAGATGGCCATCGTCACGGTAAAGTCGCTTGATGGCAATGAAGTGCAGACGTACGCAAACGATTTGTTCAAGCAGCTGGGCATTGGGCAAAAGAAGCAAGACAACGGGGTGATGCTGCTCGTGGCACCAAACGAGCGGAAATACTGGATAGAGGTTGGCTACGGCCTGGAGCCCGTGATTAACGATGCGCGCGCGGGAGATGCGGGGCGACTGCTGGTGCCGTATTTCCGCAAAGGCGACTACAGCGGAGGCATTGCTGCTACCGCGTGGCAGTTGGCAAAATATATTGCGGACGATAAGGGCGTGACGCTGACCGGGATGCCGCAATTGCCTCCGGCTCCTCAAGACAAAGATGATGACTTCAGCGGCATTTGGATTTGGCTCATCCTTGGGGCCATCACGTTTTTTATTTTCGCCGGGCGCGGCGGCGGAATGACAGGCTTTTTGCTCGGTTCCCTACTGGGCGGCATGGGCCGTGGTGGCAGCAATAATTCCGGCGGCGGTGGCTGGGGCGGCGGAGTCGGAGGGTTTGGTGGATTTGGTGGCGGATCGAGCGGTGGCGGCGGAGCAGGTGGGAGCTGGTAAGAGAGATCCTCTGATTGTAGGTGATGGCGATGGAAACAAAACTGACAGAACTGGTGGGCAGGCTGAAAGAAGCGGCGGGCAAGAACCTGGAATCGGTGATCCTGTACGGCTCCGCGGCACGCGGCGAATTCCACCCTGGCGCCTCTGACTTGAATGTGCTCTGTACGCTGGTGCAGATTGACGTCAATGAGATGCAGCGCCTGGCGCCGACCGTGGGATGGTGGATTCGGGAAATGAAAGAGCCGGCGCCGCTGTTTTTCCTGACGGAAGAACTGCAGCGCTCGACGGATGTGTTTGCGATCGAGAGCCTGGATTTAAAGCGTTCGCATCGCGTGCTCTTCGGAAGAGATGTGGCCGCGGATTTGCAAATTCCCATGAACCTGCACCGTATAGAATTGGAGCACGAATTGCGCCTCCTTCTGATGCGGTTGCGGCAGCATCTGCTGCACGCGGGCCAGAATGAGATGGACCTGCTTGCGATGCTGAAGAGCTCGATCTCCAGCGCCGCGACATTGCTTCGGCACACGTTGCTGGCGTTTGACGAGGAACCTCCCCAGGGTGCACCGGGTATTTTTGCGCGCATCGAAGAACTCACCGGGGCAAAGGCGGAAGCCTTTGCGCGAATTTACAGCTACCACGCGGGCGCGGCGATGGAAGGCGATTCGCTGGCGGCCTATGATGCCTATATGCATGCGTTGGAAAAAGTGATTCTGGCGCTGGACAAACGGGTGCCGAAGGCCGAGTGGCAACGGGTGGCACGATAGATTTTCTGGAACTCTACTCATTGAGGTGCTTATGAAAGCGGGAATCATAATTCTGGTGGTGCTGTTGATTGTGGCGCTGGTGGTTGGCGGAGCTTATGTGGGCCGGCGCAACCAAATGGCCATCAAGCGCGAAGCCGTGAACGCCGCGTGGGCGCAGGTGGATGTTGTGCTGCAGCGGCGCGCGGACCTTATCCCCAATTTGGTGGAAACGGTGAAGGGCTACGCGGTGCAGGAGCAGACGGTGTATGGGGAGATCGCCGCGGCACGCGCGGCCTTGATGGGAGGCAAGACGCCTTCCGACAAGATTGCCGCGAACGGGCAATTGGATTCCGCGTTGAGCCGCTTGCTGGTGATCGTGGAGAACTACCCGCAATTGAAATCCAACGAGAATTTCATGCGGTTGCAGGATGAATTGGCGGGGACTGAGAATCGCATCGCGGTGGAGCGCCGGCGTTACAATGACGCGGTGCAGGACTACAACACCTATATTTCACTGTTCCCGAACAGCATTGTGGCGAGCATGGCGGGATTTACCCGGAACGACGCGTACTTCAAGACGGATGAAGGCGCGCGGCAGGCGCCCAAGGTGAATTTCGATTTCAACAAGCCGGCGACGGCGCCGGGGCAGCAACCCGCGCCCGCGCATCCGTAGGGACAATCGGCTGGATCTTTTCCAGCTTGCCGAGACGGGGCGTGGCGCAACTGCACTCCGTCCTTTTCCTTAGCGCCCCTCGGTGCAAATCTCCGTGTGCCACTGGAAGCCCGACAAGCCGGATGATATCTATGGTTTGATCTTCTCCAACACATCCACCTTCGTTTTCAGTTTGGGATCGAGAACCAACAACTGGGCAGGAGACTCGCCCTGAACTTGTAACATCGCCCTTTCGTTTCCGCGTACGTCCGCAAGTTTCAGAAAGGTTGTGCCGTCTTTCAGGACACCAACCATGGCGCGCTCGCTTTCATCGCCGCTAGGCGCGTTGATAATCAAACCCGCCAACCCCTCTGGCAAGACACCAAGGCAGATAGCATCGCGCCCAATCGGGTCGGGATAGTCCAAGCAGACCGCGCCTCGGCCGTTGTCAAGCACGCCGATACCGCCTCGTTCATTTCCGTCCAAATCGTCCACCACCAGGCCAGCACCCGGCGAAATGCGCTGGTGGACCTTGCCTCCCCCCTGTGGAGCCGGGGTAGGCATCCCGATGGCCACCCGGTCGGCTCCGTTCTCGCCTACGAGAATGATGCCGGTGTTTTCGTCTTGGCGCTTCCGGCCAACCGCCTTGGGAACAGGTGCGCCAAGAAGGATACGCGGACGCCCCTGTGAATCCTCGATAATCAGGCCGTGCAGGCGCAGCACACGCTCGTCTTCATTTGCCCTTGAAGAACGAACGCTGACCGTAACGAAAACTGCAAGGACAACAGTGAGAAGGCCCAGTCCTGCTATGAATCTCCATAAGGTCAGGCGCTTCTCAAGAGACTCGACTCGTTCCAGAAGCGAAGCTGTCGTTTGTTTCTCTTCCATATTCCCCCTCCGCGTTCAAATAGGGCTCAGGTCCGACAAGAATGAGGATTACCGCATCGTTTCTAGACATGGATTATGGACATGGGCCCCTTATCCATTCTTACGGCAGAGCCCGCTAAAAGTTTCACCTTCTCATAACAGGTAACTAAATTTTATGAGTTCTAACTAGTGAGCTGGGCTATTTAGGGCCATGGCCTGTCGCGATGGCTGGGTAGAGTTTCATTCTGTCGGGAAACGCACTCCGCTTTTAAGAGGGGGCGCCTAGAATTTGCGCGTGTCTTGCCGCGACCAGCGTTCGATGACGATCTTGGATTCCGTGTAGAACTCGACCGCGTCTTTTCCCTGGGCATGGAGAATCCCGAAGAAGCTTTCTTTCCAGCCGTTGAATGGGAAATAGGCCATGGGCGCGGCCACGCCAATGTTGATGCCAATGTTGCCGGCGGGGGCTTCGTAGCGGAATTTGCGCGCCGCTGCTCCGCTCGTCGTGAAGAGAGATGCTTGATTGCCGTAAGGGCTTTTGCGAATGAACTCGATGGCTTCATCAATGTCGCTGACGTGGATGAGGCTGAGCACGGGCCCAAAGATTTCCGTATCGGCGAGAGAACTCGACGCTGGAACACCATCGAGGATCGTGGGCTTGAGGAAATTTCCATTTTCGTAGTTGGCCACTTTCAGGTTGCGGCCATCCACAATCGGCTTGGCACCTTCGCCGACTCCCGTGGCGATCAACGATTCAATGCGGCGCTTGCTCTCTGGCGTGATGACCGGCCCCATCTGCACGCCGGCATCGAGGCCATAGCCCACCTTAATCGAAGAAGCAGCATCGGCGATGGCGTCACGGAACGTTTTCTGGGCTTCGCCAATTGTGACCGCAACCGAAACGGCCAGGCAGCGCTGCCCCGCGCAGCCAAACGCGGAATCGCTGATGATCTGTTTGGCGAGTTCCATGTCCGCATCCGGCAACACAATCACATGATTTTTCGCGCCGCCCTGGCATTGCATGCGCTTGCCGCTGGCGGCGGAACGCTGGTAAACATGTTTGGCCACGGGCGTGGAGCCCACAAAACTGACCGCACGAATTGTGGGATGATCGCAAAGCGCATCCACCACTTCCCTGCCGCCGTTGACGACGTTGACGACGCCCTTGGGGATTCCTGTCTTTTCGACTAACTCAACGATTCGGCGCACGCTCAGGGGCACGCGCTCGCTTGGCTTCAAGACCATTGTGTTGCCGCAAGCAATTGCGTAAGGCAGAAACCAGAACGGAATCATCGCTGGAAAATTAAACGGCGTGATTGCCGCAACCACGCCAAGCGGCTGCCGGATTAGCGATTCATCTACCCCCGGCGTAATGTCCTCCAGGTTGTATCCCTGCATCATCAGCGGAATGCCGCAGGCCACCTCGACATTTTCGATGCCACGGCGGAGTTCGGCCTTCGCTTCAGCGAAGGTCTTGCCGTTTTCCAGGGTGATCAGCCGGGCGAGTTCATCAATGTGGTCTTCGAGAAGATTCTTCAGCTTGAAAAGATACTGGATGCGTTCGCCGGGCGGCGTGCGGCGCCATGCGGGAAAGGCTTGCGCCGCGGAGTGCGCGATCGCATCCACGTCAGCCTTAGGGGAGAGAGGTGTCCGGGCGATGCGGTCACCCGTCGCAGGATTAGTGACGTCCAGAAACTCCGTGGCCGTGGACTTGTGCCACGCTCCTGCAAAATAATTTTGGATTTCGATTGCATGCGAGGCGACGCTACTGCTCATGACGATTGCTCCGTGCCTCCGGAGGCGCTCCGGCAGGGCTTGCCATATGAAGGATAGCGGTGGAGAAGACCCGCGAGACGAGGCAATAGTTTACCAAAATCAGGTAAGACGGGGTGGACGGGAAGTGCGGCAAAGGCCGCACGGAAGGAAGGCGCACCGGTGGCATGCACTAGTTACTTTACGGCGGCGTAAGCCTCATAGGCGGCGCCGATCAATGGCGCGGATTCGTTGAGCACAATGGAGACGGGAACCTTGTCCAGGATGTCGGTAAAGTGCCACTTGTCCTTGAAGGCCTTGAAAAAGGTTCCGTCCTTCATTTTCGGGAGAATTTTCACGGCAATTCCGCCGGCAATGTAAACACCGCCAAGCGCGAGAACTTTCAGTGCAAGATTGCCGGCTTCGGCGCCGTAGATGGCGGTCCAAAGATCGAGCGTGTCCACGCAGACGGGGCAACTCTTGTCCAGGGCGCTTTTGGTAATGAACGGAGCGGGATCCGCGTCCGGATCGTCAAAGATCGGGTGCTTCACATCCGGCGCAATGAATTCGTGAATGGTGCGGAAACCGCGGCCGGACAGAATCACTTCGCCGCTGACTTGCGGATAACGGCGCAACATGAAACGGAGCAATTCAAGCTGGCGCTCCGTGTGGGGCGCAAAATCGGAATGGCCGCCCTCGGATGGCACCACTTTGTAGCGCGAGCCATCCCAGAAGAGGATGGATTCTCCAAGCCCGGTTCCCGCGGCAAGCAACGCGCGGGTGGCATCCGGAACGGCTGCGCCCTCATTCAGCACACAGAAATCTTCAGGGGGGAGATGTTGCAGGCTATGGCCGGTTGCGCCCAGGTCGTTCATCAGGACGATGGGCCTGACGTTGAGCTCCTCCGCCAGGTGTTCCGCGTCCACAACCCAAGGAAGATTGGTCGCGTGGATGCGATTGTTGATCACAGGGCCCGCCACGCCAAAACCAGCGGCGCGCACCTTTTGGTTGCGGAGGTAAGGCTCGGCCTGCAGGGAGAACTCTTTGACGAGAAGATCAAACTGGGCAAAACTCTTGCTGGGAAAGCGTTGCCGATAGACAAATTCGAGTTTGCCATTTTTTTCGGCGAACAAGGCCAGATTGCATTTGGTACCGCCAACGTCACCGGCGAGAATCACGGGGCCTCCGAATAAAGTACAGGCATTAAACCGATTTAAGAGGATACCAGTGAAAATTGCAAGTTTTTCCTTCGAGATTCTCTTCGGGCGGGCATTCTCCCGTTACGGGTTGAACCACTGGCGCGCTTCCCGCTCGAGCAACTGGTCGGACTCGCGCGGGCCCCAACTGCCCGAAGCGTATTGCGGCACGCTCACGCTTTTCGCGGCACTCCAAACATCCAGGATGGGATCCACGAGCGACCAGGCCGCTTCCACGGAATCGCCGCGATCAAACAGGGTTGCGTCGCCCCGCAGGCAATCGTTCAGCAGGGTGGCATACGCGCTTCGGGAGGCGCCGCCGAAACCTTCGCGGTAGCTGAAATTCATGGTCACGTTGCCGATGCTCATCTCCGTGCCAGGCCGTTTGGCGCCAAAGGAAAAAGAAATTCCTTCATCGGGCTGGATATTCAAAACAAGGCGATTGGGCTCCACTTCCCTTTCGCGAAAAACGATGTGGGGAGCGCGCTTGAATTGAATCATGATTTCAGTGGTGCGCTTGGCAAGGCGCTTGCCCGTACGCAGATAAAAAGGCACGCCGGCCCAGCGCCAGTTGTCCACCAGAAGCCGCATGGCCACAAAAGTCTCCGTGCGCGAATTCGGACTGACGTGGGATTCCTGGCGATATCCTGCCAATGCCTTTTCGCCAATCTTGCCGGGCGCGTACTGCCCGCGCACGACGGATTGCGCCACCATCTCCAGATTGAAGGGCCGGATGGATTGGAGGACTTTCAACTTTTCGTTGCGCACCGCGTTGGCATCAAACGAAGCCGGGGGTTCGACGGCCATCAGCGAGGTGAGCTGCAGTACGTGGCTCTGGATCATGTCGCGAAGCGCGCCGGCCGTCTCGTAGAATCCGCCGCGTCGCTCGACGCCCAGGGTTTCCGAGGCGGTAATCTGCACATGGTCCACGTAATTGCGATTCCAGAGCGGTTCGAAAATGCCGTTACCAAAACGGAGGACGAGCAGATTCTGCACCGTATCCTTGCCAAGGTAGTGATCGATGCGATAGACCTGTTTTTCATCAAAGACGTTCAGCACAATCTGGTTGAGTTCGCGGGCTGTTGCCAGGTCCCGGCCAAAGGGCTTTTCAATGATGATGCGCACCCACGAGCCGGGACTGTCTGGGCGCGCCAGTCCCGCTCGACCCAGTTGTTCCACGATGTCCGGGTAAACTTCGGGCGGAGTGGAAAGGTAGAACAGGCGGTTGCCGCCCAACTGTTTCTTGGCATCGATTTCCGCCAAGCACTTGGCCAATTGCGCGAAAGAGTTCTGATCGGCGTAGTCTCCCGGCGAATAATGAAGGTTGGAGGCGAATTCATCCCACTTGGCGGGATCGATGGGACCGACCTCCGAAATGGTCTTGGCCGCTTCTCCGGCCATGGAGCGAAAAGAGTCATCGGTCATCGGCGTGCGGGCGAAACCGACGATGGCATAGCGCTCCCCCAGAGATTTGTTCTGCGCCAGGTCATACATCGCGGGAATGACCTTACGTCTTGCAAGGTCACCGGAAGCTCCAAACAGAATCACAGCACAGGGATCAGCGGTAGCACCGTAGATGGAACCAGAGCGATTGGTTTCTTCGGACATGCACTGCCTCCGGGAAAAGAGTTGAAAACGGGCCGAATTGCCGCTCAGAGACTATACCGCAATCCCGAGGGATTGCAGGTCCTGGCGTAACTGGGGTGCGTTCTGATGGTGAATCACGTTCATCCCCAGGCGCCGTGGGTTTTCCAGGTTCAGGGCGCGATCGTCAATGAAGACGCAACTCTCCGGGGCGCGCTGCGTCACCTGCAAGGCGATGCGGTAGATGGTTTCTTCCGGTTTGCGGGCATTCAGGTAGCAGGAGCTGAAAAAGACCTGAAAATCCTGGCGCAACTGAAAGGCCTCAATGCGGTATTGATTGAGTTCGAGCGGCTCATTGTTGATCGCGCCAATCAGGTATTTCCCCGTCCGTGCCAGGGCGGACAGAATCGCGCGGGTCTCCGGATACTCTTTGGATTGCGCAAACATGAAGGCGGTGAATTCTTCCCGGGTGAACGAGCGTGGCCGGTAGAAGAGGGTACGGTCCAGGTACTGGTTCAGGGTGCTCAGGCCCGCGTCAAAAGCAGGGAAGGCAAGATCGTGACGGTCCTGGAAATCCTCCCAATCCAGTTGGAAGGCCTGGGCAGCTTGGCGGCGTGAATCGCGATCCCACCCATTCGTCAGAATGACGCCGCCAAGATCAAAAAAAATCGTGTTGATTTCGGGCACAGATAACCTCCAAAAACCAGCCTGAGACATATCAGATGAGCTTTCCAGGGAAAAGGGTAAATATGCGGCTTCGTTTATTGGGATCGGCTCAGCGCCTGAGCAATGACATGCTCGAGGTTCGCGAGCGCTGCCGGGATCTCGCCCGTGAGATTGATTCTAACGGCAAAACGATGGCTCTGCTCCAAACCTTCAAATTCCCCCAAGGCCAGTGCGCGATAGAGCTGTCCAAACGTATAAGAAGCGCCAGGAATGGCAATGTCGACGGGGGGATCGGCGGTACATATCAAGTACTGTCCTTGCGGCTGCCCTTTGCGACGCAGATTGCTGTAGTGATGCAGGGCATGGGGGCCATAGACCATGAGCACGGGGAGCTTCAGTTTTTCGGCCAGCTCTCTTCGGATGGCTTGAAAAGCGGTCACGACTCCGGGTGTTTGTGGAAGAAAGATCAGCACTCCCAGAAAATCTTCTGGTTGAAGCAATCGAAAAAAGGAGCCGAGGGCCTCTTGGAGATTCAAGGAGGAGAGTTCGCGCCGTGTTTTGCCCTCGGCGAAAAGTTGCAGGTTTCCCTCCTGAAGACGGGGCTTGCGGCCCAATGTGTCATTGGTTGGCGAGTAGTTGTTGAGGATTTCCATGGTAAGTGCGCGCGGTAAACGGTCGGCGGCGCCTTCGAAGGGGTCAAGACCCAAGCGGGCGCAGGCGAGAACCGTGGCCACCTCCCAACCAAACGTGCCTGGAAGCAAATCGAGAGGCTCGGCAAACTGCATGTGAACAAACGGGACGGCCGAGAAACGAAATCTGCTCACCAAATCGGAAAGCTCCGTATCGGCATCACCGGCGTACGACAAGACCGCGAAAACCGCTTTATCCTCCAGTGCACATGTGTCGCGCGGAATATCTCCTGCCAGGGGAATCAGGCCGGAGCCGTCCTTTGCCATGCTTCCGCCGATCAATTGGCTAAGGCACAGAGTGTACGGAACCAGAGTAGGTGACGCCAGAATTGCGAGAAACCCGCGCTTCGCCAAAGCCGCAGAGGAGAGGAATGCCGCTAACTGTAAGGCTGGGTTTTCCGCCGGAATCGTGCTGGGCGAACAAGCCCGGTGCATCGCAACAGCCGCCGAAGAGATTGCTTCCGGCTCCAGGGTAGAACGCGAAGTGAGGAGAGCGCCAAAATGCCTGACGGAAGTATAAGTCGCGAGAATTCCCATGGGATCTGTAAAGGTGGCTCGGAACTTGTAGCCCCGGCTCATGGCGTCAAGGTAAGAGCCCTTCTGCGTTGCGGCTACGAAATGCTGAAGCGGCCGGGACGCGTTCGTCCGGCGCAATTTATCCATGAAATACAGGAACAGAGTTTGATCTTCCAAGCGATATCTCGCCCTGCTGGCGAAGATGAAAAGACTATGCTCGAGATCCATCTCTTTTTCCGCCAGGGAAATGGCGAAGGGAGAGGTGCTATCGAGGACTAGCATGCGACGGGTATCATCCGGAGGCACAAATGCCATAAGCGCTCTGGCGGCGAGATTGGCGCTATCGAATGTAATGAGCACACGGCGATCAAGGCCATCCGCCAGGGCGGCTGACTCCTCTTGTTTTATGGCTCTCAGGAATGGCTCAAGCGAGCCCGGCAGGTCCAGCCAATCCAGATTGGAGCGAATGTGGGATTGCTCGAATTCTTCCAGCGGCCAGAGGGTGGCGTCTTTGGCCCACAACCGGTCCAGGATCCGATTTTCGAGAAAGGATTTGAGTTCGCGATGGAACGCGGACTGCAAACATCCGGCGACGATAGCTTGCGTGGGGATTGCCATCAGCCCCTCCAATCGATGAATCCGATGGAGCAATCACGCATCTGCTAAAGAGGTCGAACTTGATCAGGAACGGGGCCCAAGACGGTTCCAAATAAGCTGTATGACTGTGGAGAAGGATAAGAAGAATTAAGCATGTCCTATCAACGGGGAGTAGGGTAGCGAGAACAGCCTGCGCTTGCAACATCTCTTTCTCTAGCTGAGAATGGAGACTTTCAGGAGGAACACATGGCCAATGATTCATGTGGAAACGCGCCCACACCCAGTGAGCCCATCAAGCCGGGCACGCGCATGGTGCAGTGTGTGAAGTTTGGCAAGGAAATGCCCGGATTGGACCGCGTGCCCTGGAAAGGGGAACTTGGCAAACGCGTGTACGAAAATGTCTCGAAGGACGCCTGGAAACTGTGGCTGGAATATTCCAAGATGGTGATGAACGAATACCGGCTGAATCCACTGGATCCCAGCTCGCAGAAGATCATGGAAGAACAGATGGAGCAGTTTTTCTTTGGAGAAGGGGCGAAATTGCCGGAAGGATACGTGCCGCCTAAGGCGAAAGGATGAGTGGAGTTGTCAGTTTTCAGTAATGAGGGATAGGTTTTAGGTTTTAGGTTTTAGGTTTTAGGTTTTAGGTTTTAGGTTTTAGGTTTTAGGTTTTAGGTTTTAGGTTTTAGGTTTTAGGTTTTAGGTTTTGGTTTTGGTTTTTTTTTTGGTTTTTGGTTTGCCCTGCGGTTGGGAGCTGTTTCTCATGAGCTGCGCTCACGGTCATCAATAGGAAAGGCGAGAAGTTCGCGAGTGGATCGTAGATGTCGGGGATGGGCTGCTTATCTGGGATTCGATGACTCGGGGCTGAGAGGATGTTCGACTGGCAGGCGCGGGGTTAGAGTGAATTTCAGTTGGGCGTGGGCTTTGCGCAGTGCTGCTTCCACTGCTTGCGGAGTTTCGCCGCGGGCAAACAAGAAACCCAGATAGCTTGAGCCTTCCGGCCAGGCCGCGATGTAATCATGCAGGCGCGCGGTGATTTCAAATCCGGTGATCCCGGCAATTTCGCGCGCCAGTTCTTCGCCTTCCACCTTTTCAAGAATGCCACTTTGCGGCACGGGAATCATCATTACGCCCGAGGCGGCTGATTCGCGGAGCGCATCCGCGCCGGGCAGGCCGAGGGCGTGGCGCAAAAGAAGTTCTTCCAGACTGATCGGTTCTGGAGCACCGGCGAGGCAAAATCGCAGTGACTTGGCACATAATCCACCGATTGGGCGCGGGGCCACTTCGATCGGCCAGATTCCTTGTTCATTCAGGCGGAATTCGGCGTGCACCGGGCCGTGGGTCAATCCCAGCGCCTGGATGGCGGAGCGCAAAGAGTTTTCGATGGAACGCGGCAAGGAATCTGGCAAGAGTGAAGGCGTGACGTAGATGGTTTCCTCGAAGTACGGCCCTTCCAGCGGATCCGGCTTATCGAATATCGCGAGGATGCGCAACGCTCCTTCTGTCAGTAGCGACTCGACGGCCACTTCCCTGCCCGGAAGATAGCCTTCGACCAACATTTGGTCCAGGAAAGGCTCGCGGGTTGCGCGAATCTCTGGCGAATCGAGAAGTTTCTTGAGTCGCGTTGCACCAGCGATAAATTCTTCGCGATTGTTCGCGCGGACCACTCCCTGGCTGGCGGAAAGCGAGAGTGGCTTGAGCACGCAGGGGTAGTCGATGCCGAGAAGCGCTGGCTCTGGGATGGGATTCAACGACTCACCGCGAAACCAGGGCACGGGAATGCCCGCCTCGCGAAATACTTCGCGAGAGCGTAATTTGTTGCGGCAGGCTTCGACGCTCGCGGGATGATTGTGGAGAAGACCGAGACCGCGGGCCACATAGGCTGCTGTGGGCGCCGGGCGATCTCCGAGTGCCAGGACGCCATCGACGCGGAGTCCGCGCTGCGCTTCCAGGATTTTGTGCGCTGCCGTTTCGGGAGCATAAAAATGTGCGGCGAGAGCATGGTCGTTCCAAGGATCGTCCATGCGGCCGCAGCGATCGGTGACAAAGGCAATCTCGACAACGAGCTTTTCTGCCGCTGCGTTGAACGAACGGGTTTGGTAGCCGAGTTTTGTGGCAAAGAGTAACAGGCGTTTCTTTGGATTCATCGAGTGGCGATCCTGTCTGTCGTCGGCGATCGTTTTCATCCCGGCAGACTTTTCGGCACGGCTGAAGAGACTGCGGAAAAGGGGCAAATTCGTCATTCCGAGCGAAGCGTGGAGTCTCTTCTCGGCGGAAACCCAAGAAAAGAGGGATTCCTCACTTCGCAGACTCCGTTCGGAATGACGGGATGATATTTTTTCGCAGCCTGTAAAGCCGCGCCCTCCCGGGAACTTTCTATGAGATGCCGACATTACTTCTAGACAAATGTTTCCGCTTGCCGGACTGCTTCTTTGGCCTTGGCGATGGGGACCAACTGGTCCCGCGTTGGCTCCGCTCAACAGTACCAGGGCTCGTTGAGATAGGGCACGGTGGCCCGGGTGGCCAGAATGGGCATCGCCGACTCTTTGATTTCCCGGCCGGCAACGCGGTTCGCGGCTTGCCAAAGCTGTTCGAATATCGCCGTCCGGCTCTGCTTTTTCTTTTCGCCGGCAGCAACGATGTCCTGCAACTCTTGGGCCAGCCGGTCGAGCGCCGGATTCGGATTTTTCCAGGGATAGACGAGCGCGCTGGAATCAAAGGGCTCGACGTTCTGACGGACTTCTTCAAGCTCCAGCAGGCGCGACCCCGCCGGGATCAGCAAGCGAATCGCGAGCTGAATTGGGGCGACGGCCTCGATCAGATTGAGCCGGCGCAAATTTTCAAGCAGGTCGAGGTAGTTCTCGAAAGTGGTCCATGGCGTGAAGGGAACGAAGGTGGGTTGGAGGGTAAGACCGATGCGGCGGCAATTTTCGACGACTTGAAAGAAATCCGCGCGCGTATGACCTTTTTGCAATTTCTGTAAAATAACGTCATCTGGCGATTCGACCGCCGTGACAATGAACAGGCATCCCGATTGCCGCAGCGTCCGTAACAGTTCCGCGTTCTTCAGAAGATGCTCGACCTTGATGGTCACGTCGTAAGTGAGCGCGGGGAATTCGCGGTGTAACGCTTCCACCAACGGAATGGCGTGGCCCACGCCATTGAAAAAATCCGGGTCGCCAAAGGTAATGTGTTGCGCGCCTGCCGCCACTTGCTGGCGAATGTCCGCCAGCACGACGTCGCGGTCCACGATGCGGAAGACACCGTTGTAGACAGGCACGATGGGGCAATGGCGGCAAAGATGCTTGCAGCCGCGGCTCGCTTCCGTGTAGCCCGCCGTGCGGTGCTCGCCGTCAGGCAGCACCAAGTGCACGTACGAACGCAAAGGAGGCAAACCTGCGCGGTCCGGCTTACGAAAACGCAGGCGCGCCAGCGAAACGCCAGTGTCCAAGGGATGAATCTGCGGGAAGGCGGAGAGGCCTTCCAGATGTTCTGCCAGGTCAACCAAGGCTTGCTCGAATTCGCCGCCCAACAGGCTATTCACCCCGCGAGCGCGGAAAATTTCGGCGGAAAGGGACGCGTAGAGGCCATAGGCACACAAATGCGCCTTTGGATTCATGTGACGAATGGGTTCCAGCAATTCCAGGGTGAGGCGCGTCGCGGTATGCATCGGCACGTAAAATGCGATCAGCTGCGCCTCGCGCAACGCTTGCTCATTCAAACCCGCTCGCGATAGATCGAGGCAAGTGACGGTGTGTCCGCGTTCGCGCAGCCATGCCGCGGGCGAGGCCAGCCCGAAGGGTTGCCGTCCCAGTTCGTACGTTGAGATGAGGACAATCTTCACGGCCACCCATTATAGCGTCCCCCGCGCCGCCGCAGGATTTCGGGTATCATAGAAAGCCAACCAACCCGTGAAAGGACGCTACGAATGCCCATATCCGCAGCAAATTCCTTCGGAACACGCGACAATCTGAACGTGGGCGCGCAATCGTTTGAGATTCAGCGCCTGGAGAAACTGGAAAAACAGGGGCTCGACGAATTCACCCGGTTTCCCTTCTCTTTACGCATCCTTCTGGAGAACCTGCTGCGGTGCGAAGATGGGCGCACTGTTCGGGCCGACGATATTCGCGCGCTGGCAACCTGGAAACCCGGCGCCGAGCAAAAAGAGATCGCGTTCATGCCCGCGCGCGTTCTGTTGCAGGATTTTACGGGCGTCCCGGCCATTGTTGATCTGGCCACGATGCGCGAGGCGATGCAGAAGATGGGCGGAAATCCCAAGCGCATCAATCCGCTTTTCCCGGCGGAGTTGGTGATTGACCACTCCGTTCAGGTGGACGCTTTCGGCAACGCGGACGCGTTTGGCCTGAACGCTGAACTGGAATTCCAGCGTAACGTGGAACGCTACGCCTTTCTTCGCTGGGGACAAAACGCTTTCCGCAATTTCAAGGTTGTCCCGCCCGATACGGGGATTTGCCATCAGGTCAATATCGAGTATCTTGCGCGCGTGGTCTGTTCCGTTCCAAGCGGCAGCCGCCTGGAAGCCTATCCGGATTCGCTGGTGGGCACGGATTCGCACACGACTATGGTGAATTCGCTGGGTGTGTTTGGCTGGGGCGTCGGCGGCATTGAAGCCGAGGCAGCGATGCTGGGCCAGCCACTCTCGATGCTGGTTCCGGAAGTGGTGGGATTCAAGCTCCACGGACGGCTGCGCGAGGGAGCGACTGCTACGGACCTCGTACTTACGGTTACGGAGATGCTGCGAAAGAAAGGCGTCGTCGGCAAATTCGTGGAGTTTTACGGCTCTGGCCTCTCCACGTTGAGCGTGCCTGACCGCGCCACGATTGCCAACATGGCTCCGGAATATGGCGCGACGATGGGCTTTTTCCCGGTGGACAAGGAGACACTGGCTTACCTCGAGTTTACCGGGCGGTCTCATGAGCATATCGCGCTGGTGGAGGCTTACTGCAAGGAGCAGTTTCTTTTTCGGGCGGACTCCACCCCCGATCCGGCTTTCAGCGACAGGCTGGAGTTGGACCTTGGGAGCGTGGAGGCGACTGTGGCGGGACCGAAGCGGCCGCAAGATCGCGTTGCGCTGAAAAACGCCAAAGCGTCTTTCACGAAGGTTTTGGAAGGCACGCCGGCGAAACATGTTCCCGTGAAGAACAATGGAGATGCATTCGAGCTTTCGAGCGGCGCGGTGGTGATTGCCGCGATTACTAGTTGCACGAATACGTCGAACCCATCGCTGATGCTCGGAGCTGGGCTGGTGGCGAAGAAGGCCGTTGAGCGTGGTTTGCAGGTGAAGCCCTGGGTGAAGACGAGCCTTGCGCCGGGCTCGAAAGTGGTGACGGACTATCTGCAATCATCGGGCCTGATGGCTTATCTGGAAAAACTGAAGTTTCACCTGGTCGGCTACGGCTGCACGACTTGCATCGGCAACAGCGGGCCGTTGTCGGAGCCTATCGGCGCAGCCATCAAGGAAAACAATCTGATCGCGGTGGCCGTACTCAGCGGCAACCGGAACTTTGAGGGACGCGTGCATCCGCTGGTGCGCGCGAATTACCTGGCTTCGCCGCCGCTCGTGGTTGCTTATGCGCTGGCGGGCCGCATGGACATGGATTTGACTACCGAGCCACTGGGAATCGATTCCGCCGGCAAGCCGGTTTATTTGCGCGAGATTTGGCCTTCGGCGCAGGAAGTGGAATCCACTGTGCGGGCCTCGGTCTCTACCGCGCAGTACCGCAAGGAATATAGCGAAGTGTTCGAGGGCGACGCGCGCTGGAAATCCATGCCCGTTCCCGAAGGCGATCTCTACAAGTGGGATGCCAACTCCACGTATATCAAGCTGCCGCCGTATTTCGAGAACATGCCGAAGACACCGGCCCCGCTTGCGGATATTCATGGCGCGCGCGTGCTGGCGGTTCTGGGCGATAGTGTTACCACCGATCATATTTCACCCGCAGGCTCCATTGTGGTGGACTCTCCCGCCGGGAAATATCTGATCGCGCACGAAGTCAAACCGCACGAATTCAATTCCTACGGCGCGCGGCGCGGGAATCATGAAGTGATGATGCGCGGCACGTTTGCGAATATCCGCTTGCGCAATCAGCTTGCCCCGGGCACGGAAGGAAGCTGGACGCTGCATCTTCCCGAAGGCGAGAAGATGTTCATCTACGACGCAGCGGTGAAATACCGCGAAGATGGCGTCCCCCTGGTGGTGATTGCGGGGAAAGAATACGGCTCTGGATCCTCGCGCGACTGGGCCGCCAAGGGTACACGGCTGCTGGGCGTGCGCGCGGTGATCGCGGAAAGCTACGAACGGATTCACCGGAGCAATCTTGTGGGGATGGGAGTGCTTCCGCTGGAATTCAAGGCCGGCGAAACGCGGGAATCCCTCGGCTTGACGGGGCACGAAGTGTTTTCGATTGAGGGTGTCGCCACTTTGACGCCACGCAAGCAGGTCACGGTTCGCGCCAAATCGCCGGATGGAGCGGAGAAGACGTTTACCGCCACGGTGCGCGTGGATACGCCGGAAGAGGTGGCGTATTACAAGCATGGCGGAATTTTGCAATACGTACTGCGCCAGATGCTGGAGTAATGTTGACTCATTGGCATGAGTAAAGTAGACTCATACCATGGCTAAGCGGCTGCAGGTTATTCTCCAGGATCCCCAATACCGGGACATTCAGCGCGCGGCGCGGGCGCGGCGCATGTCCATCGCTGAATGGGTGCGGCAGGCGCTGGACCTGGCGCGGCGGCGGGAGCCTTCGGAGAGCCTCGACAAGAAACTCGCAGCCATTCGCGCAGCCGCAAAACATGAGTTCCCCGTAAGCGATATCGATAGAATGCTGGCTGAAATCGAGCAGGGCTACGGGAGCGGCGAGCATTCGTGATTCTGATCGACTCAAACATTCCGATGTATCTTGTCGGTGCACCTCACGCGCACAAAACAGACGCGCAACGAATGATGGAAAAGCTGGTGACGGACCGCCAACGATTAGTCACCGACGCCGAAGTGTTTCAGGAGATCCTGCATAGGTACGTGGCTATCAATCGCCGCGACGCAATCCAACCGGCTTTCGACGCGCTGATGGCGATTGTGGATCAAGTGCTGCCGGTTGACCATGAGATTGTAGAGAAGGCGAAACGAATCGTTCTGGCTTATCGACATCTCTCCGCACGTGATGGCATCCATCTCGCCGTCATGCAGCAGCATGGAATCGACCACATATTGAGTTTCGACGCCGGTTTCGATGGCTTTGCCGGAATCACGCGTCTCGCCTAAGCCGGATTTCTCACAAAAAATCGAAGAGAGTTTATGCAAAGGCGCCAGTATCCTGGAATAGCTGAAGTAAGGTGACGGTATCCAGGTTGCAGAAAATCCCCACGTGAAGAATTGTGCTGGACTACGCGAGGTTCTTATTTCTTAGCGTGGAACTGGCTTTCAATACGCCAAAGCAAAACCACGCCGGCAATGATGGAGAGAATGCTGACGATCTGCGCGTTGGTCATGCCCCAGAGGACCCGCTCATTTCTGCGGATAATCTCCACCAGGAAGCGGGCGATTCCCGTCAAGATCAGGTAGCCGGAGAAAATGCGGCCTTGCGTTTCAGGGCGGCGCATCAGTTTTCCGTCCAAATACCAGAGAAACGCTCCAATGGCGACCCAGGCCAGGAATTCATAGATAGGCGTTGGGTGAACACGGTCGGTGGTGGGATCGAGTCCGTTCGGAAAGCTCATGCCCCACGGCAACGTGGTGGGAATGCCATAATCGCCGTCGCCGGAGAGTAGGCAGCCGATACGTCCAATGGCATAGCCGACCGCACCGGCGGGCGAACAGGCATCCAGAAATCCCCGGAGCGGAAACCCGGCACGTTTGCCGAGGATCAGCATGGCGAAAAAACCCCCGAGAAATCCCCCGAACCAGGTGAAGCCAAAGCGGTTGAAAAGCGTCGCGGCTGGATGAGCAAGAAATTCCGCCGGGAACTCGACCGCGTAATACAGCTTTGAACCGACGATGCCGGATATTCCGGCGATGGTAATCATGGTGAAGGCGTCCGCTTTCATGCCGCGGCGGTCGAAATCGGCTTGCAGAATGTAGGCAGCGCAGATCATGCCCAGCGCTACCATCAAGCCGTACGTAGGAATCGATAGGGGACCAATATGAAGGAAGGGGATCATAGAGTTGGAGTGCGCCGAAAAGATTATACACGAGGCACCCCGAGGAACCCGTCAGGAGCGGCGGTGCATCAGCAGTCCAATCACCAGCCAAGCCGCAAGGGCGATCCATTCGGCGGCGGAAAAGTGGCCGGGAATCGCCGGCAGCCACTTCATCAGGACCAGGAGGAGCGAAACCAGAATCCCCAATGTGGCGATCAAGCGAGGCCGCAGCCTTCTCTCCACCATCCAGAATGACAGGCAGGCCGCGAGCCAACCAACGGCGGAGGCCATCGAGCCCACTTCCGTGACAGGCACGAGCAAGGCGTCGCCGAGGAACAGCCCTGCCAGTGTGGCCGTGGTGATGGCAAAAATCGCGACAGAGGGCGTGAGGTACTTCGCGTGAATCGTCGAGAAGAGTGGCGGAATCGTGCCGCGGCGGCCAAACGCAAAAAGCAGCCGCGAGGACGCGACGAAGTTGCCGTTGAAGACCTGCAGTAGAGCGACCAGCGTGATGGCCAGGATGAGTCGGACGAGCCACGCCGAGTGCGCGCCTTGCTGAAAAGCAATCGCGGTGGCGAAGCGCTTGCCGAGGAGGCTGCGCCAAGGCGCGATGTAGGAAGCCGCTCCCACGGCCAGGGTGTAAAACCCCGCGCCAATCAGGAGCGCCATCGCGATGGCCTTGAAGAAACTTCGTGGAGGAAAGCCGGGATGCGCCTCCTCCGCAACTTTGGGGACGGACTCGAAGCCGGTCATGAAATACGGCACGATCTGCAGGGTCAAGAGAATCGAAACCAGCGGCGCCTGGCTGAAGTGTGGTTGAAGATGGACGGGTGATCCGGTGCGGGCACTCACTAGAACAAGAATGAGGAAAACCCCGAGCACGGCGGAGGTCGCCCAGATCTGGAAGGTGGCGCTGGCGCGAATGCCACGATAATTCAGGTACGCCAGAAAAATAGTGAAGGCGATGCCCAGCAACAGGCGCGGTAGAAACACGGGTTGGCCCGCCACGCGATAAAGTTCCATCGTATCGAGTTGGGGAAAAATGTACGCGGCGATTTTCCCCGCGGCCACGGCTTCCCAGGGACACACGATGAAATACGCCAGCAGCATCGTCCATCCGGTGAAGTAGCTGACAATGGGAGGAAACACTTCGGCGGTATAGGCAGCTTCGCCAGCGGCATCGGGGAGGCGTTGCACCCACTGCCCGTAGACGTAGCCCACCGGCAGCAGGAGAATCCCGCCAAGCGCAAAGCCAAGCATCGCGCCGAAAGGGCCGCCGCGTCCGAGCCAATCGTCCATCAAGACGACCCAGCCAACGCCGATCATGGTGCCAAAGCCCAGGGCGAAATAGCTGGGAAGGGTCAATTTGCGGGCGAGAGTTGGCAATTCGAGAGCACCATCCTTGTGTTTTTCGGACCTGAGAACCGGATCTGGAAAAGGAAGACCAGGTCCTGGCTTGAAGTTATCTCATAAATACTTCTAACGACGACCAAGTGTACCTCAGGGGTTAAAACCCTTGAATCTCCGGAGCTTTTCGGCACAACTGAAGAGGCTGCGGAAAAAGGGAGTAGATTCGTCATTCCGAGCGAAGCGAGGAATCTCTCCTCAGCGGAATCCCAAGAAAAGAGAGATTCCTCACTCCGCAGACTCCGTTCGGAATGACGGGACGATACTCTTTCCGCAAGCTGTGAAGGCGTGCCCTCCCGGAAGCCGTTTATGAGATGGCTTCTAGTGGGGCTTCGCCCTGAAAACGAAGTTGATCGTCCTGGTTTCGCTTGCGCTGATGGTGACGTCCTGCGATTGTTCGCCGAAAGACTCATGCCAGGCGGTAATGGTGTACTTGCCCGGGGGCAAGCTTGTCAGGGAAAAAGAGCCGCTATCGCCGGTGACGGCAAAATGAGAATTTTTCAAGACGGCAAGGATGCCGTGCATCCAGGGATGCACGTTGCACTTCACGGGGATAAATTCGGCCTTGTCGTAACTCGCGCTGATGGGCGGCGCTCCCGGCGGTTGCGATTTATTCCACTCGCGGTTCAATTTCGATAGCGGATGGACGTTGTGCAAGGTCTGATCCTCGTTGGTGATTTTCAGCTCCTGATTGACGTGGAAGGGCAGCAGGTGCGGGATATACCGGCAACCCTTTTGGGTGAAAATGGCTGCATTGGAAGGAACTGCATCGTCTGGCGCCCCCGCCGACACGTAGACAACCACGTTCTCGAGGCCGTTTCCGGCGCTTGTAACAACGGTCTCCGCGAGTTGCGGCGTCGAGTACATCCTGGCGCAGGATGGTTCCGCGGACATGTCAATCGGTTTCATTTGGACCGGGGCACCGTCGTAGGTCACCTTGCCGCTGACGGTGCCTCCGCTCGGCCCGGCGTATGCGACGCCTGCGGCTGCGAGCAAGGCCAATCCCGCCATCACTATATGCTTCGTTTGCATTCCTCGATTCTCCTTATTTGCAATACCAGTGTATGCATTTCAGGCGTTCCTGGCATTTACGATTTTTGCTGTATAAGAAATTTCAGCGGGGCAATGACTTGCGATGCCTTTTCGCGACGGTGCGATCTGTAGCCCCGCGAGGCCTTCCGGCCGTCCGCCAACCTTGGATACATGCGCGAGAGAATTTTCTATTTGTTGGTTTGCTAGCGAGCAGGATGAATTATTCTTATGCGTGGTCCATCCATAAGGAGTCTTCATGAAGAACATCAACGCAGCCATTATCGGACTGGGATTTGTTGGCCGCGCGCATCTGGATGCCTTGCGGCGGCTAGGGATAACGGTCCAAGGCGTGCTTGGAAGCACACCGGAGCGTTCCAAGGCTACGCGCGATGCGCTGGGATTGGCGCGGGCCTACACTTCGCTGGAGGAACTTGCCGCTGATCCATCGCTTCACGTGGTGCATTTGTGCACGCCCAACAACGAGCATTTCCAGGAAGCGAGCCAACTTCTTCGCGCAGGCAAAAATGTGATGTGCGAAAAACCGCTGGCGCTGGATTCGCGGGAATCCGCGGCGCTGATTTCGCTGGCAAGAGAAGTGGGGCGCGTGGGCGGCGTGTCCTACAACCTGCGCTACTACCCGCTATGTCAGGAGGCCCGCGCGCTGATTCGCAAGGGCGCGATCGGGCAGGTGCGGCTGGTGCATGGCAGTTTTTTGCAGGATTGGCTGCTCTTTCCCACGGACTGGAATTGGCGGCTGGAAGCAAAGATTGGCGGCGAACTGCGCGCTGTGTCGGACATCGGCACGCACTGGCTGGATTTAGTGGCCTGGATGACCAACAGCAAGGTCTCCGAACTTTGCGCGGATCTGGCCACCGTCCTCCCGACACGGCGCAAACCGAAAGGACGCGTGGAAACATTTCAGAAAGCAGGCGCGGCGGAGACGACGGAAGTGATGATGACGACGGACGATTACGCATCCGTGCTGCTGCACTTTGAAAACGACGCGCACGGCGTGATGACGGTGTCGCAAGTCAGCGCCGGGCGCAAGGCGCGCTTGTGGTTTGAGATTGACGGCTCCGAGGCTTCCTTGGCATTCGATTCGGAATCGCCCAATACGTTATGGATTGGGCGCCGAGAGCGCGCCAGCGAAGTGCTGCCGAAAGACCCGGCGTTGCAGTCCCCGGAATCCCGCGGCTATGCGGCATATCCGGGCGGACACCCCGAGGGTTATCCGGACACTTTCGTGCAACTGTTCAAGGATTTTTACGCCTATATCGCTGGCGGGGATTTTCGCGCGCCGCGGACTTTTCCTACGTTCGAGACTGGCCACGACGAATTGCTGCTTTGTGAAGCAATCGCGGAAAGCGCGCAGAAACGAAGCTGGGTGTCTGTGGGAGCGTGATCGTTCGCGGTCTTATTTCAGGGCACAGGTGGATTCGCGGACGGCGAGTTCGGCTGGAATCTTGCGGCGCACGATGGAGATATCACGAGTCTGACTGGTCACTTTGATGGCTTCCAGAACAATCCCCGCGCTGATTGCGCCCATGGCTTCCATGGGCTGACGAACGGTGGTGAGCGACGGCACGCTTAGATTGGCCTGCGCCACATCGTCGAATCCAATCACTGAACAATCTTCGGGGACGCGCAGCCCTTTTTTCTTCAAGGCGCGCAAAGCGCCCAAGGCTGTGACATCGTCGAAAGCCATGAGAGCTGTGAAGGGTTTGCCCCGCCGCAAGAGTTCGCCGGTCAGATGCGCTCCCGCTTCAAAACTGGAATTCGCGTCGAGCGATTCAGGTAATTCCGCGATGCGCTTCGAATCAAGGGTCAGGCCCGCGGATTGCGCAAAATTGCGAATTCCCTTCCAGCGCTGGCCACTGCTACTGAGCGCTTTCGGCCCGCGCAGAAAGGCGATTTCGCGGTGGCCCAGCCGGTACAAGTGTTCGAGGGCCAGGCTGGCGCCGCCTTCGTTATCCACGGAAACCGTGCTTACCTTTTCGAGCTCGAATTCCCTTCCTGCCACGACCGTGGGCACTTGCCGCTCGGTTAAATCCGCAAGCAATTTGATATCGGTAACCAGCCAGTTGGCGATGACGATCAGGCCTTCGACGCGGCGGTCCAGCAACATCTCCAGATAGCGTTCGAAGCGGTGCGGCTCGTTGTGGGCGTCCGCGAGCAGGGACAAATAACTGGCTTGATAGAGCGCGTTTTCCAAGCCGCGCAGGATCGGCGTGCAGAATGGATCGGTGATATCGAAGACCATCACGCCGACGATGTTGGAGCGCTGGCTGCGGAGCGAGCGCGCCAACGGATTTGGACGATACCCGAGGCGTTTGGCCGCGGTTTCGATACGCGTTTTCGTTTCCGAGGGGATATAGCGGGACAGCGGGGCGCTGTTCAAGACGATGGAAACGGTCGACGCGGAGTAGCCACTTTCTCGAGCTACATCGCGGATCGTGACGATGCCGCTTCTCGCCATGTTGTCTCCCTTACTTCGGTGCGGGATACGCGTAACGCAAATTGCCGGGCAGTTTGTCGGAGCGCGAGCGGGTGTTGTATTCCAATTCGTATCCCAGATGATCCGCGTCCAGCGGGTAGTCCTTGCCTTCAGGATAGGGGTAGGAAAGCAAACCATGCTTTGGAAGCGGCTCCACGGTGAAAGCATTGGCCGCATAAAAGTCCAGGTCCTTCTCGAAACCGTCGGCATAGAAGAAATAGTCGCGCACCCAGTTCGCAGGGAGTTTTGGCAGATGCCGCGGATCGAACTCGAGCTTGACGCCTTCGCCCGAGCCAAACACGGCGAACTTGTCGTCGGAAGCGCTGAGAAGAGCTTTTGCGTCGCCATAGCGGGTGTAGTTGCCTGCGGCGCGCGCGTACGGTCCCGTGGGACTGCGATGCGTGTAGGAATACACTGTGTCGCTTGCCGGATGCAGGCGAATCTCCCGCGGGTAGCCGAGGAACTCCAGGTCCGCGGTGGCCAGCGGCACTTCGTTGACGTGAAGATCCTTCAACTCCGGGGTTTGATCAATGCGCACGGCGTCCCAATAAATTTTCAGGTTGGTGACGATGCGGATGCGCCGCGTGCCCGCGGGAATTTTGCCGCTGAGTTCGGCGACCATGGTGCGCTCAAGACCGGCGGGGAAGCCCATGTCCTCGATGACGCGCACCCAATTCCCATGAGCATCTTGCGCCTCTAGGTATGGCGCGATGACTTTGATGCCGGCCTGATCGGCGGCGTACATGGAGGTCGCGGTGAAGTAATCGGTGTAACCGTCAATGATCAGGCGTAGCGGTTTGGCTGCGTCCCACTCACCCAAATCGAGTTCGAGCCAGTGCAACTTGGCGAATCCGACGTAGGGCAGACCGTCAAACTGCGTGACATATTTGCGATCGCGCCTGGCGATGAGGGGGAGCACGTTGCGGCCCTGGTCGTCCCACGCGCCAACGGGCACTCGCGCATTCTGCGTGGCAATGACACGAAATTCCGGGAAAGGCGGCGCGCTGACGAAGCGCTCGTTGGGGTTGACCTCGACATTCGCGGGATGATCGATGGCCAGCAGGCGAACCTGGTCAAGATAGACGGTCTCTTCCATCGGCTCGAGGAAACGGAAACTGAGTATGCCGTTTTTCGGTTGCACACTTTTTGCGGGAACTTTCAGGTATTCGTCGGGATCGGGGACGTCGCGTTCTCCTGGAGCGACCCAATGTCCCACAACCGCGGGACCGATCATGTCGGCGATGAATTCGTATTCCTTGCCGTTCCAGGAAAAAAGAATGGGGCAGGAACTGCCGCGGCGGTCGAGTTCGCTGATGGATTGGACTTTCCTGGCTTCGAGATTCACTTCATCCTGCGGCACGCCGGTAGGCCACAAGAGGCGCACGACGTCCGTGGCTTTTTCGCTGCCGAGTCCGGCAATCATCGCGGGAGCATTCTGGCCGAGGTAACCGGAAGCACCGGTGAGTTCCCATTTTTGATAAAGCTCTCCCGCGAAGACCTCGACCTTGGTGCCAATCCCATTTTTGTTGTCGTTCAAGCCCTTCAGGTCAATCTGCATCCAGTTGTTTTTGTTGGCGCCAATATTTTCGAGCAGGATGGGAGCGCCTCCCGCTTGCGTGACAATCAGGTCGGGGCTTCCGTTGGTTCGCAGATCGGCCAGAGCGATGGCGGCGGGCTTGTCCAGCTTGACGATATCGAGTTGCGTTTTCTTGCTGACATCGGCCCAGCCTGCATCACCCAAATTGCGCAACAGACGGATTTCGCCGCCGGTGGCGGATTCACCAACCGCCGCAAGATCAATCCAGCCGTCATTATCGTAATCGAGCGCCGTGAGGCCCCAACCCCGCTTCCAGCCGAGATCAGGGAGTGGCACGCGCTCAAGCTTCTTGCCTTGAACATTGCGCCACAGGGTGAGGCCCGGCGGGCCGGCGTGGGTAAACGCCAGATCCATCCAGCCGTCCTTGTCGAAATCGAAGGCGATGACACCGACGGCAGGCGGTAAACCTTCTTTCGCGAAATCGATCCCAGGGAGCGCGTTGAATTTTCCTTCGCGGGGATTCAGAAGGATGGCGGCACCGTGCGCTCCTCCGGCGACCACAAAATCAATGGCGCGGTCGTTGTTGAAGTCCGTCATGGCGACGCCGCCGCCTGTCGCATCAAGGCCCATGCCGGATTCTTCGGAGACGTCGGTGAAGGTGGAATTTCCGTTGTTGCGCCACAGGCGGTTCTTGGGAGTTTCTCCGCCCGGAGCCATGGTCAGGTAGAGATCCAAGTCACCGTCGTGGTCGTAATCCACAAAGGTGGCGGCGGCACAGCCTTTTTCGCGGCGAATGCCAACTTTCTCGGTGACGTCCACAAACTTGCCGTTGCCCTCGTTGTGGAACAGACGCACGCCGCCCGTTTCGCAAACGGCAAGATCGGTGTGGCCGTCACTGTCGAAATCTCCGGCAGCGCAACCGAGACCCGCGCCGACACTGCTGAGTCCCGCTTTTTCCGTTACATCCTCAAATTTGCCTTCGCCAAGATTGTGCAGCAGGCGGCTTTTGCCTTCGCCAGCGCCAACTAGGAAAAGATCGGGCTTGCCGTCACTGTCGTAATCCAGAAAGCACGCTCCGGCGCTTGGACCGAAGTTCGTGGCCGGAGTGACGCGCTTGGCCAGAGGCTCCTGCGTGTATTGAACGGGAATTTCCTTTGGGGCCGCGGTGGCAGTTCCATGAACAAATTCGGCGAGAGAGAATTTTCCTTGATCGCCGTAGCTGGCGCCAAATGGCGAGCCGAGATGCTCAGTGGTGATTTTCTGGAAGCGCTTCATGGTTTCACGAGCAGACTCGGGGTCACCCTTTCGCTGGTATGCGCGGGCGAGCCCGAATTGCGCCGAGGCGTGATAGGGAGCCAACGCCAAGGCCTTCTTGAAGGCAGCGATGGCTTCGTCGTAGCGCTGCAATTGCGCATTCATGAATCCTTCGAAATAGTAGGCATCCGGCTCATCGGGCACGATTTTCTCGACGTGCTGGAACGCGGCGATGGCTTTTTCCTGATCGCCCGCGTCTTTATAGGCGAGGCCGAGGTTGTACCAGGCGTAGGGATCCTGGGGAAGACTGGCGGCCGCCTCCTCCAGCGCGGCGCGGGCCTGCTCGATTTTCTGCTGGCAGAGGAGAGAGATGCCGAGATTCATTTTTGCCGCGGCAAAGTTCGGGTCGGCCGCCAGAGCTTGTTCGAAATATTTTTGCCCTTCGGCAGGCTTCTGCTGGTTCAGGTAGGCCACACCGAGTGAATTCTGGCGTAACGCCTCGGCGGGAATGCTCCTGGAGGCAACGGCCGCAGGCTTCTGAGCGTTGGAAGATTGTGTGGCTTTCGGCCGCAACACCGCCGTGCAGCTAATCGCAACTAATACCAAAAACGCGCTCGAAACAAGAAATCGATAGCGTGAACTGAAATGTGTGAAATCCATGAAGGAATGTTCTTTCCGGACTCGCGACATTGAGTGAATCTGACCCCGCGTATTCTCCCTTCGATTGTCTTGGCTACGCAGACGGTCGTCAACCGTTTTTATGCTGGCTTTCCGCAGCAGGGTGGGCTCGCGCTTGACCAGAAAACCGTTACGCTTTACCTTGCTGAAGGAGCCCCATGGCCGTTTTCCACTATTCCTCCATCGCCGAAACTATCGAAAAATTCCGCCGGAAAGAAATCTCTCCGGTTGAAGTGGTAAGAGCACATTTGGAGCGCGCGCAGTTCCTCCAGCCCAAGCTGAATGCATTTGCACACCTGGACGCAGAATCGGCTCTTGCGCGCGCACGACAGGCCGAGGCAGCCATTCAAGAGGGAAAGCCATTGCGAGCACTGGCGGGAATACCACTGACCGTCAAATCGTGCATTGATGTGGCTGGGTGGCCCTGCCCGGCGGGCTCGCTCTTGCGCAAAGACTATGTGCCCGCGAGCAACGCAACGCTGGTGGAAAGGCTGGAATCCGCGGGCGCCATCCTTCTGGGAAATACCAATACGCCAGAATTCCTGATGGCCTACGAAACGGACAATCGCGTTACGGGCAAAACGTCAAATCCCTGGGACCTTTCCAAGTCCGCAGGCGGCTCCAGCGGCGGAGAGGCGGCGGCTATTGCCAGCGGCTGTTCGATGGGCGGGGTGGGCAGCGATGGCGGCGGCTCGATTCGCGCGCCTGCGCATTTTTGCGGCATATGCGGACTGAAACCCACGCCGGGCCGTATTCCCGCCACGGGACACTTTCCGGCGGGGGCAGGCGCTTTTTCGTGGCTTGGCGTGGTGGGTCCCATGGCTCGTACTGTCGCCGATGTTCGCGCGCTGTTTGAGGTGATGGCAGGTCCAGATGCCGGGGACGCGCTTTCCGCACCTGTGCCCTTGTGGCGTGTCTTTCCCGAGGAGTTGCGCGGTTTGCGTATTGGGATGTTGGAGAGCGGGGCGCTTGGCAACGCCGCTCCTGAAACGCGCGCCGCAGTTGTCCGGGCGGGCCAACTTCTGGGTGAGCAAGGCTTCCACGTCGAGCCGTTTTCGTTGAAGGACATCGACCGAGCACTGGAATTGTGGTGGTTTTTCTTTGGCCCGGTGATCGGGGATTTGATCCGCCACTCCACGAGGGGCCAGGAAGAATTGTTGAGCCCGATGTTACGCGAGTATCTTGCGATTACGGCAGCGGAGCCCGCAGTAACGCTCGACTCGTTTATGGCCGCATGCACGAATCGCGATTTGGCGAGGGCGGAAATCTTGCACCAGATGAAGGAAGTTCCCATCCTTCTATCACCGGTATCGTCGGCGGCGGCATTTGCACATGGCGCGGGCAATTATCGCGCGGGAGACGCGTACAATTACCGGGACACAATGCGTTACTGCCAGTGGCTGAACTTGACGGGATTCCCGGGGATGTCTCTGCCGCTTGGAAAATCGCCCGAGGGCTTGCCGATTAACGCCCAGTTGATCGGGCGGCCCCATGAAGAAGAACTGTTGCTGGCGGTTGCTGAAGCGCTGGAACGTGGCCGTGGGCCTTGGGAAGCGCCACCAGCGTTCCCGGGGTAACAAACACGGGTGTTCCCCGGCCTCCCCCCGCGATTTTGGGCTTGACATCACCGAATTAAAGCAGTATTAACTCGATTTAATAAGTGCAACCCGGTGCGATTCTGGTTTGGCGAGTGGTTTTTGGGGTTGTGTCGGATGACGGGCGAGGCTCCGGCGAGAAACTCATGGGTACGGTTGTAAGATACATCTCTGTGCCCTCACTTGTCCATTTACCTGAATAAAAATCTCCTGGAGGTGACATCGTGAAGGGACACTCTATTGCTTTCTTTGGATTGCGCGGCACGAAGGCGTTGTGGCATCTGGTAATCGCCATGTTCGTGCTGCTTTGCATGCCGTACCTTGCCAACGCGCAGGGCGGCCGGGGTAGCATCAGCGGCACAATTACCGATCCGAGCGGAGGCGTTGTTCCCGGAGCCCACGTAGAGCTGCTGAGCAAGGCGACCGGAGTGAAGCTGCACACAGTTACCTCCGGTGCGGGGTTGTATACATTTGTCTCCCTGAACCCGGGCGTGTATCAGTTGACCCTCACCCAAACGGGGTTTGCCAAGATCGTAGAGGACAATATTGTGGTCACTGTCGATCAGGTCACCGGGGTCGACATCACTTTGCGCGTCGGTACGGTGTCCGATACGGTTGAGGTCGTCGAGGGCGCCGAACTGGTTGAAGCCAGCAATTCGACGGTAGGCACGCTGATCCCGAGCGAGGCGATTGAACGCGTGCCTCTGCTGTATCGCAACGTTTACGACCTCATCCAATTGAGTCCGGGCGTGATTCCGGTCAATGGTTCGCCCAACTCCAGCGATTCGATGCAGTCGGTTCAGAACATCTCGGTCGGGCGCCCGGGTGTGGACGTCTCCGCGGACACCATCAACGGCTCACTCGTGGGATCCGTTTACTACATGCTGGACGGCAGCCCGCTGGGAATCGCGGAAAACAACTCCGCCGCAATCATTCCGGCCATGAATATTCCCGAAGACGGCATCGAAGAGGTTCGCGTGGAGACCCAGAACACGTCGGCTTCGTACCAGAGCGGCGGGGCGGGTGTTATCAGCCTGGTGAGCAAGTCCGGAGCCAACGCGTTACATGGCGACGCTTTCGGCGTATTCCGGCCCGATGCTTTATCCTCAAACGACTCCTTCAACAAGTTTAGTGAGCTGTCACAGGGCCAAAGCAACACGCCACCTGATTTCCATCGCTACCAAAGCGGCGGAGCGATCAGCGGACCCATCAAGAAAGATAAACTCTTCTTCTTCGGAGATTACGAGTACACGACCCAGCAGCAGTTCGAGGGCTTGAAGACTTACACGGTTCCGACCTCCGCGGAAAGGACCGGCGACTTCTCGGCCCTTCTAAACAACGTTGATCCTACCAGCGGTCTTCCCGCTCCTATCGTGATCTATGACCCAACGCAGCCGGAAGTCCCTTGCCCCCAAACTAACCCGCCGACTATCCCAAACCCGATGTGTCGCCAGCCGTTTCCCGGCAACATCATCACCAACCCGAATCCCATCGCGCTGCTGTACCTGTCGAAGATGCCGAAGTGCAACTACCCCGACCCGTCGACCTGCGATTCGGCTACATCCGATGTTAGTCCCAACTATGCTGTGCCGGGCCTGGACCCGTTCACAGGACACCGCTTCGACATCCGGGTGGATTGGGTCGTGAGCGAAAAGCAGCGCATCTTCACGCGATTTTCTTATGACCGGTTATCCTTCGCCACGGCCAACGTGTTCCCCAGCGGGTGGGACCCCGACTATGCTCAGAACCTGACCAACGGGCGCAATGTCGTGGTAGCCGACGACTTGACGCTGAGCAATACTACGGTCCTGCAATTGCGCTACTCCTTTACACGCCACCACGAGAATCAAGGAGGGCCGCCGTCGTACTCGAGCATTGACCTTACTACGCTGGGCTTTCCTGCCTCCTTGGCCTCGGCGGAGGTGATCAAACAACTCCCCTTCATGACTTTTGGCGATGTGGGTGGTGGAGTTGGCGGAACTGCCGACTACAACATTTTCCAGTATGCCAGCGAGAATAGTGATGTGAACTCCGAGATCACCAAGATCTGGGGTAAGCATACGTTCTCCACGGGCTTCGAGTGGATGAAGCGATATCTCAACGTCGGCCAGCCACCGGCGCCCGCCGGCTCGTACAACTTCGACATCAGCTCCACGGATCAGTCTGTTGCCAGTTCAGTGGGCGGCAGCGATTTCGCCTCGTTTCTCGTTGGCATGGGCAATAGCAATGCTTATCCCGGCTTCACCAAGGATGTCTTCGCCGCCGAATCTAACCCATACTACGCAGCCTTCTTTGAAGACACGTATCACGCAATGAAGAGTCTGACCATTACCGCCGGTCTGCGCTGGGATATCTTCGGCGGGCGCAATGAACGTCACAACCGGCAGGAGTACTTTGATCCCAACGCCACCAATACGTTTGATGGCGTTTCCTACACCGGCGCTGAGATCTTTAACAACAGCAGCAATCGCTCACCATATCAGACGAACATGCACGATTTTGGCCCCCGTCTGGCCATTTCCTGGCAACCCATTGCCCGCTTTGTGGTGCGGGCTGGCGCAGGCTTCTACTACGGGCCAAGTACCCAGAACGTCGGCAGCGCCCTCATCAACACCGATGGATTCTCTTCTCAAACGAATTGGCAGTCCACCTGCAATACTCCAAACCCCAACCCTAGTATCGTAGGCAATACCGTCTTTAACGGTACTGCGGCGTGCGCGGGAGCACCCGCAGGAAGCCCGCCGCTCGTTCCGGGAAACTTTACTGGCGACTATTCGCTCAGCAACCCCTTCCCCAATGGAGTAGTCCCGGTTTTCACCACGCCGCCAGCGGGCCTGGCCAATGATTTGGGAATCACTTTGAGCACTGTGCTGCATTCCCAGAACACACCGACGACCTACAACTACAACTTTGGCCTGGAATATGAACTGCCCCACCAGGTGGTCGTGAGTGCCGGGTACGTCGGCAGCCGGGGACTCTTCCTTCCCTTCGGCACGGTGGACTTGAATCAGCTTGACTTGGCCACAATCGCGAAATATGGCGACGCGCTCTGCCTCTCGCACGACCCCAGCTGCATGATACCCAATCAATGGGCAGCGATTATGCCCGCGACCAACTTTTGGTACGGTTCTCCTACTGTACCCGAGTATTTTGCCCTCGAAAAATATCCTCAATTCGCCGGGGGATCTATTAACACCGGCGTCGCAGTCCATGGCTATCCCGCAGGCGACTCCGAGTACAGCTCCTTGCAGACGAAGGTGCAGAAGCGGCTGACCGCACACTTTACTGCGTTGGCCTCCTTTACCTGGGGCAAGATACTCACCGATGACGGCAATCCTCCCCTGGGCTTCGTAGGCACACACAATGGCGGGGCGCAGGACTGGAGAGACCTCAAGTACGAGCACTCCATAAGCCCGCAGGACGTTAAGTACGTGTTCACCGGGCAGGCCTCTTATGACTTGCCGCTTGGCCCGGGCCGAGCCGTGAACTTGCACGGACTATCCAATGCCTTCGCGGGCGGCTGGACCATCAATGGCATCCTCTATCTCAGCACGGGCGTCCCTATCGCCTCACCACTGTCGGGAACACCGAACTCACCCATTAACCAGCGGGCCGATATGATCTGCGACCCAAGTAAGGGTGCTCCGCACACGGCAAGCAACTGGTTCAACATCAACTGCTTTGTTCAGCCTGGAACCGAAAATGGCGGCACGGCCAATCTCTACATCCCAGGAACCGCCCCGGCCTACCTGGATAATGTTCGCACACGGGGAGCCCGCAATTTAGACCTCTCTATATACAAAGCATTCAAAATAGCCGAGACCAAAATGCTCCGCTTCGATGTTTCGCTCTATAACGTAGCCAATTACGCGCAATACGGATATCCCAGCGTGCCCAGCGTTGTCGGCGTGCAAACGCAAGGTCTCCCCTTCGGATTGATCACAACCAACATTAATACTCCGCGCCAGTTCCAGTTCGGGGCGAGGTTTATATTCTGACCGTTTGCTTTAAAGTCTCTGTTCTAGAAATCTAGTTGCGGAGGGGCGACGCCTTATCCAAGCGCCGCCCTTCTTTTTTGCTGATCCACTGTTTCCCTCGCTCCTTAAAGGAGTAAAATACACCACATGAATCGCCGAACTTTTCTGGAATCATCCGTTGCTACAGCTTTCTTCGCTTCTCTTCCCGGCAAGACATTCGCCGCCACGCATCAAATTGAAAAGGTGGGCCTGCAGCTTTACACTGTCCGCGACTTCATGAAGAGCGACTTCGAGGGCACCATCGCCAAAGTCGCCGCCGCCGCCTACAAGGAAGTCGAGTTCGCGGGGCTTTTTAACCATTCACCGAAGGGCGTTCGAGCCATCCTGGACAAGGATGGGCTCACAGCGCCGTCCTGCCATGTCGGTTACGACGTCGTGGAAAAACAGTGGCCCGAAACGATTGAAGCCGCAAAGATCATGGGGCAGACTTTCATTGTTTGTCCGGGGATTCCAGATGCTCAGCGCAAGCAGCCGGATGGCTACAAGCGGGTCGCGGAACTCTTCAATAAGGCCGGCGAAACCTCGAGCAAGGCTGGCATCCAGTTCGCCTATCACAATCACAGTTGGGAGTTTCAGCCAGAGCCAGTGCTGGGCGACAAGCGCCCATTTGATTTTTTGCTCGATTCCACGGACCCGAAATTCTGCAACATGGAAATGGACATAGGCTGGCTCTGCGTCACCGGGCAGGATCCTGTTTCCTATTTCAACCGTTACCCGGGGCGTTTCCCGCTGGTACACGTCAAGGACATGAAGAAGCTACCGAAAATTTCGGCGGACACGGACGTATCGAAACTGCCTCATCAGGAGATCGAAATCGCGGATGTGGGCTCTGGCGTCATCGACTGGAAAAGGATTTTCGCCAGCGCGGACAAGGCGGGCATCCAACATTACTTCGTGGAACACGATTCGCCGAAGGATGCTTTTGCCAGCATCGCGAATAGCTACAACTATCTTTCAAAGCTGCGCTTCTAACCGCGGCAAACATAGAAAAAATAATCGGCAGGGGCGGGGCGCTTTTTTGCGCGCGTTTTTGTTTTGGGATTGTGGGGAAGTGCCTCAATCATCCTGGCGTAGCGCTTGAGGCGGGCGAAGGGCGGATCGCGGATTCGCATTGCGCGAGGATTGCTGCGATGTGCGTGCGTGGAACGCCCTCGGCGTGCGCGAGCGCCTGCTGCAGCAGGGGGATTGCTTCGGCCGAGCGGCCTTCGCTGTAGAGGAGTACCGCGAGGTTCGCCGCCGTCGCGTCATTCGCAGGCTCAAGCTCCAGGGCGCGGCGAAAGGCGCGTTCGGCAAGCGCAATCTGCACAACTCCCCAGTCATTCCACAGGCTGCTGGATTCCTGCTTGGCTATGGCCTCCGACAGGATTTGCATGGCCTCGGCCAGCCGCCCTTGCGAGTAGAGGCGATCAACGGTTTCTTGAATTGCTGTTTTTGCCATGGGAGTCTCTCCACTCGGTGAATTCGCTGCGCATTTGGAACGATGCAGGCACGAATCACAACCGATTCTGTGCGTGCGGCCTGCGGCAAGCCGAGAATTGCCGAGTATTTAAGTGCACCTGGAGCGCCAGAACGGTCGGCGACTGATTAGAGTTTTTTCATGTGAAGTGGAGCCGCGTGCGGCTTTTGGCACCCGTCAGGGACGTTGCAGCCCTGCGGCTTGCGCGGTTACATCCGTGTATTTCAGTCCTGCGCCCGTGTTGAAGAGCACGACGCGGTCTTCGGGCTTCAGGTAGCCGGTGCTCAACAAATGATCGTAGGCGGCTGTGGCTGTGGCGCCTTCGGGGGAGAGGAAGATGCCCTCGTTTTTGGCCCAATCTCTCAGCGAAGAGAGAATTTGTTCGTCGGGTAACGCGACAGCCGCGCCACCCGATTCGCGGAGGATGTCCAGCATGATGTAGTCGCCGTAGGGTTTTGGCACGCGAAGTCCGGCAGCGAACGTTGCGGCGTTCTGCCACATTTGGCTGGCTTTTTCGCCCTGTTCAAATGCGCGCACAACCGGTGCGCATCCCGCTGACTGCACCGCAATCATGCGCGGACGTTTGCCGGGTCGCACCCAGCCGAGCTCTTCCAATTCGCCGAAGGCTTTCCACATACCGATCAATCCCACTCCGCCGCCCGTGGGATAAAAAACGGCGGCGGGATATTCCCAGCCAAGTTGCTCGACCAATTCGTAGCCCATGGTCTTTTTCCCTTCGACGCGGAAGGGCTCTTTCAGAGTGGAAATGTCGAACCAGTTTTCCTTTTCCTTGCGCTCGGCAACCATGCGGCCGCAATCGGAAATCAGGCCTTCCACCAGCGTGACCTTCGCGCCGTAGAGAATCGCTTCGACGTAATTGGCAAAGGGCACATCTTTCGGCATGAAGATGTGAGCTTCCATTGCAGCGGCAGCGGCGTACGCGGCGAGGGCGCCTGCGGCGTTTCCGGCGGAGGGCACGGCGAGTTTTTTCAAGCCGTAATGCCGCGCCATGGTGACGCCGAGCGCCAGGCCGCGCGCCTTGAAACTTCCCGTGGGATTCGCGCCCTCTTCCTTTAGAAAGACGTTTGGATAGCGGCGGCTGCGCAGCATGGGCGTCCAGCCTTCGCCCAACGTGACGGGCTCAACATCGGGGAGGACGCAGCGGTATCGCCACATGCCGGTCCATCCGGTGGGAGAGGTGGCCTTGGCGATTTGCTCGCGATTGGCAATCCCCTTCAGGGGCGTGAGGTCGTAGCGCACGTAGAGCGCACCGGCGCATTGCGGGCAAACCGTTTGTGGTTTATCGGCAGAAAGAGTTCCGTGGCATCGTGAACATTCCAGGTGGCTGATGTTTGGCATGAGGCTACGATAGCAGCGGCTTTGTTGGCGCGGCAAGGCGCGATTTGCAGGCGCAAATATCTTGTGTTCTCGCTCGCGCGGCTCGGGCTATGATGGCGCCACTCGCTCCTTACAGAATTAAGACCGAGGACACGGTTTGGCGAACGCACAATCCACGAAGTATTCCCTGTTTTTGCCCGCAGGCTTGTTGCTGTTCGCGGCGGGTTCTTTGTTGCTTCTGGTTTTCCCGGCGCACAACGCGCTCACCGTGGCGCGCTGGGCGGGCCTGTTTTGTTTGGCGGTTGCGGGGGTCCGCAGGCGGTCGCTTACTTTCTGGATCTTTTTTGCGATGCTTGCGGGGCTTGAGATTGGATTGGACCGCCCGCAATTTGCGGCGCACCTGCGCCTGCTCAGCGATATTTTTCTCCGCTTGATCAAAGTGATCGTGGCGCCGCTGATTCTGGGGACGCTGGTGACCGGTATCGCGGGGCATGGCGACCTGAAAAAGGTTGGGCGCATCGGGTTGAAAAGCCTGGTTCTCTTTGAAGTGGTGACGACGATTGCGTTGTTCCTTGGGGTGGCCGCGATCAACCTTACGCGCGCGGGCGTGGGGCTCGTCATGCCGGCTGGGGCTGCGGATCAATCGCAAATGGCCGCTGCGCCTTTGAAGTGGGACGAGTTTATCCTGCACATTTTCCCGGAGAACATCGTCAAAGCCATCGGTGACAACCAGATTCTGCAGGTGGCTGTGTTTGCGATTCTGTTTGGCATCGCGCTTACGCGTGTGCCAGAGAAATACCGGCAGCCCATGCTGAACCTTGCGGAGTCACTGACGCAAACGATGTTTCGCTTCACCAATATTGTGATGTACTACGCGCCGATTGGTGTGGGCGCCGCGATGGCTTATACCGTCGGGCACATGGGAATGAGCGTGCTCCTGCCGCTGGCGAAACTGCTTTTCACGGCATGGGGGGCCATGCTCGTTTACCTTTTGTTTGTCTTTTTGCCGCTCCTGCTGCTGGCGCGCATCCCCCTGGCGCGTTTTCTGAAATACGTGGCGGAGCCGGCCACGATCGCCTTTGCCACGAGTTCATCCGAAGCGGCGCTGCCTCGCGCGATGGAATCCATGGAGGAGTTTGGCGTGCCGCGGGAAATTGTCGCCTTCGTTATTCCCGCGGGTTACAGCTTCAATCTGTGCGGTTCGGCACTGTATCTGGCCATGGCTTCCATTTTTGTGGCGCAAGCCGCGGGCATGCCCATGAGTTGGACGCAGCAACTTTTTATGGTGTTTGCGCTGATGCTCACCAGCAAAGGAGTGGCGGGCGTGCCGCGCGCGGTGCTTGTGGTGTTACTGGCTACATCCGCGACATTTCATCTGCCTACCGAGCCGATCTTCATTATTCTTGGCGTGGATGCGCTGATTGATATGGCGCGCACCGCCGTCAACGTCATCGGCAACTGCCTGGCTAGCGCGGTGATTGCGCGATGGGAAGGGGAGTTGGACACTTCCGGTCCGCCTAAACTGGAAACGATCTAAGCGCCCGCCGCAGGCAAGTCGGTTCCCGATTCCGCGGCGCGTCGACAAAGTCAAGTGTGCTTAGATTATGCCCTCCGCGACTTCCCACAACGGGACTTTTGAGGCGATAGTTATCACTGAATTTGTGTTAGACGTAAATTAAGGATGAGCGAACGCTGAGTTCAGAACCGATAAGGAATCGCGAGCTGAAATGTTCGCGGCCGGTTTAATTGGTTGAGGGACTCCAGCGTCTCGAATCTTGAGCTTGGAACACGGAAGCAGGCCTGGTTGGGCGTTGCGCTGTCGCTGCAGCTTTATCCGACCAGTTGTCTCGTTTACAGATTTTTTGTGGAATGGCTTCAGGAACGGCTTCATTATTCTCTTGACAACTATTGATTGCCCAAGTATAAGTCCGTTCAAGGTTGGCGGAGAGTGTAATTGTGCCCTCCAATCCTCTTTTCGTCTCCCTCTCATTCACTTTTGCCTATCACCAGAAGTTCGCGTATGGCAGTGAGTGGCTAGCCACATTCTCGCGCGGATTATTGTCTGCGATCTGCCAACCCACTCCACGCGGATCTGCTAACCGAAAAAACCTATCCACAAGCCAGGAAAGGGAGAACCAGTATGTGTACACCGAAGATGCGCTACCTCACCGCTGGGATCGTCGCGGCGCTTTTCTTGAGTGCCCCGTTGTTGATGTGGGGCTTTAGCAGTAACCCGCCGCTCGGCAATACGGGCGCTCCTGGGGAAGGCAATTGTAGTAGTTGCCACGGTGGTGGGTCTGGGGGCGGCAACGTGAGTATCGCGTTTTCGGGAGGGGGAGCAAACTACACTCCCGGCACGCCGCAAACGCTGACCATCACCATCAACGATCCGAATTCTTCCAGCGCGTTTGGGTTCGAGATGACTGCACTGGAGGGAAGCGTCGCAACAACCCCTGGCACCTTTGCCGCAGTTAGCACAAATGTCAGCCCGCCCGCAACTTCCGGTGCCAAGATTTATGAACGGCATCTCTCCGATGCGTCGAACACATTCCAACTCACTTGGACACCTCCCGCAAGCACTGTGTACAGTGGGCCGGTCGTCTTCTACGTGGCTTCCGTTGCAGGCGATGGCTCCCAGTTTGATGCGGATTCGCTGTATCAGGCAAATTACACGCTCACACCGGCAGTCGCGGCACCTAAGCTTTCGGCTACACCAGGTTCGCTGAGCTTTAGCTATACGCAAAATGGAACGGTGCCAGCGATACAAAATGTGTCCATCACGAGTAGTGGGTCCGCCCTCAGTTACACGGCGGCCGCCTCCACGAGCTCAGGGGGGAATTGGCTATCGGCAACGCCTGCTAGCAGCACCACCCCGGGCACCGAGAGCGTCTCTGTGAATCCGGCCGGCCTTGCACCCGGCACTTACAGCGGTACCGTTACCGTGACAGCGAGCGGCGCGTCGAACAGCCCTCTATCTGTTCCGGTGACACTGACAGTGACAGCGGCGGCTCCGAACCTCACCGCCACTCCAAGCTCGCTGACCTTCAACTACCAGATCGGCGGCACTGCCCCGGCAGCGCAAACTGTGTCGGTAGGCAGCACGGGTGCGGCGTTGAGTTACACGGTGACCAGCACCACGACATCGGGCGGCAGCTGGCTGTCGGCAACACCAGCGAGCAGCACCACTCCAGGCACGGAAACAGTTTCGGTCAACACCACCGGTCTGGCCGCAGGCACCTACACCGGCACGGTGAGCGTCGCTTCCGCCGGCGCGGGCAACAGTCCGCGGACCGTGATAGTGACCCTGAATGTCACGGCGGCTACTCCGAACCTCACTGTCACTCCAGGCTCGCTGACGTTCAACTACCAGATCGGCGGCACTGCTCCGGCAGTGCAAACCGTGTCGGTAGGCAGCACGGGTGCGGCGTTGAGTTACACGGTGAGCAGCACCACGACATCGGGCGGCAGTTGGCTGTCGGCAACACCAACGAGCAGCACCACTCCAGGCACGGAAACGGTTTCGGTGAACACGACCGGTCTGGCCGCAGGCACCTACACCGGCACGATGAGTGTCGCCTCCGCCGGTGCGGGTAACAGTCCGCAAACCGTCGCGGTCACATTGAACGTCACGGCGGCTACTCCGAACCTCACTGTCACTCCAGGCTCGCTGACGTTCAACTACCAGATCGGCGGCACTGCCCCGGCAGTGCAAACGGTGTCGGTAGGCAGCACGGGTGCGGCGTTGAGTTACACGGTGACCAGCACCACGACATCGGGCGGCAGCTGGCTGTCGGCAACACCAGCGAGCAGCACCACTCCAGGCACGGAAACGGTTTCGGTGAACACGACCGGTCTGGCCGCAGGCACCTACACCGGCACGATGAGT
>Ga0326728_10003825_pt1 | contig 45726 bp, 41 predicted proteins | sample MB3enrmetagenome_FD_207602 | JGI IMG/M metagenome (GOLD analysis project Ga0326728, IMG submission 207602) | Lab enriched peat soil microbial communities from McLean, Ithaca, NY, United States - MB31MN | ecosystem: Environmental > Terrestrial > Soil > Wetlands > Peat | place: USA: New York...
CGCGGTCCTTACCCACGCGCGGTTTGGGGCAGACCGCGAACCTTCCCTTCCCGAAAGGCTTAAACTGTCATGAGTCACCATTTGTGCCTACCGCCAGCACCTCAATTCAAAAAACTTGGGGCATTGTGGCTGAAGCCCGCCCCACCAAGAGTACAGCACTGTCCGAGAGTGGGGCGTTCTTTAGTTTCTAGCACAGCCAGATCTGAGAATTCATCTCTCAGATTTTCGTCGCCAGGCCTGCAATTTGTAACATGTTACATGATCTGGCTATCCCATTGAAATCGCGGGCCAAGATGTGCTCTTGGCGAGCCTTGCGGCTTTGCGTGACATTGTGTTTCGATATCGGCCGGAACGGCGGTTGGATCGGAACTCGACAGAATGTGAAACGCTCTCACGCAAAGCCGCCAAGCCGCAAAGAGGCTTAGTTAGGAATACCTCGTCAGCCTCTCCTTAGGATTTCAAGGGCGCAGCCCTTGGTTATCTTTAGCCCGCCGTTCAGGGAGCAAATGGCCAATCTCCAGGGGCGGGCTTTAGCCTGGCTTTAGCCAGGCTTTAGACGGCTTTAGACCGCCGGGTTGACGAAATTTTGCAAGTTTCTCTTCAGCCCGCCTCGGGGAATTTCCTCCGGCTTCGTACCCTTCGGTGCGCCCGTAGCGAAGCCAGGGAGATTCATCAGGCCTCGTGGCAGCCCGCCCCACCATGAAAAATGGCCGCCGCCCATCCGCGGGGCCGCCTAACGTTGTTCCGCGGTCCGGTCGAACTCTACCGTGTAAACGTGCCCCGCTTTGACGCTCACACGCGCCAGCGAGTTGGACACGGCCGGCGCCGGAAGTGTCGTGCGGCTGTCCCGGATACTCCGAATGCCAACACCGGGAGCGATCCGGAGCTGCTGCACGCTGTCCACCGAGGGCTTGAGCGTAGCGCTGGCGGGTAGCCCGTCCGCCCAAACGAGATCGATTTCTACTCCTCCGCGGGCGCGAAGTCCGCTCACTTTGCCGTTGCTCCAGGCTTTCGGCAGCGCGGGGAGGAGCTCGATTTCACCGGCGTGGCTCTGGACCAGCATCTCGGCGATGGCGGCAGTGGCGCCGAAGTTGCCATCGATCTGGAACGGCGGGTGATTGTCGAACAGGTTCGGCAGCGTGGAATTGCGGAACAGCGCGAGCAGGTTTTCATAGGCTTTGCCGCCGTCCGCCAACCGCGTCCAGAAGTTGATGATCCAGGCGCGGCTCCAGCCGGTGTGGCCGCCGCCATGGGCTAAGCGCCGTTCAATGGTGGCGCGTGCGGCGTTGGCCAGCTCGGGTGTCTTCTGGCGTGTGATCTGGTTGCCCGGAAATAGGGCGAAGAGCTGCGACATGTGGCGGTGGCCGGGCTCGGTTTCATCGTAGTCTTCGGGCCATTCCATGATTTGGCCCCACTTGCCGATGCGCAGGGGCAGGAGCTTATCGCGCGCCGCCGCTACCTTGGCGCGGAAGTCCGCATCCGTGCCGAGAGTCTCGCTGGCTTCGATTACCCGCCCGAAGAGCGCATACAGGATCTCGGTGTCCATGGTCGGCCCCATGGTGAGGGACGCTTTTTCGCCCGACGGCGTCTGGTACGTATTCTCCGGCGAGATCGAGGGGCCAGTCACCAGATGGCGCTTGCCGTCCGGGACCAGATAGTCGAGGAAGAACTGCGCCGCCTCCTTCATGAGCGGGTAGCCGCGGCCGGCCAGGAATTTGCGGTCGCGGGTGAAGTCGTAATGCTCGGCTAGGTGAAGCGAGAGCCAGGCCGCGCCCATGGGCCACACGCCCCAGGCCGCGCCATCGATCGGAACGGCGTCGCCCCACAGGTCGGTGTTGTGATGCATGACGAATCCGCCGGCGTTGTAGTAGAACTTGGCCACCTGACGGCCGTTCTCGCGCGCGTTCTCGATCAGGCTGAACAGCGGATCGGTCAGTTCCGAGAGGTTGCACGTCTCCGCCGGCCAGTAATTCATCTCGGTATTGATGTTAATGGTGTACTTGCTGCCCCAGGCCGGCGTCAGGCTGTCGTTCCATTTGCCCTGAAGGTTGGCCGCCATGCTTCCGGGCCGGCTGCTCGAGATCAGCAGATATCTTCCGTACTGGAAATAGAGCGCCGCCAGGTCTTCGTCCGCGGAACCGTTCTTGACACGTGTGAGCCGCTCGTCGGTGGGGAGAGAGCGCGCCGAGGCATCCACCGGAAGTTCGAGGTGCACGCGCCGGAAGAAGTGCTGGTGATCGGCGACGTGCTCCTGGCGCAAGATCTCATAGGAACGGGCCGGCGCGGTGAGATCGCGCGCGCAGGCCGCGGCGAGGTCCTTCTCGCGATAGTCGGTGGCGGCCACGATCGTGAGAGTCACGCTGTCGGCCGTAGTCACGTCGAGACGGTCGCCGGTGTTTTCCATGTGGCCGCCGGAAACCGTGGCTTTCATCTCGGCCCGGAACCGGACTCCGGTGTCGTGTTCTCCCGGAGCCCTCTTCGGCAGCGCCTGGCCGGTCATGATCAGCTTGGCCGGCGCGGCTTCGGTGGTGGCGTCCGCCGGCCGGTTCATCGAGGCGTGGAACGAAATGCTGCCGGGCTTATCGGCAGTCAGGCGCACCACGATGCAGTGGCACGGCGCGGAGGCAAAAACCTCGCGGGTATAGCGGACCCCGCCGGCCGTATACCGCACCGATGCGATGCCGGTATCCAGGTCCAGTTCGCGGCGGTAGTCCGCCGGCTCCGGACCTTCGCCGAAGTCCAGCCAGAGATCGCCGAGAGTCTCGTAAACGGGGAGCGCCCGGGGGATGCTGATCATGGTTCGATCCGCCAGCGCCTGGGCTTCGGCGGGGTGGCCTTCCTCGAGCAATCGCCGGATCTCGGGAACGGCTTTGGAGGCTTCGGGATTGCTGCGGTCACGCTTATCGCCCGACCAGACGGTGTCCTCGTTCAACTGAAGGTGCTCCTTGCGGACGTCGCCAAAGACCATGGCTGCGAGGCGTCCATTGCCTACCGGCAGAGCCTGCACCCATTGCGCGGCGGGCTGCCGGTACCAGAGCTTGAGAGCGTTATTGTCCTGCGCCCGGCACAAGCCCGAAAAGCCAAGCGCCATGAGCACGCAGGCGTTCACCAAGAGACGAAATCGCATCATAAGTTCCCTCTAGAGTGTAGTCCCGCAAGAGGCGCTGGCATAGCGGAAAGCGCCGGCATCCTATTGACGAATGTCACGACGATCATGGGTGGGAGCGCTTACAGGGCTACCAAAACTCCAAGACTATCGCAATGGACGCCGCGGGGCAAGGAGATTTTGGATGCGGAAATCGAAGATCGACGATACCGGAAGTGACGTGGCTCGCGCTGATTTGGTGATCGGCGGCTTCCGCCCATTTCTGCGGATGAGACCGCCACTGCCTCACAGGCCGGACAATTCGCATGCCGGCAACATCGCCGAAGAACCCCTTGGAATATGCAAAGCAAGCGATTACAATGTTCACTTCGAATTCACGCACGCTGCCGTCTCAATGAGTAAAATCCTGCAGCCCGAAGGTTACCGACCCGGTCGGCGCCGATGCATAGCCACGGCGTGAAGGTCGAAGTACAACCGCTAGGAGCCATCGGGGCGAACCATTCCTCGGTGAAATCTGCTTCGAAGGGAGATAGTCGATGTACTTGTCATTCGGACGTGCCGTGGTGGTACCCATAGGCGCTCTCGTTATGCTTGGGACTGTGGCGACTCTCCAGTCCCAAACCGCCGCACGCAAAACGGCGGAACCCGTTATTGGGAAATCCACGCGGTACTGCAATCCGCTTCCGCTCGAAGCGTCTTCCAAGGACGGTTCGCCGCAAGGTGTCAGCCTGGGCGACGTCACGGTAGTGCGGGAAGGCGACAGCTATTATCTGTTTGGCACTGGTGGCGGCGCGTGGGTCTCGCCCGACTTCATTCAGTGGAAATACCAGCCGGTCGACGTTCGCGGCGGTCGTCTTCCAGTTGCGCCCCACGTCGTCAAATATAACGGCGCTTTCCTCATGTCCGGCAACGACGCCCCGCTGTACCGGGCGCCTAATATCCTGGGACCGTATGAAGTCCTGGGCCCCTGGAAGAACGAAAAGGGGGAACCCTGGACCGTCGAAATGAACGGGCGGAAGGCCAACGGCGCTTTCGATGTGGACATCTTCGTGGACGACGACAACAAACCGTATCTGTACTACCCAGGCCGGTCGACTGCGGGGATTTACGTAGCGCCGCTCGATCCGAAAGACCCCACCCGGTTCACCGCCGCGCCCAAGCACCTGTTCGGCTTCGACCCCTCGCACGTCTGGGAGCGGTGGGGCGAGAAGAACGAATATGCCAACGTCGCCTGGATCGAGGGTCCCTGGGTAATCAAGCGCAACGGGACGTATTACCTGGAGTACAGCGCTTCCGGCACGCAATGGCTGTCATACGCCAGCGGGATCTACACCGCGAGCAACCCGATGGGGCCGTTCACTTACTCTCCGCGAAATCCCTTGCTGCGGAAGACCACCGGGATTGTGACCGGTCCCGGACACGGCTGTATCGTGAAGGGCCCGGATGGCAACTGGTGGGTCTTTTACACCATCGTGCAGGCCAATCCTCCCGGCGGCCGTCGAATCGGCATGGACCCGGTGGGCTTCGACGCCAACGGGAACATGTTTGTTCGGGAGCCCACTGAGACGCCGCAGTGGGCTCCCGGCGTAGTGGCCAACCCGGCCCGCGACGGCGACTCCGGATCTATCCCCCTCACCGTGGACAAACTCCGGGCGATGAATCAGCACGGAAAGTTTTCCAGCCAGCGCCCCGGCCATGATGCCGCGTATGCAGTGGATGACTCCAACGGGACCTGGTGGGAGCCGGCCGACGACGATGCGCAACCTTCCCTGACGGTCGATCTCGGCTCGATCACGGAATTCGAGTCGGAGCAACTGTTCGCCGTGGATTCCAGCCGGATTGAGTTCCTGGCTCGGGGCGGGGGCCGTGGAGGCGCTGCGCAGCCGGCCACCACGGCCACGCCCTCAGGGACAACCGCATTCCGCTACCGAATTGAGGTCTCCAGTGATGGCAAGGAATTCTCTACCGTCGTGGACAAGACGAATAACGACGTCACGCGGTACACCGAGTTCGACGAGATTCCTCCTACGAGTTGCCGTTACGTCCGTCTCACCGTGACCGGCTGGCCACGGGCGGCGAACCCCTTGGGCGTCGTCGAGTTCACGGTTTTCGGAAAACCGGTTGTGCCTTCGAAACGGTGACCCGAAGGACCACGCTCACTGGTCTGCTGCAAGCGCTTGCCGGCGGTTACCCGATTCGTTTTAGACGGTTTGTTTTTGGTGCTGTGACCGTTAAAATGTAAGAAGCCATGAATCTCGAAGAGGTTGCAAGGCGCGCCAAAGTCTCGACTGCAACCGTTTCCAGGGTGCTGAATAATGCTTCCCTGGTAAAGGGCACGACCCGTGCGCGTGTAATGAGAGCAATCGAGGAGCTTAAATATCATCCGAACCTGCATGCCCGCAGCCTGGCCGGAGGCAAGAGCCGCAGTATCGGAGTGATCGTCTCGAATATTGAAAACCCGTTCTTCCTCGACATCTACAAGGCCGTTGAAACCGGCGCTCATGCCGAAGGCTATGAAGTCATCATGGCCAATACGGACTATCGCTCGGAACAACTGGTGACGAGTGTCCGGTTGATGATCGGCCGGCGAGTCGCCGGGCTGGCGGCGATCGTTTCGGAAATGGACCCTGAATTGATTGACGAGTTGAACGGCTATGGGATGCCGGTGGTGTTCTACGATGTAGGAGCCCCACGGCAGAATATCACGAGTATTCGCGTAAACTACCGGCGCGGGATGGAGAAACTGACGGACTACCTGTATAGCCTCGGCCATCGCCGGATGGGCTTCGTCGGCCACCACGCCATGCTGGGACCGATTCATGAACGCGCGAATGTGGTGCTGGAATCGGCGGCGCGATATTCCGATGTGCAGGTGCGGACTGCAGCCGACGTGGATAGCCTTGAGGGCGGGCGCCGCGCCACCCGCGAGTTGCTTTCCGCGGATCCCGCGCTGACCGCCATCGTTTGCGTGAACGATCTCATGGCGGTCGGCGGCATGCGAGAAATTCGCGAGCGCGGACTGCGCGTACCGGAGGACATTTCAGTCACGGGGTTCGACAACATCAAACTGGCGCAGTTCTGCTATCCGGCCCTGACCACGGTGCATATACCGCGCGACCAGATCGGGCAGGACATCTGCGGTGTCCTGATGCCGAACGAGAAGACCAAGCTCGAACACGAGATCCTAATCGACCCGGAACTGGTGCTACGGGATTCTACGGGGCCGGCTCTGAGGCCCTGAGGCTCATCGCTTCTTGTGGGGCGGACCCCTTGGTCCGCAGCCGCCCCCCTGGGCCGGCTTGTCCGGAATGCAACGGCTTGAGCTGCACGCAAGAGAATCGAATCACTACGCGGCGACCGCGTGCGCGCATCTCTTTGCCTGTGTCTTTAGACCATCAAATCGCACTTCCGTCAACCACCACACGCCCCCGTAGCGCCTTTTTCGCGGAATGGCCTGAATCGACTGGAACGAACTGTCATAGACTCACGGAGAGCAGATCTTAATGATCTCGCCGCCAATGCCGTTGCCGGGCAAATCGGCGCAAAGGGGCCTCTCTCCTTGACGCTCTAGGTATCCCCCTGGTATGCTTTCCTTGGCAGTCTAGGAGAAGCAATGTCCGCCCGGCTGGATCTTCTGCAAGGCACGCTCGATCTGCTCATCCTCAAGGCCGTCTCGCTCGGTCCCCTGCACGGTTACGGCGTTCTGCTGCGCATTCAGCAGATTTCCGCCGGCCGACTGGAAATCCAACAAGGCTCGCTGTACCCGGCGCTCTATCGACTCGAGCACCAGGGCTGGATCTCGAGCGAATGGGGAGAATCGGACAACAAGCGCAAGGCCAAATACTATCGCCTCACCCCGGCGGGACGGCGCCAACTCCGCACCGAAGCCGAAAAGTGGAACCGGATGGCAGGCCTCATGGCAAGCATCCTGAGCACCACGCCGGAGCAGGTATGACGCTCGTCGCACGCCTGCGTTCGTGGTGGCGCGCCACGCGGCACCCCGCCCGCATGGAGTCTGAAATGGACGCCGAACTCCAGGCCCACATGGAATCCCACGCCGAATATCTCATCGCGGCCGGCGTTCCGGCGGACGAAGCCCACCGCCGCGCACGCCTTGAATTCGGCCCGGTCGGCCAGGCGAAAGAGGTAGGCGTAGCCGGCGACGTGCGCCAGTATAAACTGGAGACCACACCGCCCATGCAATTCTATTTGCCGCTTTGGCAGACCGGCGAATGGTCCGCCAATATCGTGGCACGCACCACCAGCCCGCCGGACCGTCTGGCTTCCGCCATGCGCACCCTGGTGCGCAATCTCGACCCCGCTGTCGCCGCCGGCGCGGTCCGCACCGGAGACGAGATAGTCGCCGGGGCTACCGCGGAGCGCCGCTTTGAGACATTCCTGCTAACAGCGTTCGGCGGAATTGCTCTCTTTTTATCGCTGGTGGGCTTGTACGCGTTGATGACTTACTCGGTGGAGCAGAGAACTGCGGAAATCGGCATTCGCATGGCGCTGGGGGCACAGCCGCGCAGCGTGATGCGCCTGGTCCTCCATCAGGGCTCCAGGCTGGCCCTTGCCGGAATTGCCCTGGGATTCGCCTGCTCCTGGTTAGTCACCCGCACCCTCGCCAGCCTGCTTTTCGAGGTGAAGCCCACGGACCTGCCTACATTCTTCGCGGTAGCTTGCCTGTTCTGCGCCATTGCCTTGGCCGCCTGCTGCTTTCCCGCCCGCCGCGCCACCGGGGTGGACCCCTTGATGTCCCTGCGCGCCGAATAGTTCGGCGAATGCCGGGCAGATGCCACGCAGTGTCGAACCACCGCCAATCGCTCGGCACGCCGCCGCCCAGTTCCGTCAATAAACCCTGCGGAATCAACTGCAGTCTTTGGATACTCGATTGCAATCTTGACCTCCAGGAAACGGAGGCCAAAGATGCAGCAGAAACCGGAACTGGAACTGATCGCACACGGCCGGCAAGGCGACCAGGCCGCTATTGCCGAACTATTCAGCCGCCACTATTCGCCGTGCCTTCGCCTCGCCCGCGGGATTCTGCACTCGGAGGACGACGCCCTGGACGCGGTACAAACGGCCTATCTGTCGGCCCTCCAACATTTCCCGGCCTTTCGCGGAGAGTCGTCGTTTCGAACATGGATTTCGCGCATCGTAATCAACTGCTGCGTGATGCAGATGCGCAGCCCCTGGCGCCGCGCCGCGTGGGTCCGCCTGGATGACCAGCCGGGCGCGAGCGGAGTCGACTTCCTTGCGTGCCACGCGCCCGACCCGGAGAAATCCGCGTATTCGCGGGAGATCCATTCCGCCCTGGCCCATGCCGTCTCACTCCTTCCGAGCCACCTGCGCGACGCGTTCACGCTATACAGCGTATTGGGTCTCACGGTTAAAGAGATTGCGGCGACCCTGGGGCTCACGCCGGCTGCCACCAAGACCAGGGTGTTTCGCGCCCGCGCCAAAGTGCGCGGGCACCTCCAGCCGGTCTGGTCGCATCGGCGCGCGGCGTAAGACCGGCGAAATTTCGCTTCGGGACCTTTCGGAATTCCTTCGGAATCGCTAGGCTGGTATGAGCCAGATATGCCTAAGAGGGAACTTCGCGCAAAGTCCGCGGCTGCCGGAGCCGGGCCCGCCCTGCCTACGCCTGCGACACCGGCTCCCAGCATCGATCTGAAAGACAGCTCGCTCTATTTGAATCGCGAACTCAGCCTGTTGGCTTTTCAGCGCCGCGTGCTGGAGGAGGCGGAGGACGAGGGTAACCCGCTGCTCGAACGCGTGAAGTTCCTGGCCATTCTCGGGTCCAATCTGGACGAGTTTTTCATGGTGCGGGTGGCCGGCTTGGCCACCCAGATGGACGGCGGATCGGTGGAAGCCGGGCCGGATGGCCTGGGCCCCCGCGCGCAACTGGTGGCCATCCGCCGCGAGTACAAGCGCCTGGTGAACGAAAGCCATCGCTGCCTGGAAAAACTGGTGCCGCAGCTCGAGGAGCAGGGGATTTTCATCCGCGACTACGCCGGGCTGAATGCCGGCCAACTCCGCGATGCGGCCAAATACTTCGCCGATACGATTTTTCCCGTGCTCACGCCCCTGGCATTGGACCCGGGCCGGCCGTTTCCGCATATTTCGAACCTCAGCCTGAACCTGGCGGTGTTGATTCGCGACCACTCCGGCGAAGAGCGGTTTGCGCGCGTGAAAGTGCCCGATTCTTTACCCCAACTGGTCTTTCTGAACGGGTCCGCCAAGCCCAACCCGAAAAAGACTCGCGCCAAGCGCGTCGACCTGGTGTGGTTGGAACAAGTGATCGCCGCCAACCTTGCCGCGCTGTTTCCCGGCATGGAGATCCTGGAGTCGCATCCCTTCCACGTCACCCGCGACGCCGATATGGCCATCAAGGAACTGGAAGCCGAAGACCTGCTCGAATCCGTGGAGGAAGGCGTCCGGCAGCGCCGTTTCGGCAGCCCCATCCGGCTCATGGTCACCCACGACATGCCGGCTTCGGTCCTCAGTATCCTGATTCAGAACCTGGAAATCACTTCGCGCGAGGTATATCGGACGGCCCGGCCGCTTTCTCTCAAACGGCTGATGGGGCTCTATAACCTGGAGCGGCCGGAACTGAAAGACGCGCCTTTCGTGCCCGCGACTCCGCCCGGATTATTCGCGCTGGGCGAAGAGGAGGACGTCTTCAGCCGCATCCGCAAACAGGACATCCTGATCCATCATCCTTTCGATTCCTTTCAACCGGTGATCGAGTTTCTCCGCAAGGCTGCGCGAGATCCGGCCGTGCTCGCCATCAAGATCTGCCTCTACCGCGTGGGGCGGAATTCCCCGGTGGTGGAGACGCTGCTGGAGGCGCAGGAAGAGGACAAGCAGGTGGCGGCCCTGGTGGAGCTGAAGGCGCGCTTCGACGAGGAAAGCAACATCGAATGGGCGCGGGCGCTGGAACGTTCCGGGGTACACGTGGTATACGGCCTGGTGGGTCTCAAGGCCCACGGCAAAGTGGCCCTGGTAGTGCGCCGCGAACAGGACCGGATCGCTCGCTATGTGCATATCTCCACCGGCAATTACAACGCCGTAACCGCGCACTTATACACCGACATAGGCATATTTACCGCCGATGAAGATATCGCCGACGATGCTACCGATCTATTCAACTATCTTACCGGATACTCTTATAAGTCGGACTATAAGCGGCTGCTGGTGGCGCCGGTCAATCTGCGGGAGCGCCTGGAAGCCCTGATCGACCGCGAGATCAAGCACGCCAAGGCCGGGCGGAAGGCACACCTCATTTTCAAGGTGAATTCGCTGGGAGATCCCCAGATCATCCGGTCGCTATACAAGGCTTCGCGCGAGGGCGTCCGGATTCAACTGCTGGTCCGCGGCATCTGCTGCCTGCGCCCTGGCGTGCCGGGCGTCAGCGAGAATATCGAAGTGTCAAGCGTCGTCGGCCGCTTCCTGGAGCACAGCCGCGTCTACTATTTCAGCAACGGCGGCGAGGAGGAGGTGTACATAGGCAGCGCCGACCTGATGCCGCGCAATATCGACCATCGCGTGGAGGTCTTAGTCCCGATTCTGGATCCCGCTTTGGTGCGCAATCTGCGCGAAGAAGTGCTGGCGGTGTATCTGGCGGATAACGTGAAGGCGCGCCACATGCAGCCGTCCGGCGTTTACACGCGAAAAAAGGCCGGCGATGGCCGCCAGAAGGTGAACAGCCAGGATTACTTGTTGCGGAAGCGCTCCGGGGGAAAAAATCACAAGCAGGCGCGGATTAAGCTGCGGCCGTGAGATGCTGGATGCCATCCTGCCCCGCATGGGGCGTAGCCACAACCAAAACAAGGTTCACCACAGAGACACGGAGACACGGAGAAGAAGAAAAGCAAAGTCAAAACCGGAGAGCGCGGAGGTGGCGGAGGACGCGGAGGGGTAAAAGCCCCGGGGATCAGCGTCTCAGCGGCCTCGGTTCGCGAAAATCGTCGCGGCTTGCGAAGATTCTGGCCGTCAGTAGTACATTGCGCTACTGGATTCGCCACCCGCTTTATGCCATGCTGAACGGTTCGTATGGATATTGTCACCGGCAACGTCGGATGGATCGAAGTGATTTGCGGCCCCATGTTTTCGGGCAAGAGCGAAGAACTGATCAGGCGCCTCCGCAGGGCCATGATCGCGCGCAAACGGGTGGAAGTCTTCAAACCGGCGATCGACGAGCGCTATTCCAACGACGAAATCGTTTCTCACGGCGACCTGCGCATGAAATCGCAGGTGGTCAACAATGCTGCTGAGATTGTCGACCGCATCGACTGGCGCTCCGAAGTGGTGGGGGTCGACGAGGCCAACTTCATGGGTCCGGGGCTGGTGGACGTCGCGCAGCGCCTGGCCGACAGCGGCAAGCAGGTGATTATCGCCGGCCTGGACACCGATTATATGGGCCGGCCCTTCGCGCCCGTGCCCGACCTGCTGGCGCATGCTGAATCCATTACGAAAACGCTGGCCATCTGCGTACGCTGCGGTAATCCGGCCAAGCATACGCAACGGCTGCGGGGTTCCGAGGATCTCATCGTGGTGGCCGGCGCCGATATGTACGAAGCGCGCTGCCGCCGCTGTTTCGAACCGGGCATCCCCAAACAGGCGGAGATGGATTTCGTCAAGGCCAAAGTGCGGAACAGTCCGGCTTAAGCGGGACGACTCTCGCTAAGAAAATCTATTAGCCGCCGATTAACGCCGGTGAACGCCGATTGGAGCCGTCGGACTGGACTGTCCGGAACCACGTCCGGTCCAAGCCAGCTGGGCAAAGCCTGGCCACGGGCTACAGCCAGGCCTCAGCCGGCTTCAGCCTGCCCCACCCTATCCCTCAGTTGACAGCCTCGCGTTTACCTTTGATATCTGGTGTTCAGTGCAGCCCCCTGGATAACATTATCCGCATGGAAGCCCTGCTCTGGATTCTGCTCCCCGGGTTTACCGCTGTCGGCACGGGGCTGTTGGCATGGTTCGTGATGCAGTCGCGCATGGAGGTGGCGTTAGCGCAACAGCGCGAACGGCTGGCCGAATCGCGCGGCGCCCTGGAAGCCGAGCGTAACGCCGTCCGCGATTCGGTGGCGATTGCCGTTCATGCCGCCGAACAGCAGGCGCAGCGTCAGGCCCTCGATACGTTCCTCGCCGAACTGAAAGTGGAACAGCGCCACTATACGCGCGAAAACCGCCTGCTCCTTCACAATCGCAGAAGCGTGGTCCTGCAGGAACGCATGTGCTTCCGCAATCTGCCCCTTTCCGACTGGATCGAACACGAAATCCCCCTGGACGACGGCGCCGACGTGGAACGCCTGGTCCAGGACATGACCGTCTTCGACAAGGCGGTGGTCAATATCGCCGACATTCCGCGTCCTCGAAAAGCCCTGGCCTGACCGGCACGGCGGCTATTGTAAGATTGTCTGTATGGATCGATTTCGCGTATGGGCAGTCTGTCTGACGATCGCCGCCGGTTCCGTAACAGCTCTGATGGGAGCCAAGGGCGATGCCGCCAAAGGCAAGGAAGTTTTCGAACAGTGCGCCGTCTGCCATAACGCCGACAGCGCCGAAAAGAAGATGGGGCCCGGGCTCAAAGGCCTTTTCAAGAGGGACAAGCTGGCTGACGGCAAGAAGGCCTCCGAGGCCAACATCCGCGCGCGCATCGACGATGGCGGAAACGGCATGCCAGGCTACAAAGACACGCTCGAAGACCAGCAAAAAGAAGACCTGATCGCGTATTTGAAGACGCTATAGGCGGGCTGAAGCCTCAATACTGTTCACTTAGTACCAACAGACCTGGGAAGTCTCGATCGCTGGCCGGTGGGGCAGACCCACCTTCCGCAAGAGATGTAAACCTCTGGTAGGCGGGCTGAAGCGCGCCCCACGAAAGCTGGCCGAGATGCCCGTTAAGTGAGCAGCATTGGGTTGAGGCCCGCCCCAGCCAGTTACGCTTTGGCGGTCAGAACTTCCAGGGCCTTTTTCACCACCGGATCGTTCTCCGTCTTCTTCTTCTCGACGTCATCGGGCGACGGGGCGATAGGCAAGCCGTTGTCGTCGTAGTCCACCTGTATGTCGGCTTCTTTCACCTGGGTCGCGGGGGTCACTCCGACGTCCTGAATGGCCCTCCCATCCGCCTCATAATACTTGGCGACCGAAAGGATGATCACGCCGCCATCGTCCATGACGATGGGCTGGCGCAAGGCCGCGTCTCCGTGGGTCCGTTCGCCGACCAATTGTCCGCGCTTGTTGTCCTGCACCGCAGCCGCCAGAATCTCCGCAGCGTCAGCCGTGCCGCCGTTGGTCAACACTGCCAGGGGCAACGCGGTAATGGCCTTGGCCGGATCGGCATCGAAATTTTTCTGCGGGTATTTCTGACCCTTCAGATACGTGATGCGCCCCTGCTTCAGGAAGAGATTCGCGAGCGCGATGCCATCTTCCGGACTCCCCGTACCGCAGTCCCGCACATCCACTACCAGCTTCTGCGCGCCGTCTTTCTGCAGCTTTTCGACGGCCGCCGCGGTGTCCTTCACCAACGCCGGCGAGAGCGCGTCGATATTGACGTACCCCACCTGGCCGTCGAGCATCTTGGACTCGACCGGCGGCAACACCACGTTGGTTCGCGTCAGGCTGATGGTCGCCGGGTCGGGATGCCGCACGCGGACCACCGTCAATTCCACCGTCGTCCCGGAATCGCCTTGCAGCAGCGTGTAGGCGCTGGCCAGAGACATGTCGCGCACGCTGGCGCCATTGATGCCTTCGATGACGTCGCTGTATCCCAGGCCGGCCTTGGCGGCGGGAGAATTCGGAATGGAGTCCAGCACGCCCAGATAGCCGAACTTCTTCGAGAGCACCAAGCCCACATCGGCGCGATGCGCGTCCTTGCTCTTCAGGTAGTCCTGATATTGGTGAGGATCGAGGTAGCTGGCGAAGGGATCGACTGCTTCGAGCATTCCGTTGAGAGCGCCCAGCGACACCGCCTTCATGTCGGGCTCTTCCACGTACTCTTCCTTGATGTGGCCCACCACCTCGCTGAAGACTCTGAGGTGTTTATACGTGTCGGAAGACTGGTCCGAGCTCTTCCCCAGCATCATCCCCGTGAGGAGAAATACGGTGAGACACGTCGAACTGCTCACCACCATCAATTTCGTGCGGCTATTCATAGGTGTGAAACTCTCTCCGGAAGCCTAAGGCCATTATACGCCAGCGTCCCCGTGTTATTTTGGACGCACCCGGCGCCGGTTCGGTTCTAACCGTTTAAGCCCACCCGTTCCGCTGGCGCAAAGCGGCGATGTGGGCTTCATGATGCCGGCAGTGCCAGGCGTACCCCGCCAGCACCGTATTCAGGCCCAGCAGGCCCACTTCCGGATGCCGGAACTTGCGCTCGAAATCCGCGTGGGACATGGCCCCCATCATGTTGACCCAACGGTCGTGCAGGCACTCCAAAAGTTGCAGCGAAACTTCCACCGGCGCGGTGCGGGAATCGTGCAATTCCGCCCATTTGGCTTCGTCGTACGGTTTGATGACCGGCTCTTCCTCGGTGAGGGCCAGGCGCCAACGGATAAAGCAATTCATGTGACTGTCCGGAACGTGATGCACCACCTGGCGAACGGTCCACCCGCCGGGCCTATAGGGGGTATCGAGCTGCTGTTGATCGAGGCCCCGGACGGCCTCGCGAAACCGCGGGCCGGCTTCGGCAATCCGGGCGATCCACTGCGGCCGCATCGCCGGGTCCACCGGTGCGGACCAATCGAATTTCCCAATGGGATAACGCAAGTCCATGTATCGGATCTTATCAGTTACTCTTACCGGCCGCGCCTACCGGTTACGATGGAAACATGCGATTGCGCGCCGTGGCGGTGCTGCTTTTATCGAGTGGCGCGCCATGCGCCTTCCCGGCAGATTTGAAACCCGCCACCGTCGCGGCCTTCGACCGCTACATCCAGCAGACCGAACAGCGCCTCAACGCGCGCCCGATCTTCCTTTGGGCAGACGAATCGCCGGACCGCAACCGGCGCGTCCGCAAAGGCGAAACGGTGGTCGAACCCACCGGCACGAAGCCCGTCATCGAAATTACCGATGGCCTGATTCACGACTGGGTGGGCGCCGTTTTTGTCCCCGGAGTCAACCTGGCGGCCACCCTCGATCACGTCGAAGACTACGACCACGCCCGCACTCACCACCGCGAAGTGATGGATTCGCACATTATTTCCCGCCACGGCAATGACTTTCTGGTCTACATGCGCCTGATCAAGAAAAAAGTCATCACCGTGGTGCTCGACACCGAGCACGACATCCACTACTTCCCGATCGACGCGACCCACTGCCGCAGCCAGTCCCGAACCGTCAGGATTGCGGAGGTCGACGACCCCGGCAAGCGCGACGAGCGCGAGATGCCCCCCGGAACCGGCCATGGGTTTCTGTGGAGGCTCGATACCTATTGGCGATTCCAGGAGCGCGACGGCGGAACCTGGATCGAATGCGAGGCCATTTCGCTGACCCGTGACATTCCCACCGGACTCGGCTGGCTGATCGAGCCGATTATCCGCAGCCTGCCGAGGGAAAGCCTCGAAAACACCTTACGGGAGACCGCGGTCGCGCTTGCCGGGAAGTGAGCCCGGTGCGCCCTACGGCGTCACGTTAATCGTGGTGTTGCTCGATGTCTGTCCCCCGGTTGCCACGGCGAAGGTGAAGATACTGGGCGCGTCAGAAGGAATAAGGAAATTGATCTGACCCGCTCCCGGGGCGCCGGGATAAGCCCCGGCATAGACGATTTCTGCCGGTTCGGCGCTCTCGATCGCGCAGCAGTACTGAGTTTCCCCCAAACACCAGATCCCTGTGACCCAGATAGACACGATCGAGCCGGCTTTGGCTGGATTTGCAGCCGAATTAACGCTCCCATGCTGGTTCAGGGCCGCGGCGGTTCCGTCGACATTCTGGAAAACCTGGGGATCCGCCAATACGGAGAAGATAGGGAAATTCGGGCTGGCGCCGTTATTATTCACCACGCTCAATTCAGCCGTTTCGCCAGTCTCGCTCCAGGCCGCATTGATCTGAGATTCGGAGACATACAGCAGCGGGATGGCGTAACCGTCAGCCATAACCGTCACGCCGCCCAGCGAAGTTGGCAGGGATTTCGCGCCCGCGGGCGCCGCGGCCGGAACGGCAGGTCCGATATTCGACCCGTAGATCGAAATCAGGCCCGGTGCAGCCTGACCACCCAGCGACCCGTACGCCGCATTGACGATTCCGAATATCATGGTTGGCGGCGGGCTACTGGGCACAACGGCGGCAACCAGCCCACTCGGTCCCGCCGCATGCACCGCGCCCAGCGAATCGAGCGCAATGGACGTCTCGACGCACCCCGTGGGATAGCGCGCCGCGTAATTAAGACTCGCGCCCGACGCATTCACTCCGACGATGAAGTCCCCACCCACGGACCAGCCTTGCGCATTCGGAAAATCCGCCGAAGCCGTGGTTCCCGAGATCCACGCCACGCCGGAGGGGTCGAGTGCAAGCGATTGCGCCGTGTCCGCTCCCGGCCCGCCGATGTAAGTTCCCCAAACCGCGCCGGAGGCGTCCGGCTTCAGCTTGAGAACGAAGGCGTCTGTGGTCGGAATGGGGTGCAACTCAGTGTCGTCAATGGGGTACGATGGACCCGAGTAAGTGGTTTGAAACGCCCCGGCCGTCGCCGGAAAATTGGGATCGAAAGTGTTCCCGGCGACATACACGTCTCCCGCGGCATCCACCGCGATGGAAGTCGCGATGTTCGCGGGATTCGTATTCGGCGCGAGGGGATAGTAAGTGGCGCCTATATAAGTAAGGAATTCGAGTGCCGTGCCCGCCGCATTCACTTTCAACACGAACGCACCCGTCCCCGATGGAGCCAGCACCCCAGCCGTTGTGGGTAGATCGTAAGTGTCGGTATCGCCCGCGACATACGCGCTGCCTCCGGAATCCAAAGCGATCGCGACGCCTGCCGTCGAGCGGACACTGAGGAAGCAAAGGCTGCAGCATCCGCAATTCTTTTCCGTCCCCACTAATAATGTGGAATAGGCAATGTGGTCGCCCGCCGCGGCGATTTTCGTCACGAAGGCACCCCCAAACCGTTCGCTGGCGGAGCCAGCCGGCAGCCCCGCTGTTACCGGAAATGAAGTCGAATCCGTTTCGCCGGTGACATACATATTTCCCGAGCTATCTACTGCCAGTGCCGCGATCGCGCCGGGAAAATAAGTGGCGTAGAGCAGCTCACCGAGGTCTGGGCTGAACTTCACCAGAAAACCCGGGCCGGGGGTGGTTTGTAAGGCGCCGCGCAGAGGGAAATAAATGGAAGACGTGGTGCCAGATACGTAGATACTGCCGCTGGCGTCTACCACAACATCGGATGCGCGATCGCTGCCCTTTCCACTAAGCGTGGTGAACGCCGAGATGTTTCCGGATGGGTCCAGGATGGTGACGAAAATCTCCGAAAGAGAGCCCGAGACGCGCGTTCCGGCGATGTAAGTATCTCCCGCCGCATCGGCGCGAATGCGAGCCACCTGGTAATCGCTGCTGCTGTCGCCTATGAAGGTGGCGAATGCCGTTGGGGTATCGGCAGACCAACATGGGCCGGCGACGATCGACGCCAAGGCCATGGCAAACGCAAGGAAGCGCATGTGGAACCTCGCCTGTTGCAACTAGGGACGTGAGGCCTCTTATTCAAGACCCCACAGTCTGATTCAGTTTACGCCTCGCCAACACCTAATGACAAGGACCCCGGCAAGTAAGAAGTGTGCGCTTCCTTACCTTACGGTCGCGCTCGGAAACACAAGGCGCCGATACCGAAGCGTGACGAACAGGGAGCGGTTATTCCGACCGCAGCGCCGCCAAAGGATCCACGCGCGCCGCGCGGCGGGCGGGGAGCAACGACGCCGCCACCCCACCGATCGCGAGCAGCGCCACAGTCGCCGCCATGCTTGCCGGATCGAGCGTTGGAACCTGATACAGCAGCTTGCCGACGAAACGGGCCAGCAGCAGAGCCAATGGCAGACCCACGAGCATGCCCGCCGCCAGCAGCAGCGAAGCTTCCCGCAGGAACAGCCACAACACGTCGCGCCCTTGCGCGCCGACGCTGATGCGAATTCCGATCTCGCGCGTGCGGCGCATCACCGAGTACGCAATCAAACCGTAGATGCCCACCAGCGCCAGCGTGGTGCCCAGCCCCCCGAACAGCGACGAGAGAAATGCCAGTAGGCGCTCCTGGGAAATCTGGTTGTCGCGCAGGAGTTCCATGCTGGTGGCGCGCGACACCTCGTAACCCGGCGCCGCGGACTTGACGATCTGGCGCACCGCCCGTTCGATCGGCCCGAGCGGCCCGCGGCAGCGCAGTTCGAGGGTCCCTATGCTCCGCTGCTGGTCGAAAGCCAGATAGACTGTGGGATCGGACAGTTCGCGGACCTCCCTGCCGCGGCTGTCCGCGATTACCCCGATCACCTCGAGGCCCTTCCGATTCCATCCGTCCATGTGCTTTCCGATAGGGTTTTGTCCCTGCCAGGCCATCGCGGCCATGCGCTGGTTCACGACGGCCACCGGCGGAGCGCCGGGACCGTCAGTCCTCGAAAAATCCCGTCCCCGCAACAGACGCAGGCGCATCGTGGCAAAAAAGTCCGGGCTGGCGATCACGACGTTGGAATTGACTTCCCGGCCGCCGTTCCCACCATCGGTAACTTTAAAGGTGCCTCCCATCATCATTCCGGACAGAATGCCAGGCGCGCCGATAGCCGCCGATTCCACGCCGGGGAGATGCCGAACGCGGTCCAGAACCTCATTTCCACTGGAGCGGCCGTCCGGCTGTTGCCCTTTCATCGTCCCGGCAGGACCGATGTCGACGCTCAGCACGTTGTCGATGCGGTAACCCAGATCGATGGTTTTGAGATTGCGAAGGCTGTGGGAGAACAAGCTGGCTCCGAAAAGCAACACCACCGCCAGCGCCACCTGCACCAGGATCAAGGTGCGTCGCATCAAGCTGTGGCGGCCCGTGAGGGCGGATGACCGCAAGCCCGGAGCGGGATCGGTGCGTGAAGCTCTCCACGCTGGATACAGGCCAGCCAGCAGAACGGTGAGGAGACATGCGCCAAACGTAAACCAGAGGACCGCGGTGTTCGGCGAGACCTGGAGCACGCCCCACTGGTTGCCCGCATTGAATATGGAAAGCAGGATTCTGGTGAGCACCGCGCCCGCGAGGAGGGCGAATGCGCCACCCGCCATTGCCAGCAGGCCGGTTTCCATCAATAACTGCCGCATCAGGCGCCAACGGCTGATCCCGATGGCCAGCTTGATGGCGAACTCCTGCCGGCGTTCGGCGGCCCTCGCCAGCAGCAGGTTGGCCAGGTTGGCGCAGGCTACCAGCAGGACCAGCGATACCGCACCCATCAGGATGAACAAGGGATCGTGCAGTTTGGTCCGCCAGCTATCGTATCCCCGGCTGGCGTCGAGCAGTTGATACAGGCCGCCGCCGTTGGCGTGTTCTTTGGGCAGCGCTTCGTCGATGGCCCGGCTGGCCGCTTCCAACCGCGCCGATGCCGCCGGCCGCGTGAGGGATGGCCGCAGACGGCCCAGTATCCGTAGATAGATGTTATTGGACGACTCCCACGGGATCCCCGCCAGATCGTTGCTCTCCGAAGTAGGTACGAACAGATCGTAGCGGCTCTGCAATTCGGCGCCGGCGAAACCCGGAGGTGCGACGCCCACAATCTGCAAGGCGGTTCCCTGAATGCGCACGGTACGCCGCAAAACTCCCGGGTCTCCCCCAAAGAAACTCTGCCAGGCATCGTAACTGAGCACGCAGACCGGATGGGCGCTCTCCGAACGGTCGTCCCCCTCGTCCAACAGACGGCCCAACGCGGGACGGGCCCGAAAGAAGCGGAAGTATCCGCCGGTGACGAATGCGGTCGAGCAGTGCTGCGGGTCGCCGCCGAGATCCATCAACTCGGGAAGGGAAAAGAAACCGATCAGGTCCGCGAAGATGTCGTGCTGGCGCCGAAGCTCGCGAAAAATCGGGATGTTGTAACTGTTGTTTTCGAAGTCCGGAAAGCGTACATGAACCTGGACGATGCGTTGCGGGTCGGGCACCGGCAGCTTTTCGAGCAGGACGCCGTCCACCAGGGTGAAGATCCGCGGCATTCACCCCGATGCCGAACGCCAGCGAAAGAATGGCGACGGCCGTAAACGTGGGACTGCGCCGCAGATTACGAGTCGCGAAGCGGAGATCCTGCAGGACAGATTGCAGCCACCCGAGGACGTCGCGATCGCGTGTGGAATCGGCCAGGTTCGCGCGATTGCCGAACATTCGCGCCGCCTCGCGCTGGGCCTCTTCCGCCGTCGCGCCTTGCGCCATCAGATCGGCGATGCGCTGCTCCATGTGGAACTGGAATTCATCATCGATCTGGTCGTCGAGCCGATGAGGGCGGAAAGTGTCGCGTAGTTTGCGAAATAGAGCCATAGCGTGATCGATCCCTAGATATCTAGGAGACTAGCGCCAAACGCTTCCGCCGTCAAGCCCCGGCGCCGCTATTCCTCCCGGAGCGCCACCACGTCCCGTGCATCGCGGTGCTTTCCATTCAGCTCATGGAGATTGCCGGCGGCCTGGGAGTATAGCCGCCAAAGAGTATCGCAGCCAGGGCACGCTCCCACCATAATTCGATGTTACAGCACCCTTCCGAATCGGTCTGTGCAACGCTTCAGGTCCGAGGTTTCCTACACTAGTAGCGTGCCCACTTGCCACGGCTCATTCCGCGCCCTGCTGCTCTACGATATCGCCGAAGAGTTCGATGTCGCCGAGTTGCGCCGGCTGCTGGGCTCGGAGCCGCCCGCGCGCCCGCCGGGCTTCAAGCTATCGGCGCCCGGCTATGTGCGCTTCGAGCGCCCACCCGTGCTCGAAACACGCGAGCCCATCCAGCTTGCCACCGGCGAATCCGCCAACGCCAGCCTCCGCTATTTCGACTATGGCGTGGTGAGCGTCGAAATCGAGCTGCCCTTCGAGACCGACTGGCCGGGGCTGATCGCGCTCTCCAACCGTTGGATTGAAGCCGGCGAGGCGGAACAGCGCGGCCTCAAGCGCGTCCGCAAGCGCATCGGCGGCTTGGCATCGGCTCTGCGCAAGCCCTATGCCGAGTGGGTGGACGAAGCCTACTATGTGGTCCACCTGAACGACGTCCACGAACCGGGTGGGGCGCGGCTGACGGCCCAAGACCTGCTCGCCCAATACGGCCGCGAGATCAGCCTGGTGATCCGCGGGGAGACCCAGCCGCTTTCGGAAAGCGAACAGAAAGAAGTCCTCGCATCCAGCCTTTCCTACTACCCGTCCGACCTGTTGGTGGTCGGCTGGCTCGCAGCCATGGTCTATGACACACCCGAGGGCGCCGCGCCGATCATCCAGTTGATCGAGTACGCCAATACGCAGCTCCTCGAATACCGCCGCTACGATGAGATCCTGACCGCCCTGTTGAAGGACGCCTACGCCGCGCTCGAGCGCCGGGGCGGATTCTTTTCACGCTGGCGCCTGGCGCGCGACGCCGAGCAGTTGAACCGCCTCCGCCTCGACATAACCGATCTCACCGAACGCGCCGATAACGCCATCAAGTTTCTCAGCGACATGTTCTACGCCCGCGCTTATCGCCTGGCCGCCGCCAAAGTTGGCGCGGGCGATTACCGCAGCCTGGTCGACCAGAAACTGCATATCGCCGGGGAGCTCTATGAGTTCATGGTCAACGAATTCCGCGAAGCCCGCGGCTTTTTCCTGGAGTTGCTGGTAATTGTGATCCTGATCATCGAGCTCGTCCCCATTTTCCGGGGAAAATAACGGGCCTTCACCGCCAAAATGCGCGAAGTTCCCGGCCGGTTCGCCGCGCTTCGGGCGGCCACGCGGTTTTGAAGCCGCTTAGCACGCCCTTATGGCCACCCGGAGCGTGGGCCTGGACGCCACCGGCATCGATTCAAATAAGACCGGACAACACTTGCGCTACTGACTAGCGGTTTTCGCGCTGCGGCGCTTAGCGCCGGCGCCACCGCACTCGCCCGAACCACGGCGCACCACCAGGCCATCGCCGCGCGCCCCCTCGTCTGGCCTGCCCTCCCCGTGGCGGATCTCGACGGACCGTTCGACACCGTGCTCGACAGCGGACTGTTCCCGGTCTTCGATGACGACGATCGCCGCTCGTACGTCGAAAGCCTCAAAGCCCGTGATCGCGCCAGGCGTCCGATATTTCCTGGCTTGCTTCAGCGGCCGCCAACCGGGTGACTGGGACGCGCGCCGTGTCACCGGGGGCGGAATCAGGACCAGCGCGGATGGGTGGCGCATCGACTCGATCGAACCCGCGACGTTCGAGATTCGCACCGGTCCGCAAGCGCCTAGTGTTGGCTCGCGCGAATCACGCGAATCCAACGAATCGTCACACTTGTCGAGCTCGGCGACTTTTCGACGCTTTTAGGCGCCCATGGATTTCGTTTTTTCGGAATCCGTTTCAGCGCCTACAGGACCAAGAAGCAAACTGATCCGGGAACGGGCCTCCCGCAGGGCCTCGTCCAACCCTCCGAGTTGGCTGGCCAGGGTGTTCAAGTCGCGATTTAGCACCAAGCTCCGGGAACTCAACGCCTCCACCTTATCGAAAATAGCTGAACGTGCGAATTCCGAGAGGCTGCGGGTGCCGGCCGTAACGCAAGCCTTAGCCAACAGATCATACTCCTCCGCGGAAACCCGGAACGTCAATGTGCGTGCCCTGCCTCGCAAGAGCGACATAATAAGCCCCCTTTTTCTGCGGCTCTGCCCCTCCCAAACTCTGTATCCGGGTTAAGTCGCTGACACGATTAAGATACGACAGAAAACCCTCATGTGGAGCGTACTGACAAATCTGGCCACCTCAACATTCTGACACACGTCCACGCCTTTGCCCTCGGATTACGGCTTTTTATCATAAGAAAAAGGGTGACCGGGAGATTTCCCGGGCCTTCTGTCCGCCGCACGTTGGCTGCAAGTGGCCGCGGTCCCACCGTCTCTGGCCACCAACTTGATCGCGGCCGGCCGATGGACGTACCGGAGCCTCTCAAATGAACTAGCTAAAAGTAGTAAGCTACGGGGCGGAGTCATTTTCCGTTTGGGCCACCCTTTTTTGCTCAATTCTCCGTCTCAACACGGCTATCGGCTTCGGAGCGCTTTTCGGCATCGCAAGCGCAGCAGGCCGCCGCCCGGAATCCCTTCACGCACGCGGCCGCGCGTAATGCCCTTCCGCACGGCTGGTCCCTTGTTCCAATCTGATTCCTCGCGTGACTCGCGGGGAGGTGTCCGGATGGTTCAGACGGCTTCTTCTACACTCGCGGCGAGACGCTTTCCAAACACGTCGGTCGCTTCCTTGATCGGCGTCGCCTGGGTGGGGTGTCTGGGATTGGGCATCCGCCTCCTTCTCGCCGCAGTCCGGATTTCCCACCAACTGCAGATTAGCGATTCGCGTCTCTCATCGCCGGCCACAGGACGAGTTTCACCGCCATCGGAGCCCGCACCGGGATCATCCTCGCGCCCTTCGCCTCACCTTCGATCTCCGCCCGCCGGCGGTCCTTCCAGCGAATCGTTTCAGCGCACGTTCGCCGATTCGATCGGTGCGCCGGAGAGCGGGCTTGTGCCCAGTGCGGCATAGTGCGAGTTTTTGAATTTCGCTACGCCTAGGTGCTCGTCGACCTATACGGTACTTATATGGCTTGTCTGCGAGTTGACTATAAGTGAACGGCGCAGCTTAATTCAGTATTCAACCAATGCTTGTAATCTTTCAGCGGCGACTTAGCCGTCGACTGTAACCCCGCGTTGCTGACGGCAATAGGTCCTCGGCAGAAAGCAGCCGCGGGAGTGTTGCATTTGCCAGCAGTGAGTTTATGTGGGTTGGCAGCGCGAGCCGTAGCGGAATGCACATTAGTGGGATTAGTACGATTTAGTTAATCCCTTTTTAGTGTAGACCGGCGTACTCAATTTGGTGTAAACTATTGTAAATCGGCAATCCTGCTGGGACAATTTAGATCCAAATAGTATAGGAAACAACTGATGAACGCTCACAAGCTGCTAGAACTCTCGCCACGTAACTGGGACTTGCGCGCGCCATTCGCGCTAGGGACCCTCTCAGTATTAGCCCTTGTAACGCTTACAGTTCCTGCTAGCGCGGGGATTATCACCAACGGCTCCTTCGAAAACACCAATGGGGCCGCCTCCAGCTATGAGATCGACTCCGCAAATCTGCCGGGATGGACCAACGGAAGCGGCGCTCCAGTGGCCCTAAACTGCCTGGTGCTCGCGAGCGACGTCAGCGACCCGTGTGGCGTGGCCAGCTTCGACTCCAGCGACGTCTTCTGGACCAACCCTACACTGAGCCCCGACGGGGGTAACTTTATTGCGGTAGATTCCGACCCCAGTTTCTCAGCCGCGCTCAGCCAAACGTTGACCGGGCTCGTAGTTGGGGATACTTACGACGTATCCTTTTATCAGGGGGCGGCGCAATTCAAAGCGGCGACAGGCAATACAACCGATCTTTGGGCCGTCACTCTCGGAAGCGAAACCCTGGATTCCGCTATAATGGACGACGCCAGCAAGGGCGTGGTTGCTTGGGAGTCGCAAAGCTTGGACTTCACAGCCACATCCACCACTGAAGTGCTTTCGTTTTTTGCGGAGGGTACTCCGTCGGGCGGACCGCCAACGGCTCTCCTGGATGGGGTCTCCGTCACGGGTACCGAGTCAAGTCCCACTCCGGAGCCGGTGATGTGGGCAGCAGTCGGCACCGCCCTGGCTGGCTTTGTAGTGGCGCGCAGACGGCAACACAGGCGCTCCTGACGGGTCTCACTCGCTGCCATGGAAATGCTTCGGGATCTGCAACAGTCCCTTCCTCCGTTCGCGGTGGAGATAGTCAGGCTATGCATATGGCTGGTATTTCTCATGGCTGTGTTCATCCCGCTGGAAAGGTTCTGCGCTCTCCGTTCGATGAAGGTCTTCCGGAAGGGATTTGTGGCAGACCTGGGCTACTACTTCCTCAGCAGCATTGTTCCCAGAATGCTGCTGGTTTTGCCCTTATCGTGGACTGCCTGGATCGTGCATCGCCTCTTGCCGGTCGAGTTCTACCTGACCATGGGTGAAATGCCGGCGGGGCTCCGCTTTCTGTTGGCGCTCCTGGTCGAGGAGGTGGGCTATTACTGGGGTCACCGCTGGATGCACGAGATCCCCGTGCTGTGGCGCTTCCACGCAGTCCATCACAGCCCCGAAGAGGTGGACTGGCTGGTGCATACTCACGTCCACCCCTTGGAGCTGGTCTTTACCCGCCTGTGCGGCCTCGTCCCCATGTATCTGCTGGGTCTCGCCCAGCCGTTGACGGATGAATTGGACCTGGTTCCCGTGTTGGTCACCCTTGTCGGCACCGTGTGGGGCTTCTTTATCCACGCCAATCTGCGCTGGCGCCTGGGTTACTTCGAGTGGCTGGTATCCTCACCGGCTTTTCACCACTGGCATCACACCAACGATGGGCCCGCGTACATCAACAAGAATTACTCTGCCCTGTTGCCTTGGGTGGACAAATGCTTCGGCACCTTCTACCTCCCAGCCGGAAAATGGCCTGGTAAATACGGCACAGATTCGCCGTCCGCGCCTGGATTTCTAGACCAATTGCTGGAGCCGTTGTTACCGGCGCCCGGCGGCGGCAAGCCGACAATCGCCGTACCGCCGAGTGCGGAAATGTGATCGAGATTGTGACGGCCTCGGGCCGCGGCGCCCTACAACTCCGCCCCGATCCCCACAAATTGTCGCCAACGTCCAGCCGGTGAGTTACGTCCAACTCCTCAGTTACGTCTACATACCAGGCTGGAGAGGAACTTGCAAAATTCCGTCCACAACCCGGCGCGGTAAAGCCTGGCTAAAGCCCGCCAAGCGGAATTTTGCAAGTTCCTCGGAGAGTGAAATGCGCTATTTGGTCCTGATTCTGTTGCTCCCTTTGATCCTGTCCGCGCAGGTGACGGCCGCGGGACGCGGCAACCCGCAGGATGCGCCGCTGCCTCCGCCGACACCGCCCGCGGATCTGGCTACCCTGGAAGGCCAGGTTTCGAACGCCCTCAACGGAACACCGCTGCGCAAAGCCACCGTCAACATCACCCGCCAGAATGGAGGCCCCATGGCGGCGGGCAGCAAGAGCAACTACTCGGCGACTACCGACGCCTCCGGCCATTATTCCATCGTCGGAATCGAACCTGGTACTTACCGCGTCGACGCCAACCACACCGGTTTCCTGGACATGGAGTACAACGCCCGCCGCCCCGGCGGTCCCGGCACGGCGCTCGATCTGGCCCGCGCCCAGAAAATGACCGGCGTGGACTTCCGCCTCACTCCTCACGGCGTGGTCTCCGGCAAAATCACCGATGAGGACGGCGACCCGCTGGAGGGCGTGCAGATACAGATCCTGCGCCTGGTGTACAGCCAGGGCAGGAAACAACTGCAGCAGAACGGCGGCACTTCCACCAACGACCTGGGCGAATATCGCCTCTCGGGCATTACTCCCGGCAAATATTACCTCTCCGCGATCTTTCGCAACCGGCGGCCGACGATGGCCGCTGTGCCGGACGCCGATACCCCGCAGGAAGACTACGTCACCACATTCTTCCCTGGCGTCACCGACATCGCGGCCGCATCGCCCATCGAAATGGCCCCCGGCGACCAGATGCAGGGAGTCAATCTGCGGCTGACAAAGATACGCACCGTGCGGGTCACGGGACACGCCGTGGATAATACAGCGCCTCCGCAGCCCGTGCCGGACGGCGGCCGCGGCGCTGTCATCAGAACCGTGAACGGGGAGGTAATGACCGCGGTCACTATGCCGGTCAACGGACGAATACAACTCCGTCTGCAGCCGCGCAGTTCTTTCGGTCCCAACGGCATGGGCACGAACGCCCCCGTGAGAGCCGACGGCACTTTCGAATTCCCCAGCGTGGCGCCGGGCTCGTACTACCTGATCGCCAGCAGTAATCAGGGAGGCAGAAACGGTGCGCGCATCGCCCGCCAACCTCTCGACGTGGGCGACAGCAACATCGAAGGCGTCAACATCGCCATCAATCCCGGGGCGGATGTGTCCGGACACGTGCGTTACGACGGCGACCCGCCGCAGCCGCTACCCTCCCTGACCGTCCGTCTGACACCGCGGGACACCGGTATGGGCATCCCCGCGCCGCAACCTGCCAAAGTGGAAGCCGACGGCAGTTTTCACTTCGACGATGTGAGTCCCGATCTGTATAACGTCACCGTCAGCACGCCCCCGGGGCTCTACTTGAAGTCGGTGCGATCCGGAAACAACGACGTCATGGTTTCCGGATTGGACCTAGCGAACGGCGCTGCCCCGCTGGATATTTCGATGGGTCTCAATCCCCCACAGGTGACCGGCTCGGTAGTCAACGCAGAGTCCGGGCAGCCGGCCGTCGCGGTCACAGTGGTGTTGATGCCCCGCGAGAAGGAAAGGCAGGACCAGAACTACTTTTACTCCACCGCCACCACCGATCGGTACGGCAACTTCAGCTTTAACCGCGTGACGCCGGGAGACTACGCGGTCTACGCCTGGGAAGACGTACAATACGGCCAGTGGTTCGACCCCGAATTCATGAAGGCGTGCGAGGGCAAAGGCGAAACCCTGACGGCCAAGGAAGCGAGCCCGGTGAACGTCAAACTGACCCTGATTCCGGCGAAATAGGGCATGGGAACGATACTGAACCCGCACGGGCCGCTTCCGGCTTCTGAATTCCATCTCTCGCAGGGAGATCGAGGGCGTTAGCCCTCGCCCTATGGTCCTCAATGGCAACCTGCGGGAGCTCGCGCGGCTGACGGCTGAAATCGAGCAATTCTGCGGCCTGCACGGGCTCGCCGAAGATGTAGAATTCGATCTGGTTCTGGTGCTGGAGGAGCTTTTCGTCAACAGCGTCCGGCACGGAGGCTGCGAAGGCGTGGAAGACGCCGCGGAAGTCCGCCTCACCATGCTGGCCGATGGCATCGCCCTGGAATACGCCGACCGGGGAACACCGTTCGACCCCACCAAGACGCCTGTGCCCGACGCCACCGCGCCGGTCGAGGAACGGCTAGCGGGGGGACTCGGCATTCACCTGATGCGGCAAATCATGCGTGACTTCGAGTACCATCGATTGGACGGATGGAATCGGATTCGCATGCGCCGGCCCATCCCGGTGGAGGGGACATGATTGAAGTGACGCAGGAAACGCGAGCCGGTTGGCTGGTAGTAGGCGTGAAAGGCCGCGCCGACGCGGAAACCGCCGAACAGCTCGAAGCCGCGCTGCGGTCGGCGGTGGACCAGCACTCCAAAGTGGCGGCCGATTTGGGCGCGCTCGACTACATTTCGAGCGCCGGATTGCGCGCCGTGCTGCAATCCGCCCGCGCTGCGCAGACCAAAGACGTGGAGTTTGCCGTTTGCGGCATGAGTGCGCCGGTCAAAAAGGTTTTCGGCATGAGCGGGATGCAACACCTGCTGACCATTCATGGAGAGCTGCCATGCTGACCATGCTGGAGGAGGTCGTATTGCTGGCCGTCGACGAGCAGACCGGCCATTTGCGCTCCACGCGCGAGTTCGGAACGGCCTACGCGCTGGTGGGAGCGGTGTTTTTCGACCTGGCGCTGGCCCGCAAGATCGACACCGGCACGGAAACCATTCACGTCATCGACCCGACACCCACCGGCAACGCCACCCTCGACCTGGTGCTGGCCGGGATGGCGGGCAAGCCGCAGCTCACCACCGTGCGCGCCTGGATCGAAGAAATCTTCCTCCGCCGCGACGATCTGGAGGGCCGGGCGTTGGGTTCGCTAATCGAGCAGGGCGTGCTGCGCCATGAAAAAACCAAGCGCCTGTGGATCATCGACGTGGAGCGCTTCCCCATGGTGAACAACCGGCCGCAACAGCACGTGAAGGCGCGGCTGGCGCAGGCCATTCTGACCGACGCCATCCCCGACACCCGCGATATTATGCTGGTGAGCATCGCGGAGCAGTGTGGGTTGCTGGGGTACGTGTTGAGCGATACCCAGTTGAATAGCCGCCGCGAGCGCATCCGGACGCTTTGCAACCTGGAAACCATCAGCCGCAAGGTGAGCGACGCCATCGCCGGCCTCGACGCCGCGCGCCAACAGGGTGTCGGTAAGATAGTGTAGATATGCCTTCCGTCTCCACAACCGCCCGGCATTCCGCGCCGCCCCGTGGCCCGTTGTACGCCATCGGCGTGCTCAGCGGGCTGGTGGCCGCGTTCCTCATCTGGCTGATCTATTTCAAGGGCCGGATGGCCGCGCCGGAATGGGTGTCTTCCCTGCCCGCCGCGAATGCCGCTTTCAATTCGCTGAGCGCCCTATGTCTGCTGGGCGGCTATCTGCGCATTCGCCGCAAATATAAGGCCACGCATAAGCGATTCATGCTGGCGGCAACTTTTTTTCGGCGCTGTTCCTGATCAGTTACATCACTTACCATTCCTTCCATGGCGATACTCACTTCCCCGGCCAGGGGTGGGTGCGCCCGGCGTACTTCGCGCTGCTGATCAGCCATATTGGCCTCTCGATGGTGGCCTTGCCGCTGATCTTCGCGACGTTGTATTTCAGTCTGAGCGGCCAGTTCAAGTTTCATCGGAAAGTGGCGCGCTGGACGTTTCCCATTTGGATGTACGTCTCGGTAACGGGCGTGTTGGTGTTTTTCGTGCTGCGGGCGTACACGGGGGAATAGGCCGTCCGGGTTTGTGCCGCTACCGCGAAATTCCACAACGGATTCGACGCCAACTTGTGAAACGGCTTCACTTTCACGCGCCGACCCTTCTCATATGGGCCCCATCGACGTACTTGCCTGCGCGGCCGTCAGACGGTTCAGGCTGTCGTAGGCTTATTAGGTCGCGCCGCCGTGAAAAAGGGGGCTGGCTGATCATGGGTTGGTTCTGTAAGCGGCATGTCCAACATGTGGGCTGGCGAACTGCTATTCCACAGGCGGCACCCAGCCGGGTGTTGGTTTCCCGTCCTCATCGAAGGGCCAGTCCTCGAACGAGGACTGGACCCCGCGCCCCTTCTCGGTTATCCAGTAGTAAAACTCCTTGGCGCGTTCCGCGGGCGGCACTCCGGGCAGTTCCCGCGGCGGCCGTGTCCTGAGGTCGTGGGCCTTCGCCCAGCCGAGCCCCACCAAATCCAAGAGCGCGCGTGTCACGTCGGAGGGTCCGATCTCCAGGCCATACTGACGGCCAACGGCTGCCACCAGCTCCCCGACATGTTCGGGCTCTTCGTAGTCATCGGCGATCTCGTTCAATGTGAGCATGCGGATAAGTTCATAACGAGTGGTCACTTTACTACCCCCGGCGGTGGTCCGTACTTCGGCGGGCCCGGGCGCACATGTTGTTCAATGGGATTGCCCTGCAGGTTCGTCAGGATGTGGACGGTGTAGTTGTTTCCGTCCGGACAGAGGTACTCCTGCTCGATGCTCTGGCCGCCCCTGTTGCCCCTCTTCGTGGACGGTACAATGACCGGCGGGCCGACAGGCGTGCAGTTCGTTTCCACCCACTGAACAGTCATCGGTATGTTTGCGCAGGGCGTACGGGTTTCGCATCCCGTCGCCGTGGGGGTGGCAAGAATAGCAGCGGGTACAGTGAAAAGGTTGCTGGCCCCTGCCACAATAAACCCAACGAAACCGCCGATAAAGTCAACGACAGTGTCGAAAACCCCCGGGACCAATTCCGTTGTTAGTGTGGAAGTTACGTATGGTACGAGCGCGAGTGTGCCCGTTACAGTGATGCAGGTGTCCGCCGCGCAAGGTTGGGCTGGGGTCGGGTCCGCGGGCTCCGGGGTTGTGTCGCTAGTTTCATCCTCGTCGCCTTGGTCCGCGGTGGTACCTGTGTCTCCGGTGTCGCTGTAGTTCTCCGCGGTGCTGCCCGCATCCCCGTCGCCGGAACCGGGATCGCAACCCTCGCCGGTCCAAAAGTAGCCTGGGGCGCAGGTTGTATCTAAGCCCCTAGGGTCGTTGAAGTTTATGGGGTCTCCATTCACGTACGCATAACGATTCCAACTCGTCGGGTTGCTCGGGTGTGCCGTCTTGATCCCACCCGGGTCCACGCTCCAGAACCTCCCCAGGCTCGCATTGTAGTATCGCTGCCGCGCGTAGTCCTGGCCCACCCCATCCCGAAAGTACGTCGCGAACTTGTCCCGGCCGTCGGGCCTGTTCGTCCGCTCCTCGCCGAAGGGATAGTACGCGAACGACTCCCCTTGCGTATTCGCCCTCACCGTCCCGAGCCGATCCGTTGCCACGTACACTCCGTTGGACACCAGCAGCCTCTTCCCAAAGTGTACGTTCTCGCCCACCACCCAGCAATTCGGCTGGTAATTTGCGTTCGGGTTGTTGCAGTCGATCATCACCAGTCGCTGGCCGTTGATCGCGTAGAAGTAGAATTCCCAGAGCGGATTCCACTCGCCTTCGTAGTCGCTCTGGCATCGGGAGATCCGTGCGCTGCGGAACGCCACCGGTCTGTGGGATGCAATCGCGGGGAAGGATGAGGCCGCCCTGCGCCGGGCGCTACCCCAGCATCAGGCGGCTAAAGGGAAAGAGATGCTCAGCCTGGCGCAGGAACACCTGGCGCGGAGAGTTACGGAAAAGTTGGCCGGTGGCCTCGGACGGCGATGGATCGTTCACCATCCGCCACCGGCCCGCGAGGCTCATCGACGCCATCTGGCAGAGACTCGCCGAAGAGATCGCCGGCCCGATCGCCTGCGCGCGCTGCCCGGCTCCCGGCTGCGGCCGATGGTTTCCTCTGAACGGCGGGCGAAGTGATGGCCAGTTCTGCTGTCACGCTTGCCAGATGCGTGCTTGGCGCAACGGTTAGATTTGATCGAGAACGGTCGCTGCCCTGCGGCCGGACTCCACTTTGTCCGGTGCCACAAACGTCATTTGCCGGCGTACAGCAGGTAACTTCGATGCTGCCGCTTGAAGTGCAACTGTTCACTGTTCACCGCCTCGGCACGGATTTCCGCACCCATCGGAGGCCCCACTCTCCGAGAACCGCTCCAGCCGATAGGCAAAGAAGGAGGACCAAGTAGGCACCTAGCTTGCTGACAATGCTCGACGCCGGGTCAATTAAGCGCTGAACCACACCAGGCAGGATCGAGAACAGCAGCAGACCTACAGCCACACTCAGGGCACGAATTAGAACGACCATTGGAAACATCTCCCTTGCATCAAATCTTCGACCTCGCCCGGCTACGGGATCGGGACCCCGCCAAAAATCGAGATGGGCGTGATGGTCCGATAGGCACCTGGAATAACGATGGGACCCCACGCGCTTGGCACTGTCCCCAGCCCGCTTGCAAAGGGAACCACCGCCTCGGTAGAGGCCGCACCCATGAGGTTGGCCGCCGCCGCCGAGTTGAAGGCCGAACCGTACACTCCCCATCCAAAAAGGCCAGCGCCGGGGTAGATCGTGCCTGAGGCCGCAATACCCGAGGCCGCTTCGGTGCTAGTGAAGTGATAAAGCGTGGCAGGGGTAAAGGCCTCCGCAATCGCCCCGGGCCCGACGGCAGCAGAAGTGTTAATATTGTTCAGGCCCTGTTCATAGCCCGGCCCCTGGTAAAGCGGGTAAATTGTACTTGTTGTGGTCAAGCCGGCCCCAAAATATTGTCCTCCTGAAATCAAGTCATTGACGGCGTTGATAGCCTGCTCCCAACTCGTGTAGGGCGGCTTCTTACCAGGTCCTGTGTAGTTCGGGCTACGCGCGCGGATGTTCCAGGCGTTGTAAGGTCCCCATGTCAGATTGATGCCGGCCGAGGATTCGGCCACGGCCAAGGCGACGATGAAGCGTGGGTCCACGTCGTACGTCATCCCTGCTGAGACCAGCGCCTGTATATTGGCATTTGTGTCCAACGGCGACTTCCCGCCATCGTAGCTGTTCAGGTACGAGGTGATATCATTCGTGAGGATTTGGTTGCAGTCCGGCGGCGGCGCAGCCGCGGGGCCGCTCGAGCCCCCACCCCCTCCTCCCGTCGGACAGCCGGGATCGGGCTGCTCCAGGAAGCCTTCCCCACTCCCGTAGCATCCAGTATCGCCCCCGCCGGTGCCGTCCTCACAGCCATCGAGACCGAAGAGAGTCCAACAGTCGGCGGTGCCGGCGGTGCCGTTGAGTGTGGTCCCTTGGATGCACCCTTCGCCGTCCCAGGACATGCCCGGGCCGCAGTTCGGGTCCAAACCCGTGGGGTCCCTGAAGTTTATTGGATCGCCGCCGACGTATGCGTATCGATTCCAACTCGTTGGGTTGCTCGCATCAGCCGTCGCCATCCCGCCCGAGTCCACCGTCCAAAACCTCCCCATCCCTGCGTTGTAATATCGCTGCTCCGCGTAGTCCTGGCCCACCCCATCCCGGAAGTACGTCGCGAACTTATCCCGTCCGTCGGGCCTGTTCGTCCGCTCCTCGCCGAAGGGATAATACGCGAACGACTCTCCCTGCGTATTCGCTCGCACCGTGCCTAGCCGATCGGTCGCCACGTACACTCCGTTCGACACCAGCAGCCTCTTCCCAAAGTATACGTTCTCGCCCACCACCCAGCAATTCGGCTGGTAATTTGCGTTCGGATTGTTGCAGTCGACCGTCACCAGTCTCTGGCCGTTGATCGCGTAGAAGTAGAATTCCCAGAGGGGATTGTAGTCGCCTTCGTAGTCGGACGGGTCGGGATTGGTTTCCTTCATCACCCGCTTGCCCCACGGGTCGTTGCCGTAGAGTGTCTCGGGCCACGGGAAGGCCGTTCCCGTCTGCGAGTTCCGCCTGTTCTCCACCGTGTAGCCGTAATAATACCCGTTGAAGGAGCTTGTGTTCCCATTCGCGTCGTAGCTCGCCGTCGTCAGTTGATTGTTCGCGTTGTAGGACGCCGTCATCGATGGGAAGCTGTTCGGACTGCCTCCCGAGCCCGATTTCGACAGCAGGTTTCCGAATCCGTCGTATGCGTATGTCCCGCTCCAGAGAGAGTTCGACGCACCCGCCAGCCGGTTCAGCGCGTCGTAGGTGTAGCTCGTGCTCTCGCCCGTGATACCGTCCTGCGCAGTCACGATGCGGCCATTATTCTGGGTCCCCGAGTAGTTGTACGTCATGTTCAGGTACCCGGGCACCGATCGATTGATCAACTGCAACATGCTGTTGTACGTGTTTGTCTCCGTCAGCCCTCCATACGACAACTGGTAAAGCTGTCCGGCCGGCGTATAGCTGGCGGTGGCGAAGTTCGACCCGTTCGAGGTCAACGTATTCAGGCGGCCGTTCACGTCGTACTGGTATCCCATGGCGGGAAAGGATGCCGAGTTCGGCCAGGAAGTCGGCAGCGACAGCGCGGGCGACAGGGACGTCATTCTGCCCTCGTCGTCCCACTGGTAGGTCGTGGTGAGGGTGGCGAGGGCCGGTGAGACGGGCTGAATGCTCATCCAAAAATTGTTCTCCGTCGTGGCGACCTGTACGGAGGCAGTCTGCGTGGTCACGCGGCCCGCCTGGTTGTAGGCGTAGCTATACGTGTACCAATGCGAATAAATGGGATCATCCTCTATCCCGCCGCCAAAGGCGACCCCGGTCAAACGGCCCAGTCCGTATTGGCCGCTGTCGTAGGAATAGGTCACGCGTTGCGTCAGGTCTTCGTAGCCCGACGCACTCTTGGGGAAGTACTGCGCCTCCGTCAGCCTGCCGTAAGAATCGTAGGTGTACTGCGTCTGATTGCCGATGGCGTCGGTGCGGCTGAGGACGTGGTGTGCGCCATCGTAAGTGTAGGTGACGGTGCCATTCTCCGGGTTGGTGGCGCTCACCAGGTCGGTGCCGCTGTAGAGGAACGTGCGAGTCTGAGTGACATTGCCGCGCGTCATGGAGACGCCGGTGAGCTGGTTCGCCGGGGTGTAGGTGTAGTTGGTGGCGAACGTGCCGCCGGCGGGATTGGGCTCGGTCACTCGCATCCGGACGCTTTGCAACCTGGAAACCACCAGCCGCAAGGTGAGCGACGCCATCGCCGGCCTGGACGCCGCGCGCCAACAGAGCGTCGGTAAGATAGTGTAGATATGCCTTCCGTCTCCACAACCGCCCAAGATTCCGCGCCGCCCCGTGGCCCGTTGTACGCGATCGGCGTGCTCAGCGGGCTGGTGGCCGCGTTCCTCATCTGGCTGATCTACTTCAAGGGCCGGATGGCCGCGCCGGAATGGGTGTCTTCCCTGCCCGCCGCGAATGCTGCTTTCAATTCGCTGAGCGCCCTGTGTCTGCTGGGCGGATATTTGCGCATTCGCCGCAAGGATAAGGCCACGCACAAACGATTCATGCTGGCGGCTACGTTTTTTTCGGCGCTGTTCCTGATCAGTTACATCACTTACCATTCCTTCCATGGCGATACTCACTTTCCCGGCCAGGGCTGGGTGCGTCCGGCGTACTTCGCGCTGCCGATCAGCCATATTGGCCTCTCGATGGTGGCCTTGCCGCTGATCTTCACGACGCTGTATTTCAGTCTGAGCGGCCAGTTCAAGTTTCATCGGAAAGTGGCGCGCTGGACGTTTCCCATTTGGATGTACGTCTCGGTAACGGGAGTGTTGGTGTTTTTCGTGCTGCGGGCGTACACGGGGGCGTAGAGGCGCCCGCTCGACCTTTTGCACCGGAACATGGGAGAAGACGCGGTCTCCGGCGACGAGGGGCGTCGTCTTTTCCAGTACCCGGCGGCAACTTCGGGTTTCCTCTCCCCGGCTGGGCGCGTGGGATCGCCGAGGACGAGATCGGTTATCGCTTTCAACGTAACGGTGATCGTTCCCGCGAAAAATCCGCACCAGAGATGGAAATTGGCTCGCGCGAATCGGAGAGTCCGTAAGCCACTGATCTAAAGCCACGTCGGCACAGTCGGAGACGTGGCACCCCCCGAAACGATCGTCGATGATTCTCTTTTTTGATGTCGCGCTCGGGCTGCCAGGGGCAGGGGGCGGAGCGCCGTACGCGCCACCACTGGATGCTCGGTCGTGAGGCTGGGGCCCTCGGCGGTTCTAGCCGCCCTCCTGGATCCGAGCGAGTGCCCAACTCGCCTCCTCGGCGATCGTTCCGAGGCCAGGAATGGCGGTGCGGTCCTGGAGACAACCGCGGACTCCCTCGGCGGCGGTTGGGGCGGCCAGATTTCCGAGGCTAAACAGCGCCCAGAAGCGCTCAGGTGCTGGGCCTCCTGCCAATATATCGAGCAGCACATTCACCACTCTGCCGGAATGGAATTCCCCCAGCGACTCGATAGCATGCTCCCGAACTGCGGGGGAGTCGTCGCTTGTTGCGAGGCTTAGCAGCGCGCTCTCGGCCTCGGCGCTGGTCGGGTACCCCGCTAGGGCCCACGCAAACAGCGGTCGCCGGGATGGGTCGTCGCTGTTCCTCGCAGCCGCAAGCACGCACCGCAACGCCCATTCCTCGCTGAGGCTCCTCAAGGATTTCACGGTTTCGACGAAAAGCGTTCGGTCTTCGCAATCGAGCAGGCTCCGGATCCCCTCCTCATCGGGCTCCTTCATTGCGGTCAGGATGATCGCTGCGTCGAGACGGGACTGCATTGGCGACTCGTTATCAAGCGCAAGCCTTCGAAGGTCTGCTGTCCCCGTGTGCCCACGCTCGGCCAGTCGCGCCAGCGCTCGCTGCACGGGGTCTGCCAGCCGCAGACGCGGGACGATTCTCTCCAGAAGCTGCCCTTCGAATTCCGTCATTGCTGTTTCACCTCGGCTGACACGAGAAGCACTTGCAGTGGCGGCTGTACGTTCCGATGGGCGAGAGCTGTGAGGCGTTGATCTTCGCTGCTTCACAGGCCTGCGTCTCGGTGCCCCCGCTGCCCGACGCCGTGTCTCCGTACCGTGTGTCGCCCCCATGAGAGTAGTCGTAAACCTGGCACTGGGCTTGGCACGTCCATCGGCTGCTCGTATTCTGGGGCTGGCAGGGCGTACGGGTTTCGCATCCCGTCGCCGTGGGGGTGGCAAGAATAGCAGCGGGTACAGCGATAAGGTTGCTGGCCCCTGCCGCAATAAACCCAACGAAACCGCCGAAAAAGTCAACGACAGTGTCGAAAAAACCCGGGACCAATTCCGTTGTTAGTGTGGAAGTTACGTATGGTACGAGCGCGAGTGTGCCCGTTACAGTGATGCAGGTGTCCGCCGCGCAAGGTTGGGCTGGGGTCGGGTCCGCGGGCTCCGGGGTTGTGTCGCCAGTTTCATCCTCGTCGCCTTGGTCCGCGGTGGTACCTGTGTCTCCGGTGTCGCTGTAGTTCTCCGCGGTGCTGCCCGGATCCCCGTTGCCGGAACCGGGATCGCAGCCCTCGCCAGTCCAGTCCAAGTCAGGGCCGCAGTTTGGGTCCAGGCCCCTAGGGTCGTTGAAATTTACCGGATCGCCGTTCACATACGTGTACAGATTCCAACTCGTTGGATTGGCCGGGTTCGCGGCCTTCGTGCCGGATGGGTCGGGACTCCAGAACCTCCCGATGCTGGAATTGTAGTATCGCTGCCGCGCGTAGTCCTGGCCGACCCCATCCCGGAAGTACGTCGCGAACTTGTCCCGGCCGTCGGGCCTGCTCGTCCGCTCCTCACCAAAAGGATAGTACGCGAACGACTCTCCCTGCGTATTCGCCCTTACCGTCCCGAGCCGATCCGTCGCCACGTACACTCCGTTGGACACCAGCAGCCTCTTCCCAAAGTATACGTTCTCGCCCACCACCCAGCAATTCGGCTGGTAATTTGCGTTTGGGTTGTTGCAGTCGATCGTCACCAGCCGCTGGCCGTTAATCGCGTAGAAGTAGAACTCCCAGAGCGGATTCCACTCGCCTTCGTAGTCGTCCGGGTCGGGTTTGGTTTCCTTCATCACGCGCTTGCAGCCATCGAAGGCGCCATCCGTGCTTGCCGCATTCGGCGTCTGGCGGCCATCGAGGCCGGGATCGCCGCCAAGGTGGTGGATCTCAGGAAGCGCGCCGGCGAAGCGCGTGAAGAGCAGAAGCGCATCGCCGCGAAGTCGGAGCGACACCTGAAGGCGCTCCAGGAGTTGGAGGGCTGCCAGTTCGTGCCGGCGGCGACCATGTACATGCCGGGCGGCGCGATCACCAACTCGGGCCGCCTGGCGGCGCTGGCCCATGGGCTCGAAGATCAGGCCGCGCATCTGGAAGCTGCCGGCGTCCCCGATTCCGGCTCCGCGCAGTTGGACGATGTCGCCTCGGTCAACGACTTGGCGGCGGCGGTCCTCAAGCATGCGAGCAACGGGCCCTCCGCCGCGGAGGCATTCGCGTGGGCCGCCGCCTGCGATACGCTGGATCGCTTCGGCGCGCACCGGCGCAACTACCGCGTGACGTGGACTGGCGGCGTGATCGACTTCACCCAGAGCTACACGCAGGTTCCCGCCCTTGCGCCGACGGGCGAGATCAGCAGCTACACCGGCAGGCCGTTGCCGCCCGATCTGAATCGCGCCACCTTCCGCGCGCCGGCGAGCATGCAGCCCAAGCCGCGTGCAGCGAAGATTGTGGCGCCGGTGGTGGAATCTCCCGCCGCGCCGATTTCCAAAGCTCCTCCTGCGTCCGGCCGCCTGATTACCGTGGGCGCGTACCTGGGCGACGAGGCCCGGCCGCACCGTAAAGACGATGAGGCGGTACAGTCGTGATGGCCCCCACTATGCCCGCGCCGGTGATCGCACCCGGCGCGGTGATTCAGCTTTCCGGCGTCGAGTGGGCGGCGCGCGAGATTATGGTCGCGGTGGCCGGGCCGATCTCCGAGAAGATCGGCCCCCGCTCCACTGTGGACGAGATGGTGGCCCTCCACGAGGCCGCGCATGTGGTCGTACAGTTTTTGCTCGGCAGGCGGCTTGCCGGCGCCAGCATCGTTGCGTGGGAAGGCCACTCGGCTGGACGGGCCAGTTCGCGGAAACCGACGCCGGAAGATCTCCAGACACCGCTCTACACTGACGATCAGATGGCGCACGATTACGCGCTTCTCGGCGGTCTCAATCGCGCCGAACTGGAGGCCGCCACCGAGAAGTTGCTTTGCGCGTACTGGCCGCCCGTGCGGAGCCTGGCACGGGCGCTGGTCGAGCGCAAAGAGATCTCCGCGCGGCGCTGCCGGCAGATTCTCTTCCGCGCGCTCCGGAAGGATCTGCGCCGCTCGCGCGCCGTCGCGGAGAAGGACCGCCGCCATCAGCAGGCTTGGGGCGCGGAGCTGCGGCAGGCGTTGGGGCGGGCGGCGTGAGACTACGACCTCGCGCCGGAGGGCGCACCGCGTGGGCCCTGTGGGCCAACGCGGCTATTTTCGGGCGACTGGCCGAGAGTGACGTGGAGGTTCCCGGGTTCGGCGCTTCCTCGACCGGCGCGATGGGCTGGCCCATCGTCAGCGTTTCGCCGCGGATGCGCCACAGCTTTATGGGTGCCTCTTCATCACCACCAGTTCGTCAGTCTCTTCGTCTTGGCGGCACCGGATGTTCACGGTAGCGGGATCAAAACCCTGCGCTTTGAACGTAATCTCATGGCTGCCCTCGAAAAGGCTCTGCCACCGGCCGTACGAATCGGCTCTTGCTGCCTCGGTAGTCAAGGGAGGCGAGAAAGTTGCGCCGGGAACAGCATTTCCCTCTTCGTCAACGACCCGAAAATACACGAAACATCCGCGCCTCATACTCCGGTAGCCGCACACATTAGGAACGATTTTCAAAGAGATTGGACTGCCAATCCTAAGTTGCAGGTTGGAGACTGCCACCGGGAGACACTCGTTTGTACCGACGCGTAGGGTATGCGGCCCGAAGCCAAAATCGCAAATCCTGAACGTTGGGTCTGTAACCTGCCTCCTGAGCACGATTTTGCCAGAAGGGTCCTCCAATTCGATCCAGGTGCTAGTGAATGGCTTTCCGCCCTCGGGCACAATGTTGACCGTCAGCGCGCAGAAGTCCTCTCCGCGAGCAAGAGAGTGTGTCTGTTGCAAGCAGAGCGCACACCAGAAGAGGGCGCGAAACAGCGGGGCAAGGCCGCCGGTGAATGGGTGTTTTAGTGTATGCATGTGGCAACGATCGCTTGGTTGTTAGCCTTGGTATCGATATTGTCGCCGGCGTTCGCGATATGCATGAGTTCGTGCAGAAACACGAAGGCCCCAAACTGTGTCGCGTCCATATTTGTTCCCAAAGCTTGGTTTACGGCCTGGAGGAGGCTCATCGTGCCCCCTGGGATCTGGATATTCTGCTGGGTTGGGTCGGGGAAGTAGTTCCCATTAAGCTCGATATTGCCGTTCGAGGTGTACGCGGTCTGATACGTGTAAGTGTAGTTCACTCCATTTGGGTTAACGACAACGTTGACAGGGTTGTTGTTGTCGGCGTTGTTGCCAGCCGGGCTGACGGTAACGCCAGCGTTCCACAGGTCGGTCATGAGGGTTGCCGCACTTGCTCCGCTTGTGCCGGCGATCTGCTGTGCGCAGTCCGGATTCGTGAGATCGTCGTAGGCCGCGTTGAAGCCTGTGAACTGCGCGCCTGACGGGGGGCCAACCTTACGCCCGGAGGGCCCACCGCCGGACTGGTCTGAGCCGCCGGAAACGGGGGAGAACCCCGACCACCCCCAGCCAGCGTCGCCGTCGTCGTCGCCATCATCGCCATCATCGTCGCCGTAGGCCGGGCAATCCGCGCACATGAAAAGGCCGTGACGGTCTGTGGCGTTGATTGGGTCACCTTCCACATATGCGTACCGATTCCAGCTCGAAGGGCGCGACGGCACAGCTGTCTTAATCCCACCCGGGTCGGGACTCCAGAACCTCCCCATCGTAGAGTTGTAGTACCGCTGCTCTGCGTAGTCCTGCCCCACCGTATCCCGGAAGTACGTCGCGAATTTGTCCCGGCCGTCCACCGTGCTCGTCCGCTCCTCACCAAAAGGATAGTACGCGAACGACTCTCCCTGCGTATTCGCCCTTACCGTCCCGAGCCGATCCGTCGCCACGTACACTCCGTTGGACACCAGCAGCCTCTTCCCAAAGTATACGTTCTCGCCCACCACCCAGCAATTCGGCTGGTAATTGGCGTTCGGGTTGTTGCAGTCGATCGTCACCAGCCGCTGGCCGTTGATCGCGTAGAAGTAGAATTCCCAGAGCGGATTGTACTCGCCTTCGTAGTCGTCCGGGTCGGGATTGGTCTCCTTCATCACCCGCTTGCCCTTCGGGTCGTTGCCGTAGAGTGTCTCGGGCCACGGGAAGGCCGTTCCCGTCTGCGAGCTCCGCTTGTTCTCCACCGTGTAGCCGTAATAATACCCGTTGAACGAGCTTGTATTCCCATTCGCGTCGTAGCTCGCGGTCGTCAGTTGATTGTTCGCATTGTAGGACGCGGTCATCGATGGGAAGGTGTTCGGACTGCCTCCCGAGCCCGATTTCGACAGCAAATTTCCGAATCCGTCGTATGCATATGTCCCGCTCCACAGAGAATTCGACGCACCCGCCAGCCGGTTCAGCGCGTCGTAGGTGTAGCTCGTGTTCTCGCCGGTGATGCCGTCCTGCGCAGTCACGATGCGGCCATTATTCTGGGTCCCCGAGTAGTTGTACGTCATGTTCAGATAGCCGGGCACCGATCGATTGATCAACTGCAACATGCTGTTGTATGTGTTCGTCTCCGTCAGCCCTCCGTACGACAACTGGTAAAGCTGTCCGGCCGCCGTATAGCTCGCGGTGGCGAAGTTCGACCCGTTCGAGGTCAGCGTATTCAGGCGGCCGTTCACGTCGTACTGGTATCCCATGGCGGGGAAGGAGGCCGAGTTCGGCCAGGAAGTCGGCAGCGACAGCGCGGGCGACAGGGATGTCATTCTGCCCTCGTCGTCCCACTGGTGGTTCGTGGTGAGGGTGGCGAGGGCCGGTGAGACGGGCTGAATGCTCATCCAAAAACTGTTCTCCGTCGTGGCGACCTGTACGGAGGCAGTCTGCGTGGTCACGTGGCCTGCCTGGTTGTAGGCGTAGCTATACGTGTACCAATGCGAATAAATGGGATAATCCTCTATTCCGCCGCCAAAGGCGACCCCGGTCAAACGCCCCAGTCCGTATTGGCCACTGTCGTAGGAATAGGTCACGCGTTGTGTGAAGTCTTCGTAGCCCGACGCACTCTTGGGGAAGTACTGCGCCTCCGTCAGCCTGCCGTAAGAATCGCAGGTGTACTGCGTCTGGTTGCCGATGGCGTCGGTGCGGCTGAGGACGTGGTGTGCGCCGTCGTAAGTGTAGGTGACGGTGCCATTCTCCGGGTTGGTGGCGCTCACGAGGTCGGTGCCGCTGTAGAGGAACGTGCGAGTCTGAGTGACATTGCCGCGCGTCATGGAGACGCCGGTGAGCTGGTTCGCCGGGGTGTAGGTGTAGTTGGTGGCGAACGTGCCGCCGGCGGGATTGGGCTCGGTCACTCGCATCCGGACGCTTTGCAACCTGGAAACCACCAGCCGCAAGGTGAGCGACGCCATCGCCGGCCTGGACGCCGCGCGCCAACAGAGCGTCGGTAAGATAGTGTAGATATGCCTTCCGTCTCCACAACCGCCCAAGATTCCGCGCCGCCCCGTGGCCCGTTGTACGCAATCGGCGTGCTCAGCGGGCTGGTGGCCGCGTTCCTCATCTGGCTGATCTATTTCAAGGGCCGGATGGCCGCGCCGGAATGGGTGTCTTCCCTGCCCGCCGCGAATGCCGCTTTCAATTCGCTGAGCGCGCTATGTCTGCTGGGCGGCTATCTGCGCATTCGCCGCAAGGATAAGGCCACGCACAAGCGATTCATGCTGGCGGCAACTTTTTTTTCGGCGCTGTTCCTGATCAGTTACATCACTTACCATTCCTTCCATGGCGACACTCACTTTCCCGGCCAGGGGTGGGTGCGGCCGGCGTACTTCGCGCTGTTGATCAGCCATATCGGCCTCTCGATGGTGGCCTTACCGCTGATCTTCACGACGTTGTATTTCAGTCAGAGCGGCCAGTTCAAGTTTCATCGGAAAGTGGCGCGCTGGACGTTTCCCATTTGGATGTACGTCTCGGTAACGGGCGTGTTGGTGTTTTTCGTGCTGCGGGCGTACACGGGGGAGTAGGCCGTCCGGGTTTGTGCCGCGGGCGAGAGCCTGATCGATTTTGTCCGCTGTCGGCACGCCAGCCATTTTCCGATCGGCCGCTCCGGCCGCGTCTTCCCGGTTGTGCAGTTGGGTGGTTAACGACCCTGTTCAGTCGCCCTTTTCTGGCTCCGCCCGCGAACGTCACACACCCGTTGTCTTCCGGTGCCGCACCTGTCGTCACTTTGGCGGCCGGATCGCAAGACTGAGGCCACCCACATGACTTGGAAAACGGCCTGCGATCACGGTCAGGGCTCATCGCGCGCATAGTAGCGCAGTAGGCGGCATTCCTTTCGGTCTACAACCAGAGTGAACGACTCGACCAGCGTACCTCGTTCGCACGGCGACCGGTATTCGAGCCAAACCCTCGTCCCCTGCAGGCTCGACTGCGAGACGGCGGTGCGCGGCATTCTGGTGCCATCGCAGGAGCCAAGGTCCCTGCGGCTCCTCAGGACGTAGCTGGTGAAATCTTGCCGCTGAATCCCCAGCTTGAAGGCGTCGTCGGCGGCGTCGTAGGCGGAGTCGAAGCGGCCCTCCGAGAGAAATTGGCGGATGAGGTCGGCTTCCGACTCGGCGCGACGGGTAGCTCGCTGGCCAGCCGCTATTAAGTACGCGATTACGGCCAACGTGAGGAGTCCCGAGGAAGCGATGAGGCGGAAGCGCCTCGGCGCGCGCGGCTGCCTGCGATCATAGGCCCCGCGGGCGGCGTTACCGAACAGTGTTTGCATTTGAGGACGCCAAGATTACCTGTTTGCCATAGGGGTGCGCGCCCGACAGCAATGGAAGTGTCGAACAGTGATTTTAGCCGCTCCTGGTTTCGCTTCCCTTGCGTCGTTGCACTCTTCCCACACCCCCGCAAGTCGGACAGATCCCGGTGCCCTTGCAGCGAGGACACTGGTGGGCCGGAGAGTTCAGGTGAAGGTTGACACCGGATCCGAAACACGCCGCGCATTTACCGGTTACGCCGATGTCGAGGATGCCGAACCCACTGCGATCGCAATCCCAGCAGGGGACCGTGCTATGCCCAATCAATGCCCGCCTCCACAGAAAATTGAAAGGACTGAGCATCCTGCGCTGCTCCCACTGGCCTCGCTACTTGGGCTTGAGGAGCTTGGCGGAGTGAGCGTCGTCCCCCCGAGCGTGAAGTACAAGCCGCCGCCCAAATTATTAGTTCCGAAATAGAACCCGAACGTACCAGAGGTCAACGAGAACAGGACCCCCGCCTCAGGGCTAGACCCACCGGTCTCAGGGTTCACCGTATTGACGCCGACGAAGACAAGGCTGTCCGTACTGCTGGAACTGTACTCGTTCCCGACGGCAACGTTGGTGACATATGGACCTACAGAGTTGAGCCCGAAGGAAGCCTCTGGGAGCGACGAGACGCTACACCCGTTGCTGGTGTCGCACGAGCCGACGGCCAGGATCCCTCCCTCCAACTCGCCCTGTTGGAGGACGGTCGCCCCTGCATAACCGAATCCTCCGACTCCAAACGAGTTCAAGTAGCTCGCAACCTGGTTCACCACCTGCTGCACGTACGCCGTATCCGGGTCGACGCATTGGCCACTTGCAGTCAGCACCTGTCCGCTCGTGCAAACAGAAGGGAAGGTTATTGTGGTCGTCGTGGTATACGCGAATCCTCCGCCGCCACCGCTGCTGTAGGACCCGTCACTGCCGCCTTGATAGCAGACCGCGTCGTCATCGTCGTCGTCATCGTCGCCGTCGTCCGGGTCGCACGCGATCATGCCTCGCCGGTCGCTGAAGTTGACGGGATCGCCGTTCGCGTACGCGTAGCGATTCCACGTGAACGGATTCAGGGGGCTCGCCGTCCTTATCCCACCCGGGTCCACGCTCCAGAACCTCCCCAGGCTCGCATTGTAGTATCGCTGCCGCGCGTAGTCCTGGCCGACCCCATCCCGGAAGTACGTCGCGAACTTGTCCCGGCCGTCGGGCCTGTTCGTGCGCTCCTCGCCGAAGGGATAATACGCAAACGATTCCCCTTGCGTATTCGCTCGCACACTCCCCAGCCGGTCCGTCGCCACGTACACTCCGTTGGACACCAGCAGCCTCTTCCCAAAGTATACGTTCTCGCCCACCACCCAGCAATTCGGCTGGTAATTCGCGTTCGGGTTGTTGCAGTCGACCGTCACCAGCCGCTGGCCGTTGATCGCGTAGAAGTAGAATTCCCAGAGCGGATTGTACTCGCCTTCGTAGTCGTCCGGGTCGGGATTGGTTTCCTTCATCACCCGCTTGCCCCACGGGTCGTTGCCGTAGAGTGTCTCGGGCCACGGGAAGGCCGTTCCCGTCTGCGAGCTCCGCTTGTTCTCCACCGTGTAGCCGTAATAATACCCGTTGAAGGAGTTTGTGTTCCCATTCGCGTCGTAACTCGCCGTCGTCAGTTGATTGTTCGCATTGTAGGACGCGGTCATCGATGGGAAGCTGTTCGGACTGCCTCCCGAGCCCGATTTCGACAGCAGGTTTCCGAATCCGTCGTATGCGTATGTCCCGCTCCAGAGAGAGTTCGACGCACCCGCCAGCCGGTTCAGCGCGT